>Ga0070735_10004666_pt1 | contig 11495 bp, 8 predicted proteins | sample Coa_R1_FD_66443 | JGI IMG/M metagenome (GOLD analysis project Ga0070735, IMG submission 66443) | Surface soil microbial communities from Centralia Pennsylvania, which are recovering from an underground coalmine fire - Coalmine... | ecosystem: Environmental > Terrestrial > Soil > Unclassified ... | reverse complement strand
CGCTGAATAAAAATGTTGACCCGGAAACGCGCCAATCCCGGAAGGCCATAGGAAATGTCGCAGGCCCCGTGCTCACGAAGCGTGGTGATGGCCTGCTTGTTGTCGCCGATCAAGTCAGCGGCGATGTGGCGTGTGTCGTCGGCGGTCAGAAAGGTGAGGCCCGGCACCTGAACTGGAATCATCTGGCCATAAACCTGAACCTGCGGAGGACGGCCGGGCGAAAAAATCAGGTCGCTGATCTTTTCTGCAGCGCGCAGCATGGCACCGAGCAAAGCCGGAGTTGCGACCCGGCCGCTTCCCGAGAAACCTTCTAAGACAACAGAAATTGGAGCTATGGTTGGTGCCGCCATTCGTCCTCACTTGCAGGAATCGCCGCACCACAGAACGGAAGAACGCTGATAGTTAATGTACCGCGGCTTGGATGGTTGTACGAGGGACAGCAAGTACATAGCCCTTGGTAACACCGCGGACAAAACGCAGAAAAGGGCAGCTCTGAGAGCCGCCCTTTCCTGTTCTGCAAGTGCTTGGATCGAAGGATGATCTACTTCTTTGCCGCTTTCTTCTTGCCAAAGCTGGTTTCCACCGATCCGCCGATCTGAGCCAGCATTTGCTTGGCCGGGTCGGCATAAGTCCCGGTGGGCTGCAGTTCGAGATATTTCTGGAAAGCCTCGGCGGTGCCTGGAGGCGCAGTCATTTTGCCGCCCGCCAGGGTCGCCTTGCCAATCATGTTCACGCCTTTCCAGTAATAGGCGTCCGCGCGGTTGGGGTCGGCAGCGATGACTTTGTCAAAAGCGGCGATAGCATCATCCACCTTGCCGGCATTGGTGAGGACGGCTCCGGTGTTGAAATAGTACTGCGCGGCCGCTGTGGGTTCGGTCTGCGCGGCCAATTCGTAAGTCTTCACCGCGTCGTCAATCTTATTGGATTTCGCATAGGCTTCCGCCAGGTTGTTGTAGTAGGCCGCCAGGGCGCTGGCCTGCTTAGCCGGATCTTTGTCAGGAGTCGCCTGCTTCAGTTGAATGGCTTTTTGGTAAGACTCCACGGCGGATCCGAAGCGTTTCTGTTTTTCAGCAGGGTCGGTCTGCTTGGCAGCCGACATGCGATAGTAATCCCCCAACTTGAACCAGAGGAGGTCGCGCGAAGGGTCGACTTGGTTGGCTTGATTGAGGTCAGCGATGGCGGTATCGAAGTCACCGGCGTCGGCTGAAGCCTTGGCCGCACTCAACTTCTCGTTCAGAGATTTGACCGTCATGGTCTCTTTCTGTGCCTTGGCCTGCTGCTCCTGCATCTGCTTGACTTGTTCGGGGGTGAGGCCCTGGCCCTTGGCTGCGGCCTCCTGATTCTTTTTCTCGTCAAAATCGAGAACGTTTTCGTCAAGTTGGACCGGAAAATTTTTGACGATATCGAGTTGCTTGCCGGCCTTCATCTCGTCCGCGTTCTTGAATAGCGTGACGTTGTACTTGCCGGGAGTAAGTCCGAGCGAGAAGTACTCGCCCTTCTTGTTGGTCTTCAGGGTGTACTTCTGACCGTTGTCCAAATTCGCGAAAACCACAACTCCATCAGCGACAGGATTGCCTTCGGCGTCCTTGCACGTGCCCTTCACGGTGCCTGACGCCTGGGCAAAAACTGCGGGGACGCTCAGTCCCAGTAGCACTACAGTGATAAACAAAATTGCAAAGCGCTTCTTCATATTGCCTCCGGGCAAAGAACTATTTGGCTGCATAGGAAATCGGATCGCTCACACCTGCTGCCGTAAACGCGCGCAGGCGTAAAACGCAGCTGTCGCAGACTCCGCAAGCCCGATCCTCGCGACTGTAACATGACCAAGTTAAATCGAAGGGCGCACCCAGTTCAAGGCCAAGGCGCACAATCTCGGCTTTGCGCATGGCGATGAGCGGAGTGACGATCTCGATTTTCCCATCCTTGGTACCCGCCTTTACGACTTCGTTATACGCTTTGTAATAGGCGGGGCGGCAGTCGGGGTATCCCGAACTGTCGGGCTCGACAGCGCCAATATAGACTTTGGAGGCGTCGAGCACCTCGGCCCAGCTTACGGCGACAGCGAGAAAATGAGCGTTGCGAAAGGGCACATAAGTGACAGGAATGCTGTGGCCAAGGGTCTCGCTGTCGGGCACAGGAATCGATTCATCGGTCAGGGCGGAGCCGCCGATCGCGCGCAAGGCCTCGTTTCGAACCATCAGACGATCGTGAATCTTAAGGCGCTGACAGATGGCGAGAAAGGATTGCCGTTCGCGCTCCTCCGTGCGCTGCCCGTAGCTAATGTGGACGGCGGCGGGTTCATGGTCGCGGGCGGCTAAGGCAGCGCAGACACAAGAATCCATGCCGCCGCTGAGGAGCACCACGGCACGGGATTTGGCCGGATCAGGCATCGAACATTCGAGAAATTGTTGAATGTTGATTGTTGATTTTTGAATGAAAACCCAAGTCTCCAACGGTCGGGCAGGTTTTTTTTAATCAACAATCAAAAATCAACAATCATCATTTCTTACACTCCCTTCAGCGCCGGGTCCCAGATGAACTTATGCAACTGCAACCCCAGCCGTGCGGGGACGTTGTCGGCGATCATCCATTCGGCGAGTTGCTGAGGATCAAGCAAGCAATGCGAACTGTCGCGGGCTCCGGTAGCGTCTTTACGAAATGCGGGAGAAAACAGGACGGCGTTCACCCGCTCCGGGAGATTGTGGCGACGGGTGAAATCGCGCGCAAATTCGTAATCACCGCGGCTGCTCAGGACGAATTTAATTTCGTCGCGAGCAGTCAGTGTCTCAAGATTTTCGAGGCGAAAGGTATCGCCCTCCCCCGAATCAGGACACTTTACGTCAACGATCTTGATCACGTCGTTGGGAACCTGCTCTAGCGGCCGTTCGCCACTGGTCTCCAATAAGACGGTGTAACCCTCGGAGACCAGACGCTTCATCAAGGGCACGACCTCCCGCTCCTGCAACATAGGCTCGCCGCCGGTGATTTCCACGAAACCGCTGCCAGGACTCAGGCGCGCGACCTCGTCGAGCACTTCTTCCACCGCCATCTTCCGGCCGCCCTGGAAGGTATACTCGCTGTCGCACCAGTTGCAACGCAGGTTGCACCCGGTGAGGCGCACAAACACGCAAGCCAGACCGGCATAGGTGGATTCGCCCTGCAACGATTTGTAGATCTCAGTGATCTGCATGAAGAATCAGCTGTCAGCTTTCAGCCTCTGCTTTGTCGTAATCGGGAAAGTGGCGATTCCGAATGATGGCTTATTCGCTGTACTTTGCAGTGGTTGTATCGGTCTCGAAGACAGTTACATCCTTGACCCGCACGCGGCCCTTAGTGACGCTGTGCAGACGGGTATTGGATTCGTCATAAAAATATTTGGCCAGATTCTCAGCGGACGGGTTGATCACCGTAAAAGGTTCGATGTCGTTGATCATCTGGTGGTCCAGGCGCTCGATGACGTGCTTCATAACTTCGCGCAGGTCCTTAAAATCGAGCAGCAGCCCAGCCTTGTCGAGTTCCGCGCCGGCCAGCGTGACCCGGATCTTATAGTTGTGGCCGTGCGGATTCTCGCACTTACCCTTGTAATTGCGCAGGTAGTGGCCTGCGGCAAACGTGTCTTCGACGGTGACTTCGAACATGGTCCCTCAGTGCCAGACGCGCACACAGGCTCCGGCAGCGCTCCACGGCTAAATGTCTATTGTACCGCGTGAATGGCGGCGTTGAGACCCAACCCCTTGACTCGTTCCCCCGCCGAATGTAGCTTGCCTAAACGCGATTGTTCACCGAGGAACTGGCATGATTCGTCGAAAATTATGGATTTCGGTGTGGGTTGTTACGCTGACAACTGGCGTGTTCGCGCAGGTCCGGCCCGAGACGCCGGAATTTGATGTCAAACAGCATTACACAAAATATGAGTACCGGATTGCGATGCGCGACGGAGTGCATTTATTCACGTCCGTCTACGTCCCAAAAGATACCTCGCGCTCCTATCCATTCCTGATCGACCGCACGCCGTACAGCGTCGGTCCTTATGGGGTAGACCTGTACCGAACGCAACTCGGGCCGTCTCCGGACTTCGACAAGGCGGGATACATTTTTGTTTTTCAGGATGTGCGCGGAAGGTATATGTCGGAGGGCCAGTTCCTCGAAATGCGGCCGCACATCGACAATAAGAAATCGAAGCAGGACGTGGATGACAGCAGTGACTTGCACGACACCATCGACTGGCTGCTGAAGAATGTGCCCAACAATAACGGTAACGCCGGAATCTGGGGGATCTCATATCCGGGATTCTTCACGTCCGCGAGCATGATCGACTCGCATCCAGCGCTGAAAGCGGCATCCCCGCAGGCTCCGATGACTGACCTTTTTATGGGCGACGATGCTTATCACGGCGGAGCGTTCATGTTAGCCGCCAACTTTGGCTTCTATAGCCAGTTCAAGCCGCAGGAAAATCCGCAACTCCCTCCCAAAACGTTTGTGCCCTTCGATTGGGGAACGAAGAGTGCTTATGAGTTTTATCTCAATGTGGGGCCGCTAGCGAATCTGAAGAAATATCTGGAAGGCAAAAGCGCCCTTTGGGACGATCAAGTGAATCATGACATTTACGATGATTATTGGAAGGCGCGCAATCTGGCGCCGCACATGAAGAACATTCACTGCGCGGTACTGACCGTGGGTGGATGGTTCGATGCCGAGGATCTGCAAGGACCCTTCACAACCTTTCATTCGGTCGACAAGAACAATCCCGGAATCTTCAATGGACTCGTGGTCGGCCCCTGGGTCCACGGAGGCTGGGCGCGCTACGACGGCGAGCACCTGGGGCGCGTGGATTTTGCCTCGGACACCGGAGAGTATTACCGCAAGAACATCCTGTTCCCGTTTTTCGAACAGTATTTGAAGGGGAATGGCGATTCCAAGCTGCCGAAGGCGTATGTTTTCGAGACGGGCACGAACGTATGGCGGCAGTACACAGACTGGCCTCCGAAGAACGTGGAACGCAAAACGCTCTATTTCCAAGCTGACGGCGGGCTGGCGTTTGAGCCGCCTTCGGACAACCGCGGGGCGTTCGATGAGTACGTCAGCGATCCAGCGAAGCCGGTGCCGTTTGTAAACTACGCGGCTCTGAACGTGCCGCAGGAGTACATGGTGTCCGACCAGCGTTTCGCGGATAGCCGCACCGATGTGCTGACCTATGAGACTCCAGTACTGCAAGAGGACGTCACGATCGCTGGGCCCATATCGCCCCGACTATTTGTTTCGACAAGCGGCACCGATTCGGATTGGGATGTAAAGCTGATCGACGTCTATCCGGCCGATTATCCCGACAGCAAGCAGGACGCGCCGCGTCCCGAAGAGAAGGACAAACCAAGGAAGGACGTGCCTGCACCGGCATTCGCGATGGGTGGATATCAGCAGTTGGTGCGGGGGGAGCCGTTCCGCGGAAAATTCCGCCACAGCTTCGAAAAGCCGGAGCCTTTCACGCCGGGCAAAGTGGAAGAGGTAAACTTCACGATGCAGGATGTTAACCACACGTTTCGCCGCGGGCACCGCATCATGGTACAGGTGCAGAGTTCGTGGTTCCCGCTGACCGACCGCAACCCGCAGACGTTCGTCAACATTCCCGACGCCAAAGCCGCGGATTTCGTGAAGGCCACAGAGCGCGTGTATCACAGCAAAACGGAGGCTTCAGGCATCGTCGTGCAAGTAATGCCGCACGCAGGTGAGCCTGATCAGACGAAATGACCCGATCGTGTCCGCGCAAGGCGATGTCGCTTGCACTCGCCAACCGCGCTACAATCTCTGGAATCGTTAACCGCGCTGCATCGTCCCGATCCCTGCGGGTTTTAGTGAAGACTGGAAGGACGGGTGTATGAACGTCCTATTGCTTTCGATGCCGGATTCGTTCGAGCACATGCCCTCGCTCGCGATCCGGATGCCAAACGGCGGACTCACCTCGATCGCCGGGAACGTGGACCCTCACCACCGGGTTGCCGTGGCCGATCTGGTGCTCGTGCAGCGGCGTGTGAGGGAAACCGTTACCCGGCTCGTTCGCGAACTGAATCCCCAAGTCATCGGCTTGTCCATCATGACCTTTCAGCGCCGGACGGCTGACGGGATCGTTGAACTCGTGCGTTCGCTCAAGCCTAACGCGAAGATCGTTGCCGGCGGATATGACCCCAGCCTGGCTGCTGAAGCCTACGAGGGGATGGATGTCGATTACTTGATCCGTGGCGAGGGAGAGATTCCCTTTCGTGAGCTGTTGCGCGCGACGGAGCGGGGCGATGGCGTCGAACAGATTGGCGGCTTGTCTTTTCGATCCAACCATGGCTGGGTGCACAACCCGCCCGGCCCTCCGCTGCGGCTCGAGGACGGAACGATCGGGCTGCCCAACCGTGGGGCGCGCGTGCTCAAGGGATATACGTTCCTAGGCAGGCAAGTGGATGTCGTCGAAACGTCGCGCGGCTGCACCTATGACTGCAGCTTCTGCTCGATTATCGAGATGCGCGGCCGCAATTTCTTTACCTACTCGTTCGATCGTGTCCTGGACGACATTCGCGACGCGCGCGACCACGGCGCCCGTACCATCTTCCTGGTGGACGATAACATCATGCTCAATGTGCGGCGCTTTGAATCGTTGTGCGAGGCGATCATCGCAGCCGGACTGAACAAGATAGATTACTTCGTGCAGGCCATGACGTCGTCGATCGCTAATCATGGCGCGACCCTGGGGCCGCTGATGAAGCGAGCTGGCTTTCGGTATGTCTTTCTGGGGATCGAAAACATTCTGGAGGGCGATCTCAAATTCTTGCACGCCTCGGCGAAGAACACTGCTCGCGACAACAATGACGGACGCAGCACAGGAAATGCGACATTGCAGGCCATCGACTACCTGCACCGAAACCAGATGTACGTGGTGGGCGGACTGATCGTCGGCAATCCGGATGACACGCGCGAGTCGATCCAGGCCAACCTCGAGTTTGCTCGTCGCTATGTCGACTGGCCCTACATTCAGCACCCGACGCCCTATCCACGGACGCCTATGACCAAGGATTTCCGCGATCAAGGGCTGATCCAGAACGAGCGATTGGAAGAATATGACGGAACTACAGCGGTAGTGCGGACCCGGCACCTGACTGCCGATGAGGTCGAGTTCCTACGCTGGAGGGCGGAGCGCTGGATAAAGACGCGCCACGTGCCGGCAGTTTTTCGCCACGATCCGTGGTTTGTGCTGACGCACACGCCGAAGATGCTGGCGCACACCTTCCGGGGAAGTTCCATCCGCTCGGCCCTTGGCCTGGAGGACGAGAGGAGAGTATTTGCCCGCTACAAAGCGATACGCGAGGCGGAACGGCAGTATGTGTAACCCTCACGCATGGCAAGTCGGCAACGCGAGGATCAGGAAACATGCATTCGATCAGAAGGGCACCGCATCTGCCGGGATGCGCCTGCTGAAATAGCCTGCTTAATTTCCCACGCCGAAGAATCCTTCCACCACGCGCAGGTCAGTCGTCTTCTTGTAATTGGGCAGGCTTTCGATGAAGACGCGGCCGTATTGCTTTTTCAGGATGCGATTGTCAAGCAGAACTAGCAGGCCGCGATCGTGCAGAGAGCGGATCAGGCGACCGAAGCCTTGTTTGAGCGTGATGACCGCAGCAGGTACTTGATACTGAAAAAACGCGTTGCCGCCTTCGGCGTCGATGGCCTTCACTCGTGCGGCTACCACCGGATCGCTGGGGACCGCAAAGGGCAGGCGGTCAATGATGACGCAGCTTAACTGCTCGCCCTGCACGTCCACACCCTGCCAGAACGACGAAGTCGCGAACAGCACAGCATTTGGAGTCAGGCGAAACTCCTCGAGCAGCGCGCTTTTCGGCGCATCGCCTTGGCGCAGCATGGGAAATTCCACCTCGCCCAGGAGGCGCTGGTAAATGTCGTTCATCTGCGCATAGCTCGTGAAAAGGACGAAAGCGCGGCCGCGCGTAATCTCCAGGAGCTTGCGGATGCGCTCGGCGGCTTTGGCGGTAAATTGAGGAGTCCGCGGATCCGGTAAATCGGGCGGCACATATAGGACGGCCTGGCTTTCGTAATCGAAATGCGAAGGCAGAACCGACTCACGCGCATGCTCCATGCCAAGCCGTTGGCGGATATAGTCGAATCCGCCGCCCACGGCGAGAGTTGCAGAAGTCAGCACCGCCGAATCCAGCTTGGACCACAAACATTCGCGCAAGATGGGGCCGACATCAATCGGCGTAGCCTGGAGAAAAACATGCTGACGTCCTTGGAAGTTTTCTTTCGTCTTCTCTGTGTCTCGGTGACTCTGTGGCGAAAATCTTCCACGCCGCTCAATCCAAAACACGGTGTTGCGATCTTCCGATTCGAGAGCAAAGCCGAGCTGCACCTGGAACTCCCGCGTCCGCCGGACGAAATTGAATATCTCCTCCGGCTTCTGCGGCAGGGCTTCCAACTCTCCGGCGAGACGAGTGAGGGATTGATTGAGTGCGACGAACTCGTCCCCGTTTTCTTCGAGGAACTCGCGGCGAGTCTCGAAGGCAAAGCGTCCTTCTCCCGCCGGAAGCAGCGAAAAAAAGAGCTGTGAGCGGTCCCGCAGACTGCCGAGAGCGCCCGAGACAGATGCCGATAGCAGGCGATTGTGCTGCATCGAGTGTTCGATATCGCGGGCCAGGTCCTCGACACGCAGGTTGCTGACCGAGATTCCGAAATAGTTCCCTGCGATGTCTTCAAGTTCGTGCGCTTCATCGAAGATCACCGCAGCAGCTTCGGGAAGGATGCCCGCATCTGGCGCGCCTTCAGCCTGCAGCTTGATGGCGAGATCGGCAAAGAACAGATGGTGATTGACGATGATGATGTCGCTTTCCATCGCGCGCCGCCGCATTTCGGTGATGAAGCACCGCTCCCACTGGCTGCATTTCTGGCCCGTGCACGCATCGGCACGTGCGTCGAGCTTATGCCAGAGCAGGCTGGCCTCTGGCAATTCGGCGAGTTCTGCGCGGTCCCCGGTGCCGGTATTTTTTTCCCAAGCCGCGATCGCGCGATATTGTTCAATCTCTTCCAGGCCACTGAGCACAGGCTGATCGGTCAGGTCGTAAAGCTTTTTACGGCACAAGTAATTGTTGCGTCCCTTCATGTAGCAGACAGAGAGGCGCGATCCTGATTCTCCGTATAACGCCTGCTCAAGGAAAGGGACATCTTTGTAGAAAAGCTGTTCCTGCAGATTTTTCGTGCCAGTCGAGATGATCACGCGCTTGCCCGAGCGGATTACCGGCAGCAGGTAAGCCAGCGTCTTACCCGTGCCTGTGCCTGCCTCTACGATCAGATGGCGCTTCTCTTCCAGCGCCTGCTCGACGGCTTGCGCCATTTGAAGCTGACCGCGCCGAAATTCGTACAGCGGATGCGTGCGCGACAACACTCCGCCCGGCGCGAAAAACTGGTACAGCGAGGCGTCTTTGCCGCTTGGGACAGGCCGGCTCGGCTGGGCGGAAGACGCGGGCTGGGAAGACAGGGACACGGAAGTCTCTATAATAACCAGTTCTCGGTTCGCAGGCGCCATTGCCAGGAAAGAGAGATTTGCCCCAACCGACCTACAATTCGAACTCCGTCGCAGGCGCTCCGATTATTGCAATCGTCGGGCGTCCCAACGTGGGCAAGTCTACGCTCTTCAACCGGATTGTTGGCTCACGGCGCGCCATTGTCGGGGACGAGCCCGGGATCACCCGTGACCGCTTGTATGGGGACGCAGAGTGGAACGGGCGCCAGTTGCGGATCGTCGATACGGGCGGCATTTTGCCGGAAGAGAAAGATCTGATCCCGGCGGAAATTTTTCGTCAGGCGCGGGTTGCACTGGAGGAGTCCGCCGCGATCATCATGGTTGTAGATGGGCGCGCCGAACTCGCCGGCCCAGACCTGGAACTGGTGCGCCTGCTGCGTAAGGCGAACCGGCCACTGTTCCTGGCGGTCAATAAAGTCGATTCTGAGAAGCAATCCTCGCTGATCGACGAGTTTCATCGGCTCGGGCTGCCGCAGATGTTTCCCATTTCCGCCGAGCATGGGCGCGGGGTGGACGACCTGCTTGATGCGGTGGTGGTCTGTCTTCCAAAACCCTTAACCACAGAGGACACAGGGGGCACAGAGGGAATGCCGGAGGTCGAACTGGATGTGTCAACGACCGACGACCAACGAGCGCCGAATGAAGTTCGCGTCGCCATCATCGGCCATCCGAATGTGGGTAAGTCGACGCTGCTGAATTGCCTCACGGCATCCGACCGGGCCATCGTTTCGCCCATTCCCGGAACCACGCGAGACGCTGTGGATGAAGTGGTCGAGCGCGACGGGCGCCGCTTTCGCTTCATCGATACGGCCGGCATTCGCCGCAAAGGCAAGACTCACCTGATGGCCGAAAAGCTGTCGGTTGTAATGGCCCGCAAGCATTTGGAGGCGGCCGACATTGCATTGCTCGTCATTGATGCCACCGAGGGCGTGAGCCAACTTGACGCCTCGATCGCTGGATACGCGCACGAGAGCGGGCGTTCCATCATTATCGTGGTCAACAAGTGGGACCTCATGATCAGCGGCCAGAAGAAATCCGGCAGGGCTACCAAGTCCGAGCGAATGCGTGAGTCGAAGCGTCCCGGCGATCGCCAGGCTTATGAGCAGCGTTTGCGCGATGAGCTAAAGTTCTTGAGCTATGCCCCGGTGGTTTTTGTCTCAGCCCAGAGCGGCAAGGACACAGACAAAATCTTTTCCTTGCTGCAAGAAGTAGCGACCGAACGCCGCAAGCGCGTCTCGACATCGGACATGAACCGGTTCCTCGAGCATGTGGACTTCGAACGCGCCTCTGTTCCCATGCGCCAGCGGGTAAAAATTCTCTACATGACTCAGGCCTCGGTTGCTCCGCCCACGTTCGTCCTCTTCACCAATCGCAGCGTCAAGCTGCATTTTTCCTACCAGCGCTTTTTGGAAAATCAAATCCGCGAGGCGTTTGGATTTTTGGGCACGCCGATCTGGATCAAGAACAAGGCAAGGAATACCTAGGACCTCGCTTCCACGCTGAGGTTCTCTGGCTGTGAAGATTTCCTCAGCAGATGAAGCCAGCTGTACTCGCTTACGGCCTGACTTGAAGTCGGGGCTTTCCCGAGTCCTGATTTGCAAGCCAACAACTGCCCGGGCTGAACACCGATCTCGCCGCACCACGGTAACTTGAATCTGCCACAAAATCCCTCATCCTTGGGAAGGAGAAATGAAGAAATTTACGCCCATCCTTAAGAGTCTTGCCCTTGGATTACTTCTGGCCACTCTGGGTTTTATGTTTCTGGTCAGAGTCGTCAACGTAGACGACGATTTTGCAGGGGTAGCGTTCTTTGTGCTCTGGCCCATGTTGTCCTACGGATTGTGGACAATCATGGGGCGCGAAAAAGTCATCTCCCCAAAAGCGCCGACTGAATTGTTGAGCAAGCCCGCGCCGCGATCGACGAGCG
>Ga0070735_10004665_pt1 | contig 11496 bp, 13 predicted proteins | sample Coa_R1_FD_66443 | JGI IMG/M metagenome (GOLD analysis project Ga0070735, IMG submission 66443) | Surface soil microbial communities from Centralia Pennsylvania, which are recovering from an underground coalmine fire - Coalmine... | ecosystem: Environmental > Terrestrial > Soil > Unclassified ... | reverse complement strand
ACAACTTCAATAGGACATTCTGATGCGTCGTCTCGTCGGGTTCTTCCGGGGCAACCACCTCGACATCCACTATCATCCGCACGTCAGCAACCAGTGTTCGACGATGTGCGTCAAGGATGACCTGCATCTCATCGTCGTCATCCCTTTTTCAGACACAGCCGACGAGCGGCTGGCTGAAGAACACGGCGTTGTGTGGTTCCCGGCTATCGACCATCCCCTGGCCGTAGGGGACGAAATAGCCAAACTGTGCCCCCCGGAATGGGGCGTTCTGGCGACCGACGGGGCCTTCCACGCCCTCACGAAAATCCATAAAGCCACTAGGTGGAATACCATTAAACCTAGCGTCTATTAGTCGTCTCGTCCTATTTTCTTAGCCGTCAAACCGCACATAAGGAGCCACCATGTCACGAGCATTCGTCCCCGTCCTCGGTCAGGATGGGCAAACCTACAAGGTCGATACCTGTCTCCTGACGGTTGGCGCAAATAACGTCAGTCGACAAGTCTCCATTGTCGGCGACCCCCTTGTCGATAATCTGGCCTATGTGACAAGTGCGAATGCGCTCCAGGTGGACATCGGCCACGGCACAGCCACTGCCAATATCGCAGACCCCAACACCCCCGCCAATAAACTCCAGGTCAATAGCGACGGCTCCATCAACGCTGCCATCACGGCGGCAGGCGTCAATGTCGTTCCGATTTTCGCTGGAAACGCAGACGGCGTGGCCCCGGCGGGCACGGGGCAAGGCGAAGGTGCCTTCATATTCGACGGAACGAACTGGAACCGACAACGCGCGATTCCCGGCCTGGGGGTGGCTGCGGTCAGCAATGGCGGCACGTCTTACCATCAGTCTCCGGCATCGGGCGGCACACTCGGCTTCTTACTGAAGTCCGGTAAGGGACGCTTCGCTCGATTCCACAACACCGATTCAAACGCTCAGACCAATACGGTTTATGTGTATGACTCGGCGACTCTAGCCGGAAGCCAAGCCGCTCAAACAACGGCAGGCCGTCCCATCATGGTCATCAATGCCATTGGCCCGACCCAGATTCTCGACTTTCAAATCCCGCTCGGTACGGGCCTTATTGTCTGGTACTCGGCCTTGCCGTCAGCAGTCGGGACCTTGCTGACATACGACTAAGGAGTCACGATGAAGCGCCTCAATCTCGTTAGCGCAGGAGTTATCGCCCTCGGCCTTGTCGTGGGCGGGATGCTCCATGCGATGGCTGGCGCTCCGGCAGGAACCGGAGCGACTGGCGTTGTGTCAGTCACAGCCAACTCCGCAAACATCGTCATCGGCGGCTCGACACCGAACCCGACGATTGACCTCGGCTCGACCATCACAACGACAGCGGGTGTGTTCTCTGGCAACGTGTCGGCGGCTTCACTCACCGATACCGGACTGACAAACGGGCAATGTCTCCAGGCCGGGACCGGAGGTGCCATTCAGTCATCCGGTTCCGCGTGTGGTTCCGGTGGCGGCGGTTCAGTTTCGTCAATCGTCATCTCTCCCTCGGCCTTCGCATCGACCTCACTATCAAGCGGCGTGGATACCATCACATTCGCGCACGGCACTGACTATGTAGACCTTGCGACATCGCAAACCTTGACGAATAAATCCCTGACGGCTCCGACGATTACAGGTTCCCCGAACCTGTCGGGGCAACCGCAATTCTCGCGAACCACATATCCACAACTTTTCATGAGTTCTACCGGGACAAACGACGGTTTCGTTACTTATACGACTGGAGCGCATAGCGCCATTCTGCTCGAAAACCAACCGCAATCTGGAACCCTAAGCGGCCTCCTTTTAGAGGTCGGCGGAGAGACTGGATGCCCCGGTTCTTGCACGGCCATTAACGACGAATTCACCGTAGATAATTCGGGCAACGGCACATTCACCGGGAACCTGACTATCAACGGAACGACCCTCACCGGAACTTCGGTCGGTGCCACATTCGCTAACGTCACTGACTCAGCGCTTTCCAGCGGAAACTGCGTTCAGGCGGGAACAAGCGGAATCCTGACAACTGTCTCGGGCGCTTGCGGCTCGGTCGGCGTTTCTGCTACCGCGCCTCTCGTCGATACGTCGGGAGTCTTCTCGTGCTCGACCTGCTTCGTGACGACCACTGGCAATTCACAGAATACGATGCCCAATGGATTCATTCTAAACGGTGGGTCCAACAACAACGGCGGCACGTCTGCTAACGCGGCAATCTATGACCACAACGCTGAAGCGTTTAGGATTTACTACGACGGGCAGACCGGAGCAAATGCTCAAGGTATCATAGCCGGATTTGGTACGGGAACCGGAGACATCCTCGATATCGAGGGTGGCACCTTCGCTTCTCCAACCTTCCCCGTCAAGGTTGGGTCGGGCGGGGGCGTCACCTTCTCTGGAATTCTTACAGCGCAGTCTGTTATTAAGGCTGAAAAAATAGGCCAACAGGGCGTCTGCTATTGGGCCTGCGATATCACACTGTCGTCGGGCGTCGGAACCTTTACATTCAACGCCTCTTACACCTCGACGAAGCAACCAGTGTGCACTGCGACATTCGATGATACCAACAATACTGGCTCGATAGTTGGAGCGGGAGACTCTCTCCGCGTTTCAATCATCGGCACGGGTTCTGCTGGGTCATACACAGAACCCTGGCTTTCCGCCAAGGTTATCGCTTACACGTCAAGCGGAAGTATTGACACAGCCGCAACCGGAGCAACCGCGCAAGTTGCGGTTACCTGCACGGGTAATGTTCAATAATGAAACTCAAGATTTTCTTCGGCATCTTGATTGCCCTTATTGCACTGCTAGTCGCGTGTCAATCTGGGCAGACGGCTCCTCCCGGTTCGCAAAATCCTTGTGGTCCAACAGGGAACAATCCCCTTATTCCCGGCGTTCCGTGTCCTTCGCCATCGCCCACGGTGACCCCAACCCCAACACCAACTCCCTCTCCTTCTCCAAGTCCGAGTTTACCGCCCAACAACACCCCGTGCAACTCGTCGCAAAACTCTGACTGGGTGCCGTACAGCACCATCACGGGTCAGGGAAATTTCGCAGCGATTCCGGGGCAATGGTGGAATGGGTACTGTGTTCCGTTCCATGTGACCAATCACGCAGAGTGGGGGAAGTACGGCTCTCAGGACATCTCTGACGTAACAATGAATGCGTTCTTTTCCTATGCTCAGGACAATACAGCATTCAAGCCTGAGAACGCATACTATGGGTGTCATGGCGAGCAGGTCGGCTATGGCTGCTATAGCATGACGTACACCAACCCTCACGTCATTGTCGAAGACGTACAGGCCGGATGTACGTCCAAATCATTGCCGGATGCCTACGAAGAAGAAGTCGCAAATGCCCTAGAACCCTCGGGAACCGTGACTTATGGCGAAGACCCGACACAATCTTTTGATTTGCATGCAGCGACTCCGCCTCCGCCGAGCCCAATTCCAGCATACGCAACAACGAACCGACTAGAGAAGATTAACCAAGCGACATGTTCGTCGCCGCTTGGAACTGTGAATGTCAACAAACAACTCGGCAACGTCGAGTCTTCATGGTCGCAGTTGTTGTGGTTCGCATATCTCCACGGAACGCTGTCCAACACCACGTTCCCGTCGGGGGTGATTACGTCAACCGTCACTTGGTCATTCCCGTCACCGGGCGCGACAGCGACTCCCTACGGAGCGACGTATCCTAATCTGGGTGGATACAACCTCGTCGAGTATGACCTTTCTAATGAGACGTATGGTCGAGCCAACGGATATGACCCGCACGGTTCATTTGAACTCGACCCAACGGGTTCAACAGGTCAAAACACCGCCATCTTACAGGCGACCAATACCTTCCCCGGTCTTATCGCGGCGGACTACTCCTTTGACAACGCGATGCAGATATTGACCGTTAAAAACGGATTGGGTATCTCTCTCGGTGATACCGACGATGCACAGACCTGCAACCCGGACCAACTGAAATCTGTGTATGTGCTCGGCGGAATTATCGAAAATCCATACATCGGATTCGCGGCCGGAATCACACAAGGGAACCCAACCGCCGACAACATCAACACACAGTCGATTGCCTCGTTCATCAACTGCATGACGTTGCTTTCAAGCCGTGGCAAAATGGCGGCTGTTGATAATTACAACGTCACTTGGGGTTCTCAAGGTATTGCTCCAACGCCTACTCCGATTCCATCAGGGGCGACTCCCGGACCTTCGCCCACCCCTTGGCCGCTTGGTGACGACATGTACGATTGGCGAGAGGGCTATCTCGCCATGCAGATGCTGGGGTGGTACGGATACAACACCGCCTTTATGGAAAAGTGGTCAAAGACGGGAACGACAGACCCGACCGACACGATTGCATTTTATCCAGAGTATCTGTTCTGGTTCCGCAATCCGGTCGTCACCGCCACAACCTTTGTGCCAGGGTCATACGTCGGTCCCAAGTCTGCAACGAATAACGGAACAGGATGCGGACACGACAACAGTAGCGGGGGAGCCCACGCTTACCTTTTGTTGTGTGGTCGTGACCAAGGCGGAAATCCGGCTGGAGTATATGCTCGGGAATTCCAAAATTGCTACTTCAACCATTCCCCGCCCGGTGTGGCCGACCCGAACATCAGCATTGGTCAATGCGCCGCAATCATCAACGAGACGGCGACGACCTTCACCATGTCCACATTTTATCCAGCGAAGTTCCGCTTCACCTACGGACATTATCTCGGAGCCAAGTGGCCGACGGTTTACAAAAGCGGAGATTTGGCCGGACAATCCATCGGAAATTCCTGGAGCGGTGAAGACATCGCCTTCATCGACCAAGGAACCCTCGGCGGCAATTCCGGTGCGATTTGTGGACCCTCGACGGCAAACTTTGGGACGGGAACCCTCGGGTCACTGCCCTACGGGAACCCGCCCTCGAACTGCCCGGTCTTCTCCGGTGCCGTAACACTGTACGCCAACGGCGGGGCCGTTATCATGCTACAGTAGGTCTAGCGCCTTCACAGCCTTGTCAATCGCATAGTCTACGTAGTTCGACTGCGCGACCAATGATGCCCGGACATAGAGCCCGAGAATCCCCTGGAGTTTGTCAGACGGCTTGACCGTCTCGGGGTACGAATTGAAGGCGTTGGTCACGTCCTGAAGCCATTTCTCATACGAGGCATGAGGCGACGGTGTCTCGACTCGGGTCGGTCGCTTGGTCTGTTTCTTGGCCTTAGATGACATAGAATGGCCCTCCCTACATCTATATCGGCTTGGAGCGGGAGGGTAACTTCCCTACTTTCTTGACGTGACACAAGAGAGCCTTAAGGAACGATTCAACCCCGAAAGACTGTTGGAATCGTTCCAGCGGCTTATTTCGTCGCCCGCTTGGGCCCTCGGTGTCATCGTCATAACGGTCGTCTTCATGGCTTCGCAGTATGTCGTTCCGAAGCCGATTGACGACCCGAAAACCGGGTTCACCTACACGGTTTTGGCATACACCCTGCTCTCCTTGTGGGTGGAGAACTTCCAAAAGATGTCTACGCGAGAGCAAGCCGAGAAGGACGAAGAACGAGATAGACTCCAGCAGGAGCGAGATGAGAAATTTCAGACCACGATGGCCCTTTCTGCCACGGCTCAGGCAGTCGCTCTTGAGGCTGTTAAATCGCTTTCAACCCAGGTCCGCGACCAACAAACAATCATGCTCGCTACCGTCGGAGCCTCGAACGAACTTATGGAAAAGATTCTCGACCAAATCGAGGTCGACAAGGGCAAGGGGGACTAAGATGCCTAGTGTCTATGGGGCAATAGCCGCGATGCCACGCGACAATCCACTTGCCGTGGCGAGCGTCGTCATCGCGTCGACCAAACTTCGTATCCAGGGTGCGAATCTCAAGCCGTTGCGCTTGAAAAGGAAAAAGTAAGATGGACTTCACGCCGCTGAATTGGCCGGACCACCCGGCTGTCAATCGTTACGCTAAACTCGTCAACGAGCAGTGCAAGGCCGCCTCGCCGCCTGTGCCCCCTTGTTTCATCGGGGCGCTTATCCTGCGGGAGTCGTCAGGCGACCCGAATGCGCATTCGTTCGACGGCGGATGGGGCCTAACACAAATCACCGCAGGCGTGGACGATAATGGCGTTCATACCGCTTCCGGGATGAAGATGCTCGACCCCGATTCGAACATCTATGTCTGCGTGAATTACTTCGTCAAGGGGCTCATCGAATCTGCGCAAAAAATGCACGAGTCGTATGGCAAGGAGATGGACGCCATCAATCCCGAGATTCTGTATTTCGTCGCGTGTGGATACAACGCCGGGTTCGGCACTGTGCAAGCGGCAGTGAGCGCCGGACACGACCCCGACAAGTTCACGACGGACCTCTACGGTCACGGCGTCATGGAGAACTATCACGACGCCCTGGCGGCGTCAAAGAAAGCCGGAGGCTAACACGTATGAGCGATGGCCCTACTCAAGTGGTTGCTCCCAATAGGCAAGTTCGTCGGGCTCTTGCTCGTCTTACCCGTTCTGCTCGCGGTCGTCGCATGGTTCGCGGGGATGCACCCGTATGTGAACCGGGCTGTCCTTTTGACGGAACAGTTCATGCACATGCGCACGGGAGCGCTCAAACGGCTGACGGCGATAGGGATGATAAGCCGATGGTTGGGTCGCTGGGGCTGGATAGTCCCTCTCCCGATCATCGGATGGTGGGTTGACTGCGAGGTCGCTATCTTGAACGCCGAGATGCCCTGGATTTGGAAGCGGCTTCAAGTTTGTTCATCAGCGACTCAATCAAGGAAGACGACTCCTGAGCGGTTGCTGGAATCTGCTCCTCAGTTGGTTCACAGTGATAAAGCGCTACCACAAGACGGGTGATAGCGCGGCGCTGTTTATCGGTGGTTGGCTGCGGGCCTAAGTCCTGCCAGCCATTTGAAGACGTTGGAGACAATCTTGACATACCAAGGTTTTTCCATCGTATGCTTTGATAACCTTCCACTCAATGCAGAGCGAGCACTCTTGGTGGATGTTCGAGATTTGTGGCGGGAGTAATTCAAGCATCTGTCATTCTCGGATTTCGGCAGTAATCGAACAGAAACGGGCTGGCGACCCCAATCAACCGCTTGTTTGTAATGGAGCATGAAGATGTCAACGATGTGACCCTTGATGGCACTGCCCGTGTCGTCGGCTAAGTAAGGTTTGCCGTTTACGAGAACACACGTTCCAAGCGGAATATAGTGTGGGTCAACGGCGATAATTCCGAGGCGGACGCGATGGTTTGCGGCGGTGTATCCAGGGAATTCATCGCCGTCGTAAGCCGTGGCGGTCCATGCGGTAGATGATAAAGTAGGAACGGTTTTGTGTAGGGCTACATGCTCCACTCCAGACATAAATTCGCTCCATCTACAAATGTCGCTGTCACAGGCATGCCGAGACGCGCGAAGAAATCAATCCACTCTGCTTCGTAACGCGGTTTCCAATGGCGGCAGCATCGTCGCTTGTTCCAGCCGTCCATCCGAACCGAGTGGATGTTTTCTGGTGAGTTGAAGAAACACGCCGTCATAAAATCGACGATACGACTATAATGTCTACCGTCGAGGTCGCTGAGGTGGTCAAGAACCCCCTCAGAGAAGACACACCCGTACATGAGCGGCGAAAGACGCGGCCATTTTGACATGTCCTGGTGGACCGGAGTCATTCCTGGAACATCAAAACGGAGCCGCGTATCATAAAGTAGGTCCACCGCCGAAGTATTGTAATCAACGGCGTGTCCCTTGAACCCGAGGCGGGCGATGGCGGTCGACAAACCACCGCGCCCTGCCCCGGCCTCTAAGAACCATTGGGTGGGCCAGCGGGGGCTCTCCTGCTCCGGCGGACGGTTTAGTCGCTCTACCACCGCGTTGATGAGCCCAGAATGGCGAACTATCTGAATTTCATATTGTGGAACTGTTAGCGGAGTCATCTCGTCGGCATGAGAGCCCCAATATCCCACATTGCGGGAATGTAAGGCAACTCGACGTTGGGCACCCCTCAGGGGCCTTGCGTGTCCCGCAAATGGCATATCAGGCCATCCGTTTCTGCATAAAGCGACGACCAAACTCCTGATGAATTTTCTGACGGACCTGATTGGCTATTTGATTGACCCGGGACTTTGAGATGGGCGGGTCCATTGCGGGGCCGATGTCCTTGGCGAACATCCCAGAGCAGAAATACATGTTGAAGATTTGTTGCTCGCGTTCTTCAAACGTCCTGACGATGTCGAACAACTCCGCGACCATTTCGTGGTGCTCGCCGTCACGGAGATTGCCCCCGGCTATTTCTTCAACGTCGGTGGTCATCTCCAGAAGCGCTCGTATCAGTTCGCGAGGGACACGACCCTCAACGTAGCGCGGGGTGAAGGGCTGGGCGAATCCCGAGGAGGCATGAACGTCCAGTGCGGCATCTGTCATTGAGTAGCATTTTTGTCGCTCGTAATGACGGACATTTGTTTGACTGAAATAGAGGAGACACAGATAGAGTTTGGTTTGGACGTAGTGGGTGAAGCCTGCCGCACCGCCGCGACTGCGCGGCACATAGTCGTCTACTAAAAGTTCGAAGAACAGGGTTGTGGCTTCATGCTCCCATTCTTCCCAAGTGAATCCCGATGACTGTCGATATACCTGTTTGGCGATTTTGCGGATAAGGTTTTTGAACATCGTTAGTAACGTAACGATGGCTTCTTCTTTCTCCGCGACTGAGACTGACCGCTTGTACCCCTGCGCTATATCAATAAGCGCATTCATCCGTTCGACTTCTGCGTCGGTGGCCTTGGCGAACTTTTTCGGCGCTATAGCCATAGATGGTCGGCAGGCCCAATGGGGTCGGACTCATCGCCATTATCCTTTCAACAAGAGAGGAGTGATAGATGATGCCTCGATGTATCCTGTCCAACGTAATTCACTCGACCTTCGTCCAACGATTTCCAAGACCGTGCCCTTCTTCAGGTTTTCAACCCCGCCGAATTTCTCAAGATGGTGCGCATGAACGATGACTTTCGCGCCTCCCGTCTCGTCTTCAAATTCGGTGAAGAACATCAGTTTGTCAGTCTTTTTGGACCGCTTCTTGTCGAGTTTTGTGACGATGGCTCGGATAGCATATTGTTTGAATCCCCACGTTTTTAGGCGCTGTTTGTTGCGGTACGTCCAATACTGCTCCCTACTCTTATCGGCAAAGACCGCCGCAATCGTAGAGACACCTGTCCACCGTTCCCGAGCCTTCGTGAACGGATGGCCGGAGATGAAAAACCCGAACAACTCGAATTCTTCATACATCCGTTCGGTGGTCATCAGGCGCTGACGCCCTTCGAGTTCATCAAAGGCCCCAGACCGTTCTAACGCCTGGAGAACCCCTGAGTTACACGACCGAGCGGGCACCCGCTTACGAAAGTCTTCGACCGACCGAAATGGGCCTCCTTTATCCCGCTCTGCGAGAATAGTCTCAACCGCCTTCTCCCCGACCCCCTTGATGCCCCGAAGGCCGACCAGGATGGTCCTGGCGTCAGTTGCGGTAAACGAACCCAAGGATGAGTTTATATTCGGTGGCTTCAAACTCACTTGTAAATACCGCGCATCCGATAGAAGCGCTGGCAGTGATTCGGCTGTACCAAGTGACTCTTGCGTCATCGAGCCCGCGATGAAATACGCCGGGTAATACGATTTGGCGTAGGCACACTTGGCCGTCAAATACGAGTAAGCCACCGCATGACCCCGGTTGAAGACGTATTCTGCCATCCCCTCGATTTGTGTCCATAGTTCCTCGGCTTCTGCAAGCGGGGCATTACAAAATCGTTGTAGGCCCGCTACGAATTTGTCATGTTGCTTGGGCATCTTGTCGCGCTGTTTTTTGCCCATGATTTTACGAAGGTCGTCGGCCTCGGCCAGAGAATATCCGGCAAGACGATGCGCAATAGCCATAATATCTTCTTGATATGTAATGATGCCATAGTTGCGCTCAAGGATGGGCTCCAACTGCGGGATGCTGTAGTTGACCACTTCCTCCCCTCGTATGCGACGTACATAGGCGTCGGTCAGCCCCGCGTTCTTCGGCCCGGGGCGGCAAAGGGAGGTCAATGCGGCGAGGTGTTCGACAGAGCGTGGGCGAGCCTGCGGAAGCAGTTGTCCGAAACCGCCACCCTCCGCTTGAAATATACCGACCGTCCGGCCCTCACGCATCAGTGTGTAGGGGAGGGGGTCATCAAGGTCTATCGTTTCGAACGAAAATTCCGGGTCTTCTTTCCGCCGGACTTCAGTCTCGACATAATCGAGGACATCAAGCGTCTTCAGGCCCAGGATGTCAAATTTGACCAGCCCGAGTGCCTCAGCATCGAACATGTCGAACTGCGACATGAGCGCATCTCCCCCACTCTCGACCCGCATGAGTGGGATGAGGTCTGCAACGGGCTGGTTCGCAATGATAATCCCAGAGGCGTGTTTTGACGCATGGGTCCCGAGTTTAGCGAGGCGACTGCCATAATACATCAGCGCCTCGCCCGTCTTTCCGAGCCCGTCTATCGTTTGGCGGAACGCCTCGATTTGCTCGTAGATGTCTTCGAGCGAGAGGCCACTGACTTCGCCCGCCGCCCCACCTCCCTGAACTGAATTCTCGCCCGATGGGATGGGCGCGGTAAGTGCCGCGACAGTTCCTGCATCAATTCCAAGCGCAACACCGAGTTGTCTGATGACAGCACTTGGGCCAAGCGTGGCGTAAGTACCAATTTGGCAGACACGTCCAGGACCGTAGCGCTCTTTGAGGTACGCGATGACATCTGCGCGTCGAGAGCGCGGAAAATCAAGGTCAACATCAGGTGGGGAAAACCTTTCAAGTCTTCCCGCGTTAATAAAACGCTCGAATGGACAATCTCGCTCAATAGGGTCGACCTTTGTGATGCCGAGACAGTAGAGAACAAGCGACCCAACTCCTGACCCGCGACCGTCTCCGGTAAATATACCGTTTGCTCGACACCATGCGATGAGGTCCCACAGAAGGAGCGCGTAGTCGATATAACCCGCTTTTTCATAAACTGCCATCTCCATTTCTAAACGTGCATAGTATGTTGTGAATCTTTGCGTGTTGTCACACGGGTCGATATGCTTCTTCAAGCCGGAATTGCACAGGTCCCGAAAGGTGCGAACGCTGTCGCCCATCGTGACATCATGGGGCAACTCCGGCATGAACCACTGCTTACGCAGGGGTAGTTCAAACTCAATCTTGTCTGCCAGTCGCATCGTGTTTTCTACCTCATGCGGGCAGAAATCACACAGCATCTCGGCTTCGCTTTTGACGTGAAAGGTGTTGGCGACAAAGCGCCAGCGGTCGGGGTCGTTCTTTTTCGAATAGGTCTGGAAGCACAACAGCGTGTCGTGCGTGTCAGCATCCTCTACGTTAGATAGTGACAGTCTGCGGTTGCGATGAGTTGTTCCGCAGGCATATTCCGTCTATAGAAATCGTTGATGCTTTCTTGGTATGCGGCACCGTAAGAT
>Ga0070735_10004663_pt1 | contig 11500 bp, 8 predicted proteins | sample Coa_R1_FD_66443 | JGI IMG/M metagenome (GOLD analysis project Ga0070735, IMG submission 66443) | Surface soil microbial communities from Centralia Pennsylvania, which are recovering from an underground coalmine fire - Coalmine... | ecosystem: Environmental > Terrestrial > Soil > Unclassified ... | reverse complement strand
AGCAGCGGCTGCCACGGCGCGCCCGCCACGATCAGCGACGGCGCGGCGAACATCAGCAGCAGGTGCTGGACCATGTGCACCATGAAGTAGGCGTCGGCCCAGTAGTCGACCGGCGACTCCACCGCGAGCAGCAATACCACCAGCCCGGCGTAGAACCATAGCGATCGCAGCCGCCGCTCCCGGGTCCGCTCCGGCCGGGACCGCCGGGCCAGCCGCCGCAACCCGGCCTCGTGCCATACCGCGACCAGCACGGCCAGGACGAGGAACGGATCAAACGACCAGTGTCCGGTGATGTAGCTCATGACTGGCCCTAAATTAACCCGCGCGGCCGCCGCCGGAGCCGGGCCGCCCCCAACATGAGCAAGATGTAATGACGCTCAGCCGCGCTGGCGCTCGGGCAGGCCCCAGGCCGCCGCGGCGAAGGCGGTCAGCACGAACAGCAGGAACGTGATCACGTGCACGCTAGTGCAGTACAGGCAGATGGCGCCGATCGTGAACAGCTCGGTGTAGACCAGGTAGAGCACGAAGCCCACCCCGACCACCAGCGACGCGATCCGGATCAGGGCCACCTCACGGCGGGCCCACCGCCAGGCCCACGGGCTCATCAGCGCCACCGCGGCCACGAAGAAGGCCAGGCCGAGCACGGCCACCGGGATCCCGAACACGTACGACTGCGGGCTGGTCGTCACCTTGGTGCAGTTGATCGCGCCGCTCTCCGCGCAGGCGGCCAGCTTCTGATCGGTGAAGTGCGCGATGGTCAGGTAGATCGACACCCCCAGCCCGGCCAGCGACAGGATCCAGGTGGTGAGCTGGAACCACACCGGGATCGTGGTGGTACTCGGCGCCTCCGGCTCGGCGGTCGTTTCCTGCTGGCGGGCCAGACCGCGCGCGCCGCGACGATCCAGGCTGCCACCGCGCGTGGCCACGGCCCGCGCCGGGCTGGCCGCCTGGACCAGCGTGCTCGCCTTGGCCACGGTACCGGGCTTGGCCACGGTACCGGGCTTGGCCACGGTACCGGCCCTTGCCGTGCTGCCATTCGAGGTGCTGGCGTTCGCGGTGCTGCCGTTGCGCGCGGTGGCCTGGCCCCGCTGGGCCTGGGCCTGAGCGCGGGCACGGGCCTGCCGGGCGCGGCTCGACTTTGACGCTGTCATCCGGGCTTCGCCTCCGGTCTGGGTCCTAAGCCAAGCTTAGATCTGGCTCTCCAGGGACTGAACGGTCGAGGTGCACGCGGTAGCCGGGGTGTTGTTGGTCATCCCCTTGCAGATCGCGGCCGTGATGTAGTTCGCCGTGCCGCCGATGGCCTGGGTCACCGGGTTGCTCGGGTTGCTCAGGTCATTGGCGATCGTGGCCCAGCTGAGGTGGGCCAGCACGCCCGGATCGTAGCTGACCCCGTTGATCAGGTAGTGGTTGCCGAAATCGACGAACGGGATCGGGCTGTTCGCGCCGCCGTACTTGGTGACGATGGCCTGCTGGGCGGCGGTGGGCGTCTGCAGGGTCACGTAGCCCGAGGCGGAGCTGGAGTCCGGGACGTTGGTCGTGAGCTCAATCGGGGTAAAGGCCAGGTACTGGCTCGTGTAGCTGGACTTGTAGAAGGTGAACGTGGGCGTGTTCGGGTCGGTGTCGGTGCTTGACGAGTGGACGGTGTGGAGCCCGGTGAACGTGCCGAACCGGCTCAGCGCCACGATCATCGCCCAGCGTTCGGCCGCGCAGTACGGGCAGTACTCGGCGCCCACGTAGAGCATCTCGGGCTTGCCGTTCGCCATCAGGGTGGACCCGCTGATGGTGGTGGGCTTGCCGGTGACCGCGCCGTTGCCGGTCCCGACCGTGTCCAGCGTGCTCGCGGGCACCGAGGTGACCTTGTCCACCACGGCGGTCAGGGCCGAGCCGGTCGGGCCGTTCGACACGCCCGTGGCCGAATTCGGCTTGTGGTTCAACTTGACGATGACGAAGACCAGCACGACCGCCAGCACGACGACGACACTGCCCGAGGCGAGAAGAATCCGCCGCCGCTGCTCGGCCTTGCGCTCGGCCGCCCGCTGCGCGGCGATCTTCTCCCGGCGAGTGGATTCAACCTTGGTTCTGCTTGCCTTGCCCATGCTCGCTTCGTCCAACCCTTGGTCCGTCATCCTGGATAACGCGCTCTATCGTAGGCGGTTCACCGCCCTCGTGCGCGCCGCCATCATGACTCGGAGCGAACCATCAGCCGGCGGTGAGAAACTCCTCAGCGAGTGACCGGTTGCGGGCCGTGGGAGCGGGCCGTGAGCCGGCCCCGGACGCCCAGGTAGACGACCACCACCACGGCCAGGTAGCCGGCGTAGATGAGGGCTTGCAGCGGCGTCGGGGCGTCGCTGTAGCCGAAGAAGCTGTGCAGCACGTCGCCGAGCGCGCTGTCCTCGGACAGCAGCGCGCCCGAGTGCCACATCGGCACGTCCAGCAACCGGAGCCAGCCGAGTTCCTGCAGGTTCTCCACCGCGTCGGCCAGCAGGCCCGCGGCGAAGACCATCAGCAGCACGCCGATCACGGTGAAGAACCGGGCCAGGTTGAGCTTGTGGCCCAGCCGGTAGATGACGAACGCGATGGCCAGCGACCCGGCCAGCCCGATCACCGCCCCGCTCAGCGCCCCCGCCGTGGACGTGGAGAAGATGATGGCCAGGGTGAACACCACCGTCTCCAGGCCCTCGCGGCCGACCGCCTGGAAGGCCAGCAGGCCCAGGCCCCACCGGGCCCGGCCGTCCAGCGCCGCGTCGGTCCGGGCCCGAAGCTCCCTGGACAGCGACCGGGCGTGCTTGCGCATCCAGAACGTCATGTAGGTCAGCACGGTCGCGGCGGCCAGGTAGGTGACGGTCTCGAAGATCGTCTGCAGCCGCGAGCCGTCGTAACTGCGGATGGTCAGGTACGCCGCGACCCCGCCCGCGGTGGCGAGCAGCAGCGCGGCGCCGACGCCGGCGAAGACGTCGCGGAAGTACTCCCGTCGCCCGATCCGGTTGAGGTAGGCCAGCAGGATCGCGACGATCATGCTCGCTTCCACGCCCTCGCGCAGGAAGATGACGAGCGTAGCGAGCATCCACGGCCTCCAACCGTCGCGTGCAGAAATCCGACCGGACTTAGATTAGGCAAACCTTACCTGGTGAACCCGAGGAAGGACAGCGCCGGACGCAAAGCACGCAAAGTGACGTATTGGGCAAGATAGCCCGACGATTCAGTAAAGGTCCGGTGCCGTGACCTCGCCGGACGGTACCGCTTAGGGCCAGAGGGTGCCGACCCTCACGGCAGGTAGTGAGGGGGGTGCCGTGAGGGTCGGCGTCTCCGGGCCTTCGAGCCCGGAGGCTTCAGGGCCCGAGGGTGTTCAAGGCGCAGTTCCCCATGGATAGACCTCCCCGCGTGGCCGCGCAACTCGCGCGCCCCTTCGGCACGGGCGCCGTCGCGCAATCCCGTTCGGCGCGCAGACGTGGCGCGGACCAACTATGAACCGGAAGTCTCTAGGCGATCTAGATTTTTTCTAGAGGACCGGCCCTGATCACTGTAACCTTCAAGGAAGACGACGCTTTCTTGCCCGGGGTGGGGGCGGCGTCGGGTTGGGGTGGGCAGAAGAGGGAGCCGAGGAACCCGTGGTGCTGCGCGTTGGCGTGCTCGGTCCGGTAACGGCGTGGTACGGCCAGGAAGAGCTGCGCGTGGGTCAGCCCCGGCAGCAGGCCGTGCTGGGCATCCTCGCCATGCGCGCCAACCGGGTGATCTCCCGCGGCGAGCTGGTCGACGCGGTCTGGGGGCAGGATCCGCCCGCCAGCGCCGAGGGCGGCATCTACACCTACGTGGCCGGGCTGCGCCGCGTCATCGAGCCCACCAGGTCGGCCCGCGGGCCGGGCCGCGTGCTGGTCTCCTCCGGGGCCGGTTACGTCCTGCACCTGGTGCCGGGCCAGCCCGACGCGGTCGCCTTCGAACAGCAGGTGACCCGGGCCAGGCAGCTGCGCAAGAACGGCGACCCGGTCGCCGCGGTCGAAGCGCTCGAGGGCGCGCTCGGGCTCTGGCGCGGCGTCGCGTTCGCCGGCGTACCCGGCCCGTTCGCCGAGACCGAGCGAGTGCGGCTCGCCGAACTGCGTTCGGGCGCCGCCGAGGAACGCGCCGACGTGCTGCTCTCGCTGGGCCGCCACGAGGAGGTCGTGCCCGACCTGACCGCCCTGGTGGCGGACCATCCGCTGCGCGAGCGGATGCGCGGGCTGCTGATGATCGCGCTGTACCGCGGCGGCCGGCACGCCGAGGCGCTGCGCGTCTTCGACGAGGGCCGGCACGTGCTCGCCGAGGAGCTCGGCATCGACCCGGGGACCGAGCTGTCCCGGATCCACCGCCAGGTGCTGAACGGCGACCCGGCGCTGAACCTCGCGGCGGCCCAGAAGCCGGACCTGACGACCAGCAGATCCGCCCCGCCGCGGCCCAGGCAGGCTGGGAACGGCCTGCCCGAGTCCGTCTCGCCGGCGGAGACGACCGGCCCGGCCCGCCCGGCACCATGGGCCGGCGCGGTCCCGGGCATTCCGGTTCCGGCCCAGCTGCCGCTGGACGCCCAGGGCTTCTCCGGCCGCCACGACGAGCTCCGCGCGCTGCACGACATGCTCCCCTCGGCCCGGGGTGAGGAGGCGGTGCCGGTGGCGGTCATCTCCGGCACGGCCGGGGTGGGCAAGACGGCGCTGGCCATCCGCTTCGGGCGCCAGGTGGCCAAGCACTTCCCGGACGGGCAGCTGTACATCAACCTGCGCGGGCGCGACCCGGGACGGCTGCCCATGGAGCCGATCGAGGCGCTGGGCCTCATGCTGGTCGCGTTCGGCATGCCGCCGCACCGGCTGACCCCGAGCACCGAGGAACGGGCAGCGTTGTTCCGCAGCCTGGCCGACGGCAAGCGCATCCTGGTCGTGCTCGACAACGCGAGCTACGCGGCGCAGGTGCGGGCGCTGCTGCCCGGGTCGCCGGACTGCCTGGTCGTGGTGACCAGCCGGAACCAGATGGCCGGGCTGGTCGCCGCCGAGGGTGCCACGCTCATCTCGCTCGACGTGCTCGGCGACGCCGAAGCCCACGAGATGCTGGCCCGCCGGCTCGGCCGGGAGCGCGTCGCGGCCGAGCCGCAGGCGGCGGAGGAGATCATCGCGGCGTGCGCGGGCCTGCCGCTGGCCCTGTCCATCGCGGTCGGGCGAGCCACCGCGGGCCGGGCCAAGCGGCCGCTGGCCCAGCTGGCCGCCGAACTGCGCGACGCCCGCAACCGGCTCGACGCGCTGGAGGAGGGCGACGCGGCCACCGACGTGCGGGCCGTGCTGTCCTGGTCCTACGACCAGCTCAGCCCGGCCGCCGCGCGGATGTTCCGGATGCTCGGCCTGCACCCGGGCCCGGACGTATCCCTGTCGGCGGCGGCCAGCCTGGCCGGGATCTCCCGGGCCGAGGCGGGCACGGCGCTGCGGGAGCTGACCCGGGCTCACATGGCCGCCGAGCACCTGCCCGGCCGGTTCACCTTCCACCACCTGCTCCGGGTCTACGCGGCCGACGTGGCCGAGCGGCTCGATCCCGCCGACGAGCGGGCCGCCGCCGTACAGCGGATGCTGGACCACTACCTGCACACCGCGATGGCCGCCGCGCAGCGGTTCAGCCCGTTCCGGTCGCCGCTGCGGCTGGCTGCGCCGCAGCCCGGCGTGCTGCCCGCCGAGATGGCCGACAAGGACCAGGCCATGGCCTGGTTCGACGCCGAGGCCCCGGTCCTGCTCACGCTGATCGAATACGCCAGCGCCAACGGCTCCGACACGCACGCCTGGCAGATCCCGTGGGCGCTCGGGCCCTTCTTCAACCGGCGCGGCCGGTGGCGGTCGTACGCGGCCAGCCAGCGCACCGCGCTGGCCGCCGCGCAGCGGCTCGACGACACCCTGGCCCTCGCGCATGCCCACCACCTGCTGGGCCACGCCCAGCTGCAGATGAGCGACTACGAGGCGGCCGAGCCGAACTTCCGGCGGGCACTCGACCTGTTCCGCGAACTGCAGGACCGGGCCAACGAGTCAGTCGTGCTCAACGGCCTGGCCGGCATGCTGGAGAAGCAGGAGCGCTACGAGGAGGCACTGGCCGTCGCGCTGGACGCGCTGCGGATGCTCAAGGCCGCCGGGCACTGGTGGACCCAGGCCACGCTGGAGAACGGCGTCGGCTGGCTCTACGCCCACCTGGGCCAGTACGACAACGCGCTCAGCCACTGCCAGCGCGCGCTGAGCCTGCATCGTGAATCGGGCCACCGCGGCGGCGTGGCGGACACCCTGGACAGTCTCGGCTACATCAACCTGCACCTGGGCGACCTGACCCAGGCCCGGGCGCACTACCTGCAGGCCATCGACGCCTACCGGGAGATCGGAGCGCCGTTCGGCGAGGGCAACTCGCTGGCCGGGCTGGGCGACGTTCTGCTCCGCGGCGGCGACCCGGACGCCGCCCGCGCGATGTACCTGCAGGCCGCCGCGATCCTCGACGCCCTGCCGCACCCGATGGCCGACGTCGTGCGCGGCAAGCTCGCCGGCCTGGAGCAGGACCCGGATGGCGAGGCTGGCACCACGGACCGTTAGGTATAAAGGAAATTGCCTGCAGCGCCACCTACGGGACCCGGGGGAGTACACGCGCCTTATGACGACCAGAGCCCTGCTGCTCGAGAACATCCACCCCGACGCGCAGGCGCGGCTGGCCAAGGAGGGCTACGAGGTCTCCACGCTGCCGCGCGCGCTCGCCGAGGACGAGCTCATCGACGCCTTGCGCGGCGTGCGCCTGCTCGGCATCAGATCCGGCACCCACGTCAGCGCGCGGGTCCTGGACGCCGCGCCGGACCTGGTCGCGATCGGCGCGTTCTGCATCGGCGTCAACCAGATCGACCTGGCCGCGGCGAGCAGGCGCGGAGTCGCGGTGTTCAACGCCCCGTTCTCCAACACGCGCAGCGTGGTCGAGCTCGCGCTGGCCGAGATCATCGCCATGGCCCGCCGGCTTCCGGAGAAGAACACCCAGATGCACGCCGGTCACTGGGACAAGTCGGCCACCGGCAGCCACGAGGTGCGCGGCCGCAAGCTCGGCATCGTCGGCTACGGCAACATCGGCACCCAGCTGTCCGTGCTGGCCGAGAACCTGGGCATGTCGGTGTACTTCTACGACGTCGCCGACAAGCTCGCGCTCGGCAACGCGCGGCGCTGCTCGACCCTGACCGAGCTGCTCGAGTCGGTGGAGGCCGTCACCTTGCACGTGGACGGCCGGGCCGGCAACCACGGCTTCTTCGGCGAGGCCGAGTTCGCCGCGATGCGCCCGCGCTCGCTGTTCCTCAACCTGTCCCGCGGGTTCGTGGTCGACCACGCCGCGCTGCGCCGCAACATCGAATCCGGGCACCTCGCCGGGGCGGCCATCGACGTCTTCCCCGAGGAGCCGAAGGGCCGGGGCGACGAGTTCGTCTCCGAGCTGCGCGGGCTGCCCAACGTCATCCTCACCCCGCACATCGGCGGCTCGACCGAGGAGGCCCAGCAGGACATCGGCGAGTTCGTCGCCGGGAAGCTGGCCGACTACATGGTCTCCGGCGCCACCTCGCTCAGCGTCAACCTGCCCGAGATCGCCCTGGGCGTGACCAGCGGCACGCACCGCCTGGTGCACCTGCACCAGAACGTCCCCGGCGTGCTGGCCGCGATCAACGGCGTCCTGGCCCAGCACGGCGTCAACGTCGAGGGCCAGCTGCTGCGCACCCGGGACGAGCTCGGCTACGTCCTGACCGACATCAGCTCGGAGTACAGCGACCAGGTCCTCGCCGAGCTGCGCGCCATGCCCGTCACCATCCGCCTGCGCACCCTCCGTTCCCCCTGACCCCGGCTCCCGGCGCACTGTGCTGGAACCGCGGTTTCAGCACATAAGAGGGTGGTGAAACCGCAGTTTCACCACCCTCGGATCCGCCACGCCACTGGCTCATCCGCACCGGGCGCCGCCACCGTCACGCTGGCACCACATCCGCGGCCGCACGACCAAGAGCGCCGCGTGTCATACCTTGATATTAGTTAGAGTTCTAGTAATCATACTTCTAACAACTTGGCGCAAGACTGGAGAGCGACGTGACCGGGCACCGGGATCTGCCAGCGCCAACGGAAGCACGCACCCGGACCGCCCCGCCCCGTTCCGCGGCCAGCCGGACGCGCGCCGCCCTAGCGCCCAGCGCCTCAGCAGACGACGCGCCCGACCCGGACGCCTCCGCCAACGAGGTCATCGTCGGGATCGTCCGGGCCGGCGAGGCCTTCGTGGCCCTGGCCAACCAGGCGCTGAACGACTACCAGCTCTCGCCCGCCGCCCGGCAGGCCCTCGCCGTCCTGGACGGCGCGGGCGAGCCGCTCAGCCCGACCGAGATCGCGCGCCGGCTCATCGTTACCACCGCCTCGATCACCTCGCTGCTCGACACGCTGCAGCGGCGCGGCCTGGTCGAGCGGCGCCCCGACCCGGACGACCGCCGGCGCCTGCTCATCACCATCACGCCCGCCGCGCGGGACCTGGTCCGGCGCTACGTGCCGGAGATCGTGGCCCTGCAGGCCAGCGTGATGCGGGACATCCCGGAGGAGGACCGCCGGCAGTTCGCCGCCGTCCTGACCCGGATCCGGGAAGCAATCGCGACCGCCAGCCCATGACGGCCAGCAACGATCAGGAGGGGAACCGCATGTCCACCACCCACGAAGTACCGCCGCCCGTCCAGATGGTCCAGATGCTGGCCGGATTCCAGATCTCCCAGGCGCTGTACGCCGCGGCCGTGCTCGGCGTCGCCGACCTCATGCTGGCCGGGCCGGTCCCGGCCGGGGTGCTGAGCGAGCAGGCCGGTGCGCACCCGCCGTCGCTGCAGCGCCTCCTCCGCACGCTGGCCAGTGCGGGCGTGTTCACCGAACCCGAGCCCGGCGTCTTCGCCCTCACCCCGCTCGGCAGCACGCTGACCCGCAGCCAGCCCGGATCCATGCGCGACCTGGCCATCATGTGGATGGAGACGCACTACGCGCCGTTCGGCGAACTGGTGCACACCGTCCGTACCGGCGAGCCAGCCGCCGATCACCTGTACGGCCAGCCGTTCTTCTCCTGGCTGTCCGGCCGGCCCGAACAGGTCGCCCGGTTCACCGGGGCCATGGCCAACCTGACCACCGGGATCAAGAACGCCGCCGTACCGTACCTGCCGCTGGACGGCACCCAGACGATCGCCGACATCGGCGGGGCCGATGGCACGATGCTCGCGGCGATCCTGTCCGGCCGACCCGGCCTGCGCGGCATCCTGTTCGACCTCCCGTATGTCGTCGCCGACGCCCCCAAGACCCTCAGCGAGCACGGCGTGGCGGCCCGGGTGGACTGCGTCGGCGGCGACTTCTTCGAGTCGGTGCCCGCCGCCGACACTTACCTACTCTCCTTCGTCATGCACGACTGGCCTGACGAGGCCGCCCGTCGCATCCTGGCCAACATCGCCGCGGCCGGCGGCAGCGGCGCGCGCCTGGCCATGATCGAGTTCGTGGTGCCGCCCGGCGACACCCCGCACATGTCCAAGATGATCGACCTGACCATGCTCGGCATGCTGTCCGGGCGGGAGCGCCCGGAGGAAGGCTGGCGCGACCTGCTGACCAGCGCCGGCTTCACCGGAATCAAAATGATCCCGACCGGCACCCCGCTCTCGGTCATCCACGCGACCGTCCCCGGAGCCCGTTTCCATGATCATGGGTCGTTTTGGGCAAATACCGCCGGTTTTGACCCATGATCATGGTGCGCCTTAGATCGGCGTCACGTACGCTCCGGAGATCCCGCCGTCGACCAGGAACGACGAGGCGGTGATGAACGAGGAGTCGTCGCTGGCCAGGAAGGCCACCGCGGCCGCGATCTCGTCCGCCTCGGCGAAACGTCCCATCGGGATGTGCACCAGCCGGCGCTCGGCCCGCTCCGGATCGGACGCGAACAGCTCCTGCAGCAGCGGAGTGTTCACCGGGCCCGGGCACAGCGCGTTGACCCGGATTCCCTCCCGGGCGAACTGCACGCCGAGCTCACGGGAAAGCGCCAGCACCCCGCCCTTGGACGCGGTGTAGGAGATCTGCGAGGTGGCCGCGCCGAGCACGGCCACGAACGAGGCCGTGTTGATGATCGACCCCTTGCCCTGCCGTTGCATGTGCGGGATCGCGTGCTTGCAGCACAGGTAGACCGAGGTCAGGTTCACCTGCTGAACCCGGTGCCAGGCATCGAGCGAGGTGGTCAGGATCGAGTCGTCGTCCGGCGGGGAGATGCCCGCGTTGTGGAACGCGATATCCACCCGCCCGTGCTGGGCCACCACCGTCTCGTACAGCCGCCGGACGTCGTCCTCGCTGGATACGTCGGCCGCCACGAACTCTCCGCCAACCGAAGCCGCGGCCGCCTTGCCCGCTGATTCGGAGATGTCGACCACCACCACCAGGGCACCTTCGGCGGCGAGCCGCCGCGCGCTGGCCAGCCCGATCCCGCTGCCCGCTCCCGTGATGACCGCCACCCGGTCCTGCAACCGCCCGCTCACTTAGGCCTCCGATGTCGAGATGAAGACGTTCTTGATCTCGGTGAACGCGTCCGGGGCGTCCGGCCCGAGTTCGCGGCCGAGGCCGGACTGCTTGAAGCCGCCGAACGGCGTCCAGTACCGCACCGAGGAGTGCGAGTTCACCGACAGGTTGCCGGTTTCCACCGCACGGGCCACCCGGATCGCCCGGCCCACGTCGGAGGTCCAGATCGAGCCGGACAGCCCGTACGGCGTGTCGTTGGCGAGAGCAATCGCCTCCGCCTCATCGACGAACGGCGTCACCGTCACCACCGGGCCGAACACCTCCTCGGTATACGCCGGGTCATCCGGCCGCACCGGGGCCAGTACCGTGGGCGGATACCAGAACCCCGGCCCGGACGGCGCGCTGCCCCGGAACGCGACCGGAGCCCCTTCCGGCACGTACGAAGAAACGTGCGCGCGGTGCGCCGCCGAGATCAGCGGCCCCATCTCAGTCGTGGACGAAGCTGGATCGCCCACCGCGACCCCCGAGACCGCCCGCTCAAACAAACCCATGAACTTGTCGAGCACCGAAGCCTGGACCAGGATCCGGGACCGGGCGCAGCAGTCCTGGCCCGCGTTGTCGAATACCGCGTACGGCGCGGTCGCCGCGGCCCGCTCCAGGTCGCAGTCGGCGAAGATGATGTTGGCGCTCTTGCCGCCCAGCTCCAGGGTCAGCCGCTTCACCTGGCGCGCGCACCCCGCCATGATCGACTGGCCCACCTCGGTCGACCCGGTGAAGACGATCTTGCGCACCGCAGGATGGTCGACCAGCCGCTGCCCGACCACGCTCCCCTTGCCCGGCAGCACCTGGAAGACACCCTCAGGAAGCCCGGCCTCCAGCGCCAGTGCACCAAGACGGATAGCGGTCAGCGGCGTCGCCTCGGCGGGCTTGGCCACGACGGTGCAGCCGGCGGCCAGCGCGGGCGCCATGCCCCAGGACAGGATCGGCATCGG
>Ga0070735_10004662_pt1 | contig 11501 bp, 8 predicted proteins | sample Coa_R1_FD_66443 | JGI IMG/M metagenome (GOLD analysis project Ga0070735, IMG submission 66443) | Surface soil microbial communities from Centralia Pennsylvania, which are recovering from an underground coalmine fire - Coalmine... | ecosystem: Environmental > Terrestrial > Soil > Unclassified ... | reverse complement strand
CACCACCGGCGTGTCCATGTAGCTCAAATGATTCGCCGCGAAAACATAGGGCTGATTGGGGTCGATTTTCTCCAACCCTTCCACTTTGACGCGCACTCGTGCGATCCTCACCAGCGATCGCGCCCACACGCGAGCCGTTCCGATCATCGCGCCGCCGCTCTTATCGAAAAACGACTGTGCGACGCTGATCGCTCCAAAAAAAATGGTGGAGAGAATGATCAGCGGGTCGACAAACAGCAAGCTCCAGAGCAACGCCATCGGTTCATTGTACGGTGAAGTATGGGCCGCATCGAAGAAGATTCGCTTGGACAGGTCGAAGTTCCCCAAGAGCATTTGTGGGGCGCGCAGACCGAACGGTCGCGCCACAATTTTCCGATCGGCGCGGAAACGCACCGCTGGAGCCGGCCGGTGATCCGCGCCTTCGGGGTTCTCAAGAAATGCGCCGCGCTCGCCAATCGTGAACTGGGAGTACTCGCGCCAGAAAAGGCCGATCTGATCGTGCGCGCGGCGCAGGAAGTGATCGAGGGACGATGGGACGGCGAATTTCCGCTGGTGGTATATCAGACCGGATCCGGCACGCAGTCCAACATGAACGCGAATGAGGTGATCGCGAATCGAGCCATTCAGCTCGCGGGCGGCGTGATGGGATCGAAGCGGCCGGTTCATCCCAACGATGATGTGAACCGCAGCCAATCTTCCAACGATGCGTTTCCGACGGTCATGCACATCGCGGCGGTCGAACAGATCGAGAATCGACTGCTGCCGGCGCTGGAAGCACTGCGTCAGACGCTATCCGCGAAATCGAACGACTACGCCGGACTGGTGATGACCGGACGCACGCACTTGCAGGACGCGACGCCGGTGACGCTGGGGCAGGTGATTTCGGGATGGGCCGCGCAAATCGATCAGGCGATGCAGGGCATTCGCAGATCCCTGGCGGGTCTATGTGAGCTGGCGATTGGCGGGACCGCCGTGGGGACCGGCGTGAACGCGCCTCCGCGGTTCGGCCAGATCGCGGCACGATTCATCGCGTCGGAAACCGGCAAGCCGTTCGTATCGGCTCCTAATAAATTTGCCGCGCTCTCAGCCCACGACGCCATGGTCTCCGCAAGCGCCGCGCTCCGGACGCTGGCGGGAGCGCTCATGAAGATCGCCAACGACGTTCGCTGGTACGCTAGCGGCCCGCGCACTGGCATTGGCGAACTGCTCATTCCCGAAAACGAGCCGGGCTCCTCAATCATGCCGGGCAAAGTGAATCCCACCCAGTGCGAGGCGCTCACTCAGGTCGCCGTGCAGGTTTTTGGGAACGATCACGCGATCGCGTTTGCGGGCTCGCAGGGGAATTTTCAGCTCAACGTGTTCAAGCCGGTGATGCTGCACAACCTGCTCGAGTCGATTGATCTGTTGGCGGATGCCGTCGCCAGTTTCGACGAACGCTGCGCCCGCGGTATCGAGCCGGATCGCGAACGCATCGCCGAACATCTCTCCAACAATCTAATGCTGGTGACGGCGCTGAATCCGCACATCGGCTACGAGAAGGCCGCAAAAATCGCGATGGCGGCGCATCGTGACGGCTCGACGCTGCGGGATGCCGCCATCCAATCGGGATTCGTCACTCCCGAGCAATTCGATGAGTGGGTCAAACCGGAAAAGATGACGGGCTGACTATTTCCCGGCCGAAGCCGCGATTACGTTGATGCTGGCCGGATCGCTCGATACTCCGCCGGACACCACCACCACCGGCTGGACTCCGATCGGCGTGCTTGCTGGAACCGTGAAGTTGATCTGCGTCACCCCCACCAAACCCGGCACGATTCCCATGAACGTCACCGCCGCCTTCTTATCTCCCACTTTGATACCCACCGGCAACTCGGGTCCCGGGAGGTTCGTGAGCGGAGTTCCCGGCGGCGGCGTGCCTCCCGTCGCAAGGAACGGCGCGACGTCTCCGTCGCCGGTCACGAATGCGCTGATGGTCTGCCCCTGGCGAGCCGTGCTCGCAGGCACGAGAAATCCGTTGCCGGTCTTGAACAGCTCCGGAGCCGCGATGTTCACGTCGAAGACGAAAGGAGCGATCTGGCCATTGTTGTTCACAGCGAGCACGGCCGCTCCGACCCCGGTCTCGTAGGGCACTTGCAGGATCAGCTCGCCGGGAGCAATCGAGTACAGCGGCGCTGCGATTCCGTTCACAGTCGCCGAGACTCCGTCCAAATTCAGCGGCAGCGCGTCCAACACCACCGTTCCGCCCAGCTTCCGGGGCGCCAGGTTGGACCCGGTCACTTTCACCATCGCGCCCGGCGCGGCCACCGGATTCAGCGCTGCCGCGTTCGATATCGCATCGACCGTCGTGGTGAGGGATCGTCCCAGCGCGAACACCACGCGAACGCTGCTGGATTGCGGAACGGTGTTGGTGGACTGGATCACGATCGTCGCGTCGTAGACTCCGTTGGACAGCCCTGTTCCGGACGCCAGCAGCGCCAATTGCGCCGCGCCGGATCCGGAAAGCGGCGAGACGGTGAGCCACTTGGCCGCGCGCGCGGGCACGATCGTTGCCGTCCATTGCGGCGTCCCACTGTTGAACTTCACGTTCACGGTTCCGGTGCCGGTTCTGGAAACACTGTCGGCGAGCATTTCGACGATCCGAGGCGAAGTGGATGCTGCCGGCGGATTGGTCGCCGCTGCTGCGAGCGTCGTGTTCGCCGTCGCCTGCGAAACTGAGTTGATCTCGCTGACTGCCAGCAGCAGATAATTTTTCGGTTGCAGCGCGGTTCCCGCAGGCCAGCACACGGTTCCGTGCAGGGAGCCGAACGGCGCCAGTCGGTCCGTCCCGAAAATCTGGTGGACGCGGTCGGAAATGTCCGTGCTGCCGACATTGAGCTGAGCCAGCAGGTGATAGAAGCCGCTGGTCTCCTCGACGATCAGGTCCTGCGAAAACGCGCAGGTCGGGTCCGCCTGCGGATTCGCCTGCACGGTCGACGGCACACTGGTCATCGTGACGGAGGGAACCAGCCCCGGCCCTACCGCGCCAACAAACGGAACCGTCAAATCCTGCGACCAGGTACGCCCATCCGCATCCGCGCCCGCGAAATGGAATACACGGCTGAGCGGAACTGTCAGATTGTTCCCCGCCAGATTCACCAGCGTGCTGCCGAAGGCGGGAATGGCGGTGTTGGAGAACGCGCTCAGGTTGTTCGTCCCATTGATGGTGAACGCGGTGAACTTGGTGGCGACGCCGGCTTTCTCGTCCAGCCGGAGCGTGTAGGGCCAATTCGGGCCAGCGCGCGCCACCGGATTCGGATTCACCGATGCAACCACAAACGAACCTGCCGCGGGCAGATTCAGAGTGACGTTTACGCTGGCGCCGGAAGAGTTGTACACACCGTCTCCGCCGTATTCCGCGGTGATTGTCCCGTTTCCGCCAGCGACGATCGACCCGTCCGCCGCCGCCGCCGCTTTACCGCCCGCCAGCGTCGCCGTTCCCACCACCACGTCATTGGCGATGAACGTTATGATGCCCGTCGGCGCGGCTTTGCCCGATCCGGTCACCATTGCCGAGAGCTGGATCTTGTCGCTCAAACCGAATTTCGTCGGGGTGGCGGTAAGCGTGGTCAGGCTCGCAGTCCCGGTGGTCCATTCGGTGATCAGATGATTCACGTCCACCGAGCCGAGCCCAGTCGCGAGATCGTAGTTCGGCGCGGCCGCGTAGCCCATCAGGCCATCGACGCAGTTTGCCGATCCCTGCACACACGGAACTTTGTTATCGCCCGAAGTGATGTCGTGAAACACGTCCGTGGTGGATTGCGCCAGCCGATACAGTGTCGGGTTGATGTTGCCCTGCCCGGGAACCGGCATCGCCGGCGCGGACACATCTTCCGGCCCGGGCGGCGGAGGCACTTTGGGCAGTAGGGATTGATTCAGCAAGGCGGTGATCCCCGCGAAAATCGGCGTCCCTACTGAGGTTCCGCCGAACGCCAGCAGCGACCCAAGGCTCACGACTTCCACCCCATCGTGATCGGCGGACGAGTTCATGGAGACGTCCGGAATGTCGCGAGCGTTGTCGTTGGGCACGCGCGGGCCGGTCTGCCAGATCGGCTTTGGGAATAGCGCGCTCGCTCCGCCGCCGGCCGCGAACAGCTCGTGCCGCTCCGCCGATTCGTTCATTACGATCTCGGGAATATAGGACAGCGCTGAACCGAGGTTCGGCCCATTGGCGGTGTCCCAGTATTTGCCGGTGCCTTCGTTAAAGCGTGTGCCGCCGATGGCGGTGACTTCGGGAAGGCTCGCGGGGAATCCCGTGGTGAATCCTTTGGATGCCTGCTGGCTGGGAGCGAACACGTCGCAGGTGGCCGCGCCCCAATCGCCCGCTGCTGCCACCCAGGTGATGCCCTGCGCGTTGGCCTGCTGCGCGATCGCGCGGAATCCCGGCTGGGCGGTCAGCTCGCACGCGATGAAGCTTTCGCTCAGCACCTGTCCCAGATTCTGATCCACTGCGTAAAGAATCGCCGTGTTGACGCTCTTCGCGAATACGTAGCGAATGGTCGCGTTGGGCGCGATGGCGCCAGCCCATTCCACATCCAAATCCGCCTCTTCCACGTCGCCGAGCACATTGGCCCCCGGATCCGGACCCACCATGATCGATTGCGGATCGTTTGCCGTCAGATTGAATCGTTTGCGGAACGCGCGAATGTCGGAGAGGCTGATATCGGCTCGCCCGACCACCACGATCTTCTGCCCGCTGCCGTCGATTCCGGCTTTGTACAGAGGCGCGATATCGTAAATTGTCGCAATGTCGTCGGGCACGATGAAGTGCGCGGTTCCTACGTTGCTCCCCGGCGATAAAGAGGATCTCTTGCTGGCCGGAATCGGATCGAGATCGTCCAGGCCAATGAATCCCGCCACCACTCCAGCGATCGCCGTGGGAACTTCCGGGTCTTCGGTGTTGGCGAAGTGAATTTTGCCGTTCAGGCTATAGCGATGGAAATTCGTGCGCAGCGCGCGGCTCACAGTCGCCGACGACCCGCTGAAGGTGATCCAGTGCCGCCCGTACGCCACATCGTGGACCTGCAGCCCTTCCGATCGCAGCCAGTCCGCGATCTTTCCCGTGTCACTTGCAGTGAGTCCGAATCGATTCGCGAACTGATCCGGCGTGAGCCAGCGATGATAGTCCGGTGACGATGGGTTCTGCTGCTCGGCCAGAAAAGTCTCCAACCCGGGCGCGGGCCGGAGCAGCATGGCGACATAGCTGATTTCAGCGTCGGGCGCCAGCTCGCCTAAATCAGTTCCAGCCAGGTGAACGTGCCCAGTTAGCCGGATTCTTTGATTGCGATCGATCGGCGCGGTGATCCGATCGTCGGCAGCGCTTGCCAGGATAGACACAAATATCGCGGTGATGACGAATTTCAAGAAAAACCTCCCGCTTACGGTAAAAGGTTTTATTGTACCGCTCCGAAGCGATTCGGACAGGAGACTCGGGCGAGAGTGTCTATAGCACGCCTTCAGCGACGCGCGCGATACTCACCGCAGCCTCGGTGGATCGATCCGAAACGACAATAGCGCTGACCCGGTGTGTTTCGAAATACGCGACGTGTTCCGCGGCCGCATCCAGGTTGCGAATGCCCACTGCAGCCCCCGCGTCGCGTTGTCTCAAGAACACCGAAATCCGCTCGCCGCTGTCCGAATAGACCAGATGAACGAAGCTGACCCCGCCCAGCCGGCATAGCTTGCCGCGTTCCAGCCGGAATCCTTCGGGGGCGATCTGCGAGACAGCCGCAGCAGCGATCCCGTGACGGTCCGCAAGCTCCCCAATCGCTGAAGCGTCGGACAGCCACGACCTGCGCTCGCCCCCCATTACTTCATGGCGATGGTCCCACGCAGCCGCCGTGCACGTCCGATCTGCTGTATAGCGGATCTGCACCGCGATCGCCGCAATGACAGCCGCCGCTGCAACGCTCGCCGCAATCGCCAGCCATTTGCGTTCCGGCCTTGCCATGCCCGCTCGAATGCGACCGTCTAGCGCGGTCGTATCGACCGGTTCGGCCATCAGCGCCTGGCGCACGGTTGCGTCGGTTTCGGCCAACTGCTCCAACTCCTCGGAGCACGCGGGACAACTCTCCAGGTGCCTGTGAATCTCGGCCGCGCGAGCCGGATCCAGCTCGTGCGAGAGGTACAGCGAAGACAGCTCCAACACGTCTTTGCAGTTCATCATGCGTCCTTTGTCGTGCACCGGCTCTTTTCCATCAGCTTGGGCGCGAGCCGGATCCGCAGCGCCTCACGTGCCCGGCTGAGCCGCGACATCACCGTTCCGATCGGCACGTCCAGGATTTCAGCGATTTCCCGGCACGTGAACCCTTCGACCACGCCCAGCAGCAGAACCGTGCGATGCTCCTCGGCCAGATCGTCCACAGCTTGAGCGACTTCGGCCGCCATGGCCACGTCCGGTTCACAGGCGCGATCGTGACCGGCGATCGGAACCAGTGCCGGCCGCGCCTTTCTGCCGCGAGCATGAAACGCATTCAGCATGATCCGGAACAGCCAGGCACGCGCGTTCGTCCCGGCGTGGAATTGGTGGAATCCACGCCAGGCCGAAAGCATCGTTTCCTGCACCAGGTCTTCCGGATCGGGCGCCAGCCGGCGTGCTACGCGAAGCAGGCTCCGCGTGTGCGGCATGGCGGTCCGTTCGAACTCGTCCTGCTGGTGCCCCACTTTCTCCTTTATTGCAGCGACGAAAGCGCCGCCAGCACTTCCTGGCTATGCGGATTAGGATTCACCTTGAGATACACTTTGCGGATCACGCCCTTGGGATCGATCAGGAACGTGTTCCGCGCCGCGATCTTGCTGCCGTTGTAATCCATGATCGAGCCATACATCGGCGCTACCTGGTGATCGCTGTCCGCCAGCAGCTTGAACGTCAGGCTCTCCTTGGTGCAGAACTGCTTGTGCGAATCTACCGTGTCCTCGCTGACGCCCAGGATCACGGCGTTTTTCTGATCGTACTGCGAAAGGTCGCGCTGGAAATTGTGCGCTTCGATGGTGCAGCCCTGCGTCATGTCTTTCGGATAGAAATACAGAACCACCCATTTCCCGGCATAGTCATGCAGGCTGACGGAGGCTCCCTCCTGGGACTGAAGCTTGAAATCGGGAGCCTTGACGCCTTCCGGCGGAACGTCGGCGGCGATGCTCAGGGAAGCGGCGAGTGCAATTGACAGAAAGAGTTTCATGCCCTGTAGAATGCAGCCCGCCGCAAGATTCATCCCTGGGAACTTTACGAAGTTTATGCGATCGGCGGTCTTTTCCGGCCCGCCCGCGTGGCTTCCTCAAAGGCGTGCGCAAGCTGCAACACGCTCCAGTCTTCGCGATGCCGACCGACGATCTGCAAGCCTACCGGCAGCCCCTCCGGCGTGTAGCCGCATGGCATCGAAATGGATGGATTCTCCAGAATCGAGATGTAGTAGCACGACCGCATCCATTCGATGTAGGTGTTCATTTTCACGCCTTCGATCTCGGTCACGTACTCCTGGCTCAAATCGAACGGAGGGACCTGCGCGGTCGGAAGAATGAAGTATTCGTATTTTTCTTGAAATGCGCGCATCCGGTCCCACACAACGGCGTGCAGGCTGGTGGCATGAGCCAGTTCCTCGGCCGTGTGTTTCAGCCCGCGCTCGACTTCCCAGATGACGGTTTCCTTCACCTGGTCGCGATGCTTGCGGACCAGGTCCGCGTATCCCTCTGCATAGCCCCAGGCACGCAGGATGTTGAACGACTCGTCGGCTCCGGTCCAGTCCGGCTCGGCTTCCTCGACGATGCAGCCCAGGCTTTCGAACACGCGGCGCTGCGCGTTCACCGCGTCGCGGACTCGCCGGTCGAATGGAATCCCGCCCAGATCCTTGTAGAATGCGACGCGCACGCCTTTGAAACCGCGCTCCAGGTTGCCCGCGAATTTCGAGCTAGGCTCGGTGATGGAGATGGGGCAGCGCGGATCGGATCCGGCCATGACGCTCAGCAGCAGCGCGAGATCGCCGACGTTGCGCGCCATCGGTCCGGTGACGCTCAGCGTCGTCCAGGGATTCCCTTTGGCCGCAAGCGGGACGCGGCCTGGCGACGGCCGGAATCCGACGATACTGCAAAACGCCGCTGGATTGCGCAGCGAGCCCCCGGTGTCGCTTCCATCGGCGATCGGAATCATCCCACAGGCCAGTGACACTGCCGCGCCGCCGCTCGATCCGCCGCAGGTCTTGGACAAGTCGTACGGATTCCGCGTCGCTCCGAAAACTTTGTTGAACGTCTGCGATCCCGCGCCGAACTCGGGCGTATTGGTCTTGCCGATCGTGATCGCGCCCGCTTTGCGGATCCGCTCCACCGGAATCGCGTCAACCGTCGGCACGTTTTCCCTGAAGAGGGGTGAGCCGTAGGTGGTCCTGATCCCGGCCGTCTCGATCAGATCCTTGTGCGCGATGGGCAGTCCGTGCAGCGGTCCCAGCGCGGCTCCTTTGGCCTGTGCTTCATCGGCCTGCCGCGCGGCTTCCTTGGCCTGATCGGCCACTAGCGTGACGATCGCGTTCACTTTCGGATTGACCCGCTCGATTTGCCGCAGATGCGCGTCCAGGACCTCGCGCGCGCTGAGTTTTTTTCGCCGGATCAGCGCAGCCAACTCCACCGCGGTCAGGAAACAAATATCGGGCGCCGCGTCTGCCAGCGTTTGTGCGGTCGCGGCGGCTCCCAGGATCTGGCCGGCTCGCCGGCGAGTGATTTCATCAGACACAACCGGAGTATAATTCGCCGAGGAGCCAGAAGTCAGGAGTCTCCTGTCTCCTTTTACATCCCCATGCGATTTTCGAACCTGATCACTGCCGTGGACGCGCACGCCTGCGGCGAGCCTGGCCGCGTCATCACCGGCGGAGTTCTCGACGTTCCCGGCCGCACCATGTTCGAGAAAAAAGTCTGGCTCGAAACGCATGCCGACCACATCCGCAAGCGCATGCTGCGCGAGCCGCGCGGCTATCCTGCCGCTAACTGCAACCTGATCCTTTCGCCCACCATTCCCGAAGCCGACGCCGGATTCGTGATCATGGAACAGGTCGAGTATCCGCCTATGTCCGGCACCAACACCATCTGCGTGGTCACGGTGCTGATTGAGACGGGAATGGTGAAAGCGGTCGAGCCAGTGACGCGGCTGAAGCTGGATACTCCCGCGGGACTAGTGGCGGTGGACGCCGAAGTGCGCGACGGCAAGGTGAAACGCGTCACGTTCCGAAGCGTCCCCGCGTTCGCCACACACCTGGATGCCAAGATCGAAGTCCGCCAGTTGGGAACTGTAACGGTGGACGTGGCTTATGGCGGGATGTTCTATGTGATCGCGGACGCCGAGCCGCTCGGCCTGCGCCTGACGCCCGACGAAGCGCGCGACATCGCGCGGGTCGCCGAAATGATCAAAGCCGCAACGCGCGAGCAGCTTCCCGTTGCGCATCCGGAAAACCCGGGAATCGATGGCGTCACCATCGCGCAGCTCTCCGCCCCGTCATCGAAAGCGGGCGTGGATCGGAAGAATACCGTGGTGGTGTCCACGGGAACGCTGGACTGGTCGCGTCCTTCCACTTGGACCGGCGCCCTGGATCGCTCGCCATGCGGAACGGGCACCTGCGCGAAAATGGCGGCGCTACACGCGAAAGGTCAGCTCGCGCTCGGGCGCGACTTCGTCCACGAAGGTATTTTGGGCGCCACGTTTACCGGCCGTCTGATCGAGGAAACCCGCGTGGGTCCTTATAAAGCCGTCGTGCCGACGCTCTCCGGAACTGCGTGGATCACCGGCTTCGCGCAATACGTCCTGGATCCCGAGGATCCTTTTCCGGAAGGATTCACCGTCGGCGATATCTGGGGTTAACCTGCCCCTACACGCTGACCACGGGGCAGCTCGACTCGCGGACAATCGCGTACGCATTCCGCCGCAGATGCCCAATCAAGCCCCCCCGAGCGTGCCGGCCGATGATGGTCAGATCGGCTCCGAAGCGCCGGGCTGCGCAGGTCACCGTTTTGGCCGGATCGCCCGGCTCCACGATGCAGATCGCGCTGGTACCCGCTTCTTTTTGGAGCGCGTCCAGCTTCTCCTTGGCCTCGCCCATCAGCGTCGCGATGAACTCCTCGTCCAGATGACGGATCAATGGATCGGGATCCACCGCGGGCACGGCGTGAACGATCCCCAGCTCGGCCGAGCATTCCTCGGCCACGAACGCCGCCCAATCCAGCACGGTGCGGCTGCCTTCCATCAGATCGACGCCACACAGGATCCGCCGGCAGTGAATATCTTCGAGCCGCGGAGCGACTTCGGCATGAATGTCGGTCCACACCGGGCAATCCAGGTCGTGCAGCACCTTAGCGGTGACCGATCCGAGCAGGAATCTCCGATACATTCCCAGCCCGTGCGTCGGCATCATGACCAGGTCCGGCCCCCAGGCTTTGGCGGTCTCCACGATTTTGTCCGCGGCATCGCCCATCAGGCAGACTTTTTCGGTATCGAAGTAGCGGAGTTCGTTGGTCAGGAACGCATCCAGTTCGCGCTGGCGGATGGGCAGAAGCTCGTCCGCCAGGATCCGCTCACCGTTGCTGACCACGTGCAGCAGCAGGATTTTCGCCTGGAACCTCCCGGCAAGCATCTCGACATAGCGGGCCGCTCCGGCGGATTGGGGGGAAAAGTCCACCGGGAAAAGAATCCTTTTGATGTGGGGCATAAGTTGAGCCTCCGCTCAACATGTTGCATTCCAAGCACCAGCGGCAGAGGCTTCTAGGACAACATCTGGCGAGAATGCCTGCGTTTTATCGCCCAACGCGGCCTGTTTCGACTGAGCCAAACCGGACACCCGGAGATCGCGAGCCACATATGGAAGCCGCGACCCCGCGAGTCAGATCAGTGCCGTCCGCTGGAGTGGCCGCCACTTCCGCTGTGGCCGCCGCCTCCGCCGAAGGACCGTCCACCGCCGGAGGATCCGCCGTGGAATCCGCCACCACCACCACTCGAGCGCGGAGCCGAGAAGCTTCGCGCCTGGGATCCTCCGAAACTGCGCTGTGCCGGAGCACTGCCCATTGAAGATCCTTGGAAGCTGCGTGGAGCCGAGTATGAGCGCTGAGCGCCTCCATAGTTCGAGCCACCCACACTGCGGGACGGGCTCGAGTAGCTGCGGCTATAGTTTGGCGACGAGTACGCGCGATTCGAGGTGGTCGTGCCGCCGCGGTTGACCGACGTGTATCCGCGCGCAGTGGAATTGCCGTTGAATCGCTGCCATCCGCCGTTGTTGGCTCCGCCCGGCGACCGCGCCGCGCTGTTGAATCCACCTGCTGCGCGCGCGTTGGAATTGCCGTTGAACCTCTGCCATCCACCGTTGTTGGCTCCGCCCGGCGAGCGTCCGGCGTTGTTAAATCCACCCGGCGACCGTCCGCCATTGAATCCGCCTGCCGTACGACCTCCATTGAATGCGGAAGCGCGAGCGCCTGCATTGAAGCGGCCCGAATTGAAC
>Ga0070735_10004661_pt1 | contig 11503 bp, 12 predicted proteins | sample Coa_R1_FD_66443 | JGI IMG/M metagenome (GOLD analysis project Ga0070735, IMG submission 66443) | Surface soil microbial communities from Centralia Pennsylvania, which are recovering from an underground coalmine fire - Coalmine... | ecosystem: Environmental > Terrestrial > Soil > Unclassified ... | reverse complement strand
CCGCGACGCCGGCGTGCCGCCCCGACCCGCGACCAGCGCGACGATCGCGAGCGCGAACGGCCCCAGGAACAGCGGCCGGGCGAAGAACAGCTTGGCGAAGTTATGCGGATAGACCGCCCAGGCGACGACGGTCTGCGGTCCGCGGCCATAGGCGCCACTGCCCTTCGCGAGCGCGGTGAACCACGCGGTCATCGGCGCCAGGTTCTGAATTTCGGGGACCATCCACAGCGCGAACAGTATCGCAGCGGCCACGACATACGCGACGCGCCGGCCGTTGCCGCGCATGGCAATCAGCGGCGCCAGACCGAGCGGCGCAAACGTGATCTTGCATGCCGCGCCGAACGCGACCGCGAAGGCCATGCCGAGAAGGCTCGCGGCTCGCGGCATGACCGCGTCCTCGACCATCGCCGCGACCAGCAATGCCACGGCGCCCAGCAGCAGCGGCTCGGGCTCGACCTCGATCCCGTGCTTGAGGGTCAGCATGGTGATGAAGGGGGCCAGCTGCGCGAACAGCGCCGGCAGCAGCGTGTCGGCGCGCCGCCGGACGTAGACGCCCATCAGCCACAACATCGCGGCGTCGAACACCAGCATCGCGTCGCTGGCGCGGGTCAGGATGGTCTCGGCGTCTCTGAGGCGTTCGGCGGCCGGTGTGAACCAGGCGGCGGCCGCGACCACCAGCTGTACCGGCACGCCCGGGTGCTGGAATTGCGCCGGCGGCGCATGTTGAAGGATGTTCAGTCCGCCGATGAGATAGACGTAGCTCGGATCGAGGTTGAACCACAGCCAATATGGCAGGCCGTGGGAGCGCAGCAGCAGCTCGGCGGCGAGAAACGCCAGCGGCAAAAGCAGCAACGCAACGCGTTCGCGCCGCACGGCGTGCCCCTCCGTTGCTCCGCCTTAGGTGTTCATCGCCTCGAAGAAGTCGGCGTTGTTCTTCGATTGCTTGAGCTTGTCGATCAAAAATTCGAGCCCGTCCATCGGCCCCATCGGCATCAGCACGCGGCGCAACACCCACATCTTGGCGAGCACCGCCTTGTCGACCAGCAGTTCTTCCTTGCGGGTGCCTGACTTGGTGATGTCGACCGCCGGGAAGGTGCGCTTGTCCGCGACCTTGCGGTCGAGCACGATTTCCGAGTTACCGGTGCCCTTGAACTCTTCGAAGATCACTTCGTCCATGCGCGAGCCGGTGTCGATCAGCGCCGTCGCAATGATGGTAAGCGAGCCGCCTTCTTCGATGTTGCGCGCCGCGCCGAAAAACCGCTTCGGCCGCTGCAGCGCGTTGGCGTCGACGCCGCCCGTCAGCACCTTGCCCGAGCTGGGCACGACGGTGTTGTAGGCGCGCGCCAAGCGCGTGATCGAATCCAGCAGGATCACGACGTCGCGCTTGTGCTCAACCAGCCGCTTGGCTTTTTCGATCACCATCTCGGCGACCTGAACGTGGCGCACCGCCGGCTCGTCGAAGGTCGACGACACGACCTCGCCTTTGACCGAGCGCGCCATGTCGGTCACTTCCTCCGGCCGCTCGTCGATCAACAGGACGATGAGATAGACCTCTTTATTGTTCGCCGCGATGGCGTGGGCGATGTTTTGCATCATCACCGTCTTGCCGGTCCGGGGCGGCGACACGATCAGCGCGCGCTGGCCCTTGCCCAGCGGCGTGATCAGGTCGATGACACGCGTCGTCAGGTCCTTCTTGGTCGGATCGTCGAGCTCGAGCTTCAGCTTTTCGTCCGGATAAAGCGGCGTCAGATTGTCGAAATTGATGCGGTGGCGCAGCTTTTCGGGATCGTCGAAGTTGATCTTGTTGACCTTCAACAGCGCGAAATAGCGCTCGCCGTCCTTGGGCGAACGGATCTGGCCCTCGACCGTGTCGCCGGTGCGCAAGCCGAAGCGGCGGACCTGCGACGGGCTGACATAGATGTCGTCAGGACCCGGCAGATAGTTGGCCTCGGGGCTGCGCAAGAAGCCGAAGCCGTCCTGCAAGACCTCGAGCACGCCGTCGCCGTAGATCGCCTGGTCTTTGTCGGCCATCGTCTTGAGAATGGCGAACATCAATTCCTGCTTGCGCAGGCTCGAGGCGTTTTCGATCTGCAGCTCCTCGGCGTGGGTGAGGAGGTCGGCGGGAGTTTTGCGCTTAAGTTCCTGGAGGTTCATCGGTTGCGGCTTTCGCAAGTCAAAACGGCGGCGGGAGGGGTGCGGCCCGTGGGCCGGAAGGTTTGGTTCACCGGAAGAGCGGGCGGTCCTGGCTCGGGCCGCGCGCGGATCGTCGATGCAGATGAAAAGACGAGAGCCGGAGACAGGCCGGCCTTCCACGCAATCCCTTAGCCAAAACCCGGGTCCGAGTCAAACGAGCTTTGGGTGACGCGACCGGTCAGAACGGCTTAACCACCGCCAGAATGACGATGCCGATCAACAGCAATGTCGGCACTTCGTTGATCGCGCGATAAAAGCCGGCGCCATGCGGCCGTGCGTCGGCCGCGAAAGCACGCTGCCAGCGGCCGAAAATCGTGTGCAGCCACGTCATCGCCACCACCAGCAGCACCTTGGCGTAGAGCCAGAAGGCCGTCCACACAACAACGCCGGTGAACGTCAGGCTGATGCCGAACAGCCAGGTCGCGACCATCGCCGGCGTCATGATCGCGCGATAAAGCCGTCGCTCCATGGTCTTAAAGGTCTCCGACGTCGACGAGCCCGGCTCGCTGCCGGCGTGATAAACGAACAGCCGCGGCAGATAGAGCATACCCGCCATCCAGGCGATGACGCTCAGGATGTGCAGCGTTTTGAGCCACGGATAATAGGGCGCGAGCCAGCTCATGGCGCCGCCATCGCCGGACATTGGCCGAAGCCTTCCGGGCAATTGCGCCGACCCGCGCCGGGCGCCGACGCGGCATGCACCAGCCGGGCGAGGCTGCCGATGAATTCGGCAGCAACGCCAGCCGTCGGCGCGCGGTGATAGAACGGCACGCCCGCGGCGCGCGCGAGTTTGCGGTAATCGCGATCGAGCTCGACCAAGGTCTCGGAATGTTCGGAAACGAACGCGATCGGCGCCACAACCACGCCGAAGCCGTCGGCGCCGGCCTGACGAATCTCGTGCTCGGTCGATGGGCTCAGCCACTTGAGCGGCCCGACGCGGCTTTGATAACAGACCCGCATGTCGAGCGTCGGCCGCCGCACCGCGGCGCGGACCGCGGCGGCGGTCGCCTCGACCTGCCATTGATAGGGATCGCCGCGGTTGAGCGCGCGGAGCGGCAGCCCGTGCGCCGACAACAGCACGCGCACTTTGGCGTCCGCCGGCACGTTGGCGAGCTCGGCGACGATGCCGCGCGCCGCGGCGGCAGCGAATCCGCGCTCGGTGGGATAACAGCAGACGACGCGTTCCTTCGCTTTGAGGCCGATCTTGGCCGCAGCTTCGCGCCAGTCGGCCAGCGACGACGCCGTGGTCGTGCCGGAGAATTGCGGATAGAGCGGCAGCAGCACGACCTCGTCGGGCTGCCAGGCCTTCACCTCGGCAGCGGCGGTGGTGGCGCGCGGGTGCCAATAGCGCATGGCGATGAACACGCGATAGCCGTCGCCGAGCGTCGCGCGCAGCGCTTCGGCCTGGGCCCGCGTGTTGGCGCGCAGCGGCGAGGCGTTGCCGATCTGGGCGTAGATTTGTCGGGCCAATGGTGCGCGCCGATGGGCGATACCGCGCGCCAACAGCCACCGCAGCGGATTGGGCAGGGCGATGATCGCCGGATCGTAGAACAGGTTGAAGAGGAAGGGTTTGACCGCGGCCGATGAATCCGGACCGCCCAGGTTGAACAGCACCACCGCCGTTCGCGTCATGACCCCCCGCGCACCAGCCGCACCAGCCGCTCGACGTGGGTAAGCGGCGTTTCCGGCAGGATGCCATGACCGAGGTTGAACACGAAAGGCCGCTGACCGAGCGCCGCGAGGATGTCGCCGACGGCGCGATCGAGCGCTGCGCCACCAATCACCAAAACCGCCGGATCGAGGTTGCCCTGTACCGGGCCCTGCGCCTGGAGCTTGCGCGCCTGCGGGAGCGGAACATTCTGGTCGATACACAGGGCGCTGACGCCGGTTTCGGCGAAATAAGGCTCGTAGAGAACCCCGGCATTGCGCGGGAAACCGATGATCGGAGCCTGCGGATAACGGGCACGAATGGCGGCAACGATCCGTTGCGTCGGCGCGATCACAAAGCGCCGGAATTGTTCCGGCGGCAACAGGCCGGCCCAGCTATCGAAGATCTGTACAGCGTCGGCGCCGGCCTCGAACTGCGCGATCAAATGCGCGGCCGTTGCGTCACTCAAACGGCCGATAATCGCATCGAGCGCCGCCGGATTGTCCTGCGCCAAGCCGCGTGCCTTGGTGAATTGCGTGCGGCCGCCGCCGTCAATCACATAAGCCGCAACCGTCCATGGCCCGCCGGCAAAGCCGAGTAATGTCGTCGCGGCTGGCAACGATGCTTTGACCTTGCCTAATGCGGCATAGACCGGCCTCAATACCGACGCATCCGGCTGAGCCGCCAATCCGTCGACGTCCGTCAAGGCCGGCAGACTTGGACCATCGCCATCGCGAAACGTAACCGCGCGGTCTAGCGCCTTCGCGATAACGAGAATGTCCGAAAAGAGAATGGCGCCATCAAAACCGAACCGGCGGATGGGCTGCAGCGTTGCCTCGGCCGCAAGCTCGGGCGTCAGACATAAATCGAGAAATCCGCCGGCGCGTTCCCGGAGCTGACGATACTCCGGCAGATACCGTCCAGCTTGGCGCATCAGCCACAGCGGCACCGGCTGGACACTTTGGCCCTGCAATGCGGCAAGTAATGGTTTGGGCACGCTCATTCAGTGCTCTTACCTTGTTCGTCTTAGAATCTAAAGGTAGTGAAGGTAGTTGGTTGGTGGCGAGTGGGGGATTAAGGTCGTTCGCGAACTGTCCCCAGGTGCCAGATGTAAACGGCCGGTTCGATCGATACGCTCGGTATAAGATACGCATAAGGTGATCGTTCGTAGCAAAAACAACGATTGGGCCGGTCGATAACCGCGGATGCAAAAGCGGGGAAATCATGGAAAGTCGAACCGTGCAGCTGCGTCTTTCCCGGATCGCCGAGCGTTCTGCCGAATTATCCGCAGCCAAATCCGTTGTGGAACGAATTTCGGGCGATGGGTGTAATTGCCGTCATGGCGGCCTGACCCGAATACAGCCACAGTTTCTTCCCCAGGCTCGACACGCATGACGCGCTTCCATCTCCATCTGGTCTCGGACTCGACCGGCGATACGGTGCATTCGGTCGCGCGGGCGTGTTTGGTCCAGTTCGAGAACAGCGAGGCGATCGAGCATATCTGGTCGATGGTGCGCACCAAGGCGCAGATCGAACGCGTGATCAGCGGCGTCGGCGCCAATCCGGGCGTCGTCCTCTATACGCTGGTCGACGAAACGTTGCGCACGCCGCTGGTCGAAGGTTGCCGCAAGCTCCAAGTGCCGACGATCCCGGTGCTTGATCCGGTGATCGGCGCGCTTGCCGCCTATCTCGGCAGTCAGGCGCGCGGCCTGCCGGGCCGGCAGCATCTGCTCGACAGCGAATATTTCCAGCGTATCGACGCCATGACGTTCGCGTTGAGTCACGACGACGGCCAGTCGGCCTGGGGCTGGAATGACGCCGATGTCGTGCTCGTCGGGGTATCGCGCACTTCGAAGACGCCGACCTGCATTTACCTTGCCAATCGCGGCATCAAGGCCGCCAACGTCGCGCTGGTACCTGGCGCCGACCCGCCGCCCGAGCTGTTCGCTCTTACGCGGCCGCTGGTCGTCGGCCTGACCAACGACCCGGAACGCTTGATCCAGGTCCGACGCAATCGGCTGGTCCAGCTCAAGCAAGAGGATCGCAGCGACTATGTCGATATCGAAGCAGTGCGGGCCGAAGTCGCCAGCGCGCGCCGTCTGTTCAACGAGCGGGATTGGCCGACGATCGATGTGACCCGGCGCTCCATCGAAGAAACGGCCGCGGCGGTGCTCAAGTTGCTAGCGCGAAAACGGGGCATCGAGGACGCATGAAACCACCCGAGTTGGTGCTGGCTTCGGCAAGCCCGACGCGTGCCCGGCTGCTCACCGAAGCCGGCCTCAAGCCGACCATCGAGCCGGCCAACATCGATGAAGTCTCCCTTAAAGCGGCGTGCCGGGCCGACGGTGTCGACGCCGGCACCTGCGCCCTCAAACTCGCCGAGGCGAAAGCCCAGCGCGTCGCCGGCCGCATGCCCGGTGCGCTGGTGCTGGGCGCCGACCAGATCCTGGTCTGTAACGGGCAGTGGTTCGACAAGCCGGCCGACCGCACCGCGGCGCGCGCGCAGCTGATGGTGCTGCGCGGCCAACGCCACGTGCTGGCCACCGCGGCGGTGCTGGTCAAGAACGGCGCCATGGTCTGGCACGCGCTCGAGCAGCCGGCGCTGACCATGCGCCGGTTCAGCGACGAATTCCTCGACGCCTACCTCGCCGCCGCCGGCGATTCCGTCCTCGCCTCGGTCGGTGCCTACCAGATCGAGGGCAGCGGCATTCAGCTGATGGCGACCGTCGAAGGCGATCATTTCGCGATCCTCGGTCTGCCGTTATTGTCGCTCCTCGACTTCCTGCGCGACTGCGGTCTGCTCACGCCATGATGAAGGCGTGCGTTATCGGCTGGCCGATCGCGCATTCGCTGTCGCCGGCGCTGCACGGTTACTGGCTCAAAGCCCACGGCATCGCCGGCGAATACACACGCCTGGCCGTGCAGCCCGAAGATCTGCCGGCTGCGCTGACACGGCTCAAGACCGAAGGTTGGCGCGGCTGCAACCTGACGATCCCGCATAAAGAGGCGGCGTTGGCCCAGCTCGATCGTGTCGACGCGGTCGCGCGCCGCATCGGTGCGGTCAACACCGTTGCGATCGAAAACGGCAAGCTCGCCGGCTTCAACACCGACGGCTTCGGCTTCATCGAAAATTTGCGTGCTGCCGTGCCCGATTTCGACGCCAAGGCCGGGCCGGCGGTCGTGCTCGGCGCGGGCGGCGCGGCGCGCGCCATTGTCGACGCGCTTGGCGCGGCAGGCACGCCCGAAATCCGCCTTGCCAACCGTTCGCTCGACCGTGCCTGGACGCTCGCGCGCAGCCTCGGCGGCGCGATTGAGCCGGTGTCCTGGGACCGGCGCGCGGCGGCGCTCGACGGCGCGGCGCTTGTCGTCAACGCCACCAGTCTCGGCATGGACAACAATCCGCCGCTCGAGCTCGATCTGGCGCGGCTGCCGAAAACCGCTTTGGTCAACGACATCGTCTACGCGCCGCTCGAAACCGCACTCTTCAAGACGGCGAAGGCCCGCGGCAACCGCGTTGTCGATGGGCTCGGCATGCTGCTGCACCAAGGCCGGCCGGGCTTCCAATTGTGGTTCGGCGTGCTGCCGGCGGTGACGCCGGCGTTGCGTGCGGCCGTGCTGGCGGCGATGCGGTGAGACGATGAAGATCCTCGGTCTCACCGGCGGCATCGGCATGGGCAAAAGCACGGCGGCGGCGCTGCTGACCGATCTTGGCGTTCCGGTTTACGACGCCGATCGCGCGGTGCACGCGTTGCTCGCGCCGGGCGGGGCGGCGGTGAAGGCGGTCGTCCGCGCCTTTCCGGCCGCCAAGGCTGGCAGGGGCGTGTCGCGCCTGAAGCTTGGCAAACTGGTGTTCGGCAAGCCCGGCGCGCTCAAGCGCCTCGAGGCGATTCTCCATCCGCTGGTGCGCCGGCAGGAAAACGCCTTTTTGCGCCGCATGCGCGCGCGCCGCGCGCCGTTGGTGGTGCTCGATATCCCGCTGCTCTACGAAACCGGCGGCGAACGACGCTGTGACGCCGTCGCGGTGGTGTGGGCACCGGCGGCGCTGCAACGCCAACGCGTGCTGCGCCGGCCCGGGATGGATGCCAAACGATTGCGCGCCATCCTGGCGCAGCAACTGCCCGATCGCGTCAAGCGCGCGCGCGCCGATTTCACCGTGCCGTCCGGTCTCGGCCGCGCGGCGACTCGACGCGCGCTGGCGCGCATCGTCGCGACGCTGCAAGCGCCTTGCGGCGGCGAATCCGACGGTTCAGACTGAACGCCAATGCGCGAGATCGTCCTCGACACCGAGACCACCGGCCTCGATCCGGCCGATGGGCATCGCATCGTCGAAATTGCCTGCATTGAACTGCACAACCACCTGCCGACCGGCAAAATCTTCCACCGGTACGTCAATCCCGAGCGCGCGATGACCGCCGAAGCCGAGGTGGTGCATGGGCTGGGCGACGACTTTCTGCGCCGGTATGAGCCGTTCGCGGCAATCGCCGCCGAGTTCGTCGCCTTCGTCGGCGATGCGCAAATCGTCGCGCATAATGCCGGGTTCGATCTCGGATTCATCAACGCCGAACTCAAACAGCTCGAATTGCCGCCGTTCGCCGGCCCGGTCGTCGACACGCTCGAAATCGCGCGCAAGCGCTTTCCGGGCGCACCGGCCAGCCTCGACGCGCTCTGCCGCCGCTTCGCGATCGATCTCTCGGCGCGCGACAAACACGGTGCCAAGCTCGACTGCGAACTGCTGGCCAAAGTCTATCTCGAGCTGGTTGGCGGTCGGCAATCCGCGCTCGATCTCGGCGCGCAAGCGGTGAAGGCCGCGCTTCGCGCCGCCAGCGAGCGGCCGGCGCGGGCGCCGCGACCCTATGCGCCGAGCGCCGATGAGCTAGCGAGCCACGCCGCGCTGGTGGCAAAACTCAAGGCGCCGATCTGGCAGAATTAGGCGTTGGCCGCCGGCGCTTCCGAGCGCACCGCGGCTTGGCGGCGCAACAACTCGCTGAAATTGATCGGCTGCATGAACACCGGCGGGAAGCCGCCGTCACGCGTCGCGTCGGCAACGATCGCACGCGCGAACGGGAACAACAGCCGCGGCGTCTCGACCAATAGCGCCTGCGGCATGTCCTCCTGGCGGATGTTCGTCAGCGTCACCGCCGCGCCATAGGCGAGCTCGACGACGAACAACGTTTCGTTCTTGGCGGTGGCGCGGGCGTGGATGACGAGTACGACTTCGTAACGGTCGCCGCCTAGCGCGCCGGCGCGGACGTCGACGTTGACCTGAAGTTCGGGCGTTTGCGGTTGCATCAGGCTCAGCGGCGCCCGCGGATTCTCGAACGAAAGGTCCTTGATGTACTGCGCGTTAATTGTCAGCGCCCGGTTCGGCTCGGCCTCAGCCGCGCTGGCGGCCGACGCCGCACCCGCGCCGTTGTCTTTGTCGGCCATCGTCAGCCTCACCTTAAATTCGACGTTATTCCTGTAGCGCGGTCGCTACCATGGATCGGCTGCGGGCACAACCGGCAACCTTGCCCTTTTGCCGCCACGGGCCTATCTAGCAACAAATGAGCGGCGGCGATTTTCAGATCTTCGAGATCATCATATTCGCGGCGGTTGCGGGGTTCCTGCTGCTGCGGCTCCGCAGCGTGCTCGGCCGCCGTACCGGCACCGAAAAGCGCATCGATCCGTTCGCGCCGCCTCCGGCACCGCCGCCGCGCCCGTCGCCATTCGTCGCACCCGGTGCGTCCCAAGGCCCGGTAATCGAAGGCCAGGCAATGCCGGTCGCCAATGCGCCGGCCGCGGCCAAGGCGCCGGGCGCCGGCGCGATCAAGACGGCGGATTCCTCGTTCGACGAGAGTGCGTTTCTCAAAGGCGCGCGCGGCGCGTTCGAGATCGTGGTCAATGCGTTCGCGGCCGCCGATGTGGCCGCGCTCAAGCCGTTGCTTGCGCCCGATGTGCTCGACAGCTTCGTCGGCGCAATCAAGGCCCGTGGCGGGACCAAGCTGCCGAGCCCGCTGGTCAGCATCAAAACCGCCGAAATCGTGGAGAGCGCCGTCGAGGGCGCGACGGCCTTGGTCACGGTCAAGTTCGTCTCCGAACAGAACGCCGAAGGCAACGCCGTCGAAGAGCATGTCGATGGCTGGACGTTCTCGCGGTCGCTCCGGGCGCGCGATCCCAATTGGACGTTGATCGCGACTTCGGCGCCGCATGGCTGATCGCCGGTTGCGGCGCGACGCCGCGACCGCCGCCGGTCTGTTGTTATTTTCGCTGTTGAGCGCGTGTGCGCCGAAAGCCCCGCCGCCACCGCATCTTGAACTGACCCGCGTCTCGTTTTCCGATTTGCCCGGCTGGAGCGACGGCAACCAGGCCGCTTCGTTGACGGCGTTGCTGCGGTCATGCGCGGCGCTCGCGAAGCTGCCGGATGACGCCAGGCTCGGCGTCGGCGGCCTGGCGCGCGACTGGCGTGCGCCATGCGCCGAAGCGGCGGCGCTCGACCATCCGACCGACAAAGCGGCGCGGCAGTTCATCGAAAGCGCCTTCACGCCGTTCGCCATGACGGACAACGGCAAGAGCGACGCGTTGGTGACCGGCTATTACGAGCCCGAGATCGCCGCCGCGCGCCAAAAGAGCGCGCGCTTCGACGTGCCGATCCTGGCGCGCCCGCCGGATCTCGTCGGCGTATCGCTCGGTGATTTCCGGCCGTCGTGGCGTGGCGAGCGCATTGCCGGGCGTGTCGTCGACGGCAAGCTCGTACCCTATTGGACGCGTGCCGAGATCGAAGCCGGCGCGCTCGACCGGTTCCATCTCGCGTTGTTCTACGCCGCCGATCCGATCGACCTGTTCTTTCTCCAGATTCAGGGCTCCGGCCGCGTGCGTCTGCCGGACGGGCGCACGGTCGAAATCGGCTATGACGGCGAGAACGGTCGCGCCTATGTGGCGCTCGGCCGGATCCTCGTTGAACGCGGCGCGATGACACTCGACCAGGTCTCGATGCAGTCGATCGAAGCCTGGCTGCGCGCACATCCGGCCGACGCAAAGACGCTGATGGACGAAAATCCGTCCTATGTTTTCTTCCGCGTGCTCGCCGGCGGCGCGCCGCTCGGCGCCGAAGGCGTCGCCCTCACGTCGCAGCATAGCGTTGCGGTCGATCCGCGCTTCGTGCCGCTGGGCGTGCCGCTCTGGCTCGATGTGGCGCAGGGCGGCATCGCGACGCGGCGGCTGGCGGTGGCGCAAGACATCGGCGCCGCTATCAAAGGGCCGTTGCGCGCCGACCTCTTCTGCGGCACCGGCGCGGCTGCCGCCGCCCAGGCCGGACCGTTGCGGGCCGCGGGCCGCATGTTCTTACTTCTGCCTCAAATCGGCGTTACCCAGGGATGAGGGGCCATTTCCGGCCATAGAATTACCGTCGGCGAATAACGATCTATAATGGCGCGGTGTACCGCTATTCCTGGGGCCGCGCCCCATTCAGGCGCGCGAGGAGTGTTCCCGATGTTGAAGCGAATCTGGCTTAAATCCGCCCTGGCCGTCGTCGCCGTCGTTTTTGGCGCCGGCTTGGCCTTGGCACCGGCGCCGGCCGCGGCGCGGGTCTTCGTCCATATCGGCGTGCCGCTGTGCTGCGGCCCCTACTACTATTATCCGCCGCCGCCGGTCTATTACGCGCCACCGGTCTATTACGCACCGCCG
>Ga0070735_10004660_pt1 | contig 11504 bp, 9 predicted proteins | sample Coa_R1_FD_66443 | JGI IMG/M metagenome (GOLD analysis project Ga0070735, IMG submission 66443) | Surface soil microbial communities from Centralia Pennsylvania, which are recovering from an underground coalmine fire - Coalmine... | ecosystem: Environmental > Terrestrial > Soil > Unclassified ... | reverse complement strand
AACATAGTTTCTGCCTTGCTCCAACGAGGACGAAGATAATTGGCCGCGCTCCAGCGTGAGGGCACGGTCCGCGCGGCGCGCAAAATTCAAATTGTGGGTGACGTGCAACGAAGTCAACTGCCGGGACCGATGTAGATCCTGGAGCAGGTCCATGATCATCTCGCCGGTCCGGAAGTCAAGATTGCCAGTAGGTTCGTCGGCCAAAAGAACGCGAGGGTCGCCGACCAGCGCGCGAGCCAGTACGACTCGCTGCTGTTCTCCGCCCGAAAGCTCACCCGCACGATGCTCAGCGCGGTTTCGTAAGCCCACTTCATTCAACCTCGCTAATGCGACTGGCTCCGCTTCTTCTCTCGCTTGACCCCGTATCAGCAGCGGCATCATCACATTCTCCACGGCCGTGAATTCGGCCAGGAGCGATTGGATCTGCCACACAAACCCCAATTCCCGGTTGCGGAACTTCGCCAGTTCATCCGCCGGAAAACGGCATATGTTGTTCTGCCCGAAGTATATCGCACCCTTCGTCGGTGTGTCCAGACCTCCAAGCAGGTGCAGCAGGGTGCTCTTGCCGGCGCCGGACTCACCGACCAGAGCCACCTGCTCGCCTTGGGCAACTTCGAGATTGAGTTGGTCGAAAATGACCAGCTCGGACTCGCCCGATCGGTAGACCTTGGTCAGGTCGACGGCCCGAATTGCGACTGACACGCTTGTGGACACCCTACTCCCATTCTACAGGGTCAAAAAATTGACCTTGTTCTTTTAGGAAAAGATCTCGCTAAGAGGGAGTTCGACAGAAGGGTTCTGAGTCTTGAGGACTCCGGCCGCTTTTGCGGCGGGTTGGCCGGGAGTGACCGAGTAGGCCGTCTTGCTTGCTGGGTCCAGTACCCACACGTAGGGTACCCCCATGGTCAGGTAGTCGTCGATGCGTTGCTGGATGCGCGGCCAACGATCTTCCGGGGAGAGGATTTCGATGCAAATGAAGGGCGGCTTGGTGAAGATCTGCTCGGCCGGCTCGCCCAGTGTGACGCAGACGTCGGGAATGCGAAACCGAGTCGGACTTACTTGCACGCGCTGCTCCGGGAAGACGCAGATCCCGAGTTGTGCCTCGCGGGCTGCAAGGTACAGAATGATTCTCTTTTGCAGACTGCTATGGTCTTTCTCGCCCACGTTTCTTTCGAGGACCTCCCCATCGACGTAGTCGCAATCAGGGCGGTAGCTCGTCCTGAGGTACTCTTCGACGGAGATCAGCGTCCGCGAGGCCATAGCTTATTTTACGACGATGTTGACCAGCTTATCCCGCACCACGATCACCTTCACAACTTGCTTACCTTCGATGGAAGGCTGCACTTTGGGATCCGCCAGCGCGAGCTTCTTCAACTCCTCTTCCGACGTCCCGAAAGCCACCGATAAGCGGCCGCGAACTTTGCCGTTCACCTGCAATACGATGTCGGCGGCATCCTCTTTCGCCAGTGACTCGTCGTAAGTCGGCCACGGCTGCCGGAACACCGGACCTTTGCGGCCGAGCTGCTCCCACAATTCCTCGGCGAGATACGGCGCGAACGGTCCTAAGAGGAGCGACAGCGAGGGAAGAATTTGTCCCAGTGCCGCAGCCGATAACCCGGCTTCTTCGTCGTACAGCGTATTGATCAGCTCCATCAACGCCGCGATCGACGTATTGAAGTGCCAGCGATTATCGAAATCCTCGGTCACCTTGCGAATGGTCTGGTGGAGTTTGCGTAGCGCGCGGCGATCGGCTTCCGGATTACCCTCTGGACGCCGGCTCGCGTTGCGAACCACGAAGCGGAACACGCGGCCTAGAAACCGGTAAGCTCCTTCGGCGCCGGTATCCGTCCAATCCATGTCCTTCTCGGGCGGCGCGGCGAACAATTCGAACACGCGGCCGGTGTCGGCTCCGAACCGTTCCGTCATCTCATCCAGGCTGACCACGTTGCCCTTGGATTTGGACATCTTCGCGCCATCCTTGACCACCATGCCCTGCGTGAACAGCCGCTTGAAAGGCTCGCTGTTTTCGATCAGCCCGATGTCGCGCATCACTTTGGTGAAGAACCTGGAATAAATCAAATGAAGAATCGCGTGCTCGACGCCGCCGATATACTGGTCCACCGGAATCCAGTCAGCGGCCTTCTTCGAATCGAACGGCGCCGTCGAGTTGTGCGCATCGCAATAGCGGTAGAAATACCAGGACGAATCGACGAACGTATCCATCGTGTCGGTCTCACGGCGAGCATCGCCGCCGCACTTGGGGCACTTCACGTTCACGAACGAAGCTACATCCGCCAACGGCGAGCGTCCCTTTCCCGTGAGCTTCACATCCACCGGCAACACTACAGGCAGATCTTTTTCAGGCACTGGAACCACGCCGTCCTTGGGGCAATGAATCACAGGAATCGGCGTGCCCCAGTAACGTTGCCGTGAAATTCCCCAGTCCTTGATGCGATAGGTGACGGCGGCGTGGCCGAATCCCTCGCTCTCGGCTTTCTTGTTCATGCGGGCGCGTGCTTCGGCGCTCGGCAGGCCCGAAAATTCGCCGGAGTGTGCGACGATCCCGTCCTCGGTGAACGCCGCCTTCGGATTCTCATCGAGCACACCGCCCACGGGCATGATCACCGGGCGAATGGGAATCCCATACGTCTTGCAAAAATCGAAATCGCGCTCGTCGTGCGCCGGGACCGCCATGATCGCGCCTGTGCCGTAGCCCATCAGCACGAAGTTGCCGATCCAGATGGGGACTCTTTCACCGCTGTACGGGTTCACCGCATAGTGATCAGTGAAGTGCCCGTCTTTCTCGATATCGCCTGGACCCTTCTGCGCCCGACCGTCGATCATCTGCTTGGCACGCGCGCGGCCGGCCTCATCGAGCAGTTGCGCAGCAAGAGGATGCTCCGGCGCCAGGATCACGCAGGTCGCGCCATAAATGGTGTCGACCCGCGTCGTGAAAACTCGTATGGGCTCCCCGGTCTTTTCCAGCTTGAAGTCGATCTCGGATCCTTCCGAGCGACCGATCCAGTTCCGCTGCATGGCGAGCACGCGATCCGGCCAGTGGCCTTCGAGCTTATCGTCGATATCGCGCAGCAGCTCGTCGGCGTATGCGGTGATTTTCCAGAACCATTGCTCCAGCGCGCGGTGCTCGACGGGCGTCGACTCATGACGCCAGCAGCAGCCATCGATCACTTGCTCGTTCGCCAGTACCGTTCCACACTCCGGGCACCAGTTGAGCATGGCCTGCTTGCGATAGGCCAGCCCGCGCTCCAGCATCTTCAGAAAGAACCACTGGTTCCAGCGATAGTACTCCGGCTCACAGGTGCTGATCTCCAGATCCCAGTCGTAGCTGAACCCCATGCGGCGATGCTGCCGCTTCATCTGCGCGATGTTGGTCTGGGTCCACTCACGCGGATGCCGTTTATTGTTAATCGCCGCATTCTCCGCTGGTAATCCAAATGCATCCCAGCCCATGGGGTGCAGGACGTTGTGCCCGCGCATCCACATGTAACGCGCCAGTGCATCGCCGATTGCGTAGACGCGTAGATGCCCGATGTGCAGGCTGCCGCTCGGGTAGGGCAGCATCTCGAGTACGTAGTACTTGGGCCGCGTGGCATCCGAGGCCTTGTACAGATTCGGGTCGTTATTCCAGCGCTCGTGCCACTTCAGCTCGACCTGGTTGTGGTCGTAGCGCGTTGGGTCTTGGGCGTCTTCCATAATGTTCTGAGGGTGTCGAGGTCTTTCTTGTCCCAGCCGTCGTCCATCGGCGTTTCCAGAATAAAAGCCTTGGAACGTAGTCGCGGATGCTGCAGGATGCGGCGAAACCCGTCTAATCCAATATACCCGTTGCCGATATTCTGATGCCGATCGATATGCGATCCCAGGGCGCCCTTGGAGTCGTTGGCGTGAATCAAGCGCACATTGTCGAGGCCCAGCAGGCGATCCGCCTCGCTGATCATATGCTTCAGCCCAGCGGCATTCGCGACATCGAATCCCGATGCGAGCAGATGGCACGTGTCCAGGCAGAATCCGATCGGCACATCGGTCAGCTTGGGCGCGAATTCGCGCATCACGTGCAGTTCCTCGAAGCGCCCGCCGAGCTGCGCGCCCGCGCCGACCGTGTTCTCGATCAGCAGCATCAGATTCCCCAGCTTCAATCCGCGCGCCGCCGCGCCGACGCCTTCCAGAAAATGCATGATCCCCTGCTCGACCGTGTGGCCCTTGTAATTCCCGGGATGCGCGATCAGGTACTCGGCCCCGATTGCCACGGCGCGCTCCAGCTCGCCGCGAAACGCCTCGATCGACAGCTTGCGAATCTTCTCGTGCGCCGAGGCGAGGTTGATCAGGTAGTTGTCGTGGATCGCCAGTGGATACAAGTCGTGTTTCTCGCGAGCCTGGTTCAGAAGCCGGATGGCGGGAACACTCGGCGCGGACGCCTTCCACTGCCGTGGGCTCGACGAAAAAATCTGGAAAGTGTTCGCTCCCAACTCGGCGGCTTTGAGCGCGGATTTCTCCAGCGCGCCCGCGATCGATGTGTGTAACCCGATGCGCACGATATTCCATAATAGAGGTAGAAGCGCTATGGTTCTCCGTCTCGCCATCCTATTCGCCGGTCTTCTTATGGGGGCCGTGGCCGCTTTCGGGGCCACCAGCCGCCTGTATCTCAAGGACGGCGATTACCAGATCGTGCGCGAATATCAAGTGCTCGCCGATCGTGTCCGCTACTTCAGCACGGAGCGCGGCGATTGGGAAGAAATCCCGCTCGAACTAGTGGATCTGGACCGCACCAGGAAGGATGCAGCCGAGCGCCAGGCTGCCATCGAGGCCGACGCCAAGGAGCAGGATGTCGAGGACAAGGCGATTCGCGCCGAGAAGAAGGAAGCCGCTCAGGTACCCCAGGAGCCCGGCGTCTATTACGTGAATGGGGACAAGATCGAATCGCTGAAACTCGCCGAAGTCTCCGTCAATTCCAGCAAGGGACGGACGGTCTTAAAGGTGCTGTCCCCGATCCCAATTGTGCCTGGGAAGAGCACGGTGGAAATCAAGGGCGAAACGGCGGCTTATCGCGCGCCCGGTGACAAGCCCGAATTTTACCTTCGTTTGTCGGACGACGAGCGGTTCGGGATCATCAAGCTGACCAAAAAGAAGAACGTACGTTTTCTCGAAAACATCAGCATCTTGCCGGCGACGAACGAAGTGATCGAGGATCTGAAATTGGTGGCGACGTTCAAGAGGCAGGTGTCGGAAAGAACCTACAAAATCTGGCCGGAGCAGACGCTGGAGCCTGGCGAGTACGCGCTGGTTCAGTACAGCGAAGGCGTGCTGAACTGGCAAGTGTGGGATTTCGGAATCGGGCCGGCCGGCAAGTAACCATGGAAGAGATCAAGATCGGCCAGTTAGCCATTCGATTCCTGCTTGAGGGCAGAGCGTCCGGAGGCTCCGTCGCGATGTTCGAATTTGACGTCCCGGCCGGAGCGAAAGTGCCTATTGCGCATAGCCACGACGGTTACGAGGAGACCATCTATGGGCTCGCGGGCGTGTTGACCTGGACCCTGGCCGGGAAACAGAGTGAACTCGGTGCGGGCCAGGTGCTTTGCATACCTCGCGGCCTAGTCCACCGCTTCGACAATATCCACAAAGTCGACGCGAAGATGCTCGCGATTGTCACTCCCGGCATCCTCGGCCCTGACTACTTCCGCGAAATCGCCGCCGTTGCCAAGGCTGCAGCGGGAGGCCCGCCCGACCCCGCCGCCATCGTCGAAGTCATGCGACGTCACGGCCTCACACCGGCGCCTTAACGCTAATTACCTGCCACTTCCCGGAAGAAGGTGAGCGATTCCCGAGCGCATCGCTCCCAGCGATAGTTTTCCGATCTGGCACGACCCAGTTGGGCGAGCTTTGAACGCTCCTCCGGGGATTCGAGCAGGCGAACCAACTGCGCCGACATTTCGGAAACGCTACGCGGATCCATATAGGCCGCGCCATCCCCCGCAATTTCCGGCAAACACGACGTCTGCGAGCTAAGCACAGCGACGTTGGCCGCCATCGCCTGGACCACCGGGAATCCGAATCCTTCGTAGAGCGACGGATAAACGAATAGCGCCGCGCCCGCCACCAGGCCCGGCATTTCGGCTTCCGGAACATACCCCAAATACGTCGCTTCCCGGCGGATTCGCGTCATAGTGGCCGCGGAATTCCAGCCTTGAGGGCCCGCCATGACAAGGTCGAATTGCTCGCGGAGATCCGGCCTCACCGAACGCCAGGCATCCAGAAGCGTGTCCAGGTTCTTGCGAGGCTCGACCGTTCCCACGAACAGCACATAGGGTTTGGGACGCGCTTGCGGCCTGGCGTCGAAATACTCATCGGCGACGCCCGAATAAATGGTGCGGATTCGCTCCGGCTTGATGCCCAGCAGGCGAATCGCGTCTTGCCGGGTGTTTTTGGAAACCGCGATCAGTCCGTTGGCGGGTTTGAGAATCCGTTCCTCGAACGTCCGGTCGGCGCGCAAGGTCGATTGCGTATGAACCTCCGGCATGATCCAGGACGTCAGGTCGTGGATGGTCGCGGTTAAGCGAGCCTTGCCCGGCGTCTGACGAACTAAATTTCCAGCATGAAAGACGTCCGTTCCTCGCAATAACAAATCCAGAACCGCGGGACCCAGAGCGTTCGCGGCGTGCAGCGCAGCTAAGCGTGCGATTGTGGGCGCCAGCGCCAGCGTTGAATGTTCATGATCCAGGCGTGTCCACGTCTTTAACAGCGGGAATGCGAGAATTTCGTCGCTGTCGTTTCCTCCATGTGCCGCTTGTTGGCGGAGACTGCGCAGCCAATGATAGGTGTAGCCTTTTACACCCGCGCTGCGGAGAAGAGCCGACGTCGCGTCGATGGTGATCTTCACACGCCTAGCCGCGCCGGCGGCATCAGGCCGAAGTTCGCAGCACCATCGGCATCGCTTGAGGTTCCTCGACGTGAGACGGCGCCGTGATCCTCCAGTGTTTCATCCACAGGAACAGGACCACGAGTCCCCATAAGTGATAACCGAGATTAGCACGGCGATCTAAGTGCGCGCGAATAACTGCGTCCACTGCGGGCCACGAGAGAATACCCGACTCCCGGACGCTGTCCTGGTTTAGTGTGTCGAGCAGCAGCGGCCGCAGAATGGTCCGGAACCAGTGATGGGTTGGAATGTCGAAGCCTTCCTTGCTGCGTTTTACTACAGTCCGCGGCAGACGATCCTTCATGAGCTCGCGCAACACGAACTTCAAGCGCCCCCCTCGGATCTTGAGGTTCTCCGGAAGCCGGGCCGCGAACTCGACAATCCGATGATCCAGGAACGGCGGCCTGACTTCGAGAGAATGCGCCATACTCATGCGGTCGACTTTGGTCAGAATGTCGTCGGGCAGGTAACACAGCTGATCCATGCACAAGAAGCGGCTTAAGCCTGTGGCTGCGCGTCCCTGGCGCCCTGCTGCGATATCCGTCGGAACGTTCCATCCGTTTCGTAAGTTTCCCTGCTGGCGGCGTGAAAACGTCCCATTCCAGAAGAAGTGAGCCTCTATGGGGTCGAGCAACGATCCTTGCAACAGGCGGTTGATCTTATAGTCCAGGCCGATCTTCTCGTTGGAACACGGCAAGAGCCGGGCGGTTCGTTCTCCGAATCGAAGAACTCCGGACGGCAGATGGCGCAGGCGTTGGGAATAGCGATCGGCGAGATAGGTTTTGTAGCCTCCGAAGAGTTCGTCGGCGCCGTCTCCGGAGAGCGCCACGGTCACGTGCCGCCGGGACATCTTCGAAAGAAACCAAACCGGCAGAGCGCCCGCATCCGCGCTGGGTTCGTCGGCATAATAGGGGATGTCCTCGATCGCGCCCGCGAGATCGGCGTCCGGATTCAGATCGAATTCATAATGATCGGTGCCGTAAGCCTGCGCAACTTCCCGAAAGTACTGGCTCTCGTCAAATGCGCGCCCCTGGAAGGACACTGAGAAGGTCTTCAGTCGCCCGCGCGCCGACTCGCTGGCGTAGTGCAATATGGTGGACGAATCCAGGCCGCCGCTCGACCACAAGCCCAAGGGTACGTCGGACACCAGTTGCTCGCGCACGGCCGAGCGCAGCAGTCCGTCCAATTCCTCTTTGGCCGACGCCAAATCTTTTTTCGGATCGGGATCGAACTCCAGCCGCCAGAACTCATCGCTACTCACTGTGCCCGCGCGGCATTCGAGCCAGGTGCCCGGCCGGAGTTTTTCGATCCCCTCCACCAGCGTTCTGGGCCCGGGAACGTAGTTGAGAGAGAGGTAATCCGATAAACCCGCCAGATCGATCGACCGGTCGATCTCGGGATGCAGTAAAATCGCCTTCAGTTCCGATCCGAAATAGATGTTTTCCCAGCGGCGCGCGAAGTATAGGGGTTTGATCCCCATGTGATCGCGCGCCAGAACCAGCCGCTTTTCCGATTGCGTCCAGAAGGCTGCGGCAAACATACCGCGGAACCTGCGAAAGGCCTCGACGTCCCATTCGAGAAATGCGTGCAGAACGGTTTCGGTGTCGCAGCGCGAGTGGAACCGGTGACCTGCTCGCTCCAGGTCCCGGCGGAGCTCCATATGGTTGTAGATCTCGCCATTGAAGACCAGAATGGTGTCGTTGTTGTCGCTGGCCATGGGCTGGTCGCCATGCTCCAGATCGATGATCTTGAGCCGAACCGCGCCCAGCGAAACGTCGCCCGATTCCCACACGCCCTGCTGATCGGGGCCGCGGTGAATCAGCGATCGAGTAATCTCCCAGATCCTATCCGGATCAGAGCCTTTTTTGAGATGTGTGAACCCAGCAATCCCGCACACGAATCAGTAATCCCCGCCCTCTACGCGAACCTCTAAGAAAGCGAACTTATTATCGGATGAGCATACCACACCCAGTCAAGATTAAAAACAGGCAATGTGTAAACCTTTTGGACCTGAGCTAAACGGCAGGGTCATGCACCAAGCTGTTCCGGGAACACTGCATAGCCCTGCGGAGGCGGGAAAAGCTCCTGTAGCAGCAGCAGGCGCTTCCGGAGATACCGGCTGGGAAGCTGGCGAGGGCCCGTATCCACGTCGATGTCGCAGCAGATGCCGTGCAGGTAAAGCGTCAGCGTATCGATGAAGGACTGACGGGCGTAGGCTCGAAAGGCCTTGGCGCTCATGGTCGCCTGGGAGCGCCGGAGGGCCTGTTTGAGCCTCCAACTGGCCTCATCCACCTCGCCGTGAACGTCTGAATTCAGCTCATCCCGCATCACCCGGCCGTACCCGGTTTCGACGGCTTCGGTCCACTGCTCTCCCAGTACCGTGGCCAGCAGGTGGTAAAAACGGTAATGATATTCGGCCACTTCCTGATCCTTGAGCGCGAAAGCCAGAACGGTCTCGCCGCCAAGGCTGAGCTGCGTGGCGGCCGAGATCCGGCCGTGCGCCGGCTTCTCGATGGATACATATTCCGCGGAGGCCAGTTTAGCGCGGTTGGCGTCCTTGGCGGCCGCTTTCTGCGACCCGGTTCCGTTGCTCCGTTCGAGGTAGGGCACCAGCAGGATCGAGATCTTGGGTAACGCGGCGGCGACTCCGGGAGGCAAAGCGGCCACCGGTTCTTCCAGGTACTCCTTCAGATCCTCTTCGCTGAGCGGAACCGAGGCGCAGAAATAGGAGAACGTATTGCTGAGCGGGATCATTTCGCTCTTGAACCGCTCTGCGAATTGGCGAACGCTTAGTTTGGAGAGATCAACTTGGGCGGGCATTCAAGGCTGCTATCCCTATTCTACAGCCGCCGGGCGATGACGACGGTAATATCATCGGCGGCCGGGGCCCCTTGCGTGAAGGTGTGCACCGCGCGATGGACCTCCTCGACGATCTCGGCGGCCGGGCGATCGCGCATCAGGCCCACCAGGTTCGCCAAGCGCTCCTCGCCGAAATCATGATCGTCCGGATCCACCGCTTCCGTCACACCGTCGCTGAACAGAATCAGGATATCGCCCGAGTCCAAGGTGATTTTGGCCTCCTGGTATTGGGCCATGGGGAGGATGCCCAGAATCATGCCACCGGCGCCTCCCAACGTTTCAAATCCGCCTTTGGCCCGCACCACCAGCGGCGGGTTGTGGCCTGCGTTGGTGTAGACCACCAGGCCGGTCTTGGGATCGGCGATACAGGTGAAGAAGGTGATGAAGCGGTTATCGGGACAACTGGCGCAGGTACCCTTGTTGAGCCGCGTCATTTTCTGGGCCAGGTGGTCGGGTTCCTCGAAGACCACATGCACACGGGCCTGCAGGCTGCTCATCAGCAGGGCGGCCGGCATGCCTTTCCCGGCTACATCGCCCACCATCATGGCAACACGGCCGTCGGCATATTTGATGAAGTCGTAATAGTCGCCGCCCACGGCGCGCGAGGCAACGGTTTTCGCGCCGATATCCATGCCTTCGACGGCCGGCGCGGAGCCCAGCAACTGTTGCTGGATGAGCGCGGCCTGGTGCATCTCCTTGGCCATGGCGCGCTCGGTTTCTTCGATTTCGTTCAGCCGTGCGTGCTCGATCCGGATGGCCGCGATGTTGGCCATCACGGTCAACAGGTTCAGGTCCTCGATCGTGAATTCGCGAATTGCGTCGGGCGAATCCACATAAATCAGGCCGATGACGCGGTCGTTGGTTTGCAGCGGCACCGCGATCATGCTGCGGACCTTCTGCTCGACGATGCTCATATGCTCCCGCAGGGCCTGGTCGAGCTGCGCATCTCGGATCAGCAGCGAATCTTTTCCCTTAAGCACGCGGTCGCGAACGGTGGAGGAAATCTGGAAGCCCACGCCATGGGCTGCGCGCACATTGAGCTGGTCTCCGTCGAGCGTCATGAGGACCCCGCGCCCGGCTCTGACGGCTTTCGTCGAAAGATCCATGATCAGGGGAAACAGTTCCGCCAAGGGCCGGTGGCCCGCCAATTCGCGTCCGGCGTCGATCAGGGCTCGCATTTGCGGCGTTCCCTGCATCATCACGGTGGTCTTGTTCAGGTCGTTCCCGGGCGATCCCAGGACCGCGCCGAGATTGGCCACCACGGTAGTGGCGGTGTTCGAGAATTGCTCCTTGTTCTCGACGAACATGACGGTGTTCTGGTTGGCCTGGTCCGCCCCGGCGAATTCGATGGTCAAATGCCCCGCGGAAACGCGGTCGCCCGGCAGAAACGGCATCGGCTTTTCGACGCGGACGCCGTTCAGCAGCGTTCCGTTCTTGCTGCCGAGATCTTCCACAGTCCAATGGCCGTCGCGGCCGGCGATCGCCAGATGCTGGCGCGAAAGTCCGATATCGTCGGGGTAGCTAAGCTCATTCGCGCTGGAGCGGCCCAGCGTGATACGGTCGCGATCCAGGGCTATGGTGGTGGTTTGGCCGTCCAGGTCGCGGATGACCAGTTCGCGAGGGGCAATTTTGGCGCTGGCGGTCAAGGTTCTAGCGTATCACCCCTCTAAAGGGCCTTTCCGAGCCCATGGGCAGTGCGCTAAATCTGGGAACC
>Ga0070735_10004659_pt1 | contig 11505 bp, 10 predicted proteins | sample Coa_R1_FD_66443 | JGI IMG/M metagenome (GOLD analysis project Ga0070735, IMG submission 66443) | Surface soil microbial communities from Centralia Pennsylvania, which are recovering from an underground coalmine fire - Coalmine... | ecosystem: Environmental > Terrestrial > Soil > Unclassified ... | reverse complement strand
GTCTCGGCTACCCGCCGGCGTACGTCGGGGCCCAGGGGGCCCTCGGTCCGCCCGAAAGCGTAGAGCGCCTGGTCGAGCGGCGGCGATCCCCGAGCTGCATCGAGGAGCGCGGTGGCCGATTCGGCCGAGATCGCGCGCCGACGGGCGGAGAGCTCCCCGAGCGCGAATGCCGCCGCCTCGGCGTCCTCGCGCGCAGTCGCTTCACCGGAGCCCTGCGCCCCCGCGGTTCGCGCCAGCCACTCGCGGAGCGTCTGCTCGGCTGCGTCCCCCCCGCATCGTCCCAGCGCCCGGAGCATCGAGTCGACCGCAGGCCCGTCGATGAGCGACGCGAGGCGCGCCCCCACCGCGCGCACGTGCGCGTCCTCTCGACCTTTGCAGGACTCCCCGAGGCCGTAGGCCGCCCACGCGACGACCTGCGGGTCGTCGTCCTCGAGCGCGCGCAGGAGCGAAGCGTCCTCGCCGTCGAGGATCCGCGCGAAGGCGCGGGCCGCGGCTCGGCGCACGACCGGGTCATGGCTCGCCTGGGCCTCCGGCGGCACGTCGCGGGCGCGCCGCTGGTCCTCGGCCCGCGCGATGGCGACGAGAGGATCGGGGGCTACAGGGCCCGACTCCGCCCGACCCCTCGCGGCCGCGCCGCCGCTCGAGCACCCCGCCGCAAGGGCGAAGGCCCACGTGAGCAGGCGCTCGCGCCCCCACTGCCAGACGCGCGACGCGATGCCGCCCGGACCGCCGAACGAGGGGAGGGGGGCGACCTCGATGCCCGCACGGCGGAAGTGGGCAAGCGCGCGTGGCATGTGCCACGCGCAAGTCACGAGCGCCGCCCGCCGGAGCCCCCGTCGCGCCAGGAGAGCCGCCGTGAAGCGCGCATTGTCCGAGGTCGAGAGAGAGCACCGCTCGCGGACGATCACCCCGGCCGGCACTCCGCGGCGGCGAAGCTCGCGCGCCATCGTGTCCGCCTCGACCGCGTGCCCCCAGCGCCGGCCCCCGCTGACGACGACGGCGGTCTCGGGGTCGCGTGCCTCGAAGTACGCGGCCGCGGCGGCGTCCAGGCGCCTCGAGAGGGCACCGGCCAAGAGGACCGCGTCCGCCCCATCGCCGTCGAGACGCACACGGCAGCCAAGCACCACGATCGGCACGCCCACGCGACCGTGGCGACCGTCGTGACGGTGATGACCATGGCGGCCATCGGTGGACGCGCGGCTGCAAGGGCGAGCCACGGACAAGGAATACCCTTCTTTCGGAGAGCGAGGTACGCTCGCAACAAGGCGGAACATTTCGGATCCGAGGGCGCATGGAGCGCGCAACGTAGGGGAACGGATGCAGATCACCTTCTGGGGAGTTCGCGGCAGCATCCCCACGCCCGGGCCCACCACGGTGCACGTCGGGGGCAACACGAGCTGCGTCGAGCTGCGCGCGGGCAACGCGATTTTGATCTTCGACGGTGGCACGGGGCTCCGCCTGCTCGGCAAGAAGCTGCTCAAGGAAATGCCGCTGACGGCGCACATGTTCTTCAGCCACGTGCACTGGGACCACATCCAGGGGTTCCCGTTCTTCGAACCGGCGTTCGTGAGCGGCAATGTCTTTCACTTGTACGGCGGCAAGAACGTCTCGCGCACCATCGAGGAGACCCTCGCGGGCCAGATGGACCATCCGAATTTCCCGGTTCACCTGACGGCCATGGGCGCCAAGATGACGTTTCGTGACCTCGCCGAAGGCGAGCCCGCCGAGATCGACGACCGAGCAGGCGGGCGCGTCCTCGTAACCAATGCGAGCGGCAATCACCCGCAAGGGGTCTACGCGTTTCGGGCCGAGCACGGCGGCAAGGCGTTCGTCTTCGCCACCGACACCGAGCACTACGCCGGTCGCATCGACGACAAGCTCGTTCGCCTGGCCCAGGGGGCCGACGTCTTCGTCTACGACGCGCAATACACGCCGGAGGAGTACGCCGGCACCGCCGGCGGGGCCAGCAAGAAGGGCTGGGGCCACAGCACGTTCGAAGAGGGCGTGAAGCTCGCGAAGGCCGCGGGAGCCAAGAAGCTCGTCCTCTTTCATCACGACCCCACGCAAGCCGACGACGCTGTACGGGAAAAGGAAATGCGCGCTAAGGCGCTCTTCCCCGACGTGATTGCGGCGCGCGAGGGCCTGACGCTCACCTTCTGAGCGTCGTCCGCAGGCTCGAGCGGAGCGAGAGTTCGGACGACGCACCCAACGCGACCGGCACGCGCTTTCGCGCAAAAGCTGCGCCCCCCCGGAGCGACCCCGTGCGCGTTGCGCGCATTTCACGCGCGCGTCGCGCGATTCTCGCGCGTTGCGGCTGGCACCTGCCGTGCACCTCCCGCGCAGTTGGACGCCACCCACCTGGTGCCAACGGAGGACCGATGCTACCGCTGGAAAGCCGAGCGTTACGGGCCTATCGGGAAACGGTTTCCGAGGTCGTGCCCCTGGATCGCGAATCGGAGCGCGAGCTTGCGCGTCGATGGAAGGGGGGGGACCGCCGCGCCGGGGAAAAGCTAGTGACAGCTTGCTTACCCTTCGTCATGTCGATCGCGATCGAGTACCGCCGCTGGGGGGTCGCGCTCGAGGACATCATCCAGCAGGGAAACCTCGGTTTGTTGCGGGCCGCCGCCAAGTTCGACTTGAGCAAGGACTGCCGTCTCGCGACATATGCGGCCTATTGGATTCGCGCCGAAATCCGCGATTTCGTCGTTCGCTCATACCGAGTCGTTCGCCTCGGAACGACGAAGGCCGAGCGCCGCGCGCTGCGGACCTACCGACGCACGCGCGAGAGCGACCCCGGAGCCCTCGCCCAGGCGAGCGGGATGACGCTCGAGAAGGCCGAAATGCTCCTGCCGCTCTTGACGGGCCGGGAGGCGAGCCTCGACGCGCGCACGGACGAACAGGGACCGATGGTGGAACGCCTGCCCGGGGCGTCTCTCACGCCGGAGGACGAAACGAGCGCGCAGGAGCGCCTGGGACGTGCGCGCGTGGCCGTCGTCGAGGCGCTGCAGGACCTCACCGAGCGAGAGCGGATGATCGTGCGCGAGCGCCTGATGACGGACGAGCCCCGTACGCTGCAAGAGCTCGGAACTCGCCTCGGCGTGAGCAAGGAACGCGTACGGCAGATCGAGGAGCGCGCGTGCGGCAAGCTGCGCGCTCGCCTCGAGGAGATGCGCGACGAGGCGGCATAAGTCCGCACGCTCGAGCGAAGCGAGAGTTCGGACGGTACACCTGACCCATCTCCGCACGCTCGAGCGAAGCGAGAGTTCGGACGACGCAACCAGCGCGTCTGAGTGCGCCTCCGTTGATCGGATGTGCTCCCTCGAGATCCGTTGACACGCGTGCCCGGGGTGCCACCCTCGCTGCATGACTGAAGTTGCCATCGTCACGGGCGCGGCCGGGGCTCTCGGCGCTGAGGTCGCCCACACGCTCCGCGCCCGCGGATACCGTCTCGCCCTCGTCGATACCGAACGCGGGAGAGACCGCCTGCAGGGGCTGGCGTCCTCCCTCGGCGGGTCGATCGCCGTCGCCGGCGACGTGGCGGGCGACGCCTTGTGGCGAGAGGCGATGCCGCGCATCGAGGGCGAGCTGGGCGCACCGCCCACCGCCGCCGCGCTCATCGCCGGGGGCTGGAGGGGCGGACATCCACTCCACGAGGAGGCCGACGACGAGGCCTGGCGTGGCATGCTCGATGCCAACCTGGAGACGGCGTACCGCAGCCTTCGTGCCCTATTGCCTCCCATGGTCGCGAAACGGCGGGGCGCGGTGGTCCTCGTGGGGTCGCGCGTGGTCGAACGCCCCTGGACGGGCGCGGGCGCCGCTGCGTACGCCGCGTCGAAGGCTGCCGTCGTCGCCTTGGCAGAGGCCGCGGCGGCCGAGGTGCTCGAGCACGGCGTGCGCATCAACGCCGTACTGCCGAGCACAATGGACACCCCCTCTAACCGAGCTTCCATGCCGAAGGCCGACTCGACTCGCTGGGTGTCCCTCGGCTCCGCCGCCGGGGTGATCGCGTTTCTCTTGAGCGACGACGCGCGCGACCTCAGCGGCGCCGCGATCCCACTCTACGGTCGCGCCTAGTCCGTACGCTCGAGCGCTGCTACTAGTCGCGCCCCGTGATCCCGCGTTACACCCCCCCGGACTTCGCCGCGCTCTGGTCCCCCGCCCGCCGCTTCGCCGTCTGGCTCGACGTCGAGCTCGCCGCCTGTTCGGCCATGGAGGACGCGGGGTTCGTCCCGACCGGCACGGCGGCGGCAATCCGCGGCAAGGGGCTCGTCCTCGACCCAGACAGGATCGACGAGATCGAGCGGACGACCAAGCACGACGTCATCGCCTTCCTCACGCACGTCGAAGAGCGCGCCGGGATCGAGGCGCGATGGCTTCACCGCGGCATGACGTCGAGCGACGTGCTCGACTCGTCGCTGGCGATCCTGCTGCGCGACGCGGCCGACCTGCTGCTCGCTCGCTGCGACAAGGTCCTCGCGGCGCTAGCTCGCCGGTCGCGCGAGCACGCGAAGACGCCGATGATTGGCCGCAGTCACGGCATCTTCGCCGAACCAATCACCTTTGGTCTCGCCCTGGCCGGCCATCACGCCGAGATGACGCGGGGGCGGGCGCGGCTGCAGTCCGCTCGAAGCGAGATCGCCGTGGGCAAGATCGCGGGCGCGGTCGGGACGTACGCCCACCTGACCCCCGAGATCGAGAAGCGCGCGCTCGCCACCCTCGGTCTCGAGCCGGAGACGGTGTCGACGCAGGTCGTCGCGCGGGATCGGCACGCCGCGTACTTTTCGGCGCTCGCGCTGGTCGCCGCGTGCGTCGAGCGGCTCGCCACGAACGTTCGCCACTGGCAGCGCAGCGACGTGGGCGAGGCTGAAGAAGCGTTCACGTCGGGGCAGAGAGGATCAAGCGCTATGCCCCACAAGCGCAACCCGATCCTCAGCGAAAACCTCTGCGGCCTGGCGCGGATCGTGCGCGCCGCGGTCCAGCCGGCGCTGGAGGACGTGGCGCTCTGGCACGAACGCGACATCTCTCACTCTTCCGTAGAGCGGATGATCGCTCCGGACGCGACGGCCACTCTCGGCTTCATGCTGGAACGCGCAGCGGGCCTCGTGGACGGACTGGTGGTCTACGAGCACAGCATGAAGCGCAACCTCGAGCGCGCCGCCGAGCTCTACTTCAGCGAGGCGGTCCTCCTGGCGCTGGTCGAGGCCGGCATGCCGCGTCAGGAGGCTTACGTCGTCGTGCAGCGCAGCGCGATGGCGGCATGGAAAGGTCAGGGCCGCTTCCGAGAACTTCTGCGCAATGATGCGGAGGTCGCTCGCCGTCTCGACGGAGCGAAGCTCGACGAGCTCTTCGACCTCGAGCGCGCGCTCGCCCACGTGCCGTCGATCATCGCGAGGGCGCTGGCGTAGGATCTTGATCTCACGCGCGAGCCGCGCGAGGATTCGCGCGTCGCCACCGGGGGGCGCGGCGCTCGGTTCGCCGTATTCCCGGGCACAGGGGGGGGGAAGTCTGTCATGCCGATCGATCCGGGGCCTACCTGGGTAGCCGAGAGGCTGCTCCATGATCTCGCGATGCGCCTTTGCACGCTGCGGTTCGACGAACGCGCCCGAGCCCTTCACGGGCGCGTTCTGCAGCTCGAGCGCGCGGTCGCCGAGTGGACGGACGAAGCGCCCGACGATGGCGAGCGCGAAGCCGTCTGCCGTGAGCTGCGCGCCCTCCGCGAAGACGCGCAGAGCTGGATCGATCGGATTCGCCGGCCCACCCTCGTCTTCCCCCGGGAGCTGCCGCGACGACGCGAGGACTAACTAGTATTAGGGTATTAGCACCCTAGTTGGTGGCTATCGCACCCTGCGCGCCCAGGCCCGCAGCACGATCGCCGCGATGACGGGCACATGACGCAATCGAAGGCGGCTCACCTCGTCCGCGTACACGGGGCGGACGTCGACGTCGAGGATCCGCTGGCCCCGGAGAGCAAGCTGGGACAATAGATCGTTCGGATAGCCGTATCTCGGCCAGAGCGCGTCGAGGTCGAGGCGGGCGCACGCCGCGCGTGCGATGGCGGTATATCCGCACTGGGCGTCGGAGACCCGGACGCCGATGGCTCGCGATGTGGCCCACGAAAGCGCGACTCCGCCGAGGCGGCGCGCGCGCGGCATCGCGCTCGCCACGCCGGGCCAGCGGAACCGGTTGCCCTTGGCATAATCGGCCTCGCCGCGGACGACCGGCCCCACCAGGGGTTCGAGGTCGCGGGGGTCCATCTGCCCGTCCCCGGCCATGACGACGAACGCATCACGAGGACCGCCGGCGCGCGCGAGCGCATGCCGATACCCGGTCGCGATCGCCGCGCCCACCCCGGCGTTGACCGGATGGATGATGACGCACACGCGCGGGTCGCCAACGGCACGCGCGACCTCGGCCGTTGCATCCAAGCTCGCGTCGTCGACCACGAAGACCTCGTCCACCCACGGCGGCAGGCCCCGGAGCACGCGCGCGATCCGCGGCGCCTCGTCCCACGCCGGCACGATCACGAGGACCCGACCTCCAAGCCACACACCCAACCTACCTCGGCCGCATGTGCTAAGGCAGCCACCGATGCGCCGGTGGCTGCTCTTCGCGCTCCCGGTCGTGGTCGCGCTGGTCGTCGCCGTCGGGGCGCGGTCGATCAACCATCGCCCCTTCCCGCCCGACACGACGCCCGAGGGCGCGTATGCGCGGATCGCGTTCTCGATCGAGCAGCGGCGACCCCGCGACGCCTTCGCGTACCTCGAGACCGAAGCCCAGTGGGCCGCGTACACGATCCTCGAAATGCGCAAGAAGGCATACGATCGCGTCTCGGGGAGCTACCCACCCGATCAGCGGGCGGCGCTCCTTTCCTCCTGGCGCGACGAGGCCGCCGGCCCGGACGGCGCGGACGTCTTCGCGCTGCTCGCGGCGCAGCGTGGCTGGATCGGACGTCTCGATCGCGACCTCTCGGGTGTCGTCCACGTCGACGTCCGCGGGGAGCGCGCCACGGTGGTGACCTCGCGCGGAACGCGTTACTCGTTTCGCCGTCGCGACAACGGCATCTGGGGAATGACGATGTTCACCGCGGAGCTCCAGGCCGAAGCCGAGCGCGCGACGCGCGACCTCGAAGTCGTCAATCGCGCGGCAGAGGACTACGACCGCGCGAAGCCGTAGCTCTCACCCCGCCTTCGCCTTCACGTCCGCCCACGAACGACCCGCCGGCTGACCCTCCTCGACGGGCAGTCCGACGCGCGACCACCCGGGATCGGTTATCTGGCCGAACGGATTGCGCCCTCCGTCCCAGCCGGCCCTCTGGTCGACGACGTTGCGAAAGCCCTCTCCCAAGAGGATCTGCGCTGCCTTCAGGCTGCGCCCCCCCGCCTTGCAGCCGACGACTATCTTGGCGTCCTGCCCGAACGTCGCCTTCATCGCGGTTGCGAAGGCAGCGTTTTGCGACATGCCGCCGCCCGTCAAGAGCATGAGCGGCACGTTCACCGCTCCGGGCGGGTGACCCGCCTCGAACTCTTCGACGGTGCGGACGTCGACGTACGTCCAACCCTCGGACATGAGTCCGTTGGCCTCTTGCGGGGAGATGCGCTTGACGTCGGCCATGCTTTTTCTTAGCGGCACATGGCGCGCGACGCCAGCGCGCGCTTGGCTGCGGCGCGCACGAACCCCGAGGCGCCTTCTACGAGCAGCGGAGCCAGCCGACCCGCGAGATCGCGCGGCTGCATGGCCGCAAGGCCGACAAGCGCACCCATCCCGATTGTCCGGACGTCGTCGTCGGTGCCCGGTGCGGCCATCGCGCGCGAGAGCTCGGTGAGGCGATCGACCGCCTCGGTGTCGCACAACGCGCCGAGCGCGCGCGCAGCAGCGGCACGCACCTCAGCGTCCTCGCCGTCGTCGTCGAGGCGCTCGCGGATTGCGTGCCGCCAGGACGTCGCGCGGCGACGCCCAAGCGCGACCATGGCCGCCCCCCGTACCCGCGTCGACGGATCACGCAGTGCTTGCCCGAGGGCGTCGTCGACCGCGCTTGAGGCGGGAGCGTTGAGCAGGACAGCCACCGCCTGCGCCTTCACGAACGACCAGCCGTCACGTCCGAGCGCGTCCATGGCGGCCCGGTACCCCTCGTCCGGGATGCGTCCTGTGCCCGTCGCGGCCAGCGCGGCGAACGCCGCCTCGCGCACGCGGGGCTCGGCGTCGCGGGTGGCCTTGCTCAGCGCCTCGCCGGCGTCGGGTAGCCCCGAGGCGACCTCCGCGGCCCGGACGCGCACGGGCCATTCGGGATCGCGCTGCAGCGTCTCGGTGACGTGGACCAGGGCGGAGCGGTCCCCCACGCGGGCCAGCTCGCCGAGCGGGCCAAGAACCAGGTAGCGCAGGCGCATCGGGGGAGACCCTCCCAGCAGCTCCGCCGTCAAGGCGTCGCTCTCGGCGGGAGCTTCGGCCGCTCGCAGTCCGGCCGCCCGGAGGATCTCGAGGCGGGCCGCCGCGGGACGTTTTCGGTCCCCGATCAGCGCGGCGACCCGCCCCGCCGGCGCCTCAGCGAGCGCTCGCGCGAACGACGCGCGGAGCACCGCGCGCGCTTCTACGTCCGCTTCCCCCTCGGCGGAGAGCGCGTCCGCGAGCGGATCGAGAGCGACGTCGGGAGCGAGGATCGAGAGCAGCGGCCCGAGACACAAGCGGGACCCGGCGTCGTCGCGCAGGCGTTGCGCGATGAGCGGGATGGCCTCTCGACAGCGCTCGATCTTGGCACGCGCCCGCCGAGGTGCCTGGCCATCGCCGCCGTCGCAGAGCGCCCGGGTGAGCAGCGGCGCCGCCTCGTCGCAGCGCTCGTGGCTGGCCGCAACGTCCACGGCCAGGGCCCGCCCCCGAGCGTCGAGCTTGTCGTACGCCTTCTCCACCGCGCTGAGCGCTCCGGGCCCGGCCCGCTCCAGTACTTGGGCGGCGGCGATCCCTCGCTCGCTCGAGAGGCGCTTGGCTACGTCGTCGAGGGTCGCGCCCGGCGCGTCGAACTCGCTGTACGCCACGAGCTCGGTGATGCCGACGTTCGGGTGCGGGAGCGATCGCGCGAAGGCGCTCTCGAGAACCAGAGCCAGGCACGAGGACTCGACCGGCTCGGGCAGCGCGACGTCGTAGCCGACGCCCGGGGCGAGCCACGCGTCCTCGGGGAGGGTGACCGCGAAGGTCTGAGTGTCCGTCACGAGGTAAAAAGTCTTCGGCGCGGCGCCGCCCGCCGGCGGCGACGGGGGCGAGACGACGATCCGCAGGGTGGATATGGGCACGTCCTTCGGCGCGGCCATGACGACGAACTCCCCCTGACCGACGCCAGGGCGCGCCTCGGACCAAACCGTGGTCAGATCGCCATCGAGCAGCTCCGCACCGGAGGTCCCGGGCACGCTCGACCCGCGGGCCACGAGGAGACGGGCGAGCGGCGCCTGCGCGGCGGCGGCTTTCGCGACGACGACCTTCCTCTCGGCGTTGTTCGCGGCCATTCGCTGCTCGGCGCTCAGCCTGGGGACGGTAGCCGATCGCAGATCCAGCGAGGGATACACCGCCCGCGGATCGAGCAGCGTCGTGCGCTGCCCGCACAAGGCGAGATCCTCGCGAATCTGCCCGACCAAGACGACCTGGTGGTTGTCCTTCGGGACGATCTCGATCCGGCTGCCCGTCCGCTCCCCCGGATCGCCGCCGGAGAGGCCGGTGACGCCGGCGAAGATGGGCTCGCGCCGCCCTGCCGCGACGATCGCCTCCCAGGCGCGATCGTCCGAGTCACGGGCAGGAACGCGCGCGTGCACGACGTGCTTACTCTGCCCGATGTCGACGACCTCCACGACGACCTTCGCCTCGTCCGGGCGCTCCGCGGGGGATAGCCCGATGGGGACCTCGACCGCCGGTTGTGCCCCGGACGCGGGCGCCGAGCCTTGGAGGACCAGGACGCCGCGAGCGAGATCGACGCGCGCGTCCAGAGCGGAGAGCCCGCCGCCCGCCGGCGCGACGGCGCGCACCTCGGCCCGAGCGAGCGGAGACGAGAGCAACACGGCGACGACCAGCGCGAGCGGGCCACGGCGAACCATGGCCCCACGTTGCCTCAACGCAGCCCGGCGGGGAGCCCTTTTTTTGCCCAGTCCGACCCGACCGTGCCACAGCCGTGGGCCATGCACCGCACGCGGCTCCTCGCCTTGGCCGGCGCCTCGCTGCTCGGCGGGGGTGTGCTCGTCGCCGTGCACTTGCGGGGGCGTTGCCACGCCGAAGGGCCCGCGATTCCCTCCGGCTCGGCCGTGCCGTCGATCGCCCGCGTGAGCGTCGCGACCCAGCACGAGGACGAACCTCCGCCGCAGGGGTCCCCGCCGGTGCCCGGACTCGACTTGACGCGAGTGTCCGTGGCCGGGGAGGGCCTGGTGGCTCCGGCGGACGGCGGGGTGGCTCACCTCACGCTCGACCCGGACTTGCAACACACCGCGATCGGCTTGATGGCCGCGCGCCATTTGCCAGAAGCCGCGGCCGTCGTGATGGATGTACAGACGGGACGACTGCTCGTCTACGCGAGCCGCGCCGAGCAAGGGCCAGCGCGCGACCTGTGCGCAGAAGCGAGCGCGCCGAGCGCGAGCGTGTTCAAGATCGTCACCGCAGCGGCCCTCGTCGAGGACGCCCATCTCGATGCGGACACCCGCCAGTGCTATTCGGGCGGCGAGCAGCGGATCACCGCGACGGACCTGATCGACGACCCGCACCGCGACCGCTGGTGCGCGACCCTTGCCTCCGCCCTGGGCCGAAGCATCAACACGGTGTTCGCTCGCCTGGCCAAGGAGCACCTGGTGCCCGCGCAGCTGGACGCGATGGCCCGGAGGTTCGGGTACGGGGACGCGCTAGCGTTCGACGCCCCGGTACAGGCGGGGGCGATCCACGTCCCCGCGGAGACGTTGGAGTTCGCACGCACGGCAGCGGGCTTCTGGAATTCGACCCTTTCGCCCGTCCAGGCCGCGGAGATGAGCGCGATCGTCGCGCGCGGCGGAGAGGCCGTACGGCCGGTGATCGTCGACGAGGTCGTCTCGACCGGCGGGTGGGCCCTCCGCTCGGCGCCTGCGACCCCATCCGTGCGCCGCGTGCTGACCAAAGAGACGGCAGACGAACTCGCGGCGATGATGGAGCATACCGTCATGGAGGGGACGAGCTGGCGCGCCTTCCACGACGGCCAGGGGATTGCGTTCTTGCCCGGCGTCGCCGTGGCGGGAAAGACCGGCACTTTGACCGACCCGGAGACGCAGCGTTACTACACCTGGTTCACCGGCTTCGCGCCCGCGCGCCCCGCCCCGGGGGCCCCGCCGCAAGTAGCCGTGGGCGTCCTCGTCGTGAACGGGCCCTCGTGGCAGATCAAGGCGAACGTGCTGGCGCGCGACATCTTGCGCACCTACTTCGCCAAGCACGATCTGCAGGGAGTGAGCCGGCCTTCGCTCACCGCCGTGGCCCGCCGACGCAAGAAGTAGAGAGTCAGAATCGCGCGCCGGC
>Ga0070735_10004657_pt1 | contig 11506 bp, 6 predicted proteins | sample Coa_R1_FD_66443 | JGI IMG/M metagenome (GOLD analysis project Ga0070735, IMG submission 66443) | Surface soil microbial communities from Centralia Pennsylvania, which are recovering from an underground coalmine fire - Coalmine... | ecosystem: Environmental > Terrestrial > Soil > Unclassified ... | reverse complement strand
TCGCGCGCGGCGCCTATTCCTACGCCATGCCGGAAACCAGGGAAGCGCAATCGCGGCTCGGCGCCTCGGCCAATGACGGCCTCTATTTTTCCGGCGAGGCGCTTTATCGCGGCCAGGATATGGGCACGGTCGAGGCGGCGCTGGCGAGCGGCATGGAGACGGCGCGGGCGATTATTTGAGCGAATGTCCCCCTCTCCCGCGAAAGGGCGCGGGAGAGGGGCTTTTCGCTCGGAGTCTTATCTGAACGGTATTGGCGTTACCCCGCTCGGCCACACCTGCGGGGGCGGATGATGAGCAGCACCCTCCTGCAAGGCAGCTATGCGAGGCTGGTATCCATCCGCCGATCATGATACCAGTCCATGGAGTTGCAGAGCGATTAAGGAAAGCCGTTGCGTCATGTGGATCGTGCGGACTGCCTTGGACCGGCCTTACACCTTCGTGGTGCTGGCGCTGCTCATCCTCATCTCGACACCGCTCGTGGTGCAGCGCACGCCCACGGATATTTTTCCCAACATCGACATTCCCGTCATTGCCGTAGGCTGGAGCTTCAACGGCCTTAATCCCGAGGAGATGGAAGGCCGGATCACGTCGGTCTATGAGCGGGTGCTGACCACCCTCGTCGACAATATCGAACATATCGAATCGACCACCTATAGCGGCATCGCCATCGTCCGCGTCTTCCTGCAACCGGGGGCGAGCCTCGATACCGCGAATGCGCAAGTCACCGCCGCCTCGCAAACGATCTTACGATCCCTGCCGCCCGGCACGCAGCCGCCGCTCATCCTCAATTACAGCGCCTCGAGCGTGCCGATCCTTCAACTCGGCCTCTCGAGCAGCAGCCTTTCGGAAGCACAGCTCAACGATCTCGGGCTCAATTTCATGCGCCCGCAGCTCGTGACGGTGCCGGGGGCGGTCGTCCCCTACCCCTATGGCGGCAAGCAGCGCGAAGTGCTGATCAGCCTTGATCCAGCGGCGCTCCAGCAGAAGGGGCTTTCCTCGAACGATGTTCTCGCAGCATTGGCCAAGCAGAATCTCGTGCTGCCGACCGGCACCGCGAAGATCTCGGAGTTCGAATACGATATCCGCGTCAATGGGAGCCCCGACACGGTCCAGGAGCTCGGCACCATGCCGATCAAGCTCGTCGGCAATGCGACGATCTATTTACGCGATGTCGCCTCGGTCGCCGACGGTTTTGCGCCGCAAACCAATGTCGCGCGTACCGAGGGGCGGCGCGGCGTGCTGATGAACATCCTCAAGGCCGGCAGCGCTTCGACCATCGATGTCGTCTCAGGGATCCGCGCGCTCCTCACCAAAATCGCCCAGACCCTGCCGCCCGAGCTCAGGATCCAGCCGCTCTCCGATCAGTCGGTCTTCGTCCGCGCCGCCATCACCGGGGTCATCCGCGAGGCCATCATCGCGGCCGGCTTGACCGCGGCGATGATCCTGCTCTTCCTCGGGAGCTGGCGCAGCACCATCATCATCGCGGTGTCGATCCCGCTCTCGATCTTCACCTCGATCATCCTCCTCGGGCTTCTCGGCCAGACCATCAATATCATGACCTTGGGCGGATTGGCCCTCGCCGTCGGTATTCTGGTCGATGACGCAACGGTCACGATCGAGAATATGGAACGCTATCTCGAGGACGGCCAAGGATTGCGCGACGCCATTCTGAGCGGCGCCTCCCAGATTGCCGTGCCGGCTTTGGTCTCGACGCTCTGCATCTGCATCGTCTTCGTGCCGATGTTCCTTTTAGGAGGGGTTGCCCGTTACCTCTTTGTACCCCTGGCCGAGGCGGTGGTCTTCGCCATGCTCGCCTCCTACATCCTCTCGCGCACGCTGGTGCCGACGATGGCCATGTATCTCCTCAGGGCGAAGTCCCACCACCCGGCCCCCTCGCGCAATCCCCTGGTCTTTTTCCAAGCCAGCTTCGAGCGCCGCTTCGAGGAGCTCCGGCATGGCTATAACCGTCTCCTGACGCGGCTCGTCCATCGGCGTCTCCTCTTCATCCCGGCCTTCCTTGTGGGGTCGCTCTCCTTCTTGATGCTGTTCCCCTGGCTCGGACAGAATTTCTTCCCGGACACCGATAGCGGCCAGTTCGTTCTCCATTTCCGTGCCAAGACCGGGACGCGGATCGAAGAGACGGCGCGGCTCGCCGATCTCGTCGAAGACGTCATCCGCCGTGAGATCCCGGCGGCCGAACGCGAGGCGATCACCGACAATATCGGCCTCCCCTACAGCACCATCAACCTCACCCATTCGATATCGGGCGTGATCGGCGCGGCGGATGCCGATGTCATGGTGTCGCTCAAGGAGAACCATGCGCCGACCGCCGATTACGTGGCGAGGCTGCGCAAAGTGCTGCCCGAGAGTTTTCCCGGCGTCACCTTCAATTTCCTCCCCGCCGATATCGTCACTCAAGTGCTGAATTTCGGTCTGCCGGCGCCCATCGATATCCGCATCGACGGCGCCAATATCCAAGCTAATCGCGACGTCGCCAATCACATATTGAGCGAGATTCGCCGCGTGCCGGGCATCGTCGATGCGCGGATCCAGCAGGAATTCGACTATCCCGATTTCGAGGTCTCGGTCGATCGCACCAAGGCGCAGCAAGGCGGCTATACCGAAGCGGATGTCGCGGGCAGCATCTTAGGCACCTTGAGCGGCAGCTTTCAAACGGCGCCGAGTTTCTTTCTCAACAAGAGCAATGGCGTCAATTACAGCCTCGTCGCGCAAACGCCCCAATACCGGGTTCAATCGCTCCAGGACCTCCAGAACATCCCAGTCACCTCGCCCACCTCGCCCCATATCGGCGTGCTCGCCGATGTCGCGACCATCAATCGTTCGCAGGAAATGGCCGTCTTCAACCACTATAATATAAGGCGTGTCATCGATATCTTCGCCTCGGTTCAAGGACGTGACCTCGGCGCCGCCGGCGGCGACGTGACCAAGATCGTCCATGACAATGAAAAGAGCCTGCCGCGCGGCAGCTTCGTGACGGTCCGCGGGCAACTCGAGACGATGCGGACCTCCTATCTCAACCTGCTGAGCGGGTTGGCATTCTCGATCCTCCTCGTTTATCTCCTGATCGTCGTCAATTTCCAATCCTGGCTCGACCCCTTCATCATCATCATGGCGCTGCCGGCCGCCCTTGCCGGGATCGTCCTTTGCCTCTTCTTCACCAACACGACACTGAGCGTGCCGGCGCTCATGGGCGCCATCATGTGCATGGGGGTGGCGACCGCGAACAGCATTCTTGTCGTCTCCTTCGCGCGCGAGCGTTTGGCCGAACATGGGGACGCCTTGAAAGCGGCGATCGAAGCGGGCTTCACCCGCTTCCGCCCGGTTCTGATGACGGCGCTCGCCATGATCATCGGCATGGTACCGATGGCCTTGGGCTTCGGCGAAGGGGGCGAACAGAACGCGCCGCTCGGCCGGGCGGTGATCGGCGGGCTGCTCCTCGCAACGGTGGCAACCCTCGTCTTCGTGCCCACGGTCTTCGCCCTTCTTCACAAGGGGCGTCCGTCCAGTATGATGCTTTCCCGGAGATCGAGCTGATGTTGCACGAAGAAACCCCAGACCCGGTGCCGCCCGCTTCGCCACCGGCGAGTGGCGAGCGAGCGCCTACGCGCCGGCGCGGCTGGGTGGGGGCGGTGCTGGGCGCGGTGGTGCTGGCGGCGGTCGGCATCGGCATCTATGGCGGCATTCGCAACCGCGCCGATGCGGAAGTGGCGCTCGCGCATGCGACCAACGAAGCGGCGGTGCCGACGGTCGAGGTGATCCATCCCAAGGGCAGCAGCCCCGACCAGAAGCTGGTGCTTCCCGGCAATACCCAGGCCTTCAGCGACACGGCGATCTATGCGCGTACCAACGGCTATTTGAAGCACTGGTATTTCGACATCGGCGCGCATGTAAAGCGCGGGCAGTTGCTGGCGGATATCGACACGCCCGAGATCGATGATCAGCTCCGCCAGGCGCGGGCCGATCTTGCCACCGCCGAGGCGACGATGAAGCTTGCCGCCATCACCGCCGAGCGGAACGAGACTCTGCTGAAGACCCGGTCGGTGGCAACCCAGGATCGCGACAATGCGGTGGGCAGTCTCAATGCCGCCAAGGCGACCGTTCAATCGCGCCAGGCGGCGGTCGCCCAGCTCGAAAAGCTGCAATCCTTCGAGAAAATCGATGCGCCTTTCGACGGCATCGTGACGGCGCGCGCGATCGATGTCGGCGCCCTCGTCGCCTCCGGCAGCGGCGCGCAGACGCACGAGCTTTTCCATATGGTCGCGATCGATCCGCTCCGGGTCTATGTCGCGGTCCCCGAGCCCTACGCGCCCGCCATGCGCGCGGGTACCGCGGAGACGGTGACCTTCGACGAGTATCCCGACCAAAGTTTCACCGGTACGCTGGTGCGGACATCGAATGCCATCGATCCGGCGTCGCGCACTTTGCTGGTCGAGATCGATGTCCCGAACCAGAGCGGGCAGCTTCTGCCAGGCGCTTATGCCCTTGTGCATTTCGTCCTTCCCAAAGCGGCGCAGTCGGTGACCATTCCCGCGAATGCGCTGCTCTTCCGCAAGGAGGGGCTTCAGGTGGGGGTCGTGCATGACGATCAGGTCGATCTCGTGCCGATCAAGATCGGGCGTGATTTCGGTGATGCGGTCGAAGTGATCTCCGGCCTAGAAGCGAGCGATCAGATCGTCCTCAACCCGGCCGATGCGTTGGTCGGCGGCACCAAGGTCATCGTCAAGACTCAGCCCACGAAATGAGGCTGTGTTACGCCCGCGCCGCCGGCGCGATCGGCCTTGTTCTCTCCGGCTGCACGGTGGGTCCCGACTATACCGGCGCACCGCCGGCGGTCATCCCCGCCGCCTACAAGGAAGCCGCGGGGGCGGCCACCGTCCCGGGGGACGGCGTCTGGCAGCCCGCCCATCCAGGCGATGCGAAGGAGCGGGGGAGGTGGTGGGAAATCTTTGGTGACCCGGATTTGAATGCGCTCGAGGAGCGGGTCGATCGCTCGAACCAGACCCTGAAAGTGGCGGATGCGCGTTTTCGCCAGGCCCGTGCCCTGATCGGCGTGCCGCAATCCGCGCTCTATCCGACCCTCTCCTTCACCCCGAGCGCCACCTATCTCAAAGCATCCGGTCATCAGCCGGGGGCGCTTGTCCCCAACCCGAAACCGACCAGCGAGTTCGAGCTTCCCTTCGACCTTGCCTATGAGATCGATTTCTGGGGCCGCATCCGCCGCGGCGTCACCGCGGCGCGCGATGAGGCTGAGGCGAGCGCGGCCGATCTTGCGACCGCGAAACTCGCGCTCGAGGCGGAACTGGCCATCGATTATATCGAACTCAGAAGCGCCGATGCGCAGCAGAAACTCCTCAATGACACGGTGGTGACCTTCACCGATGCCTTGCAATTGACCCAAGATCGGCTCAATGGCGGTGCCGCCTCCGACGCCGATGTCGCGCAAGCGAAGGCGCAGCTCGAGACGACGCGGGTGCAAGCCACCGATGTCGCGGTGGCCCGGGCCGCGTTCGAGCATGCCATAGCGGTTCTCGTCGGCGACCCGCCGGCCAATTTCAGCGTGCCGCCTTCACCCCGGGAATTCACGCCGCCGCCGGTACCGCCGGGCCTCCCTTCCGCCCTTCTCGAGCGCCGGCCCGACATCGCCGCCGCCGAGCGCCGCGTCGCCGAGGCCAATGAACAGATCGGCATTGCCGAGGCCGCCTTCTATCCGACGGTAACCTTGAGCGGCACCGCCGGCCTCGTCAGCACCTCGCTCGGCAATTTGTTCGAGGGGCCGAGCCTGGCCTGGGCGGTGGGGAGCGAGCTCAGCCAGATCCTTTTCGATGGCGGCCTGCGCCGCGCCCAGTCCGAGGCGAGCGTCGCCAATTACGAGGCGCTGGTGGCGCAATATCGTCAGACGACGCTTACCGCCTTTGAGGAGGTCGAGGATAATCTGGCCGCACTCACGATCCTCGCGCGGGAAGCCCTGCAACAGAAGGACGCGGTCGATGCCGCCGCGAATTCGCTCAGGATCTTCACCAACCGCTATGTGGGCGGCGTCGATGCCTATCTCCAGGTAGTAACCGCCCAATCGGTGCTTTTGGCGAACCAGCGCAATACCGTCGATATTGTCCGGCGGCGCATGGAGGCGGACATTCTCCTGGTGAAGGCGATCGGCGGCGGCTGGACGATCACCCAAATCCCCGTCCTCACCGAGACCAACCCGCCACCCTCACCCCAGCCCTCTCCCGCTTGCGGGAGAGGGTGCCGAGCGGAGCGCGGCGGGTGAGGGCAGCCGCCGCAGGGGTAAAGGGCGCCGCCATCCCCTTTGTTACCAACCCAGCCTGGTTTTCCAGATGCTTCTTAATTCCCTGATCTCACTCTTCGGCGGGCTCGGTCTTTTTTTTGTCGGCGTCAAGCTGCTCAGTGCCGAGATGGCGCAACTCACCGGACGGCAGGCCCGGCATTGGCTCGCCCGCTCGACCGGCAGCTATACCCACGCGGCGTTGATCGGGCTCGTGGCCGGCATGATGACGCAAAGCACCAATGCCATCACCGTCATTCTCATGAGCCTCATTTCGGCCGATCTCATCGCGCCGCGCCGGGCCCGGCCGATCCTCGCCTGGGCCAATATCGGAGCGGCCGGACTGGTCCTGATCGCGGCCGTCAATCTGCACCTTTTCGTTCTCGCGCTCATCGGCGCGATCGGGCTCTGCTTCTATTTCAATCTCGACCGCTCCAAACGCTGGCGGCCTGCCGTGTCGGCCCTTTTAGGTCTGGGTCTGATCTTACTCGGGCTCGAAATCATGCGCGGCGGCGCGCATCAATTGCAAGCACAGCCGGCCGTGGTCGATTTCCTGCAAGTAGCGACCACCTCGCTTATTACCGCCTTTCTCGCCGGCGCCATTCTGACCTTACTCACCCAATCCGCCGCCACCGTATCCGTTCTCGCCATCACCATGGGCGCGGCGGGGCTTCTGCCCTTCGAACATGCCGTACCCCTCATCTATGGCGCCAATATCGGCTCGGGGCTCGGCACCTATATGGTCACCGTCCGAGCCGGCGGGATGGCAAGGCAATTGGGCATGTTTCCCGCGGTGATCAAGACCACTGGCGTCCTGCCGCTTCTGCCGCTTTTTGTCATCGAGCAAAGTACCGGGCTGCCGCTCCTCGTGGCTTTGATAAAGTGGCTCACACTTTCACCCGGACTGCGGATCGGCCTCGTCTATCTCGCTTGTCAGATAACCGCGGTCACCGTCACGACCGTTTTCCGTCGGCCGATTCAGTCGCTGCTCGAACGCTGGGCGCCGCCCAGTCACGCGGAAAGCCTGTCGCGGCCCCGCTATCTCTATGATCAGGCATTGGCCGAGCCGGAGACGGCGCTGATGCTGGTCGAGCGTGAACAAGCGCGGATCTTTGCCGTCCTGCCGCTTCATCTCGGGCTTACCGAGGCGCTGGAGGGCGAATCCGTGCCGCTCGATGCCGGCGTTGCCACACCCGTGGCGACGGCGCTCCTCAATGCCGTCGACCATTTTCTGGCCAATCTCGCCGATACCGGCGCCAGCCGCTTGACGCTCGAGCGGATCGCCGAGCGTCAAGCGAGCAACAGCATGTTGCAGACGCTTCACGAAGCGATGGCGGAATTCGTAGGGAAGTGCACCGAGCCGGCCGAGACGCCCACCATGCAGGCGCTTGCCCTCAATCTCAGTGAAGGGCTGGGCGCATTGCTGCTCATCGCGGAAGAGGGCGTCAGAACCGGCGCAGCCGAGGAATTCAACCTTCTGCACCAACTTACCGATGAGCGCGACAGCATGGTCGACAATCTGCGCCGCCGCGTCATCGCCACCGATCAGGGCCTGCCGGCCCGCGACCAGCAACTCCTTTACGGGCTCACCAACCTCTTCGAACGGATCGTCTGGATGCTGCGCCGTTTCGTCACGTCCGCCGATCAGGCAAGAAGGCGTGCCGCGGCCGCCGCGTAATCCGCTTCAATCTCCAGGATGCGGTTGAACCCGCTGATCTCGAACACCTCGTGGATCTGCGCGTTCAAGGAAGCGAGCACGAGCTTACCCCCCGCCGCCTTCATGCGCTTGGCGGCGACCAGCACGACCCGCAATCCGGCGCTGCTGATATAGTTCAAGCCACTGAAATCGAGCACCATCTGCCGGCATCCGCCCTCGATATGAGCAAGGAGCTCCTTTTCGAACGCCGGGCCGCTCAGGCTGTCAAGACGCCCTTGCGGCCGCACCGCCAAAATACCATCGCTCATGTTCCACCATTTTGCTTCATAATTGCATCTTCTATCTATACCATAACCGACGATACGGGATAGCCGGAAGGATTGGGGGCAGAACCTTGCTCAAGAACTGGAAGATCGGACCGAAGCTCTATCTCGTCATCTTCGCGATGGCGGTCCTTGCCGGCACCGTCGGCTATCTCGGCATCGATGCCATGCGCACCTATCAGAAGGGTGTCGAGGCGCTCGATCGCGCCTCCGAGCGCGCGCTGTTAAACGAGCGCATCAATGAATTCATCTACGCGACCGTGATGGAATCGCGCGGCATCTATATGTCGACGGCGGTGCCTGAGTCCGAAAAATACGCGCCGCTTCTCCTCCGGGACCTCAATGAGCTCGCCGAAATCATGCGGCGCTGGGAGGCGCTCATTCCTGAGGCGGACAAGGAAACGATGGCCAGGGCCAAGGCGCGGGTCGATGAATTCATCAAGTTCCGCAAGGAGCTTGTCCGCTTGTCGCGCGAGGCGACCCTGCCCGAAGCTCGGGCTTTCGGCGACAATGATGCCAACCACGAAAATCGCAAGGCGCTCAATGCCGAGATCGCGGCGCTCGCACAGCATAACGACAAGCTCATCGGCGAAATCGCGGCAGCCACCAACGAATTCTTCCGAGGGCGGCTCATCACCCTGGTGATCATCGCCGTAATCGGCGTCATGAGCGGCTTCGCCCTCGCCATCCTGTTCGTCACCCGCGTTGTTACCGGCCCGGTCGCGCAATTGACCGAGACCATGACCCGGCTCGCGAGCGGCGATACGAGTGGCAGGATCGCGGCGCGCGACCGCGGCGACGAGATCGGCGATATGGCGAGAGCCGTTCAATTCTTTCAAGGCCAAGCGCTTGCCGCCCATGAGCTGACCGAGCAGGTCACCGAGGATGTCCGCCGGATCGCGCTCGCCGCCGGCCAGGCATCGAGCGCGGTGAGCCAGGTTTCCGACGGCTCCAACCTTCAGCTCTCCTCCTTGAAAAAGACCGCCACGGCACTCAATCAGAGCACCCTTGCCATCGCCGATGTCGCCAAGAGCACCCAGCTCGCGAGCGAGCAGGCGCGAGGGGCCGCCGGCCTCGCCAGCGAGGGCTTGCAACGCATGTCGAGCATGGTGACCCTGGTCAAGCACATCGCCGAGGATTCGAACCGCGTCCGCCGCATCGCCGGGGCCATCGCCCGTATCGCGAGCCAGACCAACATGCTGTCGCTCAATGCGGCGATCGAGGCGGCACGCGCGGGCGGAGAAGGCCGCGGCTTCGCCGTCGTCGCCGAGGAGGTAAGGAAGCTCGCCGACAATACCGCCTCGCTCGCTCAGGAAATCGCCGATCTCGTCAATCGCGCGACCGAGCAGGCGGGCCAGGGGGTCGCGGTCGCCGACGAGGTGAGCCTCAAGGTGCAACAGATCGCCGAAGGGGTGCGGGAAAGCGACAAACTCGTCGGCGCGATTGCCGCCGCGATGGAAGAGCAGCAAGTCGTGGTCAAGGAAATCAATATGAACGTCGCCGAACTCAGCCGTATCGGCCAGTCCAATGCCACGGCCGCCGAGGAGATCACCGCGACGATGGTGGATCTCTCGAAGCTCGCCGAGGAGACCCGCCGTGAAGTCGAGCAGTTCAAGCGCGTGACAAGCTCGGAGCCGGCTTCTTCTTCCGCCTCGGCCCGCAACTGACCTCGATGAAGAAGCCCGCCAACCTCCTTTACGGCGTCGATGAGCGGCCGCCCCTGATCATCGGCGCGGCGTCGGCCATCCAGCTTGCCGGAGTGGTATCGATCTTCCTGTTCGTTCCGCTGGTCGTCGGACGTCAAGCGAATTTCACCTCGGAACAAATCCTCAATCTGGTCAGCATCACTTTCATCGTCATGGGAGCGGGCAGTGTTCTCCAGGCGCTGAAGCCGGGCTATCTCGGCTCGGGCTATCTCTGCGGCATGAATTGCGGCACGCCCTATCTCGCACCCATGATCCTGGCGGGCAAGACCGGCGGCTTGTCTCTCCTGTGCGGGATGATGGGATTCACGGCTGGCGTGCAAATCGCGCTTGCACCCCTGCTGCACCGGCTTCGCGCCCTGCTGCCGCCCGAGATGCTGGGGCTCATCGTCTTGTTGGGCGGCATCGCCGTCGGCAGCACCGGGGTAAGCTACATGCTGGGCGACGCATCGCGCACGCTCGCACCCGGTGTCGATATCGCGCTTGCCCTCGCGACGCTTGCCGTGATGGTCATCCTCAATATCTGGACGCAGAACCGCTTGCGGACCTTCTGCGTGCTCATCGGTACCACCATCGGTTACGCCGCCGCCGCCCTCTTGGGAAGGCTCTCGCCGGATTTCGGCCCTCTCCTCACCTCCGAACCGATCCTTGCCTTCCCCGATGTGACGCATCACGGATGGTCGTTCGATCTCACCCTCGCCCCCGCCTTCACGATCGCGGCGCTCGCGAACATCCTTTCGGCGATGGGGGTCGTTATCACCTGCCAAAAAACCAATGATGACGGATGGCGGCGCGCGGAACCCCGCTCGGTGAGGGGCGGCGTCCTCGCCATGGGCGTCACCAATGTCCTTTCCGCCATTCTCGGCGGGCCGGGCCTCGTCCCCTCCTCCGCCGGCGTGGGTCTCGCGGCGGCGACCGGCGTCACCAGCCGCCGCGTGGCCTTTCTGCTGGGCGGCCTCCTCGTGATCCTCGGCGGCAGTCCCAAGCTGGCCGTCTTTGTACAGCTCATACCGCCGCCGGTCTTGGGCGCCACCCTGGTCTTCTCCTCGGCCGCGACCATCATCGGCGGCCTTCAAATCGTCACCTCGCGCCTCTTCGATCCGCGCCGCACACTCACCATCGGTCTTTCGATCGTGATCGGCACCTCGACGGCCGCCTACCCCGACCTCTACAACCAGCTTCCCGCCGCCATCCATCCGCTGGTGCAGCCTTTGCTGCTCGGCACGCTCTCGGCCATCCTGCTCAACCTGTTCTTCCGCATCGGCATCAGGAGAACCGTCGGCCGCACCATCGAACCAGGAGACGCGATCGAGGAGATGGAAGCGTTCCTCGGCGCGCAAGGGGCGCGCTGGGGCGCGCGGCGCGAGGTGGTAAGCCGCGCCATTTTCGGTATGAGTCAATCGATCGAGGCGGTGATCGAGCATTGCCGGCTCGCCGGCCCGATCACACTCGACGCGAGCTTCGACGAGGCGAGCCTCGATATTCTCCTGAGCTATCGGGGAGAACTCTTGGAATTGCG
>Ga0070735_10004654_pt1 | contig 11511 bp, 8 predicted proteins | sample Coa_R1_FD_66443 | JGI IMG/M metagenome (GOLD analysis project Ga0070735, IMG submission 66443) | Surface soil microbial communities from Centralia Pennsylvania, which are recovering from an underground coalmine fire - Coalmine... | ecosystem: Environmental > Terrestrial > Soil > Unclassified ... | reverse complement strand
ACCATTCGCGATGCAGGGCATTCGGCAGAGGGATGTAGACGGCGTCTAGCGCGTCGTCGGCGAGCAGGGCGTCGTAGCCGTGCACGGCGTGATCGACGCCGTTAAGGTGGGCGAACTCCTCGGTCCGGCCGGCGTCGCGCCCGGCGACAGCAGAGGCGCGGCCCCCGCCGGCGGCATGGAGTGCCGGCAGGAACGCGAACCGTGCGATGTTGGCCGTCCCCAGGATTCCCCATCGAATCGCCCCGTTGTGCGCCACGTCTACCTCCGCCTGCCGGGCATGTACTCTAGAGTACATTGGTCGCTGCCCCAAGCTTTCCCATCTTCGACGGACACAACGACGTCTTGCTGCGGCTCCGTGATGGCGGGCGCAGCTTTCTGGTCCGAGGCGAAGACGGACACATCGATCTGCCTCGCGCGCGTGAAGGTGGGCTGGCAGGTGGTTTCTGCGCGGTGTTCGCGCGGGGCGACAGCTCCGTCGAGCGGGCGCTTGTCGGCTCACCGCCGGCGACAGCTCCTCTGCCCGAGCTCGCCGAGCTGCCGGCCGGTCCGGACCGGTCCCGTGCCCTGGAGGTGACGCTGGAGGCTATGGCCCGGCTGTTTCGCCTGGAGCGCGAGGCACCTGACCAGGTCAAGGTGGTACGCACGGCCGCGGAGATCGAGGCATGCCTTACGAACGGCGTCTTCGCCGCCCTGCTCCATATCGAGGGGGCCGAGGCGATCGACCCGGAGTTCAATGCGCTCGACGTCTTCTACCGTGCCGGTCTACGCTCGCTTGGGCCGGTCTGGAGCCGGCGCAACATCTTCGGCGAAGGAGTACCGTTCGGCTTCGGCCACGATCCGGACACCGGCCCCGGTCTCACCCCGCTGGGCCGCGAGCTGGTTCGCGCCTGCAACCGGCTGCGCATCGTCGTCGATCTGTCTCACCTCAACGCACGCGGCTTCTGGGATGTGACGGAAATCACCAACGCTCCACTGGTGGCTACCCACTCCAATGCCTGGTCGCTCACCCCTGCCACCCGCAATCTCACCGACCGGCAGATCGATGCCATTGCCGGGTCGGGCGGGATGATCGGCGTCAATTTCGCCACCGCTTTCGTCCGCGAAGACGGACGCCCGGACACCACCACCTCGCTCGACGCAATCTGCCGCCATATTGACTACCTGGTAGAGCGTGCCGGTATCGATCACGTGGGCTTCGGGTCGGACTTCGACGGTGCCCTGATCCCGTGCGATCTTGGCGATGCCTCCGGACTCCCGCGTCTGATCTCACGCCTGCGCCGCCGCGGTTACGACGACGACGCGCTCCTGAAGCTCACGCACCGCAACTGGATTCGGGTGCTCGGCCGTACCTGGGGAGCGTAGCGGACAGTGCGCCTGCACGTCGGGCAGGCGTGCCTTCCGTGTGACGAATCGGCGGCCGAAGCGTTATACATACATACGGACTAGGGCCCACGAGATGTAACGATGCGCGTGCTTCGGTGGCTGCCCCTCGGAATGGTTGCTCTGGGAACTGCGCTGGTGCTGCCGGCGGTGGCACGCTCGCAAGGCAGCCTCCTGCTTCGCACCGATCGAGCCATTCAACAAAGCCGCGTCGTTGCCGGCCGGCATGCTCGCAAGCGCAGCCCGCCGTCGCCGGTGGTGATACAGGTGTCCACCGGCTACAACGAGTCGTATCGCGACGCCGCCTGGGTGCCGGTGCGGGTAAGTGTTTACAACCGAACGCCCACCACGATCACGGCGACGGTTGAGGTGCCGGATCCCAGCGCCGGTGGCAATACCGGCCCGCCCCTTTCGTACCGCGTGCTCTACCAGATGCCCGTGGTGCTACCCGGCGACGAAACCAAGCAGGTCACGCTGTACATGCCGTCTTCAAGCGTGAGCAGCGGCGTGACGGTCCAGCTGCGTGCCGGTGGCCGGATTCTCGCCTCTGCCCTGGACTCGCCAACGTCGTTCGGCCAGGCGGTACTCAGCATCGGAGCGCTCAGCAATGACCCCGCCAATATCACCTGGCTCCGCCAGGTGGACGCGTCGTCGACCAACGGCGCCTCCGTCGTGCGCCTTCGACCAGAGACGCTCGACCCGCTACCTGCCGCACTGTCCAATTTCGACGTCATCGTCCTCCGCGACGATTCGGTGGGGCAGCTGGATCGCGATCAGCTGCAGGCGATCGACCGCTACGTTCACAACGGCGGCGGTCTTGTTCTCGTCGGCGGGCCAGGCTGGCAGGGCTCGCTCCACGCATTGCCGTCCGACCTCATCCCAGGAAGCCTGACCGGAACAACGACATTACCAGACCTGTCCGGGTTGTTGAGCCTGCAGCCGGGCAAGCCGCGCCGCGCCGCCACGTCCGTCAGCGTGCTGCGCGATCCGCGTGGGTCGGTGCTGGCCTCGCAGCAAGGCGTGCCGCTGGTCGTACAGGAGTCGCTAGGGCAGGGGCAGATCATCTACCTGGCGTTTGACCCATCCCTCGATCCAGTGGCCCGCTGGTCGGGGGAATCGAGCCTGCTTACCCAGCTCTTCGATCGCGCCGCCCCCGCCGCCGAAACCCGAGCCGACCTGCCGCAGAGCTCGCCGGCGCCCTCGATCTGGGTCAACCCGTACGGTCCGAACATGAACATCGCGAGCGAGCTCTCCAACGTTCCGGCCGCGGCTTTGCCCTCGATCCTGCTCTTCCTTATCTTGACGGTCGCCTACATCGTGCTGCTCGGGCCGGCGAACTTCATGGCGCTGCGCCGCCTCCATCGGCCCGAGCTGCTCTGGATCACCATCCCGGCAGGCGCGCTGCTCTGCCTTGGCGCCACCTTCGCCATCGCGTTTCAGCTGAAGGGCAGTACCGTGCTGGTCAACAGCGTGGGTATGGTCACGCTCGACGGCACCGGCGGACCACATCAGGCCTCTTTGTACATGGGGCTCTTTGCGCCGGTGAGCGGCGACTACAACCTGACCTACGACGGTCCGGCGCTTCCCGAGTACGTGCCGCAGTTCAACTCCTACGGTGGCCCGACGCAGTCGAACAGCAATCCTCTCGGTCTGCGCCTTCAGGAGGGGAGCCAGACCACGATCCAGTTCCTCGGCATGAGCATGTGGTCGATGCGCGACGCCGCGATCCATACCACGGTCGACGTGCCGGGCACGGTGCGGAGCGCGCTCCACCTCGATCGGCGCGGCTACATCGTCGGCGCGGTTCACAACGACACGCCGCTTACGCTCATCCACCCGGCGATCGTGGCCGGGCGATCGGTCATCCGTCTCGCCGACATGCCGCCGGAAAAGACGGTGCCGGTCAAGATCAAGCCCGCCGTCAACGTGTTCGACGGGAACAACCAGCCAATCTGGTACCAGATGTACGGCCAGCCGCAATACGGCGGGCCGGTCATCATCTCCGGCCGGGGCCCCTGCTTCGGCTGCAACCAGACCTTCGTGAGCCCGGCCCTGGGAGGTCCCTGCTGCTTCAACTATGGTTCTAGCCCCCAGGCGCCGACCGAGCACAATCTGACAGACCGCATCCGGAACTCGGTGACGCAGCTGCCCGACGCTCAGAATTTGACGTCGCTGGGTGAGGTTTACTTCGTCGCCTGGAACCAGCAACCGCTGGGTAGGATCAGCGTGGACGGGGTGACGCCACAGCGGCGCGACCTGAATCTGGTCGTCGCCCCGCTCTCAATCGACCTGAACCGTGGTCCCTTCGTTCTCCGTAACGGCACCTTCGGCGCCCATCTGATCAATGTCGCGCCGCAGCCCGGCACCAACGGCGGCTGCTGCTGCTGCGGGTGGCAGGGCGGAAACCCGATCGACGTCGCGGCAGGCGGCTCGGCAACCTTCGAGTTCGATCTTCCCCGGCCTGGTCACCTGCATTTCAGGCATCTGTGGCTCTCGGTCAACGCGGGCGGCGCCGACGGAACTGGTATGGGCCGGCTGTGGGACTGGCACGCCGGACGCTGGGTGACTGTGGATCTCGCACTCGGCTACGCGCCGCTGAAGAATCCCGATCGATTCATATCGTCGCAGGGATCACTCCTGGTCAAGCTTGTGCCGGGCGACCTCTCGCAGGACATCCGCATCTCGAACGTGCCGCTGAGTCTACAGCTCTCCGGTGACGGAGACGTGACGTGATCGAGGCAGCGGAGCAGGTGGATGAGGTTGCCGATCCCGAGATCGACTCGGATCTCGCCATCCAGATCGAGGGAATGGTCAAGTGTTACGGCCGGACGACCGCCGTCGACCACCTCTCGATGCATGTCCCGCGGGGCAGTATCTACGGCTTCGTCGGGCCGAACGGCGCCGGCAAGACAACGACAATCCGTACGCTTGCCACGCTGCAGCGTCCCGACTCCGGGACCGTCCTGCTCGACGGCCTCGACGTACTCGCCGAACCGGGGCGCGTGCGCGATCGCGTCGGTTACATGCCGGACTTCTTTGGCGTGTATGACACTCTCACCGTCGAGGAGTACCTCGACTTCTACGGCGCGAGCTATCGCATTCCCACGGCCCGACGCCGCCGGCTGATCGAGGAATTGCTCCAGGTGGTCGACCTCACCGAGAAGCATGCCCAGCCGGTGGAGGTGCTTTCGCGCGGTATGAAGCAGCGCCTGGGACTGGCCCGTTGCCTGATCCACGACCCCGAGGTGCTGCTGCTCGACGAGCCGGCCTCGGGAATGGATCCGAGGGCGCGCATCGAGCTGCGCGAGATTCTGCGCGACCTCAGCAACCTGAACAAGACCGTCATCGTCAGCTCCCACATCCTTCCTGAGCTTGCCGAAATGTGTACCCACATCGGCGTCATCCAGGCTGGCCGGATCATTGCCGAGGGACTGGTGGGAGACGTCATAGCCGCGCTGTCTCATGGACCCCGCCTGCGCATCCAGATGCTCGTGCCGGATCAGCTGGAGATCGTGGCACGAGCCATCGCCGAATTCACCGGCAGCTCTGCGGATGTTCTGGACGAGCGCACGCTGGTGGCGCCCTTTGATGGGTCGGACGGCGACATGGCCGAACTACTCGCCGCGCTGGTGGCACGCGGGGCGCAGGTGACAAGCTTCGCCCTGGAGACGGGCACGCTCGAGGACGTCTTCCTGCAGGCAACGGAGCGCTGGGAGGAGGAGACATGATCGACGCACGGGGCATTCTGTTCAATTCCGTCGTCGGCAAGGAATTGCGGACCCGCATGCGAGGCTGGCGCTCAATCGCGGTGGTCAGCGCCTATATGCTCGTGCTCGGCGTCATCGCCATCTCCTTCCTCGTGCAGGAGGCCGGCCCAACTGCCGGCCAGTCATCCCAGATCGGCGTGCAGCTCTTCCAGGCGCTTGCCGGCGTCCAGCTCTTTCTCATCCTGTTCGTGACACCGGCGTCGACCGCCGGGGCCATTAGCGGCGAGCGGCAGCGCCAGACCTGGGATCTGCTGCTGGTGACCCGCCTGTCGACGTTCGGCATCGTCTGGGGAAAGCTGGTGGCCGGACTGGCCTTCAACGTCCTGCTGATCTTCGCCTCGCTCCCGCTATTCAGCCTAGTGTTTCTGTTCGGTGGCGTGGCGCCGAACGACATCGTCAATCTCTACATCGTGTTCCTGGCAACCGTGCTGCTGCTCGGGACGGTCAGCCTCTTTATCTCGGCGCTCACCCGCCGGCTGGCGGCCGCCATGATCATCAGCAACGTCGTGGCGCTTATTCTCGGCGTTGGGATCACGCTCCTGGCAGTCTACCTGGAGAACTGGGGCACGCAGCAGTACCTGCCGGGGCCGACCGGCATGCAGGCGGTTCCGTCTCCTCCCCTGACGCCGCTGGCGCAGCTCGATCCATTCGTCGCGCTCGCTTCGGCTTTGCCCAACGGCAGCAACAGCTCGTTTCTGGGTGGACTTGGTATGGTCCACCACGCGTTCGGCATCCTCGGTACGCTGCATCTCTGGGCCGTCTACGCAATCTGCGCGGTGCTCATTTCGGCCGCACTGCTTGCGCTCACCACCTACTTTGCGCGGCACACGCCGCGCTGGCTCGTCCGGGATGCGGCATGAGGCGCCATGGCTAGCGGTCAGGTCACAGCGCTCGACGTTCTGAACATCATCGCGCCGGCACGGCGTCACCTCGGCGTTCGCCGAACGTTGTTCTGGACAAACCGGGGGCTGCTGGCCGGGGCCTGCGGCGCCGTCCTCACACTGACCGTTGCACATCTCCACGCGTTTCCCGCCACTCTGGGCATTGCCGCCGTCATTCTGGTCGCCGCGACTGTCGGTGGTCTGATCGCGGGTATCCGGCGCTGGCCGGATAACTTGCAGACGGCACGTGCTGTGGACCGCCGCTTCAACCTTCACGACCGTGTAACGACCGCGCTCGAGCTGCGTGCCTCCCAGTGGCCTCTCGCGACACTGCAACGGGAAGACGCCGGCCGGCGCTTGCACGGGCTTGACCTGAGGCAAAGTGCGGACGGCCTGGTCCGCGGTCGAGAGGCGGGCATGACAGCCACCACACTCCTCCTCGTGTTGGTCCTCGCGCTGACGCTCCATACCACTTCCGCCGGCACTGCGCAACGGGCGTCCGCGGATCAGCAGCGCATCCACCGGACGGCCAGAACGGGGGTGCCAAGGCTCGTGCGGTCGCTCAATGCGAACCTACCGGCTTCCACGCGCCGGGACGTCACCTTCCGGAATCTCAACCTGGCGCTCCAACACCTGCGCTTCCAGCTGCAACACGCCACGAGCCGGTCGGCAGCACTGCGAGCAATCTCGGCCACCGAGCAACAGCTGCAGCGTATCGCGGCGTCGCTTCATCCGATCAGGCCCGCCGCGGCAGCCCAGCTCAGCCGCGCCCTGGCTTCGCTAACCGGCCGGCCGAAGCCCGTCTCCCTGACCGGGAAACGTGCGCTCAGGACCGCGGCCGCTGCGCTCAATCGTCTGGCGTCGGAGGTGAGCCACATGTCGGCGTCCCAGCGTGCCGCGCTGGCGCGGTCGCTGGCCCGGGCAGCAAATGCCACTGCCGACAGCACGCTACGCTACGCACTCCGGCAAGCTGCATCCTCACTCGGCTACAGCGACCCGCAGTCGGCCATCCGCGCCTTGCAGCAGGCGGCCTCCGGTCTCAGCCGCTCGTCCGACGTGGCAACCGCTCAATCCCGCATCAATGCGACATCTTCCAGCCTCGAAGCGTTGAAGGGGCAGGTGAGCGGCCTCTCGGGCGCCCACTCCACCCCCTCGAGCGGGACCGGCACCTCCGGTAAGGGCCAGGGCAAGAGTGGTCGCGGCAGCGGACAGGGAAACGCTAAGGGCTCGGGGAAAGGCTCTGGTTCAGGTAAGGGAGCGGGCTCGGGCCAGGGAACTGGTCGCGGACAGGGCGCGGGCCACAGCCGGAGCGCCGGCAGCGGCCACTCAAACAGTAGCGGTAGCAGCGGCGCCGGAGGGACCGGGGGGCACGGTATCGGTGGCGGACGCGGCGGCGCGGGCGGTCACGGCGCCGGTCATGCGGGTCCCCGCGTGTTCATTCCCGGCAAGCCGGGTAAAGGGTCACACATCATTCAGACCGGACCGAGCGGCGCGCCGCTGGGCGGATCGACAGTGCCGTACCGCCAGGTCATCGGTCGCTACGCCCAGACCGCGCGGGACGCGCTCGATCACGCGTCACTCCCTCCTCAGCTGCAGACATACGTCAGGCAATATTTCTCGTCGATCTCGCGATAGGAGTCGATCCGAATGATCAATCCCACCTCCCTCGAGCGGCCCGATACGGCCGTCGACGATCGCGCCATCGCGGCATTCGTGGAAAGCGCCCAACGCCTCGAGAGTGCCGTACAGACGGTCATCCTGGGACAACCGGAGGTGGTGCGCCAGACCATTATCGCGCTCCTGGCCAACGGCCATGTGCTGCTGGAGGGAGTTCCCGGGCTGGGAAAGACGCTCCTTGTCCGCACCCTCGGAGCAGCACTGGCGCTCTCCTTCTCGCGCGTCCAGTTCACTCCGGACCTCATGCCGGCGGATATCACCGGCACCACGATCCTGCATGAGGACGAGCACGGGCGCCGCACGTTTGCCTTTCAACCGGGACCACTCTTCGCCCATCTGCTGCTGGCCGACGAGATCAACCGGGCGACCCCCAAGACACAGAGCGCCCTGCTCGAGGCCATGCAAGAGCGGACGGTGACGGTGGGGAACGACACGCACCGACTGCCTGTGCCGTTCTTCGTGCTAGCCACCCAGAACCCACTCGAGCAGGAGGGCACCTACCCGCTCCCCGAGGCGCAGCTCGACCGCTTCCTCTTCAAGATCCTGGTACCGTTTCCCGGACCGGATGTGCTGCGCGGCATCGCGCGGCAGACGATCGCGGCGGCGCCGGCGGTCGAGCCGGTGCTCGATGGCCGGCAGCTGGGCGAGCTGGTCCGGGTCGCGCGCGCCGTCCCGCTGGCGGAGCCGGTACTCGACTATGCCGTCGGCCTCATCATGGCGTCGCATCCCGAGAAGTCCGATATCGAGGCGGTCCGGCAGTACGTTCGCGCCGGGGCCAGTCCACGCGGCATTCAGGCTCTGGTCACCTGCGCTCAGGTTCTCGCTCTGCTCGCGGGCCGTCTCAACGTGGCCATCGAGGACCTGCGAGCACTTGCCCATCCGGCGCTGCGCCATCGACTGCTTCTCAACTTCGAGGGCCAGGCCGAGGGTCTCACCACCGACGACATCGTCGACCGGCTGCTGGAAGCGGTGCCGGTACCGTGAGCGCGCGACGTGTCCGCTGATCCGGCCGCTCTGTTCGGCTTCGACGGCGGGTTTCTGCGGAGGTTGGAGAGGGTCGCCCTTCTCAGCCGGCGACCGCTTCCTGGCCCCGCTGCGGGTCCGCGCCGCTCGCCGCGCCGCGGCGCCTCCGTCGAATTTGCCGACTTTCGTGACTACGCCCCGGGCGACGACTTCCGGCGCATCGACTGGAAGGCGTTCGGCCGTCTGGACCGGCTCTTCCTTCGCCTGTATAGCGCCGAAGAGATGACCACGCTCACCCTCCTGCTTGATTGCTCGACATCGATGAGCTTTGGAGAGCCGGCCAAATCTCTGTTCGCGGCCCGGCTGGCCGCTGTGTTCTCGTACGTCGCCCTGTGCAACTACGACCTGGTCGCCGTCGCGGGCTGGGGCCAGACGCTCGAACGCTATCACCCGCCGCGCGGTGGTAAAGCTGCAATTACCGAGGTGTGGAACAGTATCGCGGCGCTCACCCTCACCCCCTCGGCCGGCACCGATTTTCGGTCGCTGCAGCGCTTCCACCACCTACGGCGCGGGCCCGGGATCGCGATCGTGATCTCGGACGTCTTGAGCGACTCCGATTGGCGATGCGGCCTGCGGGCGCTGCGCGGGGCCGGACAGGAGGTGACGCTCATCCAGGTGCTCGCGCCCGAGGAGCTGAATCCGCCGATTCGCGGCGACTGGAAGCTACGAGACGCCGAATCCGGCCGGGAGGTCGAGATTACCGTCTCGCCACGCCTGCTCAAGCGGTATGGCGACGAGCTGGCGGCGCATACTGCCGCGGTCCGGGAGTACTGCCGCCGGCAGGGCATCGCCTTCCTCCAGCTTCGCAGCGACGCGCCGATTCAGGAGGCCGTGCTGGCAGATCTACACGCCGGAGGACTTCTCGGGTGATGCTCCTCGCGCCGCTGGCGCTGGCGCTCTCCGCGCTCGCCGTGCCGATCGTCGCCATGTACATTCTAAAGCTGCGGCGGCGCGAACAGCTGATCTCCAGCACCTTCCTGTGGCAGCGCGCGCTCGACGACATCCAGGCCAACGCTCCGTGGCAGCGCCTGCGACCCAGCATCCTGCTCGCGCTCCAGCTGCTCGCCCTGGTGGCGCTGGTTCTGGCACTGGCACAGCCGGCCTATTCCCGGTCGCACCGGTACGCCGGCGACCTGATCCTGATCGTCGACGAATCGTACGGGATGCAGGCCCATGACGTGGCGCCGTCGCGTTTCGCGGTGGCAGTGGCCCGCGCCCATGCGCTGGCGAGCGATCTGCCGGGAGGCAACGTCGCGAGCGTCATCGGCATGGGCGCGCAACCGCAGCTGAAGATCGCGGAAAGCAGCGACGGCGGCGCGATCGGCCGGGCCATCGACAGCTTGCGGCCGGCGGTGGACGCCCCCAACTTCCTGGGCGCCCTCAGTCTGGCCGCGTCACTCGCCCGGAGCGGCCAGACCACCCGCGTCGTGGTTCTCACCAGCCGCGAGAGCGGTATCTCTACCCTTCCGCTCGCCGTTTCCTTCCCCGTGGATATCGTGCGCATTGGCGGCCGGTTGCGAGATCTCGGGATTACGACCTTCAGTGCCTCACCCGGCCAATCCCGGACCGCTGCGCTGGTCCGCGTCGGCAACTTCGGAGTTCAGCCGGAGGGATCCGACCTCGACCTGTACGTCGATGGTCAGCTGGCTGACGTGCGACCGCTACTCATTGCCCCCGGTACTCAGCAAACCATCTTCTGGACCAACGTACCGGCGGGAGCGCGTAGCCTGCATGCCGTGCTGACACGGTCCGATGATGTGAGCGCCGACAAGTCGGCCTGGGCAGTGGTACGCTCCGGCACGGAGCGTTCCGTACTGCTGGTCACGGGCAGCGATTACTTCGTGCAGACGGCCCTCTCGCTCGATCCGTCGGTACGGCTCAGCGTCGTCGCCCCGAGCGATTTTCGGGCCGGCCAGGCCGGCCAATACGATCTCGTTGTCTTCGACGGCGTCCTGCCGCGGATGCTGCCGGCGGCGGCACTCCTCCTCTCGCCTCCTCGGGGGGTGGTGGGCCTGCTCCGCTTCGGCGCATATCTCCCGGCGGGGGCTGTATCGGTGGCGCCGTCTCCCCCGCCCGGCCCGCCTGGGTTGCTCCTTCGGTACGTCGATCTTTCCGACGTCCACGTGGCACGGGCTCGGGCGGTGTCGCTCCCTGCCTGGCTGGAGCCGCTGGCAACTGCCGGGTCGGTACCTCTCCTGGCGGCGGGCGAGAGCACCGGCCATCGTCTCGCCCTGACCACCTTCGCCCTGCAGGAGTCGGACTGGCCGCTGCGCGTCAGCTTCCCGATCGTCATGCAGAACTTTCTCCAGTACCTTGTTCCCGGCCTCGGCGTGGGCGCGGCCGATGTCGCCGCCGGCGCCACCGTCCCGTTCTCACCGCCGCCGGGCACCCGAGAGATCGATATCACCCTCCCGGGAGGAGGGACCGATCGAATCGGGCCGCCGTTCGCGCCGTTCGCCGACACGTCGACTCCAGGCCTGTACACCGCAGCGACTATAGGCGGCGCCCGCCGCAGCTCGGTCACGTTCGCCGTGAATTTCTTTCCGGCACGTCCTGCCCCCGCCTCAGGCAAGTCCCAGGTCACGCTCGGCGCGACGCACGTCGGGACGTCGCAGTCGGTCACCATTCCGGTGAGCGCCGCCTGGATCTGTGCTCTTGCCGTGCTGGCGGTGCTGTCCGCCGAGTGGTGGTTCGCCTTCCGGCGGTAACATGATCTCCTTCGACACGCCCCTCATGCTCTTGCTGACGATCCCGGTGTTTGGGCTGGCGGTCGCATTCTGGCT
>Ga0070735_10004653_pt1 | contig 11512 bp, 8 predicted proteins | sample Coa_R1_FD_66443 | JGI IMG/M metagenome (GOLD analysis project Ga0070735, IMG submission 66443) | Surface soil microbial communities from Centralia Pennsylvania, which are recovering from an underground coalmine fire - Coalmine... | ecosystem: Environmental > Terrestrial > Soil > Unclassified ... | reverse complement strand
GCCGCAGGCTTTACCTTTGATCCATGGCTCAACTCTTTGCTGGAACCTCCGGATGGGCTTACCCGAGTTGGAAGCCGGAGTTCTATCCAGACAAACTGGCACAGAAAAAATTCCTCAGTTTCTACGCCACGCGCCTGAATACCGTTGAAGTGAATTTCACCTTTCGCCAACTGGTGAAAGAGGCCACCATTCAGAACTGGCTGCAGGCCACGCCCGCAGACTTTCGATTCGGCATCAAAGCGCACCAGGTCATCACGCATATCAAGCGGCTCAAGGGCACGGAAGATTTTGTGCCGCGTTTTCTCGCGACCATCGAACCGCTGGCCGCCGCCGGAAAGCTTGGTCCGGTTCTGTTTCAGTTGCCGCCCAATCTCAAAGCTGATCCCACTTTACTCAAGGATTTTCTGGCCGTTCTGCCTCGCACGGTGCCGGCGGCATTTGAATTCCGGCATGCCTCGTGGTTCGCCGATTCTACCTGGGATCTGCTAAAGGCTCGGGACGCGGCTCTCTGTGTGGCAGAAACCGAGACCATGACCACTCCCGATGTGACGACCGCCGCATTTGCCTACTATCGTTTCCGCAAGCCAACCTATACGGGCGACGAGCGGAAATCGATGATTGAGCGGTTAGGCCAGCACATTGCCGAGGGCCGGAACGTGTTTGCCTATTTCAAGCACGAAGAAACACCCGCCGGAGCGCTGTATGCAGTCGAAGTCTTGAGCGCCGTGCAAAAGACGTAGCAAACCGCGTCTCCAGTCCGACGTTCACTCTCGGCATCTGCTTCATCACTTTTGCTCACGTCCGATAACGCGCATACTAAGTTCTGTCTCCCACCATGGCTGCTGACTCGAATTCGCGCGTCCTGGAAGGCTTTCTCGATTACCTGCGCATCGAGAAGGGACTGGCGCGCTTGTCGATCGGCGCTTACAGGACGGACATTTTACAGTTTGCGGAGTTCCTGGAGAAACGCAAGCGGGCTCTGCTGACGGCCCGGCGCAACGAGGTAAGGGAATTTCTGCAGCAATTGTTTTCCAATCAAGTTGACGGTCGCAGCGTGGGACGGAAGCTTTCGGCGCTGCGCCAACTGTACCGCTATCTGCTGCTCGATAAAAAAATCGAACATGATCCGACGTTGAACATTGACTCGCCGCGCCAATGGAAAGTCCTGCCGAAGTCGTTGGCTCGCGACGAAGTGGAGGCGACACTGCGGGCTCCGGCGGAATCGCTTGCCGCAGCGCATCGTGAAACGAAAGACGCAGCGGCCCTGGCTTCCCGCGATCAGGCCATGCTCGAACTTTTGTACGCGGGCGCATTGCGCGTCTCTGAATTAGTAACCGCAAAACTCGAAGATCTGAAATTGGAATCAGGCTACATGCTGGTGCGCGGCAAAGGCGATAAGGAACGGATTGTACCGCTGGGCAAACCCGCGCAGGATGCTTTGTCCGAATACCTTGCAAGCGGACGCCCGACGCTGATCAACATGCGCGCGGCAAAATCGGCCAGAGACGGAGCATCCGTGGTCACGATAAAAGCTCCTCTGTTCATCGCGTGCGGTGGGCGCAAACTTTCTCGTCAACGAATCTGGCAAATGGTGGGTGCGGCCTCGGCGGCTTCAGGACGGCATGCCTCGCCGCACATGCTTCGTCATTCCTGCGCCACCCATATGGTCGAGAACGGAGCAGACTTGCGAACCGTGCAGACGATCCTGGGACACGCGGACATTTCCACCACGCAGGTGTACACGCATCTGGCGCTCGACCGGCTGCGGACGGTGTATCAGAAGCATCATCCGCGGGCGAAGGCAAGGTAAGGCGATTGTTGATTGTTGATTTTTGATTGTTGAATGAAAACGCAGCCGCGCAGACTGCCCCAATAGATTTTCATTCAACAATCAACAATCAAAAATCAACAATGACGAAAGCGAACACCACGGTCGGCAAAGCGGTCGCAGATTTCCTTCGCCACCTGCGCGAGCGCAACTCTTCGCCTCACACCATCAAGGCCTACACCGGCGATCTCGCAAGCTTCTCCGCCTACGTGGGCTCGCGGGGATGGAAGCAGATCGACCACATCACCGTTCGCGGATTTCTTTCGCAGCTTTACGAGAGAGGACTGGGAAAGACTTCGGTCGCCCGCTCTCTGGCCGCGGTGCGTTCGCTGTATCGCTGGCTGGCGAGCGAGGGAGTAGTCGAACAGAATCCTGCAAAGCTGGTGGCCACGCCGAAGTTGGGGAAGAAATTGCCGCGCGTTCCAACGATTGAAGAAATGAATTTCGTGCTCGACGGGAAGATGCCCGAGATAGCCGCCTTTCCCGAGCGCGACCGCCTGATGCTCGAGCTGCTCTACGGATGTGGAATTCGCAATTCGGAGTTGACTGGCATTAATCTCGACGACATTCGACTGAGCGCGGAAGCCATTCTGATTCGCGGTAAAGGCAAGAAAGAGCGCTACGTTCCATTCGGAGACTCGGTCAAATCCGCGCTGGCAGCCTATCTTCCCGCTCGCCAATCAACGCTGGCCGACACGCGCAAAACTACGCCTGCCCTGCTCATTAATCAGCGCGGCGGGCGCCTCACCACGCGCAGTGTGGGCCGGATCATCAAGAAAATCGCCGTGGCCAAGGGACTATCGTCCGATGTGCATCCGCACACTCTGCGCCACGCCTTCGGCACGCACATGCTGGAAGAGGGCGCAGACCTGCGCGCCATTCAGGAACTTCTCGGCCACGAGCGCCTCGCGACCACCCAACGCTACACCCAGCTGTCCATGAAGCACGTGCTGCAGGTCTACGATCAGACTCATCCGCGAGCCAAGTAGCTCGCGCAAACTTCTCGATTACCTCAGTAATTTGGGCTTTTTAGCCTGCCACTGGAAAATGGACAAACGGGATCCCTGAGAATTGCTGAACGACGGTTCGGCCTCTTACCCCCGGGAGGCAATGTGCGCAAGATCAATCCTGAGTTGTGGCTACTGCTGATCCTGGTGGTGATTGCTGCGATGGTCAATTTTCTGGTCGCATCGCAGCGCATGGCCCTGGTCTTTTATTTCCTGCCCACGCTTTTTTCCGCTTACCATTTTGGCCGCCGACACGCCACGCTGACTGCGCTGGCCAGCGTCATTCTCGTTGTGCTGTTAACGTTCGTGAACCCAGCCATGTTCAACCGGCGATTCGAGTTGCCCTTTGCCAAGTGGTTCGACCTCGCAGTCTGGGGAGGCGTGCTGATGGTGGCGGGTTACGCCACCGGCAGTTTATACGAGCACAACCAGAAGACGTTGCGGGAAATGGAAGATGGCTACGACGGGATGCTAGTGATCCTGCAGAATTTTCTCGCCAATCAGAAGTATAGCGATTCGCACGCGTACCGCATTTCCATGTGCGCCACCCGCATTGCAGAAGCTGTCGGCCTCGATACCGGCACCATGGAAGACATACGCACGGCGGCCCTGCTGTTCAATATGAAAGAACTGGGCATCACCAACGAAGTGCTTTGCAAAGCCGCGCAGGTCTCGCAGGACGACCTGCGGCAAGGCAAGCAAAAACGCAGCCGCCCGCTTTCCGGCAGCGGCGCTACCGGAGGCTCGCTGCGCCGCTCCATTCCAATTTTTCTGGAAGAACGGCAATTCCGCCAGAGCGGGGGCAAGCCTGAAGACGCCTCGTTCGAAGTGCAGATCCTCGTGCTTGCCGAAGAATACGAAGCTCTCATCAGCGGGCAACGGGGAGCGAAAGTTTCTCCCGCACAGGCTGGCCAGGAAGTGCTCAAGCGCGCCGAGAAGCGCTACGATTCGATGATCGTGAATGCGTTCGCTACTATTTTCGGGGGACAGGCCTCCAGCGCTGGCGCGTGATTACTCACGACCGCTCGGCACTGAGCTTTTCCCACATCGCCACGATTCTCCCCTTCAATTCCGCCGTGAGCTTCTCGTATGCCTCTTCGGAGGCGGCCGATTCCGGAGGAGGCATAATCGGATCTCCGAATACCATCCTGAGCGGTTTGAATCCCTGAAACGGCCTGTTCCGCGGCCAGGCTTCGTAAAAGCCATCGATGGCCACGGGCACAATCGGTACCTGCAGGTGAATCGAGAGAATCGCGGCGCCTTTTTTGAAGACCTTCGGCGTGCCGTCAATCGAGCGCTCGCCCTCCGGATAAAGCACGAGCACGCCGCCATGGCGAAGTCCGAATGCGCCAGCGCGCATGGCTGGAATCAGATTGGCATCCGGATCCACGACGACCACTTTGATTGACCGCGCCAGGCGCCGCATCAGTCCTTTGCCAAAAATTTCGCTCGTACCCACCGCAAACGCTCGATAGAACATTTCCGCCGGCAAAACTCCTGCCATAGGTGCGGGATCTAGATAACTCTCGTGATTCGACGAGATGATGCAGGGACCGCTTTTGGGAAGCTTCTCGAGACCGCTGACTTTCAGCTTGAACAGATCAAGGGCGACGACTTGGATCAGGCGCGAGACCAGATACCAGAACGTGTCGTTGAGACGGTTGGGGTGCGCCAGTGCCCGGACATCAGGATCATCGGGATCCTCGCTGAGTATGGCTTTCCATCCTGCGAAGGTGGGGCGCGTGCCCGGCCCAACTCCGCTGGCAGCGCTTTGCAAGACCGCATCAATGAGATCGCGTACGGTGTAAATCTCGGCTAGCTGCGATTCTTCAACATTGCCGCCGAGTTCTTCTTCCAGGCGGCTTAAGACTTCCACGCGCTGCATGGAGTCGAGCCCGAGATCGAGTTCCAGGTTGAGGGTTGGCCGTATCGTCGCCGGAGCGGAACGGGCTGACTCGCGGATGACCTTCAGAGCACGCTGCACGTCGGGACGGTTGAGCCAGTCGTTTTCCTCAGGGGTGAGCGGCTGTTCCGCAGGCAAGTCCGAAGCGTCCTCGAGCTTTTTCCCTTGATTGGCCCGAACCCTTTTTTCAACTTCAAAGCGCTTGATTTTTCGGGTGGTAGTGCGGGGCAGATCGTCCTGCCAGATTTCGTAACTGCTGATGCGCTTCGTCGAAGCCATTTTGGTGGAAAGGCCTTCAATGTCGTAGCGAATCACTTCCTTGGCGTTGACGATCTTGCGCCGCCGAAGTTCATCGAAGTTCGGTACGATCACCGCGTGCAGGCGATCGCCTCCTTCGCCTGGCTTGCCTTCCAGGCCCATCACGGCGATTTCCTTGATAACCGGGGATTTCATGTAATGAGCTTCGATCTCATCCGGGTAGATGTTCTTGCCGTTGCTCAGGACGATCACTTCTTTCTTCCGCCCAGTTAAGAAGAGATGTCCGTGAGAGTCGAAGTATCCGAGATCGCCGGTAAGAAACCATCCATCACGGAACACGGCCTCCGTCGCGTCGGGACGGTTCCAATATCCTTTCATCACCACCGCGCCCCGCACGGCGACTTCGCCCACCGCGGGTCCCTCCTCCTGCGGCTGCGGATCTACGATCTTGCCCTCCACGCCCTTCAAAGCTTTGCCAACCGAGCCAATTTCGTTATCCTGAGGAGAATTGGCGTAAATGGCGGCTGTTGTTTCCGTGAGGCCGTACGCCTGTAAAACGTCAATTCCTAAGTCGTGGAAGGCGCGCGCCACCGCTGGATCGAAACGTGAACCGCCGGTGACCAGATACCGCATCTTCGGGCCTAACGTACGATGCACTTTGCCGAACAACAGCGGGCCCGCATTGATGCCGATCTTGCGCAGAGTGCGGTTCAGCACTACCATTGCGCCAAAAATCTTGCGCGTAACCTGGCCGCGTTCTGCGATTTCTTCGGTCAGGCGCTCATGAATCAGGTAGAAAAACTGCGGCACAACCGCGAATGCCGTGATGTTGCGCTCGCCCAGAGCTCGCATCAGTTCCGTGGTATTTAGACTTTCGAGATAGACGACGCGGGAACCCTTAATCAGCGGCAGCAGGAGATTAGCCATCTGCGCCAGCACGTGAAAGAGCGGCAAGACTCCAAGCAGCGCATCGCTGGGCCCTAGATCCACCCAATTGAAAACCGCTTCCACCTCCCCAAGAATGTTGGCTTGAGTGAGCATCACGCCTTTGGGGTCGGCGGTAGTGCCGGAGGTGTAGATCAGGCAGGCGAGTTCGTCATTCTTTGCTCCCTGCGATTTGAAGTTTCCCGCCCCAGCCTCGAAGATTGCAGGTAAGTTCCCCAGCCAACGATCATCAGACGCCGGCTTGGTCGCGCGATCCGGATCCACAAGAATCATGCCCAGCTTGAGTTCGGTCGCCGCAGGCCGCGCCACGGGAGTGTGTTTTACATCGCAGAACACTGCGGAGGCGCCTGCATCCTTCAACAACTTCGTGACCTGATCGTCATGCAGGGCTGTGTCGAGGGGCACGACCACGCAGCCCGATGCGATGATTCCCAGGTAGGCCGCGACCCAGCGGGGATGGTTGTCGGCCAAGATGGCCAGCCGCGATCCCCGGGCAAAGCCATGTTCCCCAATCCACCGGCTCACCGATTCAGCCATGCGCCGCAGCTCAGAATAGGTGCAGCTTACGATCTGGTCGTGGCGTTGAAGTTCCAGGGCGACGTTGTCGGGCCAGCGCTGGGCGCATTCGGCAAAGCGGTCATAGAACGTGGGCATGGGTCGTGGGGACTATACACGAAAAGTGCCTGAGTCGCAGCGACGCTGCGCATGTTCTGCTGAAGGGTAGCAGGGCTTACGGCTTTTTCGGCGGTTGCGGCTTTTCCGCCTCTGCAATTGTCTTGCGGAAGGTCTCCACGGCCGAGACTTGGGGTGCGCGCAGGCAATCTTTGGCGATGTAGCGCCAGACTGGAGGTGTGTCCAACGGGTTTGATTGCCCTCCGTGATAAACGGCAAACATGTCTTCGGACGGGCCGACCTCGTTGGTGACGCGAGGTCCGCGGCTTTGCGGGTCCATACTGGGGTCATTCAAAGGTGGCGGCTGCCCGCGTTGTCCGCCGATTCGAACGCTGGAGTCTGTCGTCTGCCCAACTCCGGGCCTCTGGTCGAGCGGACCGCCCTTGATCGTAGGCCGCACGGCCCGGTCATCGCCGGTCCGGACCGTGATGATCAAATCGGATTCCTGACCGTCCATCACTAGCTGGAAGCGTCCCCATTCCATCAAGGCTCTTTCTACGTTGTCCCGCGCCGTGGAATTGGCGCCGGGTTCAGTGAGCGGCTCTCCGGCGTCGGGATCGATGACGACCAGCACGGTGCGAGCCCGTAAAACGTACTCCGGCAAGACGGGCTTTTTGTTTTTGGCGAACGCAGGGGTAATCACTAGCGCAATCAGGGCAAGCAACGAGCAGAGGCGTGCGGTCATAAAAGCCTCCATCTCCGACGCCGCCATTATACTGGACGTATCCCGGCTGCTACGCCGCCAACTCGTAGTGCATCTAATATGCTAGGCTTTTAAGGATGGTATCAGGGCATGCTCTGCCCTCTGAAGGACTTCCAGTTTGATTAACACACTGCTAGGCAAGGTTTTCGGCACGAGGAACGAGCGTGTCATCAAGAGCTTGATGCCCAACGTTCAGGCCATCAATGCGCTTGAGCCGGAGATCCAGAAGCTCAGCGACGCCGAGTTGCGCGCCAAGACCGACGAATTCCGGCAGCGCATTCAGGAGCGGCTCAGCCGCGTCTCCAAGAGCCCTCAGGTCGAGATGCCCAGCCCCGAAGCCGAGGACGATGGCGGCTTTGACCAGCAGAAGGAATTCGAAAAATCGGAATACGAAGCGCTGCAGGAAGTGCTCGACCAAGTTCTGGTAGAAGCCTTTGCCGTAGTCCGCGAAGCCGGCCGTCGCGTGCTTAACATGAGGCACTTCGATGTGCAGTTGATCGGCGGCATGGTGCTGCACAGCGGCAAGATCTCTGAGATGAAGACCGGTGAAGGCAAGACGCTGGTCGCTACTCTTCCCGTTTATCTCAACGCCCTAAGCGGGCGCGGCGTGCATGTGGTCACGGTCAACGACTACCTGGCGAAACGCGACTCGGAGTGGATGGGCAAGCTTTACCGCTTCCTGGGACTGACGGTCGGTGTCATTGTCCACGACCTTGACGATGACGAGCGCCGGGCTGCTTACGCTGCCGACGTCACCTATGGCACTAACAACGAGTTCGGTTTCGACTACCTCCGCGACAACATGAAGTTTGACATTCGCGACTGCGTACAGCGCGGGCACAACTTCGCCATCGTCGACGAAGTGGACTCCATCCTGATTGACGAAGCCCGCACTCCGCTGATCATTTCGGGCGCCAGCGAGGAGTCAACCGACAAGTATTACAAGGTCAACCGCATCATTCCCAAGCTGGAGAAGGGCGAAGAAATCGAAGGTCCTCCCGGCGAACCGGCGAAGCTCACCGGCGATTTCGTAGTCGACGAGAAGCACCGCAATATCACGGTGACCGACGAGGGCTGGGAAAAAGTTGAAGGCCTGCTGGGCATTGGCAACATCGCCGATCCCGAGAACTGGCCTCTGAAGCACCACGTCGAGACCGGCATCAAGGCGCATGCGCTCTATCGCCGGGATGTGGAATACGTCGTGAAAGATGGCGAGGTCATCATCGTCGACGAGTTCACTGGACGCATGATGCCGGGGCGGCGCTGGTCCGACGGTCTGCATCAGGCGATTGAGGCCAAAGAAGGCGTCAAGATCGAGCGCGAGAACCAGACTCTGGCGACCATCACTTTCCAGAATTATTTCCGCATGTTCAAGAAGCTGGCCGGCATGACCGGTACAGCCGAAACGGAAGCCACCGAGTTCGAAAAGATCTACAAGCTGGAAGTGGTGGTGATTCCGACGAACAAGCAGTTGTTGCGCGTCGAGAATCCCGATGTCGTCTACCGCACGGAAAAGGAAAAATATTTCGCAGCGGCGGACGAGATTCAGAAGCTAGCCACCACGGGCCAGCCGGTGCTGGTGGGCACAACTTCGGTCGAGAAGTCGGAGCGGCTCTCCGATTTGCTGAAGAAGAAAGGCATCAAGCATGTCGTGCTCAACGCGAAGTTCCACGAGCGCGAAGCGGAAATCGTGGCGCAAGCCGGGCGCAAGGGCATGGTCACCATCGCCACGAACATGGCTGGCCGCGGCACTGATATTTTGCTGGGCGGCAATCCCGAATTCCTGGCGAAGCAGGAGATGGTCAAGAAGGGAATTGCGCAACAATTGCGCGTGGCGCAGGGCAAGATCGAAGGCCCGCAGGAAGACGGCCAGACCTCCGTCTTCTATTACAACGGAAACGAATATAACGTTCCCACCGACAAGTGGACGGAAGCGTTCAACCGTTACAAAGAGCAGACCGACGTAGAACACGACGAAGTGACTGCCGTGGGCGGGTTGCATATTCTTGGCACCGAGCGTCATGAGTCGCGGCGCATTGACAACCAGCTTCGCGGACGCGCCGGCCGCCAGGGCGATCCCGGATCATCGCGGTTTTATCTCGCGCTCGAAGATGACCTGATGCGCATCTTTGCCAAGGAATGGGTCTCCACACTGCTGCAGAAGCTCGGCATGGAAGAGGGCGTTCCGATCGAGTCGAAGATGATCACACGGCGCATCGAGACGGCGCAGAAACAGGTTGAAGGCCAGCACTTCGAATCGCGCAAACACCTGCTTGAGTACGACGACGTGATGAACAAGCAGCGCGAGGCCGTGTATGGCCTGCGCCGGCGCTTGCTCGAAGGCACCGATCAGAAGGATCTCATTCTTGAGGATTACGTTTCAGCCATTCTCGCCGAGCAACTCGAGCAGTTCTGTCCGCCCAAGGCGCATGCGGACGATTGGAATATCAAAGGTCTGAAGGATGCGATCTTTACCCGCTTTGGCGTCGACTTTCTCGCCGAAGGTGTGAAGCCCGAAACGCTGAACCGGGCGGAACTTGGCGATGCCATCTTTGCCAAGCTCAAGGAACGCTACGACGCGAAGGAAAAACTCATCGGGCCTGAAGCCATGCGGCATCACGAGCGCATGATCATGCTCAGCGTGATCGACCAGCAATGGAAAGATCACCTGCTCAGCATGGATCACCTGAAGGAAGGCATTGGCCTGCGCGGGTACGGCCAGCATGATCCGCTCGTCGAATACAAGAAAGAATCGTTCGAGATGTTCGAGGCCATGCTGCAGCGCTTTCAGGAAGACACGGTCCGCTACTTGTACCTGATGCAGATTCTGGAGCGGCCGTCCGAACCGGGCGCCGGCGGCCCTCCGCCGAGCGGCCCCGTCGATCAAGGTTCAGAACCCGGCGGCGTGCCGGTGCATCGAGATGGCGATGGCAATGGGCGGCGTCCTGCGCGCATGGTCTCCACTTCTGCGGATGAATTAGAAGAAGCCTTCATGCGCCGCAAGCGCCGCGAGTTGGAGCAGGCACGCATGGCCGGCGGGGGCGACGTGCAGCCCGTGCAGCAGGTGGTGCGGGCTCAGGAAAAAGTCGGCCGCAATGATCCTTGTCCCTGCGGCTCGGGCAAGAAATTTAAGAAGTGTCACGGGGCGTAAGGAACGCCGGGGAGACGGGGTGAAACAGTCCTGGCTATGACTTCACCGCCTTGAAACTCATTTCTTCGGCCCGGCTGCCCGAAGCCTGCTTCCATTCGGCGAACAACGTGGCGTAATTCTTCTTGATATATTCTTCCGGCCGCACACCCAACTTCATCGCCGTCGCATCAATCCACCGAGGCGATCCTTCGATCTCGCAAAAATTCCCAATCGGCGTCTCGTCCACCACAACCTCGCCTTTGCCGTCGGTCCATTCGGAGCGGAACTTTTCGTAGAGAAATGACGGCGCATATTGCAACGCGCGCAGGATGGCATCCATCTGCTTTCCGTCGTCGACTTTTGTTTCCAATTCCTGCCGGCTGCTATGCTTTCCGACCTTTCCCCCGCATTTGTGAGTGAGGGTCCATGTTTTGCCGTACTGACGGAGCCGCAACAATTCCTTGCGCTGGCGCAACACTGCGCCTGACAAATCGTATAAGCTGTTCATCTCGTGCGTACGCGCGGTCTTCTGCCGGAATCCGGATGCGCGCAACTTCCGCACCAACGCGCGCAGGTCAACAACACGAAACTTGATTTCCGTTTCCTGGGCCATGCGAGAAGTGTATTACGGCAGGCGCGCTTCTGTGGCTGAATAGGCGGGGACAACCATCCCGGCCGAACTTTTCTCCCAGTTCACTTCCTGCACCGGCCCGACAAGAAAAATCCAGCTCAGAGCGCCCACGCCTAGTACGGCCGCGGTGACGAAGAACGACCCGCGATAGTGACCGGTGCGGTCCAGCAAATATCCCGTAAGCCAGGGCGCCACCACGCCCGCGAAGTTCCCGATAAAATTCTGCACGCCCACCCAGCGCCCCACTAAGCGCGGCCCGGCCATAATTTGCGTAATGGCCCAAAGATTTCCGGCGATCATTCCTTCGAAGAGTCCCGCACAGACGAGCGTCCAGATGACGAGATTGGCTGGGGCGACAACGCTGGCTACGAGAAACGCCCCTAGCCCGAGACTGCCTACGACCACCATCCCCTTGTGAACCTTGCCGGCCGAATG
>Ga0070735_10004651_pt1 | contig 11515 bp, 17 predicted proteins | sample Coa_R1_FD_66443 | JGI IMG/M metagenome (GOLD analysis project Ga0070735, IMG submission 66443) | Surface soil microbial communities from Centralia Pennsylvania, which are recovering from an underground coalmine fire - Coalmine... | ecosystem: Environmental > Terrestrial > Soil > Unclassified ... | reverse complement strand
CGGGGGGATGTCTCTATCGACTCGGGCTCGCGCTTCTCGATCTTGAGGATCCGCGCCGAGTTTTGCGCCGCAGCGACGAGTGGATCTTCGCGCCCCAGACGCCGTATGAGCGCCAAGGCGACGTGAACGGCGTCGTGTTCCCCTGCGGTTGGATTCTTGACCAGGAGGCGGGCCGCATTCGCATTTACTACGGCGGCGCCGATTCGTGCATTGCGCTGGCGATCGCCGAGCTCTCGGACGTGCTCGACTTTCTCCGCAAGTCGCCGGCGCCCGAGCCGCGCAGACGCAAGGGCATGGCCCTGTTCGAATAACGGAACCTCTAGTGGCAAATCGACGTCATCGACGCACGGCCGATCTGCCGGATGGGATGAAACCATGCCAACCTGTGATTTCTGCAACCTCCCCGTTTCAGCGAACAGCTCGCAATGTCCGAAATGTGGTGCGGCCTTGTTTCGCGGCGATGCGGCGCCGACCGCGAACAGCGCGTCGTCAGGAACGGAAGGGGACGTGCTCTCGATGCTGCAGCAAGGGAGAAAAATAGACGCCATTCGCATGTATCGCGAACAGACCGGCGCGAGTTTCCCAGAGGCGGCCGATGCTGTTGATGCACTCGAACGTGTCGGGAAGTCTCCCGCCGCCAGGAAGCCTATGGCCTCCGCGGCCGTCGCCTCTGACCTGAAGGCCGATCTGTGGGCGCTCCTGCAGAACGGGCAAAAGATCGAGGCCGTCAGGCTCTATCGCGAACGGACCGGCGGCACGTTGCGAAAGGCCGGCGAGGCCATCGAAGCCTTGACGCGTGAACACGGGGTCTCTGCGAAAGCCGGCTGTTTGGGTGTGTTGCTCTCGTGGCTGGTGGTCCCCGGGCTGCTTCACGGGTAGTCATGCGTAAGGCGTGCGGCCGAGCTGTTCCCGATTGCTCTGCGATCGTCAGTCGATCAAGGGCGACACCGCGCCCAGATTTTGCCCGGCGTCTCCCAGATGAGCAAGGCGACCGCGATCGTCCAGGAACTGATGCACGAAAGAAATTCGCTCATGTCTTCTCCTCGATTGCTTCTTTGACCGAAACGAGCGCGTAAGTCGACGGCGCGCCTGCGCAAGAAAACTGAAGGCGGCGCCGAGTCCCGCTGCGCGGGCAGTCGAAGGCCACCAGCACCGGCCACAAGTGATCGTCAGTGCAGTTAATTTGGAGTGGCGCCGGCACCTGGCCGTAATGAGCCAACACGTACTCGGTGACCCACGTTGTGATCCGGTCGACGCGCCTCTCTTGTCGCCAGCGATAAACCGCAAAAGCAGCCAGCGCCAGAAAGAAACCTGTGACGATCATCAAGATTTCAGCACGATTGGCCATTTTAAACTCCCGGTGAATGTGCGACCGCTATCGTTGAATGACGCCCGGCAATCGGGGGCTTCGATTTTGCCTTGGGTGCCGAGTCAGGCCGGTCGTCGGCCCTGAATGACCCGCAGCAACACCATGACGACGGCGATGACGAGCAGAATATGAATGAACCCGTTCAGCGTTGCCCCCGTGGCGAGTCCCAACGCCCACAGGACAAGCAGAATGACGAAGATGGTCCATAACATCGTAACGTTCCTTTCAGTCAGAAATCGGTTTGGTTCCTAATCTTTGTGATGTAATGTGGGCGCATGTGGTCTCGTTCTTCGGATCCGCCGGGAGGCGGAAGGCGTGAGTACGTTGTGCGGTTGAATAAATCAAGAAACGCGGCCCGGGCCAAAGCCGCTGTAAGGAAGAACGGTCCGCAAGTCAGCGCATGGCAGCCGCACCGAAATCCTCGGTCGTGCCGCCAGTGTTCTCCCCGGTGCGAATCCGTTCCCACACCTCCAATCGCTGAACGGGAATACTGGGATCTGCTTCGAAACCGAGTTTCACCTTCCCCTCTCGAATCTCGAGCACCGTCACTTTGAGCAACGGCTGCACGCTGGAGGATCCGCCGACCACAACCGATTCCTCGCACTTCCGCGACAAGACCAACATTAGAGATCTCCTTTCTCAGGACCGATCGGCTTGACCATTTCCGCTCCACGTCTCGGTGGGGATTTTGCGGGCGAGCAAAAATACCTGCACCATGGCGCCGGTCGTGAAGACCTGCACGACGGTGCCTGTCGCCGTTTCGACTTCGGCCGACGCTTCGCGCACCTCAACTCCGGTGATTCGCTTGATCTCCTGTCGCAGCGGTTCGGCCGAGGTCGTGAACAGATGCCGGTGAAATTCCTGAACCTGCGCGGCGCCTTCCGGCGTTCTGGCCAGAGCCCTTTCAGCCGGGGACAGAGCCCCGTGCAGTGTGATGACCAGCGTCTCTTCGCTGAGGACCACTGTGATCGCATGGGGCGCCAGCCCCGTTCGCTGTTGCTCGAAGGCGCTGGCCGCTTGCGCGATCTGTTCGGCCATTGTTAACGTGGGTTTTTCCATGGAAGTCGTCTCCTGTCGGTGCGGACTTACCGCGCCCGATGCCTGAACTGCGTCGCAACTGCTGAAACAAAAAAAGCCGACGTGCGGAAACACCCGTAGGTGTTTCCGCACGTCGGCTTACTTATTATCGAGCCCCCCGGCCCCGGTCCAAAACAGACCAGTCAGGTTGCCCTCTAGCTAGTCATCCGAGAACTTTAACTTGCTCTTCACACGAGGACGTTCAATTTGCTTTCCGCCCCCGCTTGCTTAATTATAACAAATACAAGGAGGACAACAAGTCCCTACCTGATTTTGTTCGACGGATCGTGCCGCAAAGCCGTCAGATTCAGCGCGCCTCACCGTGCCCGGATCAACTTTCCCACGCCGGTTTCCCGGAAACAAGGTGACTCTGACAGACTGAAGAGAACGACTTCCTCGCCGGTGACCGTGCTGATGTCATAGTGCATGCAGCGCACGTCGACGCCTGTGATCTCGCGAATCATTTTTTCCATGATCGGCCGCGCCGTTTCGATAAGTTGCGTCCGGACCTGCTTGAGCAGGTCTCTCCCCTTTTCGGCCGGCAGCGTTTTGACCAGTCGCTGTTCGGCCGCAGTCAAGACTCCCATCTGGCGCACAAGCAGAAGATCGCCGATCAGGTGCGCGTGAGTGTGCCTGGGGCCACGGCCCATAAATTCCTGCTCGAAGCGACTGATTCGATCGCAGATCGCCACTTCGATTTCGCCCCGTGTTTTCATCCCGACCTCACACGCTTCGGATGGTGATAGCACTCACGAAACAACCGGATGAACCTCTCAATCGGGCCAATGGCGGCGCGCTTCAGAGACCGCGCGATGCAGGGCTCACTCGGGGCGCTCCGAAACCGTCTTCTGCAACCGGATCAGGATGCGATCCATACGACTTCTGGCCCCCTCCAAACGAGGTCTCGTAGGTCAACTGCCCCGGCCGAAATTTCCAGTAATGCATCCGGTCGAAGCCGAACACCACGGCCGCCCAGAGCAGGAACAAGAGGCTCGAAAAGAAGATGTAAAAACCCATGTTCATATGGATGCTGATCCGTCCGAAATAGGTGAGGATGCCGGCCCACATGCCCATCCAGGCGAGCGTGACCGTCGTCACAATGACCACGAGGACGGCGATTGCCGACCAAAGGCCGCGCAATGGGGTGTTGGTGATGAACACGACGAGCAGCAGAACGACGGCAAAGACCACTCCCAGGTTTTTGCTCTCGGCAGACCGTTCGCCAATCTCCGAACCGCCGATTCCCGGATGTGCCGACCCGGCGGGCAGGACGATGGCATGCTGGGAAAAATCATAGGCCGAGCCGGCGGGGACGATCGCCGCCCGTGAGCCCTCGGCAAAGGTGATCGCCGCCATGACGTACCCAACCACCCAAACCGGCCACCAGTAGAAGATGGTGCTGTGGCTATAAATCCGGAATTCGGAAACGCGCGGAACCGCGCTCCGACGGGTCGCGTTTTCGATTGGTGTTTCGGTTTGAGTAAGCGACATGACTTTGCTCCCGGCGGGACGTGGGGCCATGTAAAACGTACCGGTTCCGCGAGCCTCCATTTCACTAAGAAGAGATCGGCGGCGACTCACCAGTCGCGGCGAGCGAACCGTCGGTGACTCCATGTCGAGGATGCATTCGCCGCGCGCCCTGCTCGCCAGTCCGCCGCTCGCCGGATGTCGACATGTCAAGCGCCTCATACGCGCTGCAATGACCGGTCAGACCCCGATACAGGAGCGCGCCGCCGGCAACGGTGGCGACGACCGTCGAGAGGGACAATTTGGAAAGCCCGTACAGCAATAGGAGCCCGCCGGCTACTGTGGAAATTGTCCGTTCCGTGCCGCCGACATTGATCGCGCACGAATGGCGCCGGTCGGACCGCGAAGCACATGCTTCAGAACTCTCCATGATGTTGTTCCTTAAGAGTTTCACACGACGCGATAATTTCAGTCCTTAATTCTTCCTTGTGGCGGCCTTTGCCTTGTCGACCGTCCTTGCGGCGGCATCCCTGACCTTGTCAACGGCCTTCTGCACGACTTCTTTGACCTTGCCGGCGGCCTGGTCGGTCTTGCCTTGCTCACGCAACTTGTCGTTGCCGGTCAGTGCGCCGGCTGCTTCCTTGATGCGACCCTTCATTTCGTCAGTCTTGCCACCCATGATCGAGTCTCCACTTGCAAAAAAACCACGAAATCCGCGTAACCGCTCTTCGCCTGCAACTCGCGCACACGGGCCTGTTTTAGATCCGTCCCGCAAGCAGCAGAACGACCAGAACCAGCACCACCAACCCCAGTCCACCGCTCGGGAAGTACCCCCAGCTTCGACTGTGATTCCAGGTCGGCAGGGCCCCCAGCACCATCAGAATCAGAATCACGAGCAGGATTGTCCAAAGCATTTTGAAGCTCCTTAAAAAGGTACCGAACGTGAACAGCGACCCTTGCCGCGAATTCTCGATCTCTCTGCAATTCCGAAGTCCCGCTACTTGAAATGCGGGCAGGCGAAAAAAAACCGATGCGGCGGAACACAGGAACGTGTTCCACCGCATCGGCTTACTCATCATCGAGCCCCCCGGCCCCAATCAGACCGGCCGAGTTGCCCTCTATTTAGTCATCCGACTGACTTCAACGACTGCTGCTTTCGCGGGAGGCCTTCATGTCGCCCCTCCACTACACTTCAATTATAGCGAGCGGGACCGGGAAAGCAAGGAAGCGATGGTTTCCGATCGGCTGCACTCGACAGGGTGTAGCATCTCGGGGGTCTCGTTTGTCGCTCGGTTCGGGCTTTCCCTGCGTCACGAGTTGGCGGCCTGCACAACGGCTCGACGGACCTCGGGATCTACCGGCGGGTCACGCCGAACCATCAACGGTTGCAGGATGAATTGAATTTGTTCGTAAGCTTGCGCCAGCGTGGTCACCACGCGAACCGCGGCCTCGCAGCCGATCCGGGTCCGCGCTTTGGCCAGGTCTCCCTGGGCGTTCCACAAGCCCACAATCAGGTGCCCTTCGGGAAATTTACCCCGCAGACGTTTGCACAAGTAGCGGGCATGCCTGGCGGCAGCGGGGGGCATGGCGGAGATACAGACCAAATCCGCCTGGCGCTGGGCGATCAAATCGACGAGCTCGCCGGCGAGCACGTTCTCGGAGATTGTCTCCACTCGGAATCCGCACGTCTCGACCAATTGAGCCAGCATCATCGCGGCGATCTCATCAGTCTCATTGCGGGCGGGAAAAAGCAGGATGCACGGCTTCGCCGACGTCGACAAGATCATGAGCTCGGCAGTGTCGCGTGTCTCGAGCGCGTCGCAGCTTGCCTGCTGCGTTGGCAATTCTTTTTGATGCTCGCCCAAATCTTCAATTGTGTCCTTCAAACACCGGAAGATGAACTTCTGCCGGCCCTCTTCAATATCGCCGCGGCGTCGATCGCTTTCTGCCAGAGCCAGCGCGGGAATCAGAACCGCATCGTAGACCTCCGCCAGCGAACTCTGCTCGAGAGCCTCCTCTACCAGTTCGCCGGCTTCTTCCTGATCTCCGGCCAGAAGTCGCTGATAGACGCGCGTCTTAAGCTCGAATACCGGCTCATTGCCCAGCAGAATGTTGAGAAACGAAAGTTGGGGAACGTGCTTGCCGAGCACCAGGAGGCAGACCGTCAGCGGCGTCGCCAACAACAACCCGACAGATCCCCAGAGCCAAGTCCAAAATACAGCCGCCACCAAGACTGCCACCGCAGAGACGCCGGTGTGCTTGCCGTACAGCCATGGCTCGAGGATGTTGCTGATGACCAGTTCCAGTGACACGAACAGCCCCAAAGTTAAGAGAGGGGCGACCCAGTTCGTTGAAATGGCCATGGCCAGGCCGATCGGCATCACGGCGGCAATCATCGAGCCGAGGTAGGGAACGAACCTTAAGGTTGTGGCCACAATCCCCCACAAGATGGCGTTGGGCACGCCGATGAAGTACAGCCCGACGGCAACCGGTATGCCAAAACTGAGATTGAGTAAGAATTGTGTGGCGAGGTAGTGGCTGACCCGCGTGGCTGCGTCCTCGAGCGCCTGGGTCGTCACGGTCAAGTGTCCTCGTCCAATGAGGTGCACGAACCGATCGCGCAAGTCTTCGCGGCGAACCAGGAAGAACACCACCAGCAGAATCACGACGCCAGCGGAGCCCAAGACCTCCAGAATGGTTCCGAACGTTCCGCCCAAAACTTGCAAGGGGCTCGCTGGCGATGAGATCACCCGCACGGCATATGACTGATCCGAATGCCGGCCAGATTCTCCATCCGGAACGTCCGGAGGAAGTTTCTCACCCATCCCGTCCGCCGACTTAGCGACTTTGTTCAGCGCTGCGCTGAGAGCGTTATTTACCGAGTACAGCTTCGCTTGAAAATTCCTCTGGTACTCGGGCATTCGGGGGGCCAGTTCCGTCATTTGAACAACCGCCGTCCAGGTCGCCGCGCCCAACATTGTGAAGCCCACGATGACTGTCACGAATACGGCCGGGATACGCCCCAGCTTGCGCCGCTCGAGCCAGTCGCACACCGGGCTCAAGAGGAAGCTCAAGAGCACAGATAGGGTCAACGGAACCAGCACTCCCTTGGCCAGGTACAGAGCGGCAACGACCACGGCGATCGACGCCAACGTCCACGCGGACTTGCCGGGTTGGTCATGGGCTGCCATGCGATCCTCTGCCGGGCGTCCGTGGTTCCTCTTTGGCTTGATCGACTTCCGTACCAACGACCGCCGCAGTGATGAAGCCCTGCAGCAGAGTTTCCACGATACCGGGCAGAGCCGTTTTCAGCGTGGCCCACAGTAATCCCGTCTTCGCTCGAGCCGGTTCGTGCCCCGTGGAATCTGGCGGTGCACCGGCGTCGGTCTCTGCCGGGCTTTTCTCGCCCGATGTCGATCGGCAACTCGACAGGAGCGCGCCCACGACAAAACCTGCCGCGACAGCCGAACTGGTGGCGATCCAGGGATGCTGTCTTGCCCAGGTTCGCACATCCCTGGCCTTCGCCAGGGTCCGCTTCATCTCCTGCACGGTTTGCATCATCGCCGTCCTGGCATCCGCCGCTTGGTCGGCCAGAAATCGCTTTTCACTTTCGTTCTGTGCCATTCGCTCCTGTGCCATTTGCTGCCGCGCGCTCGGCGACATTGTGTCCGTACTGAAGTTGCTGTCGAGATTGCCGGTTTTCATACTTCCCGACCGTCCTCTCGCGAGCGGTTTTCTTGAGTCGGATGACGATCCCGCACATCCCACCTCCCAGCCCCGCCGCGAGCAGCAATCCCGTCAGCAGGCTGCCCGCCCAAGGTCGATTCCCGAAGAGCACACTCAGACCTTCCGACACACCGTCCAGTACGAACCAGATCGCCGCGATGGAAACGCTGGCGACCACAACGAACGCCAGCGCGGCCAAGGCCATGCTGAAAATGGCATTCCGGAGATCGAGCTTGGCGCTGTCTGCCTTGGCGACGAGGTAGTATGAGAAGTACTCGCCCAACTCGCTAAGCTGCCGAAGCAGCAGTTGCAACGCATCCATTTCCGGCGATTGCTTTTGCTCGTTCTGCCCGTTGGCATCGAAATCGACAGCCGCATCAGATGCCCGAGCGGATCCGGGAGCGGCATGCTGCGCTGCGCGGCGTCCGTTCCGGCCTGCAGGTTGGGGTCGATTTTTTTGCACAGCACGCCCTCCTGGGGACGCGAGTTTCCATTTTTGTTGGCTGGACTAACGACGCATGGTGTTCTTCTCCATTCGCTGGGTGATAAGAGTCCACAACACGCTTCGCGGAACATTCGCTTCTGAACTGTCACCGCTGACTTTTCACCCTCAAATCTCGAAATCTCAAGTTTCTCGCAGTTGAGTGGTTGGCGAAAAAAAAGCCGACGCGGGCGAACACCCGGAGGTGTATGGCCGCGTCGGCTTACTCGGTATCGCGCCAACCGCACCCGGTCCCGAGAGCGAACCTGCCGGCTTGCGCCTTATTTAGTCATCCGACGACATCGGAGAAAAGACACTCCAACCGCCTCCCCGACATATCTGATTGTATCGCCCTCCAGCGAGAACGCAAGGCGCGTGCTCCTTCTTGCTTCTGCTGGATCGACCGCACATCGGCGACTAACTGGATCGCCTGGATCGAATTGACCATCTTGAAGCCGAGCTGATTCTCGACGCGCAGCCGCAACGTCACCCCGTGCGGATGGGTGAGCGGCAGGTAGTTCATTTCGTAAGCCATCAAGGTTTGCGGGTTCCCAGCATTCTCGATGGAGAGGCTGTCGTAATACTGGCCGCCTTCGACGCCCATGCTGAAATCGACTCGCTCAGCAAACGAGTAGAAGACGACTGCCTTAACCTTGGGCCCGGGTCGGACCAACTGCATTAATTCCGCCAGTGGTACGGCTCCCCACGAGGCAACGCCTGACCCACCCTGTATGCAGTCGTCCAGAGTGATCTGGGTTTTCTGGCCCAGCGCCCGCAGGTCGTCTAACGACAACTGGACCGGGTTCTCCACTTGGCCGTATACCTTGAGCCGGTAGGCCTGGAAATCGCCGGCGGCGAACTGTTACGAACCGCCGCGAATCGCTGCCGCACTTTCTAAAGGACCGATGCTGGGCCGCGGGTCGGTGGCGACCGGCGTATGTCGGCCGTTCCGGCGGTGCCGCTCGCGCGTGAAGGCATTGACGGCGTCCATGACGTCAATCGGCACCGCGAGGACCACCGTATTCGAGGCGGTGGGGCCTAACCCGTCGATGGTTTGCAAGGTCCGCAGTTGCATCGCTCCTGGGCTGGCTGCCATCGTTTTGGCCGCCGCCGCCAGGTTGTCGGATGCTTCGCGGTCGCCCTCGGCCTTGGTGATCGTCGCTCGTTTCTCTCGTTCGGCCGAAGCCTGGCGCGACATCATCTTTTTCAGCTCCTCGGGCATGTTGATGTCCTGAATCCGAATGCCGGTGACCTCCAGGCCCCAGCCTTCGATGTCTTTCTCGACGTTCGTTGCAATCGCCTTGCCGATCGCTTCGCGTTCGACCAGAAGCTGATCCAGGGTCATCTGCCCGATCACGTCGCGGAGTGAGGTTTGGGCGTACTGCCCGATGGCCGTGCGGTAATCCTGCACCTTGATGATCGCGTCGGCCACGTTATCGACCTTGAAAAAGAAGACGCCGTTGATCGTCACCGGCACGTTGTCCTTGGTAATGACCTGCTGGGCGGGAATGTCGGTGGCGCGAATGCGGATGTCGACCATCCGCACCTGATCGACCAGTGGAATGACCAGGAACAGCCCTGGGCCCCTGATGCTGTGGTACTTTCCCAGTCGGAAGACCAGTGCCTGTTCCCATTGGGCGGCCAGTTTGATGCTCGATGCCGCGATCACGTCGCTCACGAGCCAAACGACCCCAAACAGAACTGCCCAGGGGAGGTTAACCCACCCGATCGCCAGGGCAACAGCGGCGCCCAGCAAAAGCAGCACGACGAACACCAGACCTGAAATGTAATTGATCACTTGACGGTCTCCTCGGTTCTCTTAGTTGGCCGCGGCCGGCTACCCTTCGCCCCCGACGTCATTTTGCTCTAGTAGAATTTTCCGATGCAGCTCCCGCGCCTTCTTGAACGCCGTTTCGAGCTGTTGCGTCAGATTGAGCTGCTCCAGCGCAAGCGTATTGGCCTTTTCCTGCATGTTCCGCAGGTGCTCGATCAAATCGATGATCTCGGCATCTTTCATGGGCCGAGGAAATTCTTCCGGCTTTGGTTCGGGATGGACAATCGACATGGCGGTACTCCTAAGCGTGCCAGCAATAAAAAAAGCCGACGTGGCGGAGCACCCTGAGGCATTCCACCACGTCGGCTTACTCGTCATCGAGCCCCCCGGCCCCGATCTAAATCAGACCAGCCGGGTTGCCCTTCATTTAGTCATCCGACAACTTCAACGCATTCATGTTAGTCGCACGCATCGCCGAATGCAAGAGAAGAGAATAGTGAATGTGGCCATTGGGCTGTTCTTCCCTGCAACAGCAGCGGGGGGGCTGGCGATGCACGTGGTCGGACCTTCCCACGCCCGGCTCGTGCTCAATGGCCTGGTCGTCATCGCCGGTTTTCTGATTCTCTCGGGAGCGGTCAACACTTCGATCATCGGCTCAAACGGCGTTTTGAATCGGGTCGCCGATGACGGCGTGCTCCCCGATTGGCTGCAGAGGCCGCACCCGAGATTCGGGACGACGTACCGCATGCTGCGAATCGTCGCCGGTATGCAGATCGTCACCATCGTGGTGAGCCGCGGCGACATGATTGTGCTCGGCGAAGCCTACGCGTTCGGCGTCGTGTGGAGCTTTGCCTTGAAGGCCGTTTCTATGGTCGTCTTGCGCTTTCGAGATCGTCGCCCGCGAGAGTTCAAGGTTCCCCTCAATATCCCGCTCGGCTCGTTCGAAGCGCCCGTGGGGCTGGCGCTGATCGCGATCGTGCTGACGGCCACGGCCATCGCCAATCTGTTCACCAAGCAAGTCGCGACCGTGAGCGGCCTGGTCTTCACGGCGATTTTTTTGACGACGCTTGTCATTTGCGAGCGAGCCACGAACAAGTCGCGGGGTGGGCGAACTCTCGAGCACCTCGACCAGGTATCCCAGCGAACCACCGACGTTGTGTCCAAAGAGACACTCGGGCTGACCCTGCCTTACCGCAAGCTGGTTGCCGTCCGCTCGCCGGGGCGCCTCGACGTGCTGCGAATGGCGCTGGAAGAAACCAATCCCGAGACGACGGAGATCATCGTGATGATGGCGAAGACGCTTGCGTGGGGATCGCCTTCGAGTCCTCCACGACTGGACCGCTACGATCAGAGGCTGATTACGGCGGTCATCGAAATGGGAGAAACCATCGGCAAGCAGGTGAAACCGCTCATCGTCCCCACGAACAACGCGCTCTTTGCGATCGCGAATGCTGCCAGCTCGCTCCACGCGCAAGAGATCGTGCTGAGCGCTTCGAACAAGATCACGGCAGAAGCCCTGCTCGACCGACTCGCTGCGGATTGGACGCGCCTTCACAAGGAGCAACCCGTCCCCCTCACGATCCGCGTACTGGACAAGAACCTCGAAGTCCACTACGACGTG
>Ga0070735_10004650_pt1 | contig 11516 bp, 10 predicted proteins | sample Coa_R1_FD_66443 | JGI IMG/M metagenome (GOLD analysis project Ga0070735, IMG submission 66443) | Surface soil microbial communities from Centralia Pennsylvania, which are recovering from an underground coalmine fire - Coalmine... | ecosystem: Environmental > Terrestrial > Soil > Unclassified ... | reverse complement strand
ACGGCGTTTCATACGCCTACCAAGTCGGGCCGAATTCGTCGTTCGCAATCGGCTTGCGGCGCGTTATCGGGTTTCCCCCGCAGCCCAACGGCGGCGGCAACTGCGAGGGCGTCTGCTCCAACGTCTCGATCGCATATCACTTGCGCCTGCGCAACGAGGAATATTATTTGGCGTACGGCGATCCCAACACGCTGACCACGATCCCGCAAGCGATCTTCAAAATCATCTTCTACGCGGGGGGCGAGAAGGGCACGTAAAGTTCGAGCGCGAGACCGTTGCCGGTCTCGCGCTTTGGTTTACTGTGATAGGCTAACGTTTAGCGTATTCGCGCCCTGCCACTGTGTCGTGCACGTCCCGTCGGCGGCGTTTTGATGCGACAACTGGATGTGCCAGGGGCGCGAGCCCGACGTGTTGTCGTACCAGAAATCCACTTCGCACGCAGGCGTGCCGAGCGTATGCTGATAGAACGTCAGCGTGCCGCGCGAACCGTCGGGGCACCGCACCATGCGTCCGTCGCCGGCGCGGTGTACGTGACACATTCCATTTTGCATCGAACCGACGACGACTCGATGAAAGCCGTTCGCATTCACCGCGAAGTCCGCGAGCGCGATCGACGGTATGAGAGCGAGCGCAGCGACGGCCGCTGCCGGAAGAATCGTTCGAATGCTCATGCATGAGGTGTACCCGCCTTCCGCCGCAGTAGCTGCCCGCCGCCCGGCTACTGCTTCGCATTCACAAACGAGCCGCGGCGTGCTATCGTCGGGCAATGGAAGCGCTCGAAAGCTTGTACATCGTGCCGGAAGACGACCTCGGTATGGGTGCAAGCCTCGGGAACAGCGCCCTTTGGATTCACACCAAAGGGAACGGCGCAATCGAGCGCATCTTTTTGAACGAGGCCGGCATCTCGCTCGTGGGTACGGTCGCGTTGCGCTACGGTACGCACGCCCGTCCGATCGCCGATCCGGCGATTAGCTATAGTCCGCTGTATGCGGATCCCGGGAGCGCCCTTTTCGAAATCCATCCCGCATTTCAACGCCGGCGTCTGCGCCTAGCCAGTGCACTCGACGTCGCGGAAACGACGTTCTTGCCGCTGGGGTGGGGGAATCCCGGGCACGATGACGCGCCCTGCGCGTACATCATGGTGGAGATCGTCAATAGCGACGAGATTGCGCACCATCTGCGCGTGGTTGGTTCGGCCTTACTGCGCGGGGGAACGCCTCCCGACGTTCGCGTGCGTTACGACGCCGGCTCCAACGCACTCGTTGCGTGGAACGCGAGTAAGCCCGATTGGGTGCGGATCGTAGCCTTTTCGGAACCGGCGTCGCGGCATGGAGCGGATTTCGATCTGGGCGGCAGCTACGATGCCTCGCATTTGCACCCCGCGTCGAACCGCACCGATAGGCAGGGCGACGTCATTGGACGCCTGCAGCTCGATCTAACGCTCGCGCCGGGAGAGAGGCGCACCTTTCACTTGCGCATCGGCCTGTACGCGTGCGGTGACGCCGAAGCCCTGCGGCGCTTCGCCTCAGCGGAGCAGGCCAAGGATGTCTTCGATCGTACGGTCACGCATTTAGACGACGTGCTCAGCTACGCGCGTGTGCTCACGCCCGACGCGGTAATCAATAGCGGAGCGTTGTGGAGCAAGGTGAACATGCGCCGCGTGATGGCGCAATACCCGACAGGATGCGCTTTCACCAACGATCCGGGGACGTACGCGAATATCGTGGTGCGCGATTGCGCGTGGTTCATCTTCGGCAACGATCACTTCTTGCCGGCATTCTCTCGCGATATTCTGGACAACATCGCCTCGCGGCAGTACGAAAACGGGAAGTTGCCGGAGTACTTCGACGGTGTGAGCGGCCGGGTCGAAGACGACGGACTGAACATCAACGACGACACGCCGCTCTATATCTTGGCCGTCAACCATCATTTTCGGGCGAGCGGAGACTTCGATTGGCTCAAGCGCGCGTATCCGGCCGTCGCGCGTGCGGCACGTTACATTATCGCGCAGATCGACGATCGCGGCTTGGTGTTTTGCACGGCAAACGATCCGCGCGGCGACGTTTGGGCGATCGCCGGCTGGCGTAACATCATTCCGGGATACACCATCAACGGTGCGGTCACGGAGATCAACGCAGAATGCGTCGCCGCGCTGCGCGCCGCATCGCACCTGGCGGAAAACCTCAGCGGACTCGACGCCGATAAGGCCGATTTTGCCGCCGCTTCCGTTCGCGTGCGCTCGGCGATGGACGAACACTTGATCAATCCCGACAACGGGATTTACTATCTCAACGTCGATGTGAACGGGGACGCCCACACCGATGTAACCGGCGACGAAATCTTTCCGGTGATGATGCGAGCATGCAGCGAGGAAACGGGATTTCGCGTCATCAGCCGTTTGAACTGTCCCGATTTCTGGACGCCCGCAGGGCTGCGAACGGCATCACGTGAGGATCCGCGCTTCGATCCGTCGGCGTGTTCGGGATTGCTCGGCGGCGTGTGGCCGGGACTTACGTGGTGGTACGCGTTCGGTGCAGCACGGTACCACCCGGACATCATGGTGCGCGCCCTGCGTTCCTCGTTCGAGCACTATGGTGCGGATCCCGAGCGCAACAACACCGTACCGGGGCAGTTCAGTGAGTGGTTCGACGGCGAGAGCTTGGAGAACCGCGGGATGCGGCTTTCGCCGTGGGAACCCCCGCGATTTTTGTGGGCCGCCGTGGAAGGCGTCTGCGGGCTCATGCTCAGTCCGGGCGCGCCGCGAATAAATCCGCTCGTTCCTTCGAATTGGCGATGGGTCGGGATGCGCAAGCTGCCGTATCACGGCGCGGATTTCACGTATTTCGTCGTACGCGGCGCGTCCGGGCTTCGTATATTTTCCACGCTACCCGTTGATAGCGATTGGGACGTCGAACTTTACGACCGCGACGTGTCGGATCACATTCGCGTCTATGCGCCGAGCGTGATCGTCATCGCCCTTGCGCGCGAGAACGGACTCGCGATTCTCATCGGGAACACCGCGGCGAGCACCGTGCACGCGCCAATCACTATCGACGCAAGCGTCGCTTCGTCGCCGAAATACTATCTGCGCGATTACAATAGCGAACGCGGCGACTGGGAAGACTCCGGTGAGGTGGTGCCGTCGGACATCCTCGACTTGACGATGTTCGTCGATGCGGGGGGATTCCGCCTCATCGAACTCTCGCGTGAAGTTCCCAGAGGCGCTCCTTAAGCCGGTGAATTCGATCGCTGTTCGTAAACCTGCGCGGGTCGCATATACGACGCGCGCTGCGCTATACAGCGGTCGATTGCGCTGATGACCACCTGCGCCAGTTTTTCGGGATCGTGGCGCACGGTCGCGGTTTCGCTGATCACTTGCGCCTGAATCGGCGTGAGCCCGAGCGCGCGAATTCGTTCGACGTCCGGCTTCACGGGAATCTGTCCTTCCTCCGCGTACGCTTCCAACAATTTCGAGGGCGGCTCGTCGTTCACGATGACCTGATCGCACACACGCGCGCCGGCACACTCGAGCAGGGCCTCGAGGTGATCGGCGGCGCTCATGCCGTCCGTTTCACCCGGTTGCGTCATCACGTTGCAGACGTACATTTTCACTGCCGGCGACGCCGCGACTTCTTGGGCCACGCGGTCGACCAGAAAGTTCGGCAAAATCGACGTGAACAAACTGCCCGGCCCGAGCACGATCGCGTCGGCTTCGCGAATCGCGGCGATGACTTCGGCCAGCGGAGCGGCATACGGCGGATCGAAAAACACGTGCTTGATGCGCTTGTGCGACTTCGAGATCTTCGTTTCACCCTCGATCACGCTGCCGTCTTCCAAGCGTGCACACAGACGCACGATGCCGAGCGTCGACGGCAAAACGCGGCCCTTGATGTTGAGCACGCGGCTGGATTCCTTGATCGCGCGATCGAAGTTTCCCGTGATGCCGGTCATCGCGGCGAGGAACAAATTACCGAAGGAGTGTCCGCTCAAGCCTTCGCCGTCGCTGAAGCGATAGCGGAAGAGGTCCGTGACCATCGCTTCGTCGTCGGCCAGCGCGACCAAGCAGTTTCGCACGTCGCCCGGAGGCAGCACGCCGAGTTCCTTTTGCAGGCGTCCGGAGCTGCCGCCGTCATCGCTGACCGTCACGACGGCGGTGAGGTTGGTGGTTTTGCGTTTCAATCCGCGCAGCAGCGTGGAAAGCCCCGTACCGCCGCCGATGGCGACGATCTTGTAGCCGTTGCGCAGGCGCATCTCGTACAACGTGTCGAGGATGTGTTCGCGCCCGCCCATGGCGCTTGCGCGTAAAATCGCGAGCAGCCATTGCCGGATTCCGAGGAAGATCAACGCAGCGCCGATGATGATGAAGATCCACGCGAGATATCCCGGCGGGAAGTAGTCGGTTACGAAGCTGTCGACCAGCTCGTTCGCGTGCAAATCCAAACCGATCGCAACCAGGTACCGGTCGATGCCGTTGACGAGCAGAAGAATGCCGGCGATGGCGACGATGAGCCAGCGTTTGACGCCGAGGCCCGGGTACGCCCATCGCAGCACGGGGGGTACGCGACTGAGCATCATCGCTTGGTATCCCGCACGTCGAGATACACGTCCGCCAACCCTTGCCGGTCCAGGTGATCGAACAAGCGGCGCGCGACATAAATCGAGCGATGGCGTCCACCCGTGCAGCCGATGCCGATCGTCAATTGCGATTTGCCTTCAGTGATGTAGCGCGGCGTCAAGAAATCCACCATGTCGAAGAGTTGCTGTAAAAACGGTGTCGTGGCGGGATCCGTTTCGATGTACTCGGCGACCGCCGGGTCGGCGCCCGTGAGCTGGCGAAGCGAATCCACGTAGTTCGGATTCTTTAGGAAGCGTACGTCGAACAGCATGTCCAGGTCCAGCGGCAAACCATATTTGAAGCCGAAGGCGACAACGGTAACCGAAAGCGCGCGTTCGCCCGGACGGAACGTGGCCGCGATACGCTCTTTCAAGTCGGCGTGGGTCAAGCTCGTCGTGTCGATTATCTGGGTCGCCAAGGCGCGCAGCGGCGCAAGAACGGAACGTTCGAGCGAAATTGCCTCCCGGACGGAACCGACACCGGTGAAGGGGTGCCGCCGGCGCGTTTCGCTGTACCGGCGCACAAGCACGTCGTCTTTGGCTTCGAGGAAGAGCAGCAGCGGCCGCGCCCCGTCAGCCGAAACCTCGCTGATGACCGGCAGCGCATCACCGAGCGCGCCGCCGCTGAGCACGTCGAGTGCGACGGCGACCTCGCGCACTTGCGCATCCTTCAGCACCGAGAGGGTTTGCGGGAGCATCTTCGGAGGAAGGTTATCTACACAGTAAAAGCCCAAGTCCTCAAAAGTCTTCATTGCCTGACTCTTGCCCGCGCCCGAGAGTCCGGTTACGAAAACGAGCCGATCTAAAGCCATTCGACGCACCCGGAGCGTTCACACGTCATGAAACTGTTTTCGCCCGAAAAGGCAAACGCCCTCATCTCGAAGGTTTCCCCGCTGGTTGAGGAGCTGTGGGCGAAGCGCCGGGATCTCGCCATTCGCCTCTTGGAAACGGACCCGGTGCTGCGCGGAACCGAGCCTGCGCCGCACTCGCGCATGGCCACGCCGCGTTCACCGTTCACCCCGGGGCGATTCAGCGAACAAAAAGCGGAGATCGTGCGCATCATCAATAGAATCGAAGCGTACGGGTGCATCGTGAAAGACATCGATTTGGGCCTCATCGATTTTCCGTCGATGCGGGACGGACGCGCGATCTATCTGTGTTGGAAAGCGGGAGAAGACCGAATCGCGCACTGGCACGGTATGGACGAAGGCTTCTCCGAACGCAAAGAACTGTAAAAGCAAAGCCCGCGTTTGCGGGCTTTGTGCTAAGTGTCGAACCACCCCGAGCGAAGTCGAGGGGTACCTCTACGGCGTCGTAACGGTTGCTTCGACCGGAATGAAATCTTCCGCGAGACCCTGCAGGCGCACATCACCGAATTCGGCCGTATAGGCACCGGCTTCAGCGCCCTTGATTTCGCCGACCTCGGGCACGTTCGCGAGCTGCGGAATCTTGGAACGAATCTCTTCCGGGATGCGCACCTTGTCGCCCACCGAAAGCTTGCCCTGGTCCCAAAGCGCGTTCAGGCCGTCCAGCAGCATCGGCAGTGGAATGCCGTAATCTTCGCTGATTGCGCCGATGGTGTGCGATTCGCTGATCGCGCAGTTGGAACAGCCGCCCAAATGAAAGCGGGCGAAGACGCGCCGCGCGCCGGCGTGCAATTTGAACGCCTGGTCGACGGTCATCTCGGGGGTGAAACGTGGCTCGCTCATACTCATACCTTCGCCTAGAACGCCGGCTGGCCCCCGCCGGTTGCGGTTAAGGCTTGCACACGGCGGCGCAGTTCGCGCACCTCGATGGCGTCGAGTGCGTGCCCGACGCTCGAAGCGAGGGAGGCAAGCGCGCTCTCCTCGTCGGGGTCGTACAGGTCGTCGTCGATCTTCGGCCCGCATACGAGTATCCCCAAGAGTTCGCCGCGTACGATCATGGGGAAGGCAAGCGTTCCCGGCAGCGTGGAGTCGCAGTCGCGCACGTGCACGCTTACACGGCGGGCGCGCATCGAAAGTACGGCCGGGTCGTTCTCGTCGACGTCGGGCGCAACGGCGAACGTATGCATCTGCGCGCGATACACCGCGCCGTCGGCGACCCAAATACCCGCGTTGCGCGCTCTCGCGTATCGCTCGACGGTTTTCACGCAGCGCGAAAGCAGGACGCCGGGGTCCGTAACGTACGATGCTTCCTGCGCGAACGCGTGAATCGCGGCTTCGGCAAGATGCCGCTCCCGAAAGAGCGCGCTGTCGACGAAACGATCGACGCGCGCGTGCACGAAGCGAATCGAAAAGCCGAGCAGCAGCGCCACCGCGAGCTGTACGGCGATGCTGGTGACGTGGCTGGTATTTTCGACGTATTTGGCGAGCAGGGTTTCGACGATGACGAAAATGCCGACGACGATGATTGAAACGGCGGTGTAAACGACGGCGCGATTCAGGACGAAACCGACGTCGATCACGCGGTGCCGCAGAATGACGTAAGCCAGACCTACCGGCATGAGCGCGATCGGCAAAAGAGCGATTTGGTCGACGACCGCGATGTAGCCGATGCTCGCGGTGACTCCCAAATCCACGCCTACCGCTGCAAGCGTAAGACCAAGAAGCAGAAAAACCCATCGCCGTCGCTGACGCTCGGCAGGCGCGCCGTAGAGGTGCGCGGTTACGAGCGTCACGACGACGAGCAACGTACTGAGCGCCATGCCCCAAAGCACGACATAATTGAACAAGGAAGTCTCGGCCGCCGAAAACGGCACCCAAATCGAGGATATCGTGATCGCCGATCCTACGGCTGCGATCGTGAGCGCAAGACGCGCGAGCGCACCAGGGAGCGGCTGCGCTTTCCCGGACGGAAATGTCGCTGCAAACATTGCGACCGCTCCGGTGCCCAGCAGCATGAGGACCGTTCCGATGACTTGCACGACGGCCGTAAGCATCGGCGTCGCGAAAACGTTGTTCCGCATTCCAATGGTAATGCCGTAGCACCATAGGAACGCGACGAGCCAGCGCGATGCGGGATCGGCAAAGCAGCGCCAAGCCAGAAGCGCGGCAACGAAAAGAAACGAGAAACGGATGAGGTACAGCGGCCAAAATGGTTTGTACGTGTTTATCCGCGGCGTCGCGAGCGTGACGCGCCGCGAACCGTTCACGACGACCTGAACCTTGGAATTGGGAAGCGCATACAGCACCCGCGCGCGCTCGATTTGGGTATTTCCGTAAAAGATCGTGTCGCCGGGTTTTATCCCGGCCTTCGCGGCCGAGCTGCCCGGATCGACTTGCGTTACGGTAATGCCGCCCGGCGTGGACGGGCTGACGATGAAGTTCACGCCGTAATCCGGCATGCCGGGGAGTGTGAGCTGATAGCATACGAAAGCAGCTCCGAGCGTGATGCACAGGAGCACAGCAACTCGCCAGAACGCCAGGCGCTGCTTCATGCCGGTATTTTGCGGAAAAGCGCGGCGTACGCCTGTCGGACAGGCAACTGTGCTAAAATTGAACTACTATGAAACGTTTGCTAGCCTGCGCAGCGTGGGGTGCTGTTGCGCTGGTGCCGGTGGCCGCGGGTGCCGTGCAGACTACCGTCATTACGCAGACCGCTGCCCCCGTGCAGATTGAGTCGTGTTCCATCGACGTAACGCTCGATGTATCCACGCCGTGGTTCAACCAATCCTCAGGCGGATCCGGGTCCGCCGAGCCGGCGTATGCGTACGACGGCCGCATCTACGCGAACCGGACTTCGCAGCCGGCATACACAGATTCGGAAGTCGGCCCGGACCCTGCTTCGGTTAACGGATCGCAAGTCTATGCGACCGCGCAGTCCGTGAATCGCTCGGCGAAAACCGTAACCGGCGTCGTCTACGAATTCAACGTACTCAAAGGGAACGGAAAAAGTCCGATCGCGGTTTTCTACGGCGGCCGAACGGGCAGCTTCGGAGAAAACGTCGTCATCCGGCCGGACGGCCACGGGCTCCCCCAGTGGAGCACGAGTGTGGGCGAGACGCACATCGGATCAGTCGCCTGTTTCATCGCGTACGTTCGTTTTAGCGATGGCAGCGATTGGACTTCGCCGATGGCCGTTCTCACGAAATAGACGCGGAGTACGCCTGTAAGCCGGATTCTGTCCCCGCAGAGCGGGTGACGGCCATCTCTCTGGGGTGCGCGTTACCGCGCACCTCGGTGCGACTTGGCTCGTTCGGACGGGCAATCCGTCTCCGCAGCTCAGTCATCCTGAGCTTGTCGAAGGAAATCGAGCGGTCTTGCTTCAGGTGGGGTTTACCCGAGCGCACGTCACCGTGCAGCTCCGTGAGCTCTTACCTCACGATTTCACCCTTACCCCAAATTGCTAACGCAATTTGAAGACCCTTTGGGGGGCGCGCAGCCATGGATGGCGGAGCGCCCGTTAAACCTTTCGGGGTCCCCGAAAACGCTTGCGTTTTTGGGGCGGTATGTTTCTGTGGCACTTTCCTTCGGGTCGCCCCGACAGGACGTTATCCTGCACCTCGCCCTGTGAAGCCCGGACTTTCCTCGACGCGCTAACGCCGCGGCCGTCCAGCGTACTCCGCGTTCGCCAGTGTATCATGACGCGCTCGTTGATGAATTTAAGGCGTTCGGCCCAATGCAAAATTGAATCGCGGGTCCCAAGCAATCGCAGAGCGCCTAGCGGAACGTAACGCAGCAGACTCATCGCAGCAAGGAGAGTCTATGAAGCAGTCGAGTTTCGCATTGGCCGCGATGCTTTCGATCGGGATCGCATCGTGCGCGGGCGGCGGGCAAACGCCGTATACCGGCGCCGGCCCTGACTTCCAACGCGCGGTTACCACCGAGGCGGCAGCCGCGTCTGATGCCGAGCAATTGTTCGTCGCGTCCGCGGACCCGTTTTTCGTGGACGACTTCGCGTTGCCGGTGGGGGACTCGTCGATGCCCGCGCACGTGCTTCAAAACGTCAACGAACCGGTTCCGCTTGCGGTCGATGCGCATCATCTCTTCGTCGGGAGTCTTGATGACAGCGTCATCTACAGGTACGATTTACCGATTTCGGGCGGAGCGGCGCCGCAAACGATTTCACTAGGGGGACTGCGAACGGCGTCCTCGCACGGCGCGTTTCGCCCGCCGCTCAGCGGACTCGGCGACGCGAAACCCGTTCTGGATATCGGCGATCCTACAGGTATCGCGGTCGGAAACGGATTTCTGTACGTCGCGGGTGTGGGGAACAACTTCAAGGAACAAGTTCAGGCGTATGCGACTCCCGTGACATCCGGCGCAATGCCGGCGGCGACGATCCAATACGATGCGATCGATTTCCTGGCCGTTGCGACGTCGGGAAACGCTCTGTACGTTGCGTCGACGACGGAAGGAACGATTCGTGCGTTTGCGACCCCGCTGCACTCCGGTCAAACCCCGCTCTTCACGATTAACATTCGCCCGCAACAGGACGCTGCCATCGGTATCACCGTTAGCAGTAAGATTTATGTGGCGGATTATTCGTTTGGCGAAGTGCTTGTGTTCGATCGGCCGTATCACAGCGGCGAGACGCCCGTGAGACTCAATATGAAAATCGCTAACGGCGGCTTGAATCCGGCCCCGTTTGCTGTCGCCGTTGACCGTCAGCATTTGTTCGTGAGCGCAAGCAACGGTGTGTATCAGTACGACCTTCCGATAACCTCGAACGAAATGCCGAGCGCGATCGTGCCGATGACCAATGGCACTCCGACGGGTGTTGCGGTGTGGCCGAAGTGGCCGCAATGAAAAGCTTTTTGGAGGCAAGGAGACTCGAACTCCTGACCCTTACGCTGCCAGCGTAATGCTCTACCAACTGAGCTATGCCCCCGAGCGACCCGCCAAAATTCCCGGCGGTTTACAAACATCCTGGAGATGAGGGGGCTCGAACCCCTGACCCCCTGCTTGCAAAGCAGGTGCTCTACCAGCTGAGCTACATCCCCGAATAACGTGACCGGCGCTCGTTCGCAGGCTGCCGCGAACGCACCTTCCCCGGGCGTTAATCCCAACGTTCAGATTCCTTTCACGTCTTGTCTCCAGACTCAAAATTACCGATACTAGAATCGGAGGCGTAAGAAGATGATCCACGTGTTGGTGATGGCCGCGCTTGGTGCCATACCCTCGTGCTGGGACGTCTTCGATGCTGCCCTGCGGCACAACGCAAGTGCCGCACACCCGCCATACGTCACCTACAGGGAACGCATGTCTGTGAGCATGGACCGCGAGCAGATCTACACCAGTGATGCGACGGTCGATTACCGCGACGACGGCGTTGCGCGCGTATCCGACGAGCGCTTTGCGTATCAGCCTTTCGTGACGCGCCGCGAAGAGCCCGGGCCTCCCGAGCTCGGACCGTACGGGAGCCGGCGTCTGATGTGGATGCCCGAAACGCCCGACCTGCCGACTATCGCGCGCGTCCGGGCGCTCGCTAAAGTGACCTGCACGCTTGCGGACGAGGAAACGTACAAGGCGCACGATACCTATCATCTCGTCTTCAACGGCGAAAGCGAGTCGGAGCCGCGTCTGCAAGAGCTCTGGGTCGACGCGCATTCCCACGATATCTGGAAACTGATCGTCACCGGCCCGGTCATTTTCGACGACGGCACAAGAGCCGACGGCTTGGCTCAATTTCAAGTCGAGCTTGGATACACCGGACCGTATTTGCTCGTGAACCACGTGGTCTGGTCGTACCGTCTCCACCAATATTCGCAATACGCCGACTATTTCGGCGAATACACGTACGGCGATTACGCGTTCCCGTCCACGCTGCCGTCGTCGTATTTCCTCGGCTTCAGCGCGCCTCTGAAATAACAGAAGCCTCGGCGCGCAGCCGGGGCTTCCAAATGGTGGGCCATCAGTGACTCGAACACTGGACCTCATGCTTATCAAGCATGCGCTCTAACCAACTGAGCTAATGGCCCG
>Ga0070735_10004649_pt1 | contig 11516 bp, 8 predicted proteins | sample Coa_R1_FD_66443 | JGI IMG/M metagenome (GOLD analysis project Ga0070735, IMG submission 66443) | Surface soil microbial communities from Centralia Pennsylvania, which are recovering from an underground coalmine fire - Coalmine... | ecosystem: Environmental > Terrestrial > Soil > Unclassified ... | reverse complement strand
ATGCACGATACGGCGGTGGGCCTCATTGTAAGCGACGGCCCAAAACCCGATTACTCCGACTCGACGGGCCTGGCGTCCGACTCGCAGCAGTCGGACGCGGCGAGCGGCGTAAGCCCGGGAAATCCGCAGCCTCCCGCGCCCGATCCCGCCGAGCTTCAAAGCCATACGTTTGACCGCAGCATCACCATCAAGCACGATGGACTTGGCTCGCGGCAGGTCCGGATAGAGTATGTGGACGCCGACGGGGAGCACACGCCGGTGATTGACGAGCCCCACAAGGAGGGCGATCGCGTGCCGCTCCATTTCGAGTATCGAGGCAAGACGATAACGCTCCGCGCATTCTATAACGACGAAAAGAAGTGGGAGATACCCAACCTGGATCCGGAGGCGACCAAGCACCAACGGATCGATAATCCGGGAGGCGCGCATTGAGCCGGGTGCCGGAGGTGAAGATCGCGCCCTCGCTGCTCGCCGCGGACTTCGGCGCGTTTGCCGGCGCCGCGAAAGCCTGCGAAGCCGGCGGCGCGGAATTCCTTCATTTCGACGTGATGGATGGGATTTTCGTGCCGAACATCTCGTTCGGCATGGGCGCGGTAAAGGCGCTGCGGCCGGTTTCGCGCGCCTTCTTCGACGTCCATCTGATGATCGTGCAGCCGGAGCGCTACGTCGAGGAGTTCGTCCGCGCCGGCGCCGACGGCGTGACCGTCCAGGCAGAGGCCTGCGTGCATCTCCAGCGGACGCTGGCGCTTATCCGCAAGGCTGGAGCCAGGGCCGGGGTCGCGCTCAACCCCGCAACGCCGGAGACCGCGCTTGAGTACGTGCTGGACGATGTTGACCTCGTCCTGGTTATGACGGTCAATCCCGGCTTCGGGGGCCAGCAGTTTCTGCCGGCCATGCTGCCCAAAATCCGGTGCGTGCGCGACATGATCCAGGGGGCCGCGCACCCCATCCACCTCGAGGTGGACGGCGGAATCGAGGCGCACACCGCTCCCGCTGCGGCCGAGGCCGGGGCGAACGCATTCGTGGCCGGCACCGCCATCTTCGGTCACCAGGGCGGCCCGGGCGCGGGCATTCGCGCGCTGCGCGACTCGCTGAGCCGGTAACCGCATCGCGACATCTGAACGGATCCGGCAGGAGAGCTGACTATGCAGTCGCCGACAGTCTACTCCTCGGTCGTCACTCCGCGGTCGCGACGGCTGCGGACCGTCGGCGTCGTGCTTCTGGCAGCCGTGCTCGCATTGACGCTCTACGGCTACTTTGGCCTGATGCCGGCAATCGAGCGGACGCTGCGTCGCAACCCCGAGGTCGCCGCCTCCACACCACGCCTGTCGCCTGCGCTAGATGCCGCAAGCCCGGCGGCAGCGCGCGCGCACCGAGTCCGCAAACTGCAGATCGCGATCGCACTGGCCTATTGGGGCGTCTGCTCGCTGCTTCTGGTCGGTGCGATCGTCGTCGCGTGGCTCGACTTCCGCGAGATAACGCGGACCTACGTGGAGAATCGGCGGGCGATCTGGGCGGACAGCACCGGGCCGCCGTCAACGGACGATGCCGATTGAGCGACACGGCATGGATGCGGCGAGCCCTCAGACTCGCCGCAAAGGGCTTTACGCCCCCTAACCCGATGGTGGGCTGCGTGCTCGTCCGGGACGGCGCGATCGTCGGCGAAGGCTATCACCATGCCGCCGGCCATCCCCATGCTGAGGCGAATGCACTTGCCGCCGCGGGCGACCGCGCGGCCGGCGCGACGGCTTACGTCACCCTGGAGCCCTGCTCGCACTGGGGCCGGACGCCGCCGTGCGCCGACGCGCTCATTCGCGCCCGCGTGGCGCGCGTCGTGTGCGCCTCGTCCGATCCCAATCCGAAGGTGGCAGGGAGCGGTCTCGACCGGCTGCGCGCGGCCGGCATCCCCGCCGAAACAGGCGTTCTGGAGGCCGATGCGATCCGGCTGAACGAGGCGTTCTTCCACTTCCATGCGACTAGCCTTCCGTTTGTAACCATCAAGGTCGCCGCCACGCTCGATGGAAAGATCGCGACACGGACAGGCGATTCGCGCTGGGTCACGGGCGAGCCGGCGCGCCGCCATGCGCACCGAATTCGCGCCCAGTCAGGCGCCGTGATGGTGGGAATCGGCACGCTCCTTGCGGACGATCCTCGGTTGACCGCGCGCCTGCGCCCGTCGTCGCCGCGACAGCCGCTCCGCATCGTGGTCGACAGCGCGCTGCGGACGCCTCCCGGCGCCAGTGCCGTAGCGGAGGCGCGGGCGCGGCCGGAGGAGCCGCCGCTGCTTATCGCTACCACGGATCGGGCTGACAGCGCGCGCGCGGCGGCGCTGGAGGGCGCGGGCGTCGAGATCGCCCGGCTGCCCTCGACCGCCGAGGGACGTGTAGACCTTGTCGTTCTCATGCGCCAGCTCGCGGAACGCGAAATCATCAGCGTGCTCTGCGAGGGGGGCGGCGAGATGAACGCGGCACTGCTTGCTGCGGGCCTGGCGCATAAGGCGCTGGTCTTCCTCGCGCCGAAAATCGTAGGCGGGCGCGACGCGCCGACGGCCGTGGAGGGCGCCGGCGCAGAGTGGATGGGTGAGGCGACCCCGGTCGCCGGAATGCGCGTCCGCAGGATCGGCGGCGATCTGCTGGTGGAAGGCAGAATCTATCCAAAGGTAGAACCTGCGCCTTCGAGCCGATAGGCTGGCTGGCGGATGGCGGCCTATCGTACTTCCTGTGGTAGAATCCCTGAACCGCCGGAATTGGCCCTCCACTTTCGATCGCGAGCCAGCAATAATTACAGCATGGGAGCAGGCGAAGTCGATGTTTACCGGGCTTGTAGAGGCGACTGGCAGGGTCCTCGATGTTGAGCGCGAGACACGCTCCGCGCGCATACGCGTCTGCGCTCCGGCCGTCGAGTCGCTGCTCGCCATCGGCGCAAGCGTCGCGGTTAATGGCTGCTGCCTGACGGTCGTCGAACTGTCCGCGGCCAATCACGTCGTGTCGTTCGACGCAATTCCGGAGACGATGGACCGGACGAACCTTGGGGACCTCGAGCCGGGCGACGCCGTGAATCTGGAGCGCCCGCTGGCGGCGAACGCGCGACTCGACGGCCACTTCGTTCAGGGTCACATCGACGGCGTCGGCATCATCCGGACGATCACGCCGGCAGAGAATGCCGTCATCCTGGAAATCGAGGCGCCGGAGTCGCTCGCTCGCTATTTCGTTGAGAAGGGCTCCGTGGCCGTGGACGGCGTGAGCCTTACCGTTGCCTCGGTAGATGGCAGCCGCTTTACGGTCTGGACGATTCCGCACACGCGAAGCGTGACGACGCTCGGCTGCCGCAAGGTCCGTGACCGCGTCAACCTGGAGTGTGATCTGATCGGCAAGTATATCGAACGGTTATTGTCAGCGCGATTTGGCGGATCGCTGCCGGCCGGCGGCGAACTGGCGCCAGCGCGATAGCTCGCTTGGAGATTCTCGTAACTATGCAACTCAGGCGACACACGTCATTGTGCGCATCGCATGGCCCAGCCGGCCGGCTGCGGGCAGGCATTATCCGAAGAGCGGCGCTCTTCGGTGCGATGCTTCTGGCCGCCGCGCTCTCGGCCCAGGCAGCGGCGGAGGCTCAATCCGCGGCGCCTCAGCCTCACGCCGCGCCCGCGCAAAAGACCGCCCCGGCCCCGAAGCTGCCGCCTGCCGGCGGCCCGGCCGCGCCGGATCCAGCTTCGGTTCGCCCGGTTGCGCCGACGATCCAGGCGCCACCCGCCAGGCTCCATCCCGGTGTGACTCCGTCGCTGGTCGTGCATCTGTCCCATCCGCTGTACCATATCGCCGTCGATCCCAAGAGCGGCGAGCCGGTGATGCCGCGCAACGTGGTGGCGTACGCACGGCTGGACGGCTGGCCCGCGGACGTGCCGCAGCCGGCGAGCTTTACCTGGCGCGTTATGCTCGATTGGGACTTCAAGGCCTGCCCGACGCACCACTCGATCTCGCGGCTGAAGTTCGAGCATCCCAGCCCGTTTCCGGTAAACCTGGCCGGCGAAGTCCGCGGCGGCCGGCTGAAAGTCTTCGCCAAGACATCGTTCGAGGGGCGCGAGGTGTCGGCGGTGGCGATCGCGGAGGTGCGCGGCACGAATCCGCCGCGCTCCGCCGTGCTGCGGGCGTTTCCTCCGAACCGTACCGGATTGATCGCTTCGAAGATCGCGATGGCCGAAAGCGGAATGCGGCAGTTCGACCCGGTGGACGGCCTGCCGATGCTCTCCAAGAGCACGGACGTCGGGCTGATGCAGCTCAATGCGCCGACGGGCGGCGTCACCGCGGACGACCAGGTCTGGGACTGGAGGGCGAATGTCCGCCGGGGCCTGGAGATGATGGCGGACAAGCGGCGGATCACGGTTTTCGCGTCGCGTGGCTCATCCGGCAGGCGGGCCGATCTCCGCGAACCCGTTTTAGGCTACGAGAATGCAGTCTGCGTCGCCTTTGCCCGATGGTATGTAGGCTGGCCGACCACCGGTCCGCTTACTGTCCCGCCGTTATCGAAGGCTCCCGGGTCGGGCATGCAGCCCGGCGAGGAGGACCCCGACCACGTGGCGCTCAGTCAGGAGGAGCGCGACATGATCCGCCGGTACAACGGCGGGCGAGAGTTCACGCTGGCCATACTCACCGATCCGAGCTCGCTTTCGGTACGCGGCATCGAGTGGCGGGTCGATCCCGCGCGAGGGGGCGTCCGCGCGCGCGCGGGGGATCCCGACTATGTGGGCCACGTCCTGTGCGCGCATAGCGGATTTGTGTTCCCGAAGCCGGTGACCGCCCATCATTCGCGGCGCCGCCACCGCCGCAGGCGGCGTACGTAGGACAGGATTAACAGATGGCATCGCCGGTACCTGCGGAAGACTTCGCGGCCCTCGAAACCGAGGGCCGCAATCCCCGGACGCTCAGTCTAGATTCCCTCGACCCTCAAGAGCTGATCGCGCTGCTTCATAGCGAGAACAGAACGGTGCTCGACGCCGTCGAGCTCGCGCTGCCGGCCGTAACGCGCGTGGTAGAGGTCGTCAGCCAGCGTCTTGCCACGGGCGGCCGCCTGTTTTACGTGGGCGCGGGCACCAGCGGCAGGCTGGGCGTGCTCGACGCCAGCGAGTGCCCGCCCACCTTCGGCGTGTCGCCGGACCGTGTACAGGGGATCATCGCCGGCGGGCAGACCGCGCTTACGACCTCGATCGAGGGCGCTGAGGACAGCCCGGAGATGGGCGCTCAGGCGATGCGCGAGCGGAGCACAGGCGCGAAGGACGTTGTGATCGGCATCGCCGCAAGTGGGCGCACTCCCTTCGTGATCGGCGCCATGGCTGCGGCGCGCCGGGCCGGCGCATTTACCGTCGCGGCGGTCAACGTGTCTCGGGCGGCGATGTCGGAGCATGCCGACGTGACGATTGCCGCGGTGACCGGGCCGGAGCCGCTGACCGGCTCGACGCGAATGAAGGCGGGCACCGCCCAGAAGCTCGTGCTCAACATGCTTACCACGGCGACGATGATTCGCCTCGGCAAGGTGTATAGTAACTTGATGGTCGACGTGCGGGCGACCAATCGCAAGCTGAAGGACCGTGCGGCTCGCATCGTGATGGCTGCCGCGGACACAGATCGCGCGACCGCCGACAGCGTACTGTCCGCCGCCGACGGGCACGTCAAAGTCGCGATCGTGATGCAGCGGCTCGGCATCGGCCAGCAGGAGGCGTGGGACCGCCTCGAGGCGGCCGGCGGCTGGGTCCGGAAGGCGATCGAGCTGTAACGCGAGATAGGAAGGCAGGAAGGCAGGCGATGAGCAATCTCGATTTTATGGGTCGGATTGCCGAGGGTAAGATTCTGGAGGCAATGGAGGAGGGCAAGTTCGATAACCTGCCCGGCAAGGGCAAGCCGATCGTCTTCGACGAGGATCCGCTGACGCCTCCGCACCTCCGAATGATGAACCGCATCCTGCGGAACGCGAACGTTCTGCCGGAGTGGATGCAGGTCTACCGCGACATCGAGGCGGAGCAGAAGCAGCTAGTCGAGCTGCACCGGAAGGTTTTGCGGGAGCATCGCCGCTGGGGCGCGCGCCTGGCGAACAGCGGCGATGACGCCGCCGCGGCACGGCAGTACGCGGCCTGGCACGAAAGATCCCGGGACACCTATTATCGGGCCCTTAAGGGTCTTAACAGCGCGATCCTGAAGTTCACGATCATCGCCCCGACCACGGCGAAGGCGATCGGCACGTACAAGATCGACTCCGAGATGGCTGCCTACGATGCCGATGTGCCCGTGCTTGCGCGCACACCCGCGATACCGGCGGCAGGAGCGCCATCCGAGCGGTAGCGCCTGTGCCGTTCAGATCCCGCAGGCGGCCTGCATCGCCTTCAACGGCCTCTAAACGTGGCGGGGCGGCTCCGGCCCAAGCCGCGCGCGCCGTTGCGCTGATTCAGGCGCACCGCCCTAGATTCAGGCCCGCGTCTGCAGTGCGGCGAACGCGATCCGACAGTCCCCTGGTGTGGTTCACAACCTATGCCCCTTGCTGCACACATCAGCGCATTCATAACGCGGTTTGGGGCGTCCGTCCCGATCGTGCAGGCGCCCACCGGCAGTATCGCCGGTCCGGAGCTGGCGATATCCGTGTGCCAGGCCGGCGCGATGGGCGCAATGGCGCTCACCTGGGCCGACCGGGAAGCCGCGGCAAGCCACGTTGCGGCCGTCCGAGCCGCAACTGCCGCGCCTTTCCTCGTTAACTACGCTCTCGCTTTCCCGCCGAAATCACTCGCCGCGGCGCTGGAGGCCGGCGCCCCGATCGTATCGTTCTCCTGGGGCGATCCCGCGGAACACGCGGCGCTCGTCCGCTCGTTCGGCGCGCGGCTGGCAATCCAGGCGACGAATGCCGAAGGCGCCAAACGCGCCCTCCAGCACGGACCGGACTTCCTCGTGTGCCAGGGCATCGAGGCTGGCGGCCACGTCCAGGCGACGCGTCCGCTCCGCGCCGTGCTCGATGAGGTCCTTTCGGCCGCGGAGGGCGTTCCGATAGTCGCCTCGGGCGGGATCGGCGATGGCTCAGCGATCGCCGAGGCATTGCGGGCTGGGGCTTCTGCCGCCATGCTTGGCACGCGCTTCGTCGCGACGCGGGAGAGTACGGCGCATCCGGAATACAAACGTCGTATCGTTCTGTCTTCCGTCGAGGAGGCTAGCCTTACAGTCTGCTTCGACGGCGGCTGGCCGTACGCCGCGCATCGGGTCTTGCGGAACAGCACCCTGGACGCGTGGGAAGCGGCAGGGTGTCCGCCAAATGGACGGCGCCCCGGCGAATCCGAAGTCATCGGCGCGGACGCGGCCGGCGAGCCAATCCTCCGCTATGCCGACACCGCGCCCCGCGATGGCTTCACCGGCGACATCGAGGCGATGTGCTGCTACGCCGGCGAGTCCTGCGCCGCGATACACGATCTTCCCTCCGCCCGCGATCTCGTCCCGCGCCTGTGGGCGGATGCCCTCGCTGTCCTCTAAGCGCGCCTAACGCTCCCGGCACCGGGTTAACTCAGTTATGAGCTGCGGGTCCGGCGAACCCGCCGGGCTCTGATCGCGCCGCAGGCGGCCTGCACGGGAAGTATCCGCTCAAGCTGCCGAAACGCGTATGGGTTGAACGCGGCAGTCTCCCACGGTGAACAAAAACCGCGCAAACAGATACTAAACTTGATAGCAGTCGTCTGTCCTGCAGATCCTCTCCCGCTTCCGGAGGTGCGCACATGCCCCCGCCGCGATTCCGCTCGGTCGTTCTCGCGCTCCTGTTTGGCCTCGGCGGACTGGCTGCCGGGCCAAATCGCGCGGCAGCCGCCGGCAGCGCTCTGATCGCCGCCGATAAGCACTATGCGCAGCACAGCTATCGCGCGGCGCTCGGCGAGTACCGCGCGGCGCTGTCCGGCGGCGGCATTCCAGCGGCGCGGCGGACGGAGGTCGAGTACCGGATCGCGGTGTCGCTGGGCCGCACGCGCCAGTGGGATGAGGCGCTTGCAGCAGGCCTGGCGTTTCCGCAGGCGCATCGCGATACGGTCTGGGAGGCGCGTGGGCTCTGGAGCCTCGGTCAGCTCTACCAGCGGCTGCCGGCGCATGGGTACCGGCTCGGTGGCCGTGTCTTCCTGGGCGATAACGTGCCGGCTGTGCCGCGCGGCAGCAGCGACCGCCCGGTCCGCGTATCGTTCGCGAGCACGCGGATGCAGGATGAGCGGGAGGCGCTTGAGGCGGCGCACTTGATCTACAGCCGTCTTCACACTGCGGCGACGACGATCGAGGAGATGCGGCTCGACTTCGAGCTGGCAAGATTCCTGCAGTCCGACGAGCGTACGTTGGCGTGGTACTTGAAACCGGATGACTGGCCGAAGCCCTCCGATCCGGCGCTCGCGATCCGGCCGGATGCTCCGTACTCGGTGAATTGGCCGCCACCACAGAAGGTATTCACGCTCTACGCCCACATCAGGATACTTGCCGGGCGAGGCGGCGCGGAGCCGGCACGGCCCGGCACCGAGGCCGCGCGCCGGTCGTCGCTGGCCGCGCTGTCGCTCTACGCGGAGGCGGGGTGGCTGCGGCAGTACCTCAGCGCGATGCGCAACTACGGGATACGAATAGAGGGCGAGCGCCGCGTCCCAATTCCGTATCCCTACCAGGACCGCGACCCCCTGGCGCTTCTGCGGCAGATCGAGCGCGACTACCCGAACGATCAGCTCGCCGACCGTGCCGGCTACGCGATCGGCACTCTGTTCGCAGCCGACGGTAAGTTCGGCGCGGCTGCGGCCGAGTATCGCGGGTTCGCCGCCGCGCGGCCGAAGAGCCCGTGGACGCCCCTCTGCCGCGCGGCGCTGGACGCGCTGCACCACCGGTGGCTTTCGCTCGGATCTCCCGGGCCGTACTATCCCAACAGCCGCGCCTCGATCGAGGTGAGCGCCCGGAACGCGGATGGCGTTCGCCTGCAGCTCTACCGCGCGCCCCTCGACCGCTGGCTGGCGGATCCCAGGCGGCTCGCTGACCCCGAATTCACCATACAGAACGCGGCCGGCGCCGTCCTCGGCCCAAAGATGCGCATTGCGAGTCTGGGCAGGCCGGCAGCAGTCTGGACACGGCGCATACCGGACAGAGGCCTATTTGCGCTCCAGGTGGCGCACGTATCGCTGCCTTTGGCGCAGAGCGGCGCCTACGTGCTCGTCGGCAGCACGCCGGGAGTTCGCGCGGCGCAGCTCCTATTGCGGACCCGGCTGGCGCTCGTGCAGAGGCTGGATCGCGATCGGGCGCTCTACTTCACCGCAGACGCGATTACGGGACGGCCCGTGCCAGGCGCCGCCGTCCTCGCGCGGGAGTTCTACGAGGAGCCGCACGGCAAGGACGGGACGGTCCAGCGCGTGGCGATTGTTCGGGGAGTCACGGGAGCGGACGGCTCCGTGGCGCTGCCTATCGCGCGCAAGCCGAACCGGAGCGGCTTCGCGATCGAGGCGGCCGCCTGGCGCGGCGCGGACTTCGCGGTAACGGGGCGGGAGGGCTGCGGCGACTACGAGGACAACGTGGGCCGGTTCAAGACCTACGGCACGACGGATCGGTCCGTCTACAGGCCGAGCCAGACGGTCAACTTTCGCGAGATGGTGCTGGAGCGGAGTCGCGCCGGTATGGCGCCCGCGCGGGGCCGGCGAATCCACGTCGAGGCGTTCGACGCGCGCGGCCGCCGCATCTACGCCTCCCTGCTCACGACCAGTGAGTTCGGCAGCGTCCACGGGCAGTTTGCGCTGCCGCCGGACGCGCCCCTCGGCGAATACGCGGTGAAGTGCTCCGTCTTCAAGGTAGAAGCCGCTGGAACGGACAACGGCGGGAGCCAGTTCCGCGTCGAGGAGTACCGCAAGCCGGAGTTCCAGGTCTCCGTGACGCCGGACGCCGGTCGGGTGCGCCTGGGCCAGCCGGCCGCGGCCATCATTCGCGCCGCCTACTATTTTGGCGGACCGGCGGCCGGCGCCCGCGTCACCTATCGCGTCCACCGGACCATATTTGCGCAGACCTACGCCTTCCCGACGCCGTTCGACTTCCTCTACGCCGACGCGAGCCAGGGCGGATACGACACCGATTACCGCAACGGCGAGGTGGTGGAGCAGGGCACGGCGACCACCGACGCGAAGGGCGAAGCGCGTGTCTCGTTTGTGACAAAGCCGGACACGATGTACCGGGATTCGGACTTCACCTACACCGTCGAGGCGGACGTGAGGGACTCGAGCCGGCGGACGATCACGGGGACCGGCGCGGTAAAGGCGACGCGCCACGATGTCGGCGTCTTCCTGAACTACCCACACGGCTACACGCATGCAGGCGATCGCGCGCCGATAGAGATCGTCTCGCTCAACGCGTCGGACGTGCCGGTCTCGGTGGAGGGGCGCGTTCGTGTCTTCCGCGAGTCGGCGGTCGAGAACGGCAAGGAGCGCCTCGCCGCCGAGATGCCCATGGCGACGGACGCGCACGGGCGCGCGATCTTCAACTGGACGCCCGGGCGGGCCGGCTTCTATCGAATCGCGTTCGTCACGCGGGACTCCGACGGCGGCGAGGTCGTGGGCTCGACAGTCGTCTGGGTCGCCGGCGTCGAGCTGTCCCGCGGCGACTTCTTCGCGCGCGGCATCACACTGGCCATCGAGCAGCCCTACTACCAGGAGGGCCAGACCGCCAGGCTGCTGATCGCAACGCAGGCGCCGAACTGCACGGTCCTGCTTACGCGGGAGGCAAACAACCAGATCCTGGAGCGCCGGCTGGTCCACGTATCGGGCCGCAGCGCCGAGATTCCGATACCGCTCAGCCACGCCGACGTGCCGAACGTGTTCATCAACGCCGTCACGATCCGAAACGGCGAGGCTCTGGAGGCGTCGCAGGAGCTGTTCGTGCCGCCGGTCAGCCAGTTGGCGAAGGTCAGCGTCGCCGCGGACCAGCCGGCCTACCGGCCGGGCGAGAAGGCGACGTTCCACCTTACGGCCACGGACTGGCATGGCCGGCCGCTGCGCGCCGAGCTGGCGGTCTCCATCTCCGACGCGGCGCTGGCCTACATCCAGAAGGCCTATGCGCCGGACATCCGCGTCTACTACTTCGGCGACCGCCGCTCGCAGAGCGTCCAGTCGGCGAACTCGACCGGCACGGCATTCAACGGCCTCGCACTGGACCTGCAGCCTGTAAGGAACTATGAACTGCAAGGTGGACGCTATCGCCTCAGCTGGGGCGTAACTTCGGGAAGCATAACACGGCTCGCCGGCGACGGCGTGGCCGGAGTGAACACCGATCCGTGGAACGCTGTCCAGCGAAGCACGGGGTACGGAGCTATTGAGCTCGAAACGGCCGTGCCGGACGGGTTCTACGGCCTCAGCCCGGCGCGGCCGGTGGGTCTTCGCGGCGGCAGGCTCATGGCACGGAGCACGGGCACGTCGATTCGCGGGCCCGTAGTTGACTATGAGGGAGGAGTGGAATCCGTAGCGGCCCAATTGAAGCGGCCAGCCACTCTTCATACTCCCG
>Ga0070735_10004648_pt1 | contig 11517 bp, 8 predicted proteins | sample Coa_R1_FD_66443 | JGI IMG/M metagenome (GOLD analysis project Ga0070735, IMG submission 66443) | Surface soil microbial communities from Centralia Pennsylvania, which are recovering from an underground coalmine fire - Coalmine... | ecosystem: Environmental > Terrestrial > Soil > Unclassified ... | reverse complement strand
CGCATGTCCGCACCCAGCCGCCGGCCTGAGATTCGCCGGCGCCGTACCCGCAAAGAGAAAATTGTCCAGTTGCGCAAGCGTCTGGCCGCCGCCAAAACCGAGGCCGACCGCAACCGCCTCACTGCCAAGTTGCAGAAGCTGGCGATCCTGTCCCCCGGCCAGCCGCTGCTGAAGTAGCAGCGCCGAAAGTAGCGCCGCCGTCCCGGCGGCAGTGGTGGGGCGTCCTCGCCCCACACGCACTCGAGGACAAAATGTTTCTCAATCTGCGGCTTGCTGGGTCGGCTCGCTGCTGCCGTCCCGCGTCACCTGCGCGTATACGTCCAACACCCGTCGCACGGATGTTTCCCAGGAGAATCTTGCTGCCTGCCGGTAGCTGCGCTCCTTCATGCGGTCGCGCAGAGGCTTGTCCATCAGCACCCGGTGCAGGGCGCGCATGATCTCGAACACATTCTCGGGATTCACCAGCACGGCCGCATTCCCTACGACCTCGGGTAGCGACGAACCGTTCGACGTAACCACTGGAGTTCCGTGCGCCATAGCCTCGAGCGGGGGCAGGCCGAAGCCTTCATACAGCGACGGAAAGACGAAGATCTTTGCTTCGTCGTAAAAGATTCGCAGCACTTCGATGGGAATGAACCCCAGAAACCTCACATCGTTTTGCACGCCGCTGCGGATGACGGTCCGCCGCAAATCGGGATTACCAGACAGATCGTCCCCGATAATGATCAGCTTGAGATCGGGATACGCCTGATCCTTTTCCAACTCCGTTTTTAGGGCGGAGAAGGCCTCGATCATGCGCACCACGTTCTTATGCGGACTGATGCGCCCGGCATACAGCAAAAAGGGATACGTCACCTGGTAGCGTTGCGCGATCATCTCGCGATCGGCGGCGCTGGCATGACCGTGCAGGAAACGTTCGTCAATCGCGTTGTAGACGACTTCAATGCGTTTGGAAGGAATATTGAAAAGCTTCTCGATCTCATTCCGCGTAAAATTCGAGACCGCGAAAATCCGCGCCGCGCCGCTGAGCGCGCGTTTCGTAAACTGAAAATAGACTGACTCCCAAAGTCCGCTTCGCGGTCTCGTCATATGTTCCAGCATGTCGTGCACCGTCATCACGTAAGGGCAGGGCAGGGCACGCGGAATAGAAAACAGGTTAGGGATGTGCACCAGGTCGCAGCGCAATCGTTTCAGCGCGCCGCGAAACTCGCGCACCCCCTGCAGCGACCGCTCCGAGGCTAGAAGTGGAATATTGTTGAAATTACCGGGTAGGGGGCCGATCTCTTGCAACTTGGCAGGAGGTCCGATCAGAAAGTAGGGATTCTCGTGGTCGATTCGGCCCAGCGTCCGAACCACGTTGCGGATATAGGTGCCTACGCCGAACTCGCTCATCCGCCGGATGTCGATGGCGATCTTCACCGCTTCGATTTAACCACAGAGCGCCGACCAGATCACAGCGGAATTACGCTCTCACCTCAGCTTGCGCCTTGGCCCGGCGGTCCGCATACAGCGGGAACGCCTCGCAGAGTTCGAGCACCTGCTTACGCACTTTAGCGAGCACTGGAGCGTCGGTGCGCTGCAATAACGATTCGGCAATCCAATGGCCGATCTGCCGCATCTCCGCTTCCTTCATGCCGCGCGTGGTCAGTGCCGGCGTGCCGATGCGGATGCCGCTCGGCTTCATCGGCGGGTTGGTATCGAACGGAATAGCATTCTTGTTCACCGTGATACCAGCCTCGCCTAACGCTTTCTCCGCCTCGCTGCCCAGCATTCCCTTGGAGAAGACGTCCACCAGCATCAGATGCGTGTCGGTGCCCCCAGAAATGATTCGGAAGCCCTCGTCGGACAGCGACTGTGCCAGCACCTTGGCGTTCGCCACGATCTGCCGGGCGTAGTCGCGGAACTCCGGTTGCATCGCCTCCTGGAAGCACACCGCCTTCGCCGCGATGATGTGCACCAGCGGCCCACCCTGCATTCCTGGGAATACGACCTTGTCGATCGCTTGCGCGAACTCCGCCTTGGAAAGAATCATTCCCGATCGCGGCCCGCGCAGCGTCTTGTGCGTGGTCGAAGTCACGATGTGCGCGTGTGGCACGGGCGAAGGATGCGCACCGCCCGCCACCAGTCCCGCAAAATGCGCCATGTCCACCAGGTAGAGCGCACCCACTTTGTCGGCGATCTGGCGCATGCGCGCAAAGTCAATGATTCGCGGGTACGCACTGCCTCCGCCAATAATCAGCTTCGGCCGCTCTTTTTCGGCGAGTTTCTCCAACTCGTCGTAGTCGATGGTTTCCGATTCCTTCGTGACTCCATAGGGAACGATTTTGTAAGTCTTACCCGAAAAATTCAGATGATGCCCGTGCGTGAGATGCCCACCATGCGCAAGGTTTAGTCCAAGGATCGTATCGCCCGGCTGTAGCACGGCGGCGTAAGCCTCCATATTGGCCTGCGATCCGGCGTGTGGCTGAACGTTGGCATGCTCCGCGCCAAACAACTGTTTCGCGCGATCCCGTGCCAGATTCTCGACCACGTCGGTAAACTCGCAGCCTCCGTAATAGCGCTTTCCGGGATATCCCTCGGCATACTTATTCGTGAATACCGACCCAGCCGCTTCCAGCACAGCCTCGCTGACAAAATTCTCCGAAGCAATCAATTCGAGCCCTTCATGCTGGCGGCGAGTTTCGTTGTCGATGGCCGCTGCAATCTGTGGATCGTTTTCGTACAGCGGACGGTACATCGCGGAAGTTTTCATTTTGTTTTCCCGATCTCGTATACGTCAGGCCGGTGCAGTTCCATATATCTTTCGGCCGACTTCAACGGCTTAAATCCAAATTGCGCGTAAAGTCCATGTGCGTCGCGGGTCAGCAGAATCCATCGTCTCAGCCCCTGCAGCGCCGGATGCTGCATGAGGCATTCCATCAACCACTTGCCTAGCCCGCGCCCGCGATGCGATTCCAGCACAAAAACATCGCCCAGATACGCGACAGTAGCGAAATCGCTGACCACCCGGGCAAATCCAACCTGCGCGGGTGCCTCATTTCTCCCTGCCTTTGGGAGAAGTGGGGATTTTTCGTCCGTCCCATCATAAATCCCAAAGCACAACGAATTCTCGATCGATCGCGCCACGAGTTCCCGCGGAATCCCCTTCGCCCAGTAGCAACTATTCAGAAATCCGTGGATCACATGCAGATCGAGCAGCGCCCGATCCGTGCTGATTAGAAACTCGCCCCGCCTGGAACCCCAAGCGACATCGGGCTTCGCAACTGGAGCAGACCTCATCACCACATTGTAGACCGCAAGGAATCGAAACAGTCGGCGATCGCGAACGAGATCTGAAAAACCTTCCTTCGTGAATCTTGGTGCCCCTGGTGGGTACCGCTTTTCAAAACGCCGTCCGCAAGAACGATGCCAAATGCCACCCGTCCATATATTTGTAAGGTGTCTCTCCAGTGGTGTAATGCCCGCAGGGGAGCACGGCAACTTTGTGGTCAAGCCCGTGTCGCACGAACTCATCCACCACCTGTTGCGAATATTCCGGCAAGAATGTCAGATCGTATTTCGCATAAACGATCAGAGATTTCTTCGGCCAGCGTGAGAATTGCTCGAAATAGGACATCGGACTGATCGCCAGCCACGCCTTCCGCAGTTCCTCCAAATCGATCTTCTGCTCGATCCCCTGCCGGATGTGCCGCGTTGATTGTCCATGCCACACCACATCCGCAAAATAGGTCGACGCGTGATTGAAAGCCGCCACGCGCACTCGCGGATCATGCGCCGCTGCGATGAACGCATAGCACGATCCCAAGCTCGTGCCCACGATCCCAAGCTTGCTATAGCCCTGCTGCTCAAGCCAGTCGAGGCAGCACCGGATGTCGACGACCCCCTGCCGCACCGCATCCAGCGTGCGCCCGATGTTGGCCGACACCGCATAATCTGCGCGGCTGATTTCCGCGGGCATGCGGATATCGTGATACGGCATGCTTAGCCGCAACACGGCGACTCCCAGCAGGTTGAATATCCGACAAAGCTGGACGTACGAGATGGCGTCGGAGTTCCAGTGCGGCAGCAGCACCACGGCCCGCCGCCCTCGCGCCGGGAACCAGCGCGCATTCACCAGATTATTTTCCGCATACGGCGTCTTCACTGGTGACGTGAATCGCAGGAATTCCGCGGAAGTCCCCTTCACCTTGGCTTCGAGCCTGGGATCGGGTACTTCCCGCGTGGAGAATACCTGCACCTCGCGCGCCTCCAGCCGAAAGTCATGAGGGCGCATGTAGGAATAGAATTCGTCGCTCGCCGCGACAATGCGACGGTTATAGTCCAAAAAGAACTTCTCAGGATTTTCAGGTAACTGGCCGTGAGGACAGCCATTGCGGCAAGGCCAGTCCCGCGCCCATTCCGCCCCCCATTCGAGCGGACGCACCACGCGGTTGTTGTCCACCGACGTCAGCCGGTGTTCCCAGTCATACATCCATTGTGCGTAGCGCGAGGCCATGGTCAATCTTCTAGTGTAACAAGGGGAATGGACTCATCCTGACCGCATGCAGCTAACGGCAGCAATTCGCAGTTGGCAATTCGCATTTGGGCATCAAGTGGCGAACCACGGCGTTCGAGTCGGATCTACGATCTGCTCGTCCGAGGTTTGAAGTTTGAAGTCTGAGTTCTTAGCTCGGATACCTTCGCGGCACCCGCTTCGAAATGTTGCAGAGAATCTCGTACGGAGTGCTGTTCGCCAACTCCGCGTGTTCAAGCGCGTCGACGCTGAGTCCGTCACTTATCCCCAGCAGAATCACTTCATCTCCTACCGCTACGCCGGGGATGCCGGTCACGTCTGCGAGCGTCAAATCCATCGAGATGCGGCCCACGATGGGCGCGTAGTGATCCCGCACAATCACGCGGCCGCGATTCGAAAGCTGCCGATTGTATCCGTCCGCATAGCCCACGGGCAAAACCGCCACATGCGCTGGAGCTTTCGTGACGTAAGTCCCACCGTAGCCCAGCGGCTGATTCGCGCCAAAATCACGCAACGACAAGATGCGTGTCTTCCACGTCAAAATCGGCTTCACCGGCAGACACAACGTGCGCCCGCTGACCTCCCGGCCCGCACGTTGAAACGGCAGATAATAGCCGTAAAGAGCGATTCCCGGACGCACCATTGTGTTCCAGGTCTCCCGACGCGAAATGACAGCGCCGGTATTCGCCACATGCACGAATGCCGGCTCCATGCCGGCTTCGCGTACCATACGCTGCGCGGAATCGAAGCTGCGCTGCTGCTCGGCCACCGAAGGCGCATCCATGATTTCCGACGACGCCAAGTGCGTTGACAGTCCTTCCAGCGTGAGATGTTTGGCCGCCTTCAAGGCAGCGAGCAGGGCAGGAATTTGATCCCCCGTGGCGCCCAGCCGTCCCATCCCGCTGTCCACTTTCAAATGGACGGGATGCCGCGCCGCTCCCAAGCCGGCCGCCGCCGTCTCCAGCGATTCGATATGCCATAACTCCCACACCGTCGGCGTCAGATGCAGCCGAACAATTTCCGTCTCTTCCCCACGCCAGAAACCTGTCATGAGCAGGATGTTCGCGCGCACGCCCGCTTCGCGCAGCGGAATGGCCTCATCCAGCGAAGTCACGCCCAGCCATCGTGCTCCCTCGGCCTCCAGCGCCCGCGAGCACTCCACCGCGCCATGGCCGTACGCATCCGCCTTCACCACGGCGCATACTGTGACGCCGGCACCCACATGCTTTTGCACGGTGTGGAAGTTTTGCCGCAAAGTAGCGAGCGAAACATCAGCCCAGGTGGGACGGGTTGCCACGCGCCTCAGGATTTCTGAAGTAGTTGCCACTATCGCGATTATATCGGCACCAGCCCGCGCTCCCCAGGTTACCCAGGGGCTACTCCCGGCACTTCACTCCTAACTCGTAGCGCCGGCGTCTCGCCGGCTGTGGCGGGGACGTCCCGCCCCCGCTGCGGCGTTGCAGAACAATCCCCGCCCGTCTTTAATTTGCCCCCAACACGAAGTTCACCGTAATCTGCGTCTCCACTTCGATGGCCTCGCCATTCAGAATGTATGGCTTGTAGCGCCACTGGCTCACTGCTTCCACAGCGGCCGGAATCAGCATCGGATGTCCCGATATCGCCTGCACACGCTCCATTACGCCTTCTTTGCTGATGACCGCGGCCACAACCACCGGGCCCTGAATCCGCGCCATCCTCGCCAGCGGCGGATAAAGCGGCTGAACTCGGCGAACCAGGCTCCCTTCAAGAATGGTAGAAGTACGGAAGGTCCGAATACTGGGAGCCGGACGCACAGGCATAACTGGGTTGGTGCCGCTAATCGGCAAGGGAAGGCCAGCCGGCGAGCCGATCGGAAAAACACTATCGCCGATTCGATCTCCTCCTTCTCCAAGCACGGGTGTCTCATTCTCGCCGCCTTTGGGAATTCCGTTCGGCATTCTGCCCGGCAACATGATTCTCCCCGCGAACGGAATGATTTGGACGCCCCGAGCGCGAATTCCTTCAAGATGTGGCGCAGGACCTGGATCAGGCCTTCCCAAGCTCACCGGTGTTGAAACCGTGTGTGCCGCAGGCAGCCCCACAGTCTGCAGCAAAGGAATCATCAGAAGCAGTCCAACCACAACAGCCTGCAATCCAAACGAAGTCAGCGTCATCCAACTGCGGCGCGCGCGATCGCTCCATGAAGTCTCCAGCATGCTCTCGGCAAACATATGTCCCTCCAGCGTGGAATCTGTTTGCTTTTACGGACACCACGCCCGTGACAGCAAGCGCTGTGCTCAAAAGAAAAAAAGGCCGCGTTTTCACGCGGCCTGCTGGAACTTTGCGGACACTCAGGGTGTCCCGTTTACTTTTTTGGGGCCTCGCTCGCTTTGGGCGTGGTCGCCTTGGGCGTCGTGCTGGCGGGGGATCTCGGAGCGGTTGGCTTGCCCGTTCCCGAAGCCGTAGGCGCAGGCACGCCAGACTGGGCGTTGTAGAGATCAACCACTTGCTTGGTGATATCCACGCCCTCGCCTGCCACCAGGATTGGGCTTTGCGGCCAAGGCTTGGACGTGTCCACGATCATGCCAAAGCCATTCTCCTTCGCGTACTGTACGATCATGGGAGCCATCTTCTGCAGAACCTTGCTCGCGATATCCTGCTGCTGGCTGCCATACTCTTCCTGAGCGTCCTGCACGGCCCGATCAAAAAGCTTCTGCTTACTCTCAATTTGCTTCTTCAGGTTGGCCGCAGCATCTTCGTTCAGCTTGGGTCCCTGGGTATCGAGCTGCTTCTTCAGGGATTCGAGTTCGTCATTCTGGCTCTTGAGCTCGTTCTGTTTGGGTTCGAACTTCTTCTGCAGGACCTCGACTTCTTTTCGGCCTTCATTGCTTCCAAAGATCGCCCCTTCGATGTTGATAGCTCCAACCTTGGTGCCGGTCAGTGCAACATTCGAAGGCTGTGGCGAGGAAGGAGTCGCGGGTGCTGCGGCAGGTGGATTCGCAGGCGTGGCACCGGGACTCGACGGGGTGGCAGCGCTGCCAGTTTGGGCTAATGCGGATAAGGTCAAGGTCACCGCAATCGCCAGAAGAACACGCACAAACTTGCTTTTCATTGGATCGATTGAACTCCTTGGAACATAGTTCCGGGAATGAACTTCCGAATTTTCGCTCTCAGATCGCTTCTTCAGTCAACGCTGGGCCGCACTGAATGAGGTCCGCTGCGGTAGCGGCCGCCATCGGAAAAGGCGCACTTGATTGCCAGCCTTGCACGCCGGGCAAACGAGCGTGCCGTCCACTCCTCAATGCTCACTCTATGGTGTGGATCAGTAACATTATAGTGACCCCAATTTAGCCCGTCAAACCGCTTAGAACGTCGTTGCCACCGTGAACCGGAACGTTTTCCTCGGCTCCCTGAGCAGGAAGCTGGGCGCATAAATGTTCACCGCCTGTTTATACGTATAATCTCCGGCCGCTCCTGCCGGGAACATGCCGCGGGTGATCGGGATTGGCGGATTCGCCGGAGTATCCAGACGCAAGGGATTATATGCCCAGTAAATGCGGAACGGCGCATTGATGACCGGCAGGAACATCTGCAATTCCAGCCCCGTCGAGATGCGCGGCTTCCAGTTGGTCGCAGATAATACCTGCAGATATTTCGAGGGCGCCGGATTCAATACGCCTCCTCCGGTGCAGTTATAACCCGCGTCGAGCGCAGGACATCCGAAGGGCGTGCTGATCACCTGATCGTATTGCTGGGTAGCGATCTGCAACTGCGACGGACGTGTGATCGCATCGATGCCGGTGTCCACAAAAGGAGCCAGCACCACCGGACCGGCGATGGTGTAGCGGTATTCCAGGTTCGTCCAGGCACTCAGGTCGCCGCCCGGAAACACGATCTGATCGACCGGAATGGGCACAGTCCAGTTGCCCAGCCTCGGATTCGCCGGATTTTTTGGAACCGGAGTTCCATCCGGATTGGTCAGCGTGATCACATTCGAGCTCGGCAGGAACGCCACTGGCGAGACCGAACGGATATCAAAGCCGCGAATATCGTTCTCACCTCCCATGTAGAAACGCTGGAACGGCGGCGCCACCAGCCCTCCGAAACCGCTAATGAACATCGCATTGGCGCTGTACCCAATGGCGTTGCGGCGGTTCTGCACGGGAATGAACTGTTTGTATTGAACAATCGGCCGAATCGACCGAACCGTGCCCCCAAGGCCGGCAAACTCCGCCCCCAGCGTTAGTTGTTTGCCGCTGTGCGGAGAGTAGCCACTATCCAGGGTATTGAACGAGAAGTTGGGGAAGACTTTACTAGTAATGATTCCGTTCACCGCATTCGGCCCGGAAATTCCGCGGAAGGCGATGAAATCGAACAGTGTCTTCGACGCCGTGCTGAGCGGAATCAACGTCGATCGGTCCAGCGAATACGTCATGCCAACCCGCTTGAAGGATCGCCGCAGCGGATAACTGAGCGAGGTCGTGAAACCCACGCTCGACTGCGAATAGTTTTGCAGGTTCTGCAGCAGCGCGGGCGACAAATTCAGGCTCTGCCCGCTGAAGATGGAAAGCTGGCGCGCCTGGTCGAAGCTGATCTTATTGCCAAACACCGTGAACCCGAATTGCATTGGCCGGTCAAACATGTACGGCTGCGTGAAGCCAAACATCACACTGCGCGCCAGATTTCCCAGGCTGACCTGCACTTGCAGCGTCTCGCCCCGTCCCAGGAAGTTGTTGGTGGAATAGTTCAAGCCGATGAACGCTCCCTCCAACCCGCTCACCCCTCCGTTTAAGCCGATGCTGTTCTTGCCCTTCTCGTGCACATGAAGGGTGAGGTCGACCTGGCCGTTCTTCTCGTCCAGTTTCTTGTCGGTGACGTTGGGATCGTCGGGCTTGAGCTGATCGAAATAGGCAAGCTGGTTCAACCGCATCAGGCTCAGTTCCCACAGTTGCGAGTTGTAAATACCGCCCTCCTCCAGCGCCAATTCGCGACGGATCACCTTGTCGCGAGTCGTGGTGTTGCCCTGGAACTCGATGCGACGCACGTAGAATCGTTTGCCCTCGTCCACATCGATCTCCAGGTTGGCCAGCTTCTTTTCGTCGTCAAACGTAGTATTGGGCACCGAGGTGAAGTTGATGTACCCCTGTGTGCCGTAGGCTTTGCGCAGGTTCTCGATTCCTTTAGCAATCTTCTCACGGCTGAAAATATCTCCATCCTTCAACGGAAAAAGAGATCGTAGCGCGGCAGTATTGGTGATGGCCTTGTTGTTCTTGAACGTGATCTTCCCCAACCGGTACTTATCGCCTTCCTCGATGGGCATCGTGATGTCGACTGCTTTGCCCGGCCCCGATTGCAGCAGCGGAATGTGGAAGCCTTTGTGCCCCGTATCATGGATTTCCGTCTTGGGATCGGTCACGTTGGCCTTGAAGTACCCGCGGTTCTGGTATTCAGCCCGGACGCGTTCCGTGTCTTCTTCCAGTTTGGTCGCGTCGTAGGTTTTGGCGAACAGGTTTTCCAGGAAAATCGAGTGCGGAATCCCGATCGGCTTCAGGTTCTTCATCGCCGACCGCAGCACCCGGGACTTGATGTTTTTGTTGCCCTCGAACTTGATCTTGCCGACCTTTACTTTTGGACCTTCTTTTACTACAAACGTGATGCCGACTGCGGCAGGAGGAATCTGCCTGACCTCCGTCCGAATCGTGGCAAACTGCCGGCCGTGCTCGGACAGCAGTTGTTTGATCGAGACTTCCGCCTTTTTGATGCGTGTCGGATCATACTGGCTCTCAACCACCAGGCCGACTTTGTCCTGCTTGAAACGATCGAGAATGTCGCTATTGGAAACAGAACTAGCGCCCACATAATCGATCGTGCGTATCGTGGGCTTCTCTTTCACCTGCACGATAATTCGCCAGCCCTTCGGCGTCTGCTCGCGCAGGAACTTGATGTCCTCGAAATACCCCGTGTTCCACAGCGAGTTGAAATCCCGTTCCAGGGCGGAGGCGTCGTATACATCTCCCGCCTTGGTGAAGATTCGGGCCACAATCGTGTCTTTGGGAATACGCCGGTTGCCGGTCACCGTGATCTCGGAGATTACATCGTTCTGTGCCCAAGCGAGGTTTGCAGTCCCGACGAGGAAAAGGACCGCCAGCACAAGGCAGAAGGTCGGGGCGAAATCCGCCATCCGCAACCAAAACCGTTGAAATGAACGAGATGGCACCACCGCGGCTCCGGGAACGCAGGCGCCTATGGGCACAACAAGGTTCTCCGAATGAAAGCGAAAAGGAATCGCTACGACCTCAGCCTCCGGGATGTAAGAAAACTGCAATTATACGGTAGTGCAAGGGAAAGCGTCCAAGCTGCGACTCGCAATTCCAATCTTTCGGTCGCTGACAGTGGCTAGCTTCGAATACAGCGACGAAATCCGAGCACCGGATGTCGCCCCTCACAAACACTGATCACTCGCCATTGATCTTCTCTACCTCAACCAAGACGGAATAAAACGTGGCCGAGTTGCCCATGTCGGTAAGTTTTTCTGAGGTCAATGCATTGATGCTCTGAAATCCAGGTGTCATCTTTGCCCAATTTAACCTGGCGGAGACCACGCCGGGCTGCACTTTACCATCCACTCGAGCTTTGAGCTGAATATCTCCGCGTTGGTTGAAGACGCGCACACGGTCACCATTGCGAATCCCGCGCGCACGGGCATCAGCCTGACAGATTTCCAACAGATCTGGCTCCTCCATCTCCCGTACAGAAGGTACATTGGAAAATGTCGTATTGAGGAAATTGTCCGCTTTGCGCGCCAGCAACTCCAACGGCAGAGTACGGTTCTTCATTCCGTGCCGCGACTCCGAAGGCGGCGTGAAATCCGCGACGGGATCAAGCCCCTGCACCTTCAAAGCTTCTGAATAGAGTTCCGCCTTCCCGGAAGCCGTCCGGAAGCCGCCTTGCGCGAATGGAAGAAAAGGAACCGCCCCGGAAGCCGGAAAATTCAACCGCACATGCCCGGACTCGAGACGCTCGCG
>Ga0070735_10004647_pt1 | contig 11521 bp, 8 predicted proteins | sample Coa_R1_FD_66443 | JGI IMG/M metagenome (GOLD analysis project Ga0070735, IMG submission 66443) | Surface soil microbial communities from Centralia Pennsylvania, which are recovering from an underground coalmine fire - Coalmine... | ecosystem: Environmental > Terrestrial > Soil > Unclassified ... | reverse complement strand
CCAAGAATACGGGGCCAGCCAAGAATACGGGGCCAGCCAAGAACAAGAACGCGCCGCGGCAGGCGAAGCTGCCGCGGGAGGTGTACGAGCGGGAGCTCTACCGGCTGCAGGGCGAGCTGGTCAAGATGCAGGGCTGGATGCGGGCGACGGGCGCCCGGATGGTGGTGATCTTCGAGGGCCGGGACGCGGCCGGGAAGGGCGGCACGATCAAACGGGCCTCGGAGTTCCTCAACCCGCGCAGCGCCCCGGTCGTGGCGCTGCCCGCGCCGACCGAGCGGGAAACCGGGCAGTGGTACTTCCAGCGGTACGTCGCGCACCTGCCGACCGCGGGGGAGCTGGTCCTGTTCGACCGGAGCTGGTACAACCGGGCCGGCGTGGAGCACGTGATGGGGTTCTGCACCCAGCAGGAGTACATGCGGTTCCTGCACCAGTGCCCGATCTTCGAGCGGCTGCTAGTCGAGGACGGCATCCTGCTGCGCAAGTACTGGTTCTCGGTCAGCGACGAGGAGCAGCAGCGCCGGTTCCGGGACCGGCTCGCGGACCCGATGCGCCGGTGGAAGCTGTCCGGGATGGACCTGGAGTCGATCACCCACTGGGAGGACTACTCACGGGCCAAGGACGAGATGTTCGTGCACACCGACATCCCCGAAGCCCCGTGGCACGTGCTGGAGAGCGACGACAAGCGCCGCGCGCGGGTCAACATGATCGCGCACCTGCTCACCACCGTCCCCTACAGCGACATCGAGCCGCCCAAGCTCAAGCTCCCGCCCCGGCCGCCGTCGCGCGGCTACGTCCGCCCGCCGCGGGACATGCAGGCCTTCGTCCCCGACCACGCCGCCGAGTTGCTGGCCAGCAACGGGCACTAGCCGGGCACCGCGTTCAGTCGCTGTTATCGGCGGGCCGGGGGCAGGCCGCCGGGCGGGCATGAAACTATGCCGTGGGAAAGGTAGCAGCGCGAGGAGGCAGCATATGGCGGTGATCCCTCTGCCCGAACGCAAGGCGTGGCAGGAGCTCAAGCGGCACCACGCCGAGATCGCCGGCCAGCACCTGCGGGAGCTGTTCGCCGCGGATCCCGGCCGGGGCGAGCGGCTGACCGCGGAGGCGGCCGGGCTCTACCTCGACTACTCCAAGAACCGGGTCACCGACGAGACGATGCGGCTGCTCGTCCAGCTGGCCGTGGAGTCCGGCGTGCCGGAGCGGCGGGACGCCATGTTCCGCGGCGAGCACATCAACGTGTCCGAGGACCGGGCGGTGCTGCACGTGGCGCTGCGGATGCCGCGGAGCGCGTCGCTGGTCGTGGACGGCGCCGACGTGGTGGCGCAGGTGCACGAGGTGCTCGACCGGATGACGGACTTCGCGAACCGGGTCAGGTCCGGGGAGTGGAAGGGCCACACCGGCAAGCCGATCCGCAACGTGGTGAACATCGGGATCGGCGGCTCGGACCTGGGCCCGGTGATGGCGTACGAGGCGCTGCGGCACTACGCGACGCGCGACATCACGTTCCGGTTCGTGTCCAACGTGGACTCCACCGACTTCGCCGAGGCGGTGCGGGATCTGGACGCCGAGCAGACCCTGTTCATCATCTCCTCCAAGACGTTCGGCACGCTGGAGACGCTGACCAACGCCACGTCCGCGCGCGACTGGGTGGTGTCGGCCCTCGGCACCGAAGACGCGGTGGCCAAGCACTTCGTCGCGGTCTCCACCAATGCCGAGCGGGTGGCCAAGTTCGGCATCGACACCGCCAACATGTTCGGGTTCTGGGACTGGGTCGGCGGCCGGTACTCGATGGACTCGGCGATCGGGCTGTCCACCATGGTGGCGCTCGGGCCCGAGGGGTTCGGCGAGATGCTGGCCGGGTTTTATCTGATGGACGAGCACTTCCGGACCGCGCCGCTGGAGCGGAACCTGCCGGTGCTGATGGGCCTGCTCGCGCTCTGGTACCGCGACTTCTTCGGGCTGCAGAGTTACGGGGTCATGCCGTACGAGCAGTACCTCAAGCGCTTCCCGGCCTACCTGCAGCAGCTGACCATGGAATCCAACGGCAAGCACGTCACGCTGGCGGGCGAGCACGTGTCCTACGACACCGGCGCGGTGTTCTGGGGCGAGCCGGGCACCAACGGCCAGCACAGCTTCTACCAGCTCATCCACCAGGGCACCACGATGATCCCGGTCGACCTGATCGGCTTCGGCAAGACGCTTAACCCGCTGCGCGACCACCACGACATCCTGTCCTCCAACGTGTTCGCGCAGGCGCAGGGGCTGGCGTTCGGCAGGACCGAGGCCGAGGTCCGGGCCGAGGGCACCCCGGAGAACGTGGTGCCGCACCGGGTGATGGAGGGCAACCGGCCCTCGAACGTGCTGCTGGCCGAGATCCTCACGCCGCGGGTCCTGGGCGCGCTGGTCGCGCTGTACGAGCACAGCGTGTTCACCCAGGGAGCCGTCTGGGACATCGATTCGTTCGACCAGTGGGGCGTGGAGCTCGGCAAGGTGCTGGCGGTCGCGATCATTCCCGAGCTCACCAGCGAGGCGGAGCCCGCGCTCGGCCACGACTCGTCCACCAACGCCCTGATCCGCAAGTACCGGGAGCTCAAGGGCCGCTAGCCTCAAGGCCCCACCGAACGGAGTGGAATAACGATGCCAACGGATACGCCGATGCAGCTCGGCATGATCGGACTCGGCCGGATGGGCGCCAACCTCGTCCGCCGGCTCATGCGCGACGGCCACCGGTGCGTGGCCTTCGACGTCAACGCCGACGCGGTCAAGGGGCTGGAGGCCGAGGGCGCGACCGGCGCGGAGAGCCTGGCCGACTTCGTGGCCAAGCTGGACAAGCCGCGCAACATCTGGATCATGGTGCCGGCCGGCATCGTCGCGCAGACCCTGGACCAGCTGCGGCCGCTGCTCGACGCGGACGACATCGTGATCGACGGCGGGAACTCCTACTACCGCGACGACATCACGCGGGCCAAGGACCTCAAGCGCGACGGCATCCACTACGTCGACGTCGGCACCAGCGGCGGCGTGTGGGGCCTGGAGCAGGGCTACTGCCTGATGATCGGCGGCGAGGACGCGCCGGTCGAGCGGCTGAAGCCGATCTTCCTGACCATCGCGCCCGGCAAGGGCACCGCCGAGCCCACCCCGGGCCTGCAGCCGGGAGGTACCGCCGAACAGGGTTACCTGCACTGCGGGCCGAACGGCGCCGGGCACTTCGTCAAGATGGTCCACAACGGCGTCGAGTACGGCATGATGGCCGCGATCGCCGAGGGCCTGTCGATCATCAAGCACGCCGATGAGGGCCTGCACATGGGAGAGGTCGACGCGGAGACCACGCCGCTGCGCGACCCGTGGGCGTACCAGTACACCATCGACGTGGCCGACGTGGCCGAGGTGTGGCGGCGCGGGTCGGTGGTATCGTCCTGGCTGGTCGACCTGACCGCCGCCGCCTTCGCCAAGTCCCCGGACCTGGACGACTTCAGCGGCCGGGTGTCCGACTCCGGCGAGGGCCGGTGGACGGTGCTGGCCGCGGTGGACGAGGGCGTGCCCGCCTCGGTCATCGCCGCCTCGCTGTACGAGCGCTTCGAGTCACGCGACAACGGCGCGTTCACCGGGAAGATCCTGTCGGCGATGCGCTCGGAGTTCGGCGGGCACGCGGAGAAGCCCGCCGCCGCAGGCGGCCAGACCGGCAAGGCCTGAGCTGGCATGAGCGAGCGGAAGCGAGCGGGAGACACAGCATGAGCAACAACGGACCCCGGCGGCCGGGCAATCACGTCATCGTGCTGTTCGGCGCCACCGGTGACCTGGCCAAGCGCAAGCTGCTGCCCGGGTGGTTCCACCTATACGCGGCGGGCCTGCTGCCCAAGGAGTTCCGGCTGATCGGCTCGGCGCCGCCGGACACGGCCATGACCGACGAGCAGTTCCGCGAGCACGCCCAGCAGTCGTGCGCCGACTTCTGCGTTACCAAGCCGGATGACGGACCGTGGTCGGAATTCGCGGCGAACCTGTCGTTCGCGGCCGCCGAGCCGGGTAACTACGGGGACCTCGTGGCAGCGGTCCAGCGGGCCGAGAAGGAGATCGGCGGCACGCCGGAACGGCTGTACCACCTGGCCATCCCGCCGGTCGCGTTCACCTCGGTGGTAGGCATGCTCGGTGAGTCTAAGTTGTCTGTGGGCGCCCGGGTCATCATCGAGAAGCCGTTCGGCACCGACCTGGCCTCGGCGCGCAAGCTGGACCAGGCCGTGCACGCGGTATTCGACGAGTCGCAGGTGTTCCGTATCGACCACTTCCTGGGCAAGGAATCGGTCGACAACATCCTGGCCTTCCGGTTCGCGAACGGGCTCTTCGAGCCGATCTGGAATCGCTTTCACCTCCGCTATGTGGAGATCGACGTACCGGAAACGCTGACCATCGAGGGCCGGGCCGCGTTCTACGACGCGACCGGCGCCTACCGGGACATGGTCGTCACCCACCTGTTCCAGGTGCTGGCGTTCGTGGCCATGGAGCCGCCGACCGCGCTGAGCGCCAAGTCCCTGCGGGCCGAGAAGCTCAAGGTCTACGAGGCGCTGAAGCCAATCGACGTCCGGCACGTGGTGCGCGGCCAGTACGAGGGGTACCGGTCCGAACCCGGCGTGGCGGCCGACTCGCAGACCGAGACGATGGTCGCGGTGCGGGCCGAGGTGGATAACTGGCGCTGGCACGGGGTGCCGTTCTTCCTGCGTTCGGGCAAGGCCATGGGCGCCTCGCGACAGGTCATCGTCCTCGGCTTCCAGCCGCCGCCACTGCGGATGTTCCCCGCGCATCGTAAGGACACTCCGTACGGCCGGCAGAACGAGATCGTCATCGATTTCGCCGACCCCGGCGCTATCAAGCTCAACTTCCTGGCCAAGGTTCCCGGAGCGGAGCTGACCCTGGGTAACGCCGAGATGGCGTTCTACTACAAGGACTCGTTCGCGGCGTCGCACGCGCTCGAGGGCTACGAGCACCTGATCCTGCTGGCCATGGTCGGCGACCAGTCGCTGTTCACCAGTTCCGAGGGGATCGAACGGGTGTGGGAGATCTCCGAACCGCTGCTGGAGAACCCGCCGCCGGTCGAGCCGTACCCCGTCGGGTCGTTTGGCCCGGAGTCGCTCAAGCAGCTGATCACGCCTTACCACTGGCACCTGCCCCACGTCTAGGCTCGCGTGTCCTGGCGGATGGAAAGCCGGCCGCGGGACATCACCCCGATCCGCTGGGCGCGGCGGGTCACGCTGCTGTCGTGGCTGACCAGGACCAGGGTCAGGCGGCGCTCGCGCCACAGCGTGTCGAGCAGGCCGATGATCTCGTCCCTGGTGTCCTCGTCCAGGTTCCCGGTCGGCTCGTCGGCCAGCAGGACCCGCGGTTCCTTGACCAGGGCCCGGGCGATGGCCACCCGCTGCTGCTGGCCGCCGGAAAGCTCGCCGGGCAGGTGCTGAGCGCGGTCGGCGAGCCCCACGCTGTCCAGGGCGGCCGCCACCCGTGCGCGCCGCTCGGCGTGCCGGACGCCGAGCGGGATCAGCGCGGCCTCGACGTTCTCGTACGCGGTGAGCGTGGGGACCAGGTTGAAGGTCTGGAAGATGAAGCCGAACGAGCTGGCCCGCACCTTGCGGACTTGGGTCTCCGGGGCCCGGGCCAGGTCCTGCCCGGCGAAGGCGACCCGGCCCCCGGTGGGCCGGTCCAGGCCGCCCAGCAGCTGGAGCAGGGTGGTCTTGCCATGTCCGGTCTTGCCCTGGACGGCGAGCCACTCCCCCGTTTTGATACACAGGTCGAGCTCGCGCACGGCGAGGATCTCGCGGCCGCTCTTGCGGTAGGTCTTGCTCACCCCGGTCAGCTGGTAGATGTCGCCGGCGGTGTCGATGCGTGGATCCATGGCTGTTCTCCTCTATCCGACCTTGGCTAGCGCCGCGGCGGGGCGCAGCCGGGCCGCGCGCCAGCCGCCGAACGATCCGGCGAGCAACCCGCCGGCGATGGCCAGCACCACCGCGAGCGCGATCGCGCCGATGGTCACCGACGCGGACATGGGCACCGCGACGGTGGTGTGAGCCGCCGCCGGGCCGCCGATGAGCGTCCCGCCGGACGTGCCGCCGGGCCCGGTCACGGTCTGCGGCGTGCCGAACGCCCCGCTGGCCGACGGGACGGTGGCGGACAGCTTGGGCGCGATCTTGTCGATGATCGCCACCCCGGCGAAGCCGAGGCCGACCCCGGCCAGGCCGCCGATGACGCCGGTGGTCACCGACTCGCCGAGGACCTGGCTGACGATCCGGCTGCTGCGCCAGCCCAGGGCCTTCAGCGTGCCGAACTCGGGGACCCGGCGGGCCACGGCCGCCATGGTCAGCAGGCTGGCCACCGCGAACGCCGCGATCAGGACCAGGACCGCGAGCCACTTGCCGAGCGCGCCCGCGAGCTTGGCGGTGCTGGCCGCCGACCCGGTGATCTCGCTGGCCAGGTCGGACGAGCTGGTCACGGTGGCCTTCGGCAGCAGGTGCTGGATCTCGCTCTGCACGGTCGCGATGTCCGCCGCGCTGGCCGCGGACACGTAGACGGTGTCCACCATGTTCTTCATGGCCTTACCCGTGGCTGGGTTGGTAGCGAGGGCCTGCGCCCGGGCCAGCGGGATGTACATGTCGGGCGGGCTGCTCGCCTGCGGCTGGCTGACCAGGCCCACGACGGTGAACTTGGTGCCGCCGATGGTGGTGGCCGAGCCGAGCTTGATGTTGTGGGACGCCGCGTAGCTGGCGTCGACCAGGGCCACGCCGGAGTTCTCGTCGGCGGCGGTGAAGGCCCGGCCGCTGGTCAGCCGGGCGTTGCTGAGCGGACCCAGGTGAGGGTGCGAGATGTCCGTCCCGTCCACGGTGAACGAGGTGGGCGGCTGGAGGTTGGGGCTGGACGCGGACGGCAGCGTGACCCGGTTGTCGGTCAGCACCAGGCCGCCCGCGACGGCGGACACGTCGTGCAGGCCGGCGATCCGGGCCACCTGGGCCGCGCTGATCGGCCCGGTGTCGCCCAGCGCGAGCGCGTCGACCGTGCCGCTGGTGTAGCACTTGCCGTTGAGGCAGATCTCGGCGCGCGGCCCGGACCCGCCCGGCCCGCCGCTGGTCGCCCGGCTGTTGCCGACCGGCAGGCCCGACGGGGTGGCCGGCTTGGTGGTGACGGTGACGTCGGTGCCGATGCCGTACAGGGCCCGGAGCACCTTGCCCTGCGCGGCCTTCACGCCGGACGAGGCGCCGATCACGGTGATGACCAGGCCGATTCCGATCGCCAGGCCGATCGCGATGAACACGGCCTGACGCATTCTGCGGCGCAGCTCGCGCCTGAGGTAGGTGAGAAAGAACATGCCGCAGGTCTACGCGGGGTGCAGTTGCGCGGCGGTTACAGGCGATGTAACTGGCACGCAACCGCGGCCGGGGCAGTGTGGACACGGGATCCCGGGGGCACCGGGGCGCCTCGGGGTTCCGGTTTCGGGTTCCGGTTTGGGGTCCCGGTTCGGGGTTCCGGTTCGGGGTTCCGTCAGGCGGTTCTGAGGTGAGGTTCAGGCGGCGCGCAAAGACTTGACGGGATGGGCGGAGGTGCGGCCGTGCGGGTTCTGGTGATCGAGGACGACGAGGAGCTGGCCGAGGCGATCGCGGCCGGCCTGCGGCAGGAGCAGATGGCCGTCGACGTGGCCGTCGACGGCAGCGCCGGGCTGGACCGCGCGCTGTTCACCGACTACGACGTGATCGTGCTCGACCGGGACCTGCCCGGGCGGCACGGCGACGAGGTGTGCGCCGAACTGGTCCGGGCGGGCGGCCGCAGCCGGGTGCTGATGCTGACCGCCGCGGCCACCATCGAGGACCGGGTCGACGGGCTGGGCCTCGGCGCCGACGACTACCTGCCCAAGCCGTTCGCGTTCGCCGAGCTCGTGGCCAGGCTGCGGGCGCTGCTGCGACGCGCCCAGCCGCCGCTGGCCCCGGTGCTGACCAGCGGCGACCTGCGCTTGGACCCAGCCCGGCGCAGCGCCAGCCGCGGCGGGCTGGCGCTGGACCTTGGTCCCAAGGAGTTCGGCGTCCTGGAGTTGCTGCTGGCCGCGCAGGGCCGGGTGGTGTCCGCCGAGGAACTGCTCGAGCGCGGCTGGGACGAGATGGCCGACCCGTTCACCAGCGCGGTCAAGGTGACGATCAGCCGGCTGCGGCGCAAGCTCGGCGAGCCGCCGGTCATCGAGACGCTGGCCCAGGCCGGCTACCGGATCCCATGAGCGAGCCGAAGGGGCGCGGCTCCCCCGCGAGCCAAAGGGCCGCGGCGCCGACTGGACTGACGAGCGAGGAACGAGCGAGGAGGGAAGGAGGTGCCTCAAAAGCGGCCCGGAGGCGAGCGGGACGGCAGAGCGTGCGGATGCGGCTGACGCTGCTGTACGTGGGGCTGTTCCTGGCTTCGGCGGCGGCCCTGCTGACGATCACGTACTTCCTGGTCGAGCAGCGGCTACCGCAGGTCACGACGACCGCCAACGGCGCCGTCATGATCAGCGGCTCCGACTCGCTCGGCGCCGGGGTCGCCGCGGCCTGCGACCCGGCGGCGGCCGGGCCGGCGCCCTCGTCGCCGGTGGCGCCCGGGCAGCTGAGCACCTGCCAGGTGCAGGTCGGCCAGGCGTTCGCCGGGCTGCGCAGCGACACGCTGGACCAGCTGCTCATCGAGTCCGGGATCGCGCTCGGCATCGGCGCGGTGGCCTCGGTGGGCCTGGGCTGGCTGATGGCCGGGCGGGTGCTGCGCCCGCTGCGCACGATCACCGCCGCCGCGCGCCGGATCTCGGCGCGCAACCTGCACCAGCGGATCGCGATGAGCGGTCCGGACGACGAGCTCAAGGAGCTCGGCGACACCTTCGATCAGCTGCTCGGCCGGCTCGACGCCTCGTTCCGGGCCCAGCGTCAGTTCGTCGCGAACGCCTCGCACGAGCTCCGCACGCCGCTGGCCCGCCAGCGCACCGTGCTCGAGGTGGCGCTGCGCGACCGCGAGGCGACCAGCGCCTCGCTGCGCGCGGCCTGCGAACGGGCGCTGGTCGCGGGCGAGCAGCAGGAACGGCTCATCGCCGGCCTGCTCACGCTGGCCCGCGGCGAGCGCGGCCTGGACCGGTTCGAGCCGTTCGACCTGGCCGCGCTGGCGGGCGCGGCGGCGGACGCCCGGCGCGACGACGCGGCGGCGGCACAGGTCAGTGTCGTCACCCGGATCGAGCCGGCCGGGGCGAGCGGGGATCCCGGGCTCGCCGAGCGCCTGGTGGCGAACCTGGTCGACAACGCGATCCGGTACAACCAGGCCGACGGCCGGGTGGAGATCGCGACCGGCACCCGCGCGGGCCGCCCGTACCTGACGGTGGTCAACACCGGCCCGGTGATCCCGCCCGACCAGCTCGGCCGGCTGTTCCGCCCGTTCCAGCGGATGGACCCGGCCCGGCGGGCGCCCGGCGGGCTGGGGCTGAGCGGCCCGGGACCGGGCGGGCTGGGACCGGGCGGGCTGGGACCGGGCGGGCTGGGACCGGGCGGGCTGGGACTGGGCCTGGCCATCGTCGGCGCGATCGCCGCGGCGCACGGCGCGGACCTGCGCGCGGTGACCCGGGCCGGGGGCGGGCTGGCCATCGAGGTGGTCTTCCCCGTGGTTTTCCCCGCTCCGCTGCGCGCGATGCCGGGGGCACGCGCCACGGCCCGTTCGGGACAAATGATGTTAAAAGCGGTCCCGGCTCAGGCCGTGTGGATGCCGGCGGCCTGCAGGCGAGCGGCGTTCTGCTCGTCGAGGGCGGCGTAGGCGCGGATCTCGTCAGGGTAGGGCTCGCGGTCCGCGGCCGCGCGGGCCACCTGCTCCGGGTCGACGTCGGCGCGGTAGACGAAGGTGGCGTTGCCTTGCAGGACGGGGAACCACTGGCCGTCGCGGACGCGCAGGGAGGCGGTGGCCATTCCGCCCGCGTTGCGGATGAGGACGTCGCGGCCGGGGTCGGCGTGACCGACGCGGGAGTAGACCGCGCGGGCCGCGGCCATGCCGGATCCGCAGGAGGCGGTCAGCCCGGCGCCGCGCTCGAAGGTGCGCACGAAGACCTCGTGGTCCGCGAGCGGGAGCAGGACCGACAGGTTGGCGCCGGCCGGGAACAGCTCGCGCCGCGCGGCGACCCGCTCCCCCATCGCGACCAGGTCGGATTCGACGTACTTGTCGACCACGGCGACCAGGTGCGGGTTCGGGATGGTCACGGCGGTGAAGGTCAGGGCGGGGTCGAGCTCGGGCAGCCGGGTCTGGACGGCGGGGTTGTGGTTTTGCACCACGGGGTGGTCTGGCTCGAAGTCGACTGCCGGGTGCTCGAGCCGGACCTGGCGCACGCCCTCGGGCGTGGTCGCGCCCCGCCGGACCGTGTACTCGCGGCTGCCGCTGCGAATCTCGGCCGTGTCGGTCCCGCGCCGGTCGAGGATGACCCGGCCAAGGCAGCGCATGCCGTTGCCGCAGAATTCGGCCGCCGAGCCGTCCGGGTTGAAGAACCAGGCCTCGGGCACGGCCGGAGCCGCGTCGTAGAGGTAGACACCGTCGCCGCCGAACGGCCCGCCGCGGTCGCACAGGTTCCGGACGAACGCGCGCAGGTCCGCCTCGGACGCGAAGTCCGCGGGGGTGAGCTCGGTGACGAAGATGTCGTTCAGCGAGCCGTGCGCGTTCAGGATCTCGGCCATCGCCGGCCAGCCTATCCGAACGCGCGGCCCGCTAAGCGGGCCTCGCTAAGCTGGCGCGGGCGTGCTGGCCAGCACCGCCATGATGGCCAGGGTTATTACGCCGGGTGGCGGCGTGCCGGCCGGCGCGGCGCCGGTCCGGGGCGTTCAGCGCCACGGCGGGCGGGCTGGGCTCGGGCGGCGCCGGCCACGAGGCCGCCGGCTCGTCAGCCCAGAAGGCGACTCCCGCAAGCTTCTCGTCGTCGCGCCGGGGATCCGTTCCGCGACGTCCGTCCTTTGGCCTCAGAAACCCCATTAGGCCCATATGACTCACCAGTCCCAAATAGCCCATTAACACCGTTGGACTCATTAGCCTCGAATGACCCGTTGAGCATGACGGAATCGTCGACCGCGTGGAAGCCGTTGGTTCCGCCCGTGCCCACGGGCACGAACGCCGGGTAGGTGGAAAAGCGCATCCCGTCGGCGTAGTTGCGCAGGGCCACCCGGGCCCGGTCGAGCATGTTCGTCGGCAGGTCTCCGACCGGAAACCAGCACACGTCGGGCGACGCGGACTGGCCGGCCCAGCCGGACACGGACAGGAAGAACGCGATCCGCCCGCCGCCGGAGACGTCGTGCATGACGTGGGCCAGCGAGACGTTCTCGCCGCCGATGGCGATACCGGCGGCCGAGGCCACCCGGATCGCCGTCTCCACGATCGTTTCCCGGTCGGCGAGTTCGCCGGACGGCGGCTCGTACGCGCCGTCACCGTAACCGGTGTTGGCCCGCTCCCGGAGCAGGATGCGCCCGTTCCTCATCAGCAGGAGGATGACGTCCACGACGACCCTGCGACGTGGCGCCACGTC
>Ga0070735_10004646_pt1 | contig 11523 bp, 10 predicted proteins | sample Coa_R1_FD_66443 | JGI IMG/M metagenome (GOLD analysis project Ga0070735, IMG submission 66443) | Surface soil microbial communities from Centralia Pennsylvania, which are recovering from an underground coalmine fire - Coalmine... | ecosystem: Environmental > Terrestrial > Soil > Unclassified ... | reverse complement strand
ACGTCCACGACTTGGATGCCATATCGCGCAAGGGCGGCGTGATCGGTCATCAGCGCGAGATCGTCGAGCATCGCCTTGGCTTTTACGTCCTCCAGATTGGTGGAAATCAAAGACTCGAGGTCGTGATTGCCGAGCGCCGCAGACAGCCCCGACCAAACGATATCGTGCAGGCGCATTTCGGCGGCAATCGGATCGCCGACGGTTTCGATGAAGCGCTTCGGATCCTGAATTTTCCAGGCTACGTAGCTTTCAATTACCAGATTCTTTTTGTCGCGCGTGAGGAATTCGGATGGCCGCGGATTGTAGATACGCAAGCGCCGATCAAAGTAGTTTGTGGTCTGGAAGAACCACTTCGCGTGCAAGCCTGCATCTGTAACCGTATAGAGCGGACGACCGAACTGCGTAATCAACACGAATTCTGTTTCGCGGACGGAATAGAAAGTAAGCCACAGGAGAATGACCAGAGCCACGGCTCCGGCGGCGGGATAATATCTTTTGTATTTATCGAAGTTCATGATGTTAGTCCTCGTCGGGATTGCGGAAGCGGGTTGGCTGCGGCTGTGGCGCCACCAGGGGCGCAGCGGAGGGGGAGAGCTCGACACCGTCGTCGAGCAGCAGTAATTGGCGTCTTCCTTTGCTGGAATCGATAATCATCTTTCGCTTGCCCGGTAAAATCTGTTCCATGGTTTCCAGATAGAGCCGCAGGTCGGTGAGTCCGGGGTTGGCGCGATACGCCTCCTCGCGCAAGTCGAAGCGAGTGGCGTCGCCGCCGGCGCGGTTCTCACGATCGATTGAATAGCCCTCGGCATTCAGGATCTGCGCTTTGCCGTTGCCGCGAGCGAGCGCAATCTGTTCGTTGTGGTATCCTTCCGCCTCATTAATCATGCGGTTTTTTTCCTCAAAGGCTCCGGAGACATCCCGGAAGGCATCCACCACTTCCAGCGATGGATGGACATCGAGGAGTTTCACGTGCAGCACCTCGACACCGGTGTCATATCGATCCAGCCGGTCCTGCAATCCCTTTTGGATGCGCCCCTCTATCGCACGGCGGCCCACAGTGAGGGCGTCGTCGAGCGAGGAAGTTGTGATGACCGATTGCAGCACGGATTCGGATGCGGTGCGCACCGTCGCGTCGCCATCGATTTGGCGGAATAGGAATGAATCCGGTTGTTTGATGCGATAGTGAACCACGCAATTTACTTCCAGCATGTTCTGATCTCCGGCGAGCACCAACGCTTCTTCGGGCTTGCGCTGAAAACGGCCGGAGCGATGCTGTACATTCCACTCATACGCGGCAGGCTCGTTATCGGGGGTAGTGGAGTTGGAACGAAAACCGATCTCCACAACACGTGTGCGGCGAGCCTGAATACGCGTGAGCCGCTCGACCGGCCAGGGGAGTTTATAATGCAGCCCAGGCTCCTTGTAGGGCAGGATTTTGCGCCCGAAGCGTTCGATGACGCCTTGTTCATCGGGGTTCAAAGTGTAGAAGCCGCTTAGCACGATGAGCGCGAGCACTGTATAGAGAGCCGGCTTTGCGTATTCACGGCGGTGCTCGACGAGGTGCTCAAAACCATCGCGGACATCGATCTCCTGAACCCATCGCCCGATCCACGCCCAAACCAAAGGCAAACGCGATTTGTCGAGCAGGCGGGCCGCCCAGGAACGTTCCGCGCGCTCCACCCGCAGCAGGCGCAGTGAATTCATCATCACGAAAAAAGAGGAGAGCTGATGCGTGAAGGCGGCAGCGAGAGGTCCCAGGATACCGGCGGCTGCAAGCGTGACCGCCAGTAAATTGAAGAGGCCGGCAAACAGAATAATGTTCTGCCAGGCGGTGGTGACGGCGCGGCGGCTGACCGCGAAAAGTTTGGGCAGCTTTTCGAGCGAGCGTCCGAGGTAAACGACATCGGCCGCTTCGGCGGTGATATCGCTGGCGCCGGCGACGGCCACGCCCACCTGCGCGGCGGCAAGAGCCGGAGCATCGTTGATGCCTTCACCAGCCATGGCGACGAATCGCCCCTGCGAGATGAGCTGGCGGATGCGTTCGAGCTTCTGCTCCGGCAGCAATTCGGCCTCGACATTGGGAATCGCGACCTCGCGGGCGATAGCCTCTGCGGCGCGGCGGCGGTCGCCGGTGAGCATCACCTGGTAGGTGATGTCCATGGCATCAAGCTCAGCGACAGCTTCCCGGGCGCCGGCGCGGATGCGGTCACGCAGCAGGATCGCACCAGCAAGGCGGTTACCGTCGGCGACGAGAATCGCGGTTGCGCCGATACGGTCGGCATCGTCGAGCAGCGCTTCGCTGGGGCGAATCTGGGCGTCGCTAAGAAAAGCCGCACTGCCCGCGCGCACCGTACGGCCATGCACGATGCACTCGACGCCCCGGCCGGGCACGACGCGCGCCTCATCGACGTCGGGAATGCGCAGGCCGCGCCTTCGCGCCTCGTCCACAACGACGCGAGCGAGCATATGATCGGAGCCGGTTTCGGCAGCGGCGGCCAAAGTGAGGACATCGTTTTCGCTGCCGGCGAGGGCGACGATGCGGACAATTTCAAACTTGCCTTCCGTAATGGTCCCGGTCTTGTCGAAGACGACTGTGTCGACCTTGGCGGCCTGCTGCAACACTGTGCCGCCGCGAATCAGAATGCCGCGCCGGGCGAGGCCTCCGATAGCGGCGACCATGGCTGTGGGTGTCGCGAGGATTAATGCGCACGGGCAGGCCACGATTAATACGGCCACAGTGCGAAGCCAGTCGTGCGTGAAATAGAACGTCAGGCCGGCAGCCAGCAGGAGGGCAGGAAGGAAGTAGCGCGCATATCGATCGGCGAGGCGTTCCACGGGCGCACGCCTCTCCTTAGCTTCCTCGACTAATTGAATGACGCGAGATAGTGCCGTTTCATTGCCGGCCCGCATGACAGCGACGCGGAGCAGCCCGTTGCCATTGAGCGTTCCGGAAAAGACTTCATCGCCCGACTGCTTATCGCGGGGCAGCGATTCGCCGGTCATCGCGCTCTCGTCGACGCTGGAGACGCCTTGCGTAATCATGCCGTCGGCGGGAATTCGTTCGCCGGCGCGGACCAGGATAATGTCGCCTTCGACCAACGAGGCGGCATCGACTTCAAGCTCCTCGTCATCCCGGAGCAGGCGGGCGCGGCGCGGCATTTGTTCGACGAAGCGCTGGATGGCGGCATTGGTGCGGCCAGCGGCGTAAGCTTCCAGGCCTTCGCCGACCAGCATGATGAACATCGCTTCGGCGGCGGCGAGATACTCGCCGACAGCGAGCGCAGCGATGACGGCGACGCAGATGGCGAGATCCGCCGAGATTTCCTTATTCAGCAGGGCGGCAATCGAGTTGAAGAAGATCCGGTAACCAGCCAGCACCGTGACGATAGCGGCCGTATCGATCCCGAAAATAGTCTTGAAGATGCCGAGTAGATTGAGCAGCAACAGCAGGCCGACGAAGCCAGCGAAGCCAAAATAACGAATGCGTTCTTTGCGTTCCTGATCCATAAAATCCTTCAGCCCCCGGGGGCAACGTCACAGCGCGGCGGCAAGGTCCGAGGCGCTTCCTGTATTCTGAAATAGTAGTCCATCATATGCCATTTGCTTCCATTTCGGAGGCCGTTGAAGAGTTCCGCGAGGGCCGCATGGTGGTCGTCGTGGACGATGAGGATCGGGAGAATGAAGGCGACCTTACGGTCGCAGCCGAAAAAATTACTCCAGAAATCATCAACTTCATGGCCACGCACGGGCGCGGCCTCATCTGCCTGGCGATGAGCGCGGAACGATGCGACGCGCTACAACTGCCGCTGATGTCTTCTAATAATACATCGCGCTTCGGCACGGCGTTTTGTGAGTCGATCGACGCGGGGACCGGGGTGACAACGGGCATCTCCGCCGCCGACCGCGCGCACACGATTCGTATAGCCATTGCTCCGGGAACGAAACCGGGCGATCTGGCGCGTCCGGGTCACGTTTTTCCATTACGGGCGCGCGAGGGTGGCGTACTGGTGCGTGCGGGCCAAACGGAAGCGGCGGTGGATCTGGCGCGACTGGCTGGACTGCAACCTGGCGGCGCGATTTGCGAAGTAATGAACGAGGACGGGTCCATGGCGCGCGTTCCGCAATTGGAAGAATTCTGCACACGCCATAGACTGAAAATGATTTCGGTAGCACAGTTGATTCGCCACCGGCTGCAGAATGAACATTTCGTGCGGCGTCATGCGGAGGGATGCGTACACACCGAGTTCGGCGATTTCCGGACGATCGCTTACGCGAGCTCGATCGATCCGGAGATTCACCTGGCGCTGGTGCGCGGCGAAGTGACGGGCGCGGAGAACGTGCTGGTCCGAATGCACTCGCATTGTGTTTTGGGCGATGTGTTCGGATCGACGGATTGCGAATGCCAGAGGGTGATCCGGGGCTCACTGGCGCGCATCGCCGAAGCGGGCACGGGAGTGCTGGTGTATTTGCATCAGACCGGACCCGGCGTTTTATTCCATAGGCAGGGCGAACAATTCCGCCTGATTCCGCATGGCCGGGACGCTGAAAACATGGGACGGAAGATCCCCGCGCCGCTAAAGAACGACAGATTGCAGCCTGAGATCGGGATCGGCGCCCAGATTCTGGCGGACTTAGGGCTGACGACGATCCGGCTATTGACAAACCATCCGCGCAAGGTGGTTGGTGTAGAGGGTTTCGGCATTCAGATCGTCGAGCAAGTGCCGGTCGGTTGAGGTAGTTGAGGTGTTGCCGCGTCCGGTGGGTGAGCAGTGGCTGCGTTTTGCGAAACGGAGCCAATTCCGGTTGGCGGAGGCTTTGGGTCGGCGTATTGCAGGAACAGTTGTACAGCCCGGCGATGAGTGGCTTGTTCGACGACGGCTGCATCTAGCGTACCCATGCCCCCCGGAACCAGCACGGGGCTGTCCGACTGCGCGATATGCTTCGGGTAGTTCCCGACGTCCCGCAGGAAAGGCCCGCGTTGCGCCTTTGCGGTGGACCACTATATCTTTCGGATCGCCATTTACTCGATGCCGCTCACGTTTGGCGATGTTATGGCAGTTATTGTAGACCAGATCCAGACGTGCATCCCGTCCGAAGATTCGCCGAAATGAGCCCCGCAGAAAATGAAGAATTGTTGGGCGGTTCGCCTAGGCGAAATTGGCCGCGGCCCGCGTCGTCGCCAAATACGCCTGGCCCTCCTGCGACTGAATGGGAACACAACCCAGTTGCCGGTCGTGGAGGGCGATGCCGTACTTAGTCATGGCGTCACCCATTTGCGCCAGGTAATCGGTGCAAACCCGGTGACCCAGGCCTCGCAATCCACAGTGGACGAACACAACAACCTGATTTGGCTCCGATTGCATGGCCGCGGCTGCTTGCGGATCGTGAATCCTCTCGACGTATTGAATCTCGAGGAAATGATTGCCACTGCCAATCATCCTAAGCTGCAACGGTCCGCGATTCCTGGCACCCTCGGAGACCTGCCCCGGATCCGCTTCCGTCAAACAGCCGCGGTCTTCTGCGAATTCAGCATTTGCGGATCCTCCGAATCCCTGCTCGATTACCCATGTTGCGCCCTTCGCTAATACGCAATCCAGTTCTTCCCGATGCAAGGTGATGGGCCCTTCGCCTCCGGTCCCGCGTGGGATATCACGAAAGATTTGGTGGATGAGATCGCGAATCCGCGGACATCATCAAGCGATATGGAAGTTCGCATTAGCCGCACACCACAATTGATGTCGAAACCGGCACCTCCCGGTGAAACGACGCCATTCTGCCAGTTCAGGGCTGCAACGCGCCGTGCTGCCACTGCTTCTATCTTTTTTGAGTGAAACGACGCCATTCTGCCAGTTCAGGGCTGCAACTCCGCCAATCGGAAAACCGTAGCCCTGGTGGATGTCCGGCATCGCCAGGCTAGCAGCCTCCGCTCCTTGCGCCACCGTTGGTGCACACTTGGCCACATTGCGCCCCGCGTGGCGAGATGACTCGCCTACCAAGCCTGGGCTCCCGCGCAGCCAGGCGCAGCCGACTTCGGTTGGGAGCGGCAAGTGTCAACAGTTGGGCGTTTATTGAGGGGACTGTGCTGGCCCGTTGCGCGTCACAGCGCATTGCCCATAAGTCTATGAAGAATTGATAGCGCAACGGGAATCGAACCCGACGGCTGCTAGTTCAGCCCAGTTCAGTTGAGTCTAAGTGGCTGTGTTTTCAGTCCAGTTGGTATTCCGGGATGCTCCGAAACAGCGCTATGAACCGCCGACGTCACAGCCCAGTCACAGCGCAGCCTTGGGCTGAAGGCGCCACGCTGGTGGCCATTTAATTAACTTCTGGGCTCTTTCGACTCTGCCCCAAACGCCGAACTTGAGAAAGTGGGGGACGAGTAGCCCGTCATCCGTGACTTATGCGTCTCCCGATCGGTTACGAAAACCGCCGGCTAGCGGGTCAGCGGGCTCTCCCAGACGCGGGATAGCAGTTCTTTGAGCTGAGTGAAATGCTTGGGCCCAAGCTCAGCGCTCCATTCGTGCTCGATGTCGCGAAGTATGTCGTGTATTTTTGCGTATGCGGCGCGCCCGCGCTTGGTAAAGCGGACAATTCGCATGCGGCCTTCGTCGGGCGCATCGGACCGGACGATATAACCGAGAGCTTCGAGGCTTCGGAGCAGCTGGTTCATGGCCTGTTTGCTCATCCCCGCGCGCTCCGCCAGAGTGCCTGGGCTAACCCCATCCGGACCGGGAAACTGCAACACGGCGATATGTGGCAGGCGTAGCTCGTCAAAACCCGCCGCATTGAGCTCTCTAATGATACGGCGATGGATTGCTTGAGCGGGCACGCGCAGCAGAGCGCCGATGAGCATGTCCCTGGTTTGGAGCTGTGAACTTTTTGGCGACAAGGGGATTGACATTGTCCGTAAACTGCGTTTACTATCTTACCATGGTAAATGTAGTTTACCGATGAGGAACCCCCATGACTCAACAAACCATCGACCTCCGTGTGAATCCTTCCGAGGAAAGCATCCATGTAGGGCCGCTCACGATACGGTTCCTGCTCACCGGGGACAACTCGACCAGCAGCATCGCGGCCTTTGAAATGACTGTGCCTGGCGCGCAGCGCTTGCCGGCGCCAGCCCATAGCCATGACCATTACGAGGAGACGATCTACGGTATCGACGGCGGGTTGACCTGGACTGTCGACGGAAAACAAATCGACGTGGGGCCGGGCCAGGCGCTGTGCATCCCGCGGGGCGCCATCCACCGGTTCGAGAATAACGGAACCCAGGACGTGAAGGCACTCTGCGTGATCACGCCAGCCGCCATAGGTCCACAGTATTTTCGGGAGGCTGCCGAGGTGATCAACGCAGCGGCCGGTGGCCCGCCGGACCGAGTCAAGATGGCCGAAATCATGCGCCGCCATGGCCTCACCCCGGCACCGTAGGAGCCACTGCGAGCCGGAGTAGCTCATTGGCCTGGATTAGGGATGAGGAGGAAGATGATTAAAGCTGCTGTGGTGGCTCCAGGTGAGGGACGGTTTATTGCGGTTGGGTCCGCTGGCACGGGCGTGACGGTCAAGGCGTCGGGCGCAGAGACTGGCGACCTGTGCACCGTCTGGGAAGGACGAGTGCCGCCGGGGACGGTGGGCGCGGGACCGCACTATCACCGCGGGCGCGATGAGTTCTCCTACGTTCTCGAAGGTGAATTGGTGCTGCGCGTCGGCAACGAGACACACACGCCGAAGCCGGCACCTTCGCGTTTATCCCGCGCGAAACGATCCACGGCTTTCACAACGCGAGCAGTGAGAGCGCGATCCTCTTAGCCATGCATCATCCCGCCGGTTTCGAGCGCTTTCTCGAAGAAATGCAGCAATTGGCGGCGCGGCACGGAGGTAGAGAGGAACGGGCCGCACTTGCTGCTCGCTTCGACGTGATCCCGGTGTCGGCATCTACGGAGACCTAGCGTCAGTTAGCAAGGCCTGATTTGATGTGGGCCCGCCGCGTTCCTCGTGCCAGAGGGTACGTGAAAACAAAGGCGGCAAGTAGATTTCGAAAGACGGCGGCGCGTACCCGATGTGGTCGCGCACCGGGCACGAGTTGTTTTTCGAGACTCCGGATAACCGGATCGTGGCGCGGCTTATACCGTGAAGGGCGTTCCTTCGTGGCCGGCAAGGTGCGGATGTGGTTCGATAAGCAGCAGATCGGGGGGCGCCGTCAACAACAAGAACATCGATCTTGCGCCCGACGGCAAGCGCATGGCGGCTCTGCTGCCCATCGAGGCCAAGGAAGCGCCCGAGGCTCAGAACCACGTCGTTGTCCTGATAAAATTTCTTCGGCAGCGCAAAGTGCCAGCCGGGAAATAGCGCCACACGCCGTTAATGGCGGAACCCCCTGGTGAGCAATTCATTAGAAATGTGTTGTTCGGATGGCGTCTGTATGGTCGGGCACCCTTCCATAATCACAACTAATGGAAGAGCCTCTGTCATTTGCAGACAAAAGCGGCCGCTCGGCGGTGGGCGCAACTATTGTATTCTTCGACCCAGCGGAACCACGAAGGCTGCCCGCTGATTGGCCTGCGCTGTCCCCGCGCTTACCATACGCGCGACCTCGATCCATGGTCCGACTTGCATGTGGGCGTACTTCTAGCGGGCGTAATCGATCCCGATGCCGTGACTGTAAGCGATGAAAGCCGATGCGAGTATCGCGCGAGTTTCATTTCCGGGCCTGGAGTCGCGTCCGTTTTCTTGGCCATATAAACTCGATCTCTAGTTTACGCCCGTGGCTTTCTCAGCGCGTGATCGCTGCATGATGTCGTCCCAACACTGGGCGGCGGCGTGGTCCTTGCCGCGGATCGCGTGGCTGTAGATGTCGGCGGTCGTGCGCACGGATGAGTGGCCGAGGCGTGCGGAGACGGTCGCGAGGTCCACGCCGTCGGCCAGGAGGAGGCTAGCGTGGCTGTGTCGCAGGACGTGGAGCGATGCTCCCTTGAGCAGGCCCAAGCGCCGGCAGAGCCGCGACACCGTTGACGAAATCGAATTAGGCATCAGCGATGATCCATCCGGGTTAGCGAAGATCAAGTCCAGATCGCTGCGACAGTCCGTCCCGAACTGCCGACGGAACTCATCCTGGCGCAGTTGATGCGCCCGGCACCCCGGACACCTCCGGCGCAGGGAGGTATCGTTCGACGACCTGGTCATTCTTTAGGAAGTAGAAAACCTGCATCGCAGTCCTCTTCCTGCAGATGATCGTCAAGCCACTCCGACAGAAACTGCTGCTCCTGAGGAGAGAGTGTTGAAATACGTGTCTGGAGCCTCTGCAGGGCGCCGCTTGATGGTCTGGCGCTCCCGAAAAGTCCCGTCCAAGGTGCCGCGTGCCATGCAACCGGACCGGAGGGTCGAAGTTGAACCAGATCTTCTCCTGTCGAATTCCGTCATGCGCCTTCGCCGAGTACCTTTGCGATTGCCAGCCGCTGAGGGACTCATCATATAACTCGGAGGGGTAGCCCGAGACGACGACCCGGCAAGTAGCTTCCGCAGTGTCTCAAGCAGCCGAACGTAGTCGGTTTCTCTGTAGTCGTGCCGGTAGACGCGCACGCCGCCGCGTGCTCGGGAGTTATGGCGGGTCGCAGTACACCAAGTCATCTCCCGAGAGACGGTGAGATGCCAGGAACTCGACCGCGTCACCCTCGATGTAAGAAGCAAGCGACGTTCTGACGCGCTTCGCCCGTCGGAGGTCGTTGAGCATTTCGAGGTATTGTGCTAATGGGTACGGCTGGCATATACTAGTTGTATATGCCACACGCCAAAGGTGGAAACATGCTGCGAAAAGCAAAAATCTTCATGAACAACCGCAGCCAGGCGGTGCGCCTGCCCAAGGAGTTTCAGTTCAAGACGCAGGAGGTGTTTATAAGGAAAGTGGGTAAGGACGTAGTCTTGTCGCCGCGGCCCCTCGATTGGTCCTCTTATCTGGGCGAAGCTCCAGTCGCCTCAGCCGATTTCATGGAAGGCATCGAAGATCTTCCGGTGCAAGAGCGGGAATCCTGATGCCCCGCTATATGCTGGACACCGATACCAGTTCGTATATTATGAAGCGCTCGAACGACTCGGTCCTCAAACGCCTCAAGAAAACTCCTGTGACCGACGTGTGTATCTCCGTCATCACGAAGTCCGAACTCCTGTTCGGGGTTGAAATGTCACCCCGCAAGCAGCAGGATGAGGCGGCCCTAGCCGCCTTTCTGGACTATGTGGAGGTCCTGGATTTTCCCGACCAGGCATCTGGCGACTACGCTAAGATTCGCTGCGACTTAAAGAGGCGGGGCACGATGATCGGTGCGAACGACCTGTTCATTGCGGCTCATGCCCGAAGTCTGGGCCTCACGTTAGTGGCAGACAATACACGCGAGTTCGGCCGAGTTTCGCATTTGAACATTGACAACTGGACCTTGCGGAAATGATGGCTTATGCGCAACCGCCGAAGTCGAGTTGATTAAGGTCTGGCGCTGATGCAGTTCGATCGAGGCTCATGCCGCCCTTCCAGGCGTTCGCCGAGGGTGAGACCTCCGGCGACATCCTGCTGCTGGCCTGCACCGTGGCTCTTGGTTGGGCCAACTCGCCTTGGGCCCCGGTTATCCGAGATTCATCGAAGGAGTGGCCCGACGCCACAGTGCCGTCCACGGGAATCCGGCCGCCCGGCACCACCAGAATGGCCTCGCCGAGGCGCAGATCTTCGGCCGCGACGACCTGCACGGAGCCGGATCGCCGGACCGATACTTCACGCGGCAGGAATTCCAGAAGGTCGCGGATGGCCTTGCGCCCGCAGCCGGCGGATAGCGAGGATTCAGCGTCGATTGGAAGGCCTGGTCGTGGTCGGTGCGGAATACGCTTCCGTTCAGCGGCGATCCGTGAAGGATGAGTCCGCCCACTTCGGGGAAGAAGTACCGGGCGCGAGTATCGCCGAAGGTCCAATAGGCCTAAAAGCCACGCAGGTTGGTCGTGCTCACGCGCCCGGTGATCCCCGTCCAGCTTCGAATTGCGCCATGCGATCGGGACGGCAATCGTCGTGTTGAGCAGGGCCCCGAAGTCGTAGGCGTTGTGCGTGTACTTCCAAAATGTGCGTGTACTTCCAAAATAGTTAGCGTCGATAAACAGGAACTCCCGATGGCCTGTTGGAATCCGGCGTTGAACTGATTGCGAAAGCAGGGTTCGATTGCCACCGAATCGACCCGAACACATTCTGGGCAAGGCCGCCGGTGCCCGTGGCGCTCGAAAGGATGAGGTTCTCGTTGAAGGGTGTCTCGAATGTCCGCGCGTAGGCCAAGATCATTCCGAGACAGGACGATCGCCAGCCACACTAGTCTGTGTAGGATCCCCGCAATTCAAGACCTAAGAACAAGTATGGCCCCGGCGAGTAAGAGCGCGGGAGGCATTATGAGGACGCCCGCCTTGAAAAGGGTCCAGGCGCTCACGTGTCCGCCTTCACGGCGCACGGCGATGAGCCAGAGGATGGTCGCGAGCGATCCAGTCACAGAAAGATTCGGGCCT
>Ga0070735_10004645_pt1 | contig 11525 bp, 9 predicted proteins | sample Coa_R1_FD_66443 | JGI IMG/M metagenome (GOLD analysis project Ga0070735, IMG submission 66443) | Surface soil microbial communities from Centralia Pennsylvania, which are recovering from an underground coalmine fire - Coalmine... | ecosystem: Environmental > Terrestrial > Soil > Unclassified ... | reverse complement strand
CCGGCTGACGACGGGCGATGCGGCGATTCTTCGATTCCTGCAGGTGCTCGAAACCATCGAAGCGGATCTGTGGCGGCAGTACGCGGAGCTCGGCGGCGCCACCAACCAGCCGGGTTTCTCGCGAATCGACCTGCCCTTCCCGACGGGGCTGGCGCCGCTCTACGTCACCGCGCTTGAGCAGCTCGATTCAGACATGCCGCAATACATCGATGACAACACCGACGATGAGATTAGCCATGACGCATTCCTGCGGGCCTACCTCAAGTCGAAAGGTGTGGCGACGATCGATTTGCGCAAGGAATTCACCAATCTGGCACCGAGCGCCGTGACCGGCGTGCCACAGACCGGCCGGCTCACGAACCTGACGATGCTCTCGGTCGATACGAGCTGGTGGACGAGATACCGCAGCGACAGCGGCAACCCGGATTTTGGCGACAGGTTTGCCCAGGCGGTGCCGTCGCTAGCGGTCGGACGCCATACGGCGATTCCGAGAACCGACAGCGATCTGGTACCGGATGCGAGCAAACCCAGCGGGGTCTCGGACCATACGCAGGCCATTGCCAACACGGCCGGATTCCATTTTGCCTTCATCGAGCAGGGGGGCAGCAGCCTTTATCCCGCACTGGCGCAGCGCGTCACGAGCGTCGAGGTACTGCGAATCCTCCTGAGCATCGGCCCGACCGAAACGGCGCACTTTCAGACGTGGCACGACAAGGCGGGCAATGCCCCGCCGATTTCGGATACCGACACCGGCTTCCCCGGATCGACCGGTGCCAGCGTTTCGTTCCCGGACCTTACGCAGGGATCCGATCCGGAACTTCTTCAGAAGAACCTCATCATGCCGGAGCCGACGGTATTCCTGAACCGGACATTCCCGAACGTGTCCATCATCCGGCCGACCGAAACGCGCGGTGCTGCGATGGCGGCCGTCAGCGCCCTCATCGCCGACGGACTGTTCATCGGCCAGAACGACCGGTTCCTCGAACTGCTCCGCGATCTGGCCTCGGACGCAGACGCGGCGCGGCGCGAGCGTGACGCCTGAACATTCGGCGCCGCCTGCTCGCTGAATCCTCGACCGGGCCCCCAGCAGACGCTCTGACCGAAGATCCGCATATCGGTGTTCAATAGTTGGGCTGGGCAGCGACGTGGTCCATTGTGCGTCGCCACCCAGTTGCGCCTCTCGTTCGCGTATCGCGATCATTGCTCGTGTCCATCAGCGACATGCGAGATGCGGGATATCTGTCACGATTACGCAGGGAGGGATTATCGTGGCGCTCGCGCCAAGTCTCCATCACTGGTCGCAGGGCAGCGCTGGTGACGTTTTGCGTTGGACTTGAAGCGTGGGTCCTGTCTTTCAACGTGATGCTCACGGCGAACGCACAGGAAACCTCGCGAGGCGATCACGGACACACGATCCCGGACACGTGGGCCGTCACGTCGACGAGGACGCCGGTCGAGACGACGGCGTGTGATGGTCCTGAGGCGTCGAACCGGGCGCGAGCGTGGCGAGGTGGAGCGCCGCCAAGATGGGACCGACGATCATCGGGGCACCGCACCGGGGACAGGCCATCAGGCGCGGGGGTTCATCTCGCGGGTTGTCGCGGTGCCCGGCTGCGGTCGCCACCGTCGCCGTGGCGAGCAACCTCCGCGCAAGCGCGACGCGGGTCGCGCGACAGGGGTTCGCGAGCAATGGTGAGCCAAAGCTTTTGCGGGTCGACCGGATCGAGGGCTGGCTGCAGCGGATCGAATCGCTCCAGGCTGCGGCGTGACCCTGTCCGACACCCGGGAGGTGGCTTACACGTCACGGACGACGCTAGTTGAGCGCTGATCGCGACGCTTCATTTGAAGCACAGACGCCAGCGTTGACAGGCGTTACACTGGTAGCCCTGTCGACCGGGTAAGGAGCGCCAATGCGGGCGACCGCCATCTTGGTATTGTGCTTCGGGATCGTGTCTGCGGCGGCAGAGGCGCAGACGTCGATCTCGACGGTCGCCTCGGCGGACGGTACGCCGATCGTGATCGAGTGTGCCGGAGCGGGACCATCGCTCGTCATCGTCCATGGCGGCGCCGGCGATCGCACGCGATGGACGCCGCTTTTTCCGCTGCTCGAGTCAAAATTCCGGGTTTGCGCGATGGACCGAAGGGCGCACGGCGCCAGCGGCGATACGCCCCCTTACAGTCTCCAAAAGGAAGTCGAAGACGTGGTCGCGGTCGTGGCGGCGCAGCCGGGGCCGGTGTTCGTGCTCGGGCACTCGTTTGGCGCAGTCTGCGCCTTCGAAGCGGCATTTCGTACCGCGAAGATCGCCAGACTTGCACTCTATGAACCGCCGGTCCGCCTGTCGGATCATTCGGCAATACTGGCGCGCATAGAGGCGATGATGCGGAGCGGCGATCGTGAGGGCGCTCTGGTGACGTTCATGAGCGAGATCGTGTTGATCTCCGCGGATGAAGTCGCCGCGATGAAAGCACGGCCGTCGTGGGCGGGCCTGCTGGCGACCGTCGATACCACAGTGCGGCAGGACCGAGCTCTCTCGCAGTACCAATTCGATCCCGCCCGCGCACGCACGATGATCGTTCCAACTCTCTTGATCACAGGGAGCAAGACCGCTTCGCCCGACCTCAAACGATCGATTGACAGCCTGCGCCAGACATTGCCGCATTCGACCTTGCGCATCTTCGAAGGGCAGGAGCACAACGCGATGGACACGATCCCGAAGGAATTCGCGGCGACGGTCTCGTCATTTCTGCTCGAGCCGTACCGTTGACATGGTTCGACTGGGTCCTGATTCGATTTCAGCCTCAGAATACCAACTCACGCCGGCGAATAACGCTGAGCATGAGCGACAGGGAATGAGCCGCGATTTCGTCAGATGGAACCAGGTCGCATGCTGGCTCAAGCAGCTTGATGACTTCCGAGCCTATTCCTGACGCATTCAGCGGGAACGCATATCTTGGCGCGAAACTCGAACCAGTCGACGAAGTTGGTCTCGCTTCCGTCGTTACCGACCTGTACGGCGGAGTTGACCGCGAACATTGCGGACCTTAGAGACGGTAACGCCACACGGCGAAGGCCGCATGGCGTGTTCTCGCGCTATCGCAGAGGAAATCGAAGCGGAAATGCCCTAACGCAGATACCGTAGCAGTAGCGCCAGAAGCACGGACCCTACGGCGGTAAACGTCACCGTAACCCGTTTATGCGATGACGTTCCGAAGATCGTCAGCCCGAGGACGACGAGGAAGATCGCCAAAGGAACAACCCACCACGCCCTCTGACCCAACGCGCGTTCGGCTATGAGGGCAACCACGATGGCGACGACTGCGATCCAGTGTTCCTTGATCCAGATCAGTTGATCGCTGATCCGATCAAGACGACCAACGTACAGCAGCAGCGCTGCATGACGACGTGGGTCGTGGAAAGGAATGCTCAGCGTGCCGGGGCAACGTCGGCGCGACCTTCTCGAGCGCTCTCGATTGGTCGGCCGGACTGGCGTGATGGTGTCTGATGCCGCGGGATCCGTATATCACAGTGCGTGTGGCGCGCCGGTCCTGGCCTGACGCCGTTCGTGCCATTGGACCTGCTCAATTGGTCCAATCACAAACACCCAGCAGACAGTTCCGATCACGGAGATGCCCGCCACAATCAGGAAAGCTCCGGCGAAGTGGCCGGTGCGGTCCACGACGAAGCCCGTCACTGCGGGAGCAACCACGCCGGCAAGATTGCCGACGAAGTTCTGGAAACCGGTCCAACGTCCCGCGGCTGTTGGTCCGGCGAGCGTCTGCGTGATGGCCCAGATGTTCGAAGAGAGAATTCCGAACCCAATCATTCCGACGATGAGCAGGGCGACCGTCAGCGCGGATCCGCAGAAGGCAGCGACCCCCAGCGAGATGCCTCCGAGCGCTAGCCCCCCGCCTGCGATCGTCTTCCGAACGCGCGTCGTCGTCCCCCCTGCGGCGATCCATCGATCAGAGAGCCAGCCTGCAAACATCCCGCAGACGGCTCCCATCAGGTACATGGCGCCACCGATCTTCGCCATGTCGTCCATCGTAAACTGACGCTCGCGCACCAGGTAAAACGGCAGCCACGTAATCAGGAAGTAGCTCAGATAGTTGCTGCAGAACAGGCCAACACAGGTTCCCCAGGCGGAGCGCAGTTGCAGAAATTCGGCGAGAGTGGGTGCGGCTCCCACGTCGGTTCGGACCGACGCGGACTGTTGTGGCTTGAACTTGATCCATGGAATGAGCCAAAGAAGGCTGCCCAGGCCGAGCACGATGAAGAAGGGACGCCAACCGTACCTTGCCATGAGGGCTCCGCCAAGCAGCATGCCGAACCCCGGACCCAGAACGAGTCCGGCGGAAACCGCCGCGTTGGCGATCCCGCGGTGCTCTTCGGCGAAGTTCGTCGCGATGATTTTGGAATACGACGGATATGCGACCGATTCTCCGACTCCCAGCAGCAGTCGAAGCGCGAAGAGCGCCGCGAAGACATGGACGGCTCCGGTGGCGGCGGTCGCGAGCGACCAGAGCAGAAAGCCTCCGGCGAACACCCAGTTCACGTTGTATCGATCGACGAGCCACCCCGCCAATGGCTGAAGGCACGCATAGGTCCAGAAGAACGCGGACAGCAGAAGTCCGAGTTGCGAGGCCGAGATCGCGAGTTCGTCCTTGAGCATCGGCGCGGCGATGGACAGGTTGCCGCGATCCACGTAGTTGATGAACGTGGCGATGCCGAGCAGGACGAGGACTGCCACGAGTGATGCGGCGATGTGATTCCCTGACTGGCCGGAGTGGCGCACGGGAGGAGCGATTGTGTCAGGGCGGCGGACTACTGTCCAGCGTCAATCGCGTACGACCGTCGGCCATCCTCATAGCACAATGAAGGAGTATGCTTGCGCGAAGCCCGCGCCATCGCGCGCGTCCGCCATCCGAACGTCGTCCCCATCTACGGCGTCGACCATCACGAGGGACGCCTCGGGTTTCCGAGACGTGCACCTCTTTGCTGTCCCGTCACGCACCGACGGCAGCGTCTGTAACACGGTCGCGTACGGATCCTGTTACCGTGCTCCCGAACTTGTCCTTCCAGCGCACCCGCGACTCCATGTGCAGTTCGGTACACCTCAGCCGAGCGACCCGATGCGATGCTCGATCTCATGAGCGGTGCAGCACGAGTCGCCACGCCGACCCTGCCGGAAACTCCCCTGGACACCGCTATCCACGAATCTCAGCGTCTCCGTGACAAGATCGAGACGCTCACGGAGCGCGACTGGTTCTGGAAGGCTCAGCAATGTATTCGCCGATACCGGATGCAGATCGAGGCGTTATACGAGGCTGACCTGTCCAGTTAGCGCCCCTTCGTCCCCACCGATTGCGCCTTGTTCCGCGCCGTCTTCCGGCAGCTCGACCCGGAGCGGAGGGCAAATGGGAGCGTACGTCGAGGCGCGGGCTGCTTGGGGGCTCAGCGGGGGACATCAGAAGCGGTCACCCTGCGGAAACTAGCGTGGTCCGGGCCACGTATCGACTGGCGTTCGCGTTGGTTGCCCGATCTCCCGCCAGCCTTGGGCACGCCATGCCAGCAGCAATTCGTGCTCTCGGGCGAGCAGCTTCGCCAGTTCCTCGAAGGACTCGACTCGGGTCTTGGCATTCTCGGTGATAACGAGCTGATAACCGGGGCCGTCTGGATTTAATCGGGTCTCCATGGCCACCCGCAGATTTCGCATCTACTCAGCAACCCGCGGATTCACGCGAGGCGCGAATCGTGCTTCCTGTGTAAGTTGTTGATCGGGAAGAAAGATGAGCCGCCTCGGAATCGAACCGAGAACCCGCAGATTAAGAGCCGCTTCGAGTGATTGCGCGCGCCACGCTATCGTGATCATCCATTCCACGCCATCGTGATCACCTGTTGTACGGCATCGTGATCACGCATTCCACGGCATCGTGATCACCCGTTGTACGGGTCGTGATCACCGGTTCCACGCCTCGTGATCACCCCGACGGCCGCGGGCTGAGGCCCGCCGAAGCGTCGCCGGACGTCGTTTTACTCGCCTCTTTGGCCGACCGCCGGGTCGACGGAGAGGGTGGATGGCGACGGAACGACTACCGATGCGACACATTCGAGAGATTTTGCGACTGAAATGTGGGCCTTACAGCGCAGCCACCGCGAGGTGGCGCGCAGTCTGGGGATCAGCCCCGGGGCCGTGGCGTCCGTCCTGAGCCGTGCCAGGGCGAGTGCGCTGACGTGCGAGGTGATCGAGACCCTCAGCGACGAGGTGCTCGAGCAGCGGCTGTACGGGCCGAAGATCGCGGGCCACGCGCCCCGTCCGCTGCCGGATCCGACGTGGATGCACACGGAGCTGCGGCGCCCCGGGGTCACGCTCGAGCTCCTGCATTTGGAATATCTCCAGCAGCACGCGGACGGCTATCGCTATTCCGCGTTCTGTCGGCATTACCGCACGTGGCTGGCGACGCAGCGGCGCTCGATGCGCCACGTGCACAAGGCCGGCGACAAGCTGTTTGTCGATTACTCCGGCAAGAAGCCGGTGGTCGTCGACGCCGCCACGGGCGTCGTGCGGTCCGTGGAACTCTTCGTCGCGGTCCTCGGCGCCTCCAATTACACCTACGCCGAGGCGACCGAGACGCAGCGCAGCGCCGATTTCATTCAGAGCCACGGGCGTGCGCTGGAGTATCTGGCCGGCGTGCCGGCGGCGGTCGTCCCCGATCAACTGAAACCGGGCGTGCGCGCCGCGTGCCGCTATGAGCCGATCCTGCAGCGGACCTACGAGAAGTGGGCCGCGCATTACGGCACGGTGATCTTGCCCGCCCATCCCGCCAAGCCGCGCGACAAAGCGAAAGTCGAAGTGGCCGTGCAGATCGCGCAACGCTGGATCCTGGCGCGTCTGCGGCATGAGACCTTCTTCTCCCTCCCCGCGTTGAACGCCCGCATTCGGGAGCTGCTCGTCGATCTCAACGCGCGACCGATGAAGGGCTACGGGGGCGTGTCGCGGCGCGATCTCTCCGCTTCGACCAGCCCGCGCTGCGTCCGCTGCCCGCCGAACGCTTTGTGTACACCGAATGGCGCCAGGCGCGCGTCAACATCGACTATCACGTCGACATCGAGCGCCACGGCTACTCGGTGCCGCATCGGCTGATTCATCAGATCGTGGACGTGCGGCTCTCGGCCACGACCGTCGAGGTGTTTCAGCGGGGCACCCGGATCTGGGTGCATCGCCGTCGCCATCAGGTGGGCGGGTTTACCACCGTCGCCGAGCACATGCCGCACGCCCATCGCGCGCATCTCGAATGGACGCCGTCGCGCTTGATTCGGTGGGCCGCGACCGTCGGCGCGCAGACCGCCGTGCTCGTCGAGCAGATTCTCGCGAGCCGCCCGCATCCCGAGCAGGGCTATCGGTCCTGTCTCGGCCTCCTCCGGCTCACCTACCGCTCCACGATCATCACCTCCCAATTACCGATCGATCGCTGGCACGAACACCTCGGCGATCCGACCGTGGCGGATGCCATTCTCGACCGCGTCGTGCATCGCGCGCATCGCCTGGCGCTCACCGGTCCGTCGCGCCGCAAGGACCACGGAACGGGATCATCGTCGAAGGACGACGCATGACCCGTCAGCGGCCGCGCGTGGGGGGAGGCGAGGCGTCGACCGACGTGACGGGCGTCGCGCAGCGGCCACCGGGTGCGGTCGAGCTGGAGGCGCGGCCGCCTGTGGACCGTGCCGGAGCTATGGAAAACGCCCACACCGCGTTTCCCACAGCTCCTTGGACGGCGCACAGACCGCGCCGTCCACAACGGCCCACAGGCCTCATCGTGGGTGAATACGAAGAAGGAGAAGAAGAACCATTACAATGACGCTCGTCACGGACGGAGGCTGATCGACAACACCGATGTCCTCGCGTCGCTTCGCTCCGATCACGAGGCCGCGGAACCGCTGATCACGATGCCCTGGACAGCGTGATCACGATGGCGTGGACCACCTGATCACGATGCATGGAATGCGCAAGTGATCGAGATCTGGCCGATTTCCGAAGGATTTCGCGAGTCAGGGTTGCGGAGTGTGGCACCGCGACGCAGATCGCTGCAACCCCCGCGCAACCGGACAGGACGAGCGTCCTGCCGCGGAGAATGCCCGCGCACGCCGATACCGCCGATGTGGGAATGGATCGATCTGGTCGCCGGCACGATCCCGAGCGCCGAGGACCCTTCCTCGTTGGCACAGTTTTCGGTCAAGCGGCAGTCCTTGCGTGGGGCACCTGCGAGCGGCGATCTACCTACCTCCTGCGTCCTCGAAGCCGGTTCCGCAAGTCGCGAGCCCTCAACGGATCTATGCGCGTGCCGCCCGGCTCACCTCCATCCATCGTCCATCGCGGCGCTCCAGCGACAGATGCTCATCGCGACGCGCTCGGGCCGCGGAACGGCACGATCGTCGATCCACGTGATTTTCGGCCTCCTCAACACGGCCGTGAGCAGCCACATCGATGCCCAGGCTGCCGCGCCCGCATTGGTCTCAGAAGTTGTTCGGGGAATGTCAGGATACGAGCGAACGGATCGTTATGGTCGCCGTTTGCAGGCCAGCCGCGGAGATTCTGAGGTGAATATCGCCGGGTTGCCGGCCCGCCTTGATGATGACCAAGCACCGCCCCTGCGACGCGCGCCGCTCGGGGCGCTGAAAGCTCTCGAGACTGACCGGATTCGCGTTGCCGACGCCCGCGATCGTGCCGGGCCCCTCGATTGCGAACGTCAGGAGGTTTTCCGCCTTTGGGTTTCGGGTGCCGTTCGCGTCCTTCAATTCGATCGTGACGTAGCTCAGGTCCTCACCATCAGCCTTGATCCGATCGCGATCCGCGGTCGCGACGATGCGGGAAACCCGCTGTGCGGTTTTCAGCGATGCCGACGCGACCTGCTGTCCGCCGCTGAATCCGACCGCCTTGAGCTCGCCCGGCTGATAGGGCACGTTCCACGAGGCCATGAACTGCGTCGATCGATCTGTTTTCTTTCGGCCGAGCGACTTCCCGTTCAGCAGAAGCTCCACCTCTTTACACGACGAATACAACGTCACCTGCAGCGGCTGGTTCTCGTATCCGCTCCAGTTCCAATCGGCAGCCGCATCGAGCCAGTGCCACTTGCTCCACGACTGACGCGCCGGATTCTCGGGAAACGAGGGCGTGGGCGGCTTCACGAAGATCGAGAGCTGGTTGTCTTTCCACAGCGCGTCACGGTAGTACGACTGCGGTCGCTTCCACCCACAGATGTCGATGTCGCCGCAGTAGGCGACCGTCCATGGAAAGAAATTCTGCTCCTGCCAGTAGCCGCGCCAGCCGATGCTCGCCTCGCCGAGGTAGTCGAAGGCCGTCCAAACGAAGTCGCCGAGGAGCCACGGGTGATCGAGCGCGTCCATCCAGCTTTTGAACGCCTCGAGCGGATACGACTCGGTCTGAATCATGATGCGCGACGGCACTCGCTGGTGGTCCGTCGTGAAGATCGACTGCTGCTGATGATCGCCGCCGGATCCGTAGTTATAGCCGGCGATGTCGAGGGCCGACATGAACGGATCCTTCTTCGGATTCAGGTTGTTGACGGCCGCCAGCACGGGCCGTGTGGGGTCGGTCTTGCGCACGAAGGCCGCCAGCATCTTCGCGGTCTCAACGATGCGGGGATCGTCCATGCCGGGGATCTCGTTGCCGATGCTCCACGCGATCACCGAGGGGTGGTTGCGATCGCGCGCGATCATGCTTTCGAGATCCCTCTGCCACCATTTGTCGAACCACAGGTGGTAGTCGTGCGGACTCTTCGGATCCGCCCACATGTCGAACGCCTCGTCGACGACCAGCATTCCAAGGCGATCGGCGGCGTCGAGAAATGCCTGCGCCGGCGGGTTGTGCGAGCACCGCACGGCGTTGAACCCGCTGGCCTTTAGCAGCTCGATGCGGCGCGCCTCCGCGCGATCGTAGGACTTCGATCCGAGCGGTCCGTGATCATCATGAAAGCAGCCGCCGTGGAGCTTCATCGGGACGCCGTTCAGGCGGAAACCGTCGACGGTGAACGACGTCGTGCGGATGCCGAACGGGTTCTCCACGCGGTCGACGGTCCGCTCGCCGAGCGACACTTCTGAGACTGCCCGGTACAGGATTGGGGTGTCGACCGACCACAACGCAGGGTTCCGGATCGAGACGTCGTGCACTGTGTCTGCAGTTCCGTTCGCCGCGATCGAGTGCCGGGACGATGCGCGGCCCACTTCGGTACCCGACGCATCGAGAATCCTCGTGGTCGCGGTCGCCTCGACGGCGGCTGCCGACTGGTTCTGCAGCTGCAGCCGGACGGTCACCTTTGCCGAAGCGGCGCTCACCTCAGCGGAGGTGATCGTCGTGCCCCAGTGCGTCACGTGCACAGGATCGAACATCTGCAGCCAAACGTGCCGGTAGATTCCGGATCCCGAGTACCAGCGGCTGTTCTCTCCTTCGTTCCGGACCTTCACCGCCAGAACGTTCGACGCGCCGAATTTCACCTTGTCCGTGACGTCGTACCAGAACGAGGTGTAGCCGTACGGATGCTCGCCGAGGGGCTGGCCGTTGAGCCAGATCTCCGGGTTCATGTAGATCCCGTCGAATTGGAGGACGATGCGCCGGGCTTTGTCGGCGTCCGGGAGCGTGAACGCTTTGCGATACCATCCCGTGCCGCCCGTTGTGAAACCTGTGCTGACCTGACCGATCGCGTCGCGGGCGAAAGGCGATCTGGTACCAAGAAGATCCTCGATGCTCCAGTCGTGGGGCAGATCAAGCGTGCGCCACGTCTTGTCGTCGAAGTCCGGCTGCTCCGCGAACTGTGCGCCTCCGCGGTGGAACTTCCAGCCGGCGTCGAACAGGACCGCCTGCCGTATGGCCGAATCCGTCGCGCGCGTCGGCTGCGCGGCACGAGGAGGCGTACTCAGCAGGGCCACCGAGAGGCACCCGAGAATGGCTGTGCGTCGCATGTGAGAACGGTACAGGATCAGCCGCCGGAAATCTCGAGGTCTGGCACTTCGGTTGCCCTGATTTCGCTACGGTGTCTCAGGTCTGTGCGACGGCACACACAAGCGGGGAGCGATGTCGCCCATTCTTGAAATGCTCTCGATTGTCGTAGACACGCTACGGCAACGCGCAACAATCCAATCAGCGAAGCCCCAGCTTGCTGGCGCGAACGGACCGGCCGCTCGTGCTGCCAGCCGGCAGCGAAGGAGAGGTACTCGACGGGCCTGCGGCTCGGGCGCATTTGTGGTCTATACTAATGGTATATATCCAGAGGAGGCCCCGTGATTACCACCGCCAAACTGTTCAAGAATGGGCGAAGTCAGGCCGTGCGACTACCCCGCGAGTTCAGATTCGAGGGGGACCGCGTGAGAGTTCGCCGCGCCGGGCGAGGTGTGCTCGTGGAGCCGATGTTCACGGACGTCTCGGCGTGGTTCGACGAACTCGACCGTCTGGCCTCCGAGCCCTTCATGCCGGAAGGCCGGCAACAGCCCCCCACGCCACAGCGAGACGTGT
>Ga0070735_10004644_pt1 | contig 11525 bp, 12 predicted proteins | sample Coa_R1_FD_66443 | JGI IMG/M metagenome (GOLD analysis project Ga0070735, IMG submission 66443) | Surface soil microbial communities from Centralia Pennsylvania, which are recovering from an underground coalmine fire - Coalmine... | ecosystem: Environmental > Terrestrial > Soil > Unclassified ... | reverse complement strand
CATGCCCCAGCTCGTCATCGTCTTGACCGCCCATTCAGCGGCCGCCTTTTGATTCGGGGAGCCGATCGGCCGCGGACCGTACACGTCGGTCAGGTAATGCTCGATCCACATGATCTTGGAGCGTTCCATCCCTTCGGCCCGGATTTTCGCGTTCGCGGCGGTATCGATGGATTCGCTCGGCGCCTGCGCGGCCGACACGGTGACGACCAGACCGAGGCCGACCAGGGAGCCGATGACGCGCTGAAGCATCTGTACACTCTATCGCAGTGCTGAATTTGCGAATCGCGCGACGCGACGATCTGGCGGCGCTGAGCGCCGTGATGGACGCGGCGATCGCTGAGCTCCAGAGACCGTTTCTCGACGAGCGCCAGATCGCGTCGAGCCGCGCCATCATGGGCCTCGATACCCAGCTCGTCGCAGACGGCACCTACTTCGTCGTCGAATCGGATCGCGAGCTCGCCGGGTGCGGCGGTTGGAGTCGGCGCGCGACGCTGTACGGCGGCGATCGCACGTCAGGCCGGTCGGCGGCGCTGCTGAATCCCGAGACGGACCCGGCGCGCATCCGCGCCATGTACACGCATCCGCGGCACGCGCGCAAAGGCGTCGGCCGTCTGATTCTTGCGGCGTGCGAGGAGGCGGCCCGGCGTGAGGGGTTCCGCCGGGTGGAGCTGATGTCTACGCTGGCGGGACAGCCGCTCTACGTCGCGTGCGGCTACGAAGCGATCGAGCGGGTGGAGGACGCACGCGGCGGTGTGCCCGTCCCGCTCGTGCGCATGTGCAAGGCGCTGTAGAGGTTCCGAGCCGTCTATGCGTAGCGCAGCGTGTGCTTCGTGCGATACATGCCGCCGACGATGCCGCCGTACACGAAATGCACGAGGAACAGGGCCGCGATGCCGGCGGCGCCGAAATGCACCCAGAACCTGCCAGGATCGGTCGTCGAGGCCCAGATGAAGCCCGCCACGATCGTATGCCACGCGCCAAGCAGGAGTCCGGGGCCGACGCCGGCCTGGTTTAGCGCCCACTCGAAGATCACCGCGTAGACCAGCGCGAATGCTCCGCCGATCAGCAGGTACAGCGCGAGGCCGACAACCCAGGAAGACATCCCGAACAATGCCGCCAGCTGCGTGTCGATATCAAGACGCAGCCCAGCGGCGCGCAGCAGGACCAGGATCCCGTTTGCGACCGCGGCCGCGACGATTCCGTCGATGAACGCCCGTCGTGGATACACGATGTCTCTCCTCCTGATGAGGTTTGGATCGCTCTCTTCCCTCGATCGTACGGCTAATGCGCCGAGCGCGCCAGCTGCCGGCCTCACTGTTGAGTCAGTGGCGTTCTTTCGGTACTGTGTGGGCGCCTCGTTGCGAGGTCATCCCTTGAGCACCGTGACTGGAGCGTCTCCTCGTGCAAGGCTGGAATCCATCGACGCGGTGCGCGGCGCGATCATGGTCTTGATGGCGCTGGATCACACGCGCGACTTCTTCGGCCTGCCAGGAAATCCAACGAATCTCGCGACGGCCTCCGCGGCCTTGTTCTTCACGCGCTGGATCACGCACTTCTGCGCGCCCGGCTTCTTCCTGTTGATGGGAACGGGCGCGTTTCTGGCCGGCCGGCGCCGCAGCGCCGGGGAGCTGTCGTGGTTCCTCCTGACGCGCGGCCTCTGGCTGGTCGTCCTCGACGTCGTCGTGCTCCGCTGCTTCGCCTATCAGTTCAATGTCGATTACCGCGTGACGATGCTGCTCGTTCTGTGGGCGCTCGGATGGGCGCTCATCGCGCTGGCCGCGATCGTGCGGCTGCCGGCCGCGGCGATCGCCACGATCGGCGTCATGATGGTTGCCGGCCACAATCTGTTCGACGGGATCAGATCGACGAATCCGTTCTGGCTCATGCTCCACGGGCCCGGCATCGTGCTCAACGCGTCGGGACACGTCGTGTTCGTGGCCTATCCGCTCGTGCCGTGGATAGGCGTCGCGATGCTCGGATACGCGCTCGGGACGGTTTACGCGTGGCCGCCGGACACGCGGCAGCGATTCCTCGTGCGCGCAGGGCTGGTCGTCACCGCCGCGTTCGTCGTCGTCCGCGCGCTCAATCGCTATGGCGATCCCGCGCCATGGGCGCACCAGCGATCGGCGATGTTCACGGTGCTGTCGTTCCTGAACGCGACGAAATATCCGCCGTCGCTGTCGTTTCTTCTGATGACGCTCGGACCGGTGCTGCTCGCGCTCGCCTACGCTGAGCGCGTGACGCCGCCGCGTCCGCTCCTGGTGTTCGGGCGGGTGCCGCTGTTCTACTACGTCGTCCATTTCTTTGCGCTCCATGCGCTCGCCACCGCGGTCTGCCTGGCGCGGTATGGCTCGGCGCACTGGATGTTCGAATCGCCGGATCTCGCGCACTATCCGTTCTCGCCGCCGCCGGGCTGGGGGTATCCGCTGCCGATTGTGTATCTCGCCTGGACGGCAGTTGTGGTGGGGGTGTATCCGCTGTGCCGTTGGTACGCGGGCGTCAAGACGCGCAGCCGCTCGCCGCTTCTCAGTTACCTATAGGGTCATCGCATCGAGGCGGTTCCGCGCGGCCATGATGTCGCGCTTCAGCCGGCGGATGTGATCCGCGATCAGATCCTTGCCGAGCGCGGCGGCCTCATCCACCATCGCCTTCAGCTGCCAGAGCGGCGTCTCCTGGAGGTCCGCGAGCTCGCGTGCGCAGATGACGAGCCGCTCTTCGAGTTGTCCGATGCGCCGCTCGAGACGCGCGCGCGTCGATTCGGGATCATCGCCCTGCACCGCCTCGGGACTCTTTTCCCACGCGTCCAGAATCATGCGCAGGCGCTCTCCGTCGCCGAGCGCGTAGGCGCGGTTGGCCTCGACCATGAGGGCATGGCGGCGATCGCGTGCGTCATCGTCCTGGGCGAGATCCGGATGAATCGTCCTTGCGACGTCCCGAAACAACTTGCGAACGGCGTCAGAGGTGAGTCGAGGGGCGGACTCTCGAGACGATCCCGCCGTTGCCGCCGGCTCCGCGCCCTCGTCTTTGAGTCGCTTCGCGAATTCGCCGAGCTCGGCTTCGGCAATCGCGCGCTCGAGCGCGTCGAGCTCCTCGTGCAGGCCGCCGACGTCGCGGCGGTAGCGGATCCTGAACGCCGCGAGATCGGTTCTGGCCTGGGTGATCTCGGCATTCCGCTCGGCGTAGAGAGCTTCGAGTTCCGCCAGTCGCGCCCGCAGGGCATCGGGGCCGCCCGACTGCGCGGAACGAACCGGGACGGTCACGGTTCGATGATACCGTCCCGGCGGCGGACTTACTTAATCGCGACGATCATCATGTCGATCGGCTTCCCGCCGGTGTTCTTCGACTCGCGCGCGACGTTGCGGGCGATGAATTCGAGGTCGCCGCGCTTCAGGTCGTTTTGGCGGGCTGGCCGGCGGCCGAGAGCGAGATCGTGCCGGGCGCCATCGCGATTACGACCTGGTCGAAGTCGTGCTTCGTGCCCGCAGGCGCAGCGAAGTCGGTGCCGGCCGTGGTGAGATAGGCGCTGCCGTACGCGCCGTCTGCCAGCGTCTTCAGCTGCAGGCCGGGTCGTTTCGCGGGCAACACCGCTTTGCCAGGGCAGCCCCTTTGAACTCGACGAGGATGCCGGTCACCGGAGTCGTGCCGACGTTCTTCGGATTGTGCGTGCCGGGAGACGAATAGATGGCCGAGTCGCTCGCCATGTGTTGGGTCTGTTCGTTCCATCCGGCCGTGTGAACTCCACCTTCGATGGCGACATCGGGATCACGATCGAGTCCGGATGCTGGTGCATCACGCTCTGCGGGCCGCGCGCGTAGTTGATCCACAGCACCCGAACCGACGGGTTGTCGATCAATACCTTGTAGGGGGCGGGATCGACTTTTGCGGCGTCCTGCGCCCGAAGGACGACCGCGGCGGCCACGACGACCGTACACACGACGGCGAGAATCACCCGTTTCATTGACATCGTCCGGGTTGGGATGAGATGGATGAGCTTGGAGGCGACGGAGTGTATGCTCTCGCCATGCGGCTGACAACACTGATCGCGTGGCTCCTGCTGGTGGCGCCGGTTCCCGCCCTCGCCCAACCGAACTGGTTTCAACCCGCCCTGCTCGACCGTCCCGACGTCAAGAAGGCGCTGCAGTCAATCGACGATCGATCGACCGCCATCGTCGATGAATGGATCCGGCTCGTCGAGATTCCGGCGCCGTCGAAGAAGGAACAGGCGCGTGCGCGCTACATCCGGTCGGAGATGGAGAAGCTGGGGCTCGCCGACATCCGCGTCGACGACATGTCCAATGTCAGCGGAGTGCGGAAGGGAAGCGGCGGCGGCCCGACGGTAGTGTTCGCGGCGCACATGGACACCGTCTTCCCCGACGGGACCGACATCTCGGTGAAGCGCGAAGGCGACGTGCTGCGCGCGCCTGGCGTCGGCGACGACACGTCGAACCTGATGGCGGTGCTCGAGATGTTCCGCGCGCTGGATCGCGGCGGGGTCAAAACGAAAGGGGACCTCGTGTTCCTCGCGAGCGTGCAGGAAGAGCTCGGGCTGCTCGGCGCGAAGCACTGGCTGGAGACGAGCGGCTACAAGCCCGATATGTTCATCGCGGTGGACGTCTCATCAAACCAGGTCTGGTACGGTGCCCTGCGCAGCGCGCAGTTCAAGTTCTTTTTCACGTCGCCCGGTGCGCACACGATGGAGAGTCGCGGAGGCCCGAGTCCCGCGAAGGCGCTCGCAAAGGCGATCGACGCGGTGTATCAGATCCCGCTCCCGCCGATCGCGGAGGGTCTGGACTCGTTCAAGCTGCCGGTCGCGAACGTCGGCATGCTCGGCGGCGGGACGGTGACGAATGCGGTTCCGCGCGAGACGTGGTTTACCGTCGATCTACGCTCGCTCGATACGCCGACGCAGCAGCGGCTCGAACAGGCGGTCGAGGGGGCCGTCCACGCCGTAGCCGCCGAAGAGCACGTCGGATTCCGGATGGAGAAGAAGGTGCTGTCCGACTACTCGAACGCGAAGCCGAAGGAAGAGCGGTTGAATTCTCCGCTGGTGCAGACGGCGCTCGCGGTGAGCAATCATTTTCGCAAACCCGGGACGCCGGCCATCGTTCCCGCCGACGTCGGGTCGACCGACGCGAACAACGCCGTCGCGATGGGGATTCCCGCCGTGGCGATCGGCGCCGTGATGGATCACTCGCCGCACCGCCTGGAGGAGACCGCGGACGCCAGCAGCATCATTCCGGGCGTGAAGTCGCTCCTCGCGCTTGCGATCGCGCTGACGACACACTAGACGGACGCTTCTCGTTCTGCTCCGACCGGCTGACGTGACGGCTATCGGCTCTTGAGGATCCGTGTATCCGTCAGGAACCGGCGGTACGCGCTGAACGCTTCGGTCCGCCGGATCGACTGCAGGCCGCCGCGGAAGATGGTCATGGACTCGGTGGAATCGGGCAGCAGCACGATCTCGTCCGGATCGGCGAACGACACGCCTTTGTATCGCATCATCAGGTCGTCACGATCGAGCGTCATGTGCGGCTCGAAATGGTACTTGCGCTGCAGCGCCCATGGGACGCGCACGTCAGTCGGTCCGAGCACATGGCGGTCGAGACGGAGGACGTCGTACGTGGCCGCATCCACCCACACCCGCCCGCTGATCGCGATCGGGCCCTTCCAATCGAAGCAATCGTCGTGGCCGTACTCGTCTTCGATGAGCTCGGGACGGCTGGATCGCTCGGCCGACATGAAGTCGATCACGAGCGCGGCGCGATTGCGTTCGTGTCCTTCTCGCACGGACGTGAATCGGTAGTCGTCCCGATGTCCGGGCAGGAGAAAGGCCAGCGGTTCGGGCGAGACCGGGGTCGGATCGGTGCACCCGGAGCGGTCTTTCTTGTCCCGCTCGTGTGGCTCTCGTCCGTTGACGCGGAGCACCTGGCGGGTCACCTGCGCGTCGGGAATCGTGCCGCCGTCGAACGCCTCGAGCTCGACGCGCAGCTCTGATTCGACCGTGCGGCCTGCGCCCTGTACCGTCCAGTTCGCATCGATCGGGACGACGGTGGAGCGCTCGAGGCAGATGAGCTGCTGTGCGCGGTGATAGTAGGCAGCGACGCGTTCGCCGACGTGCGCAACCACCGTTCCGATGTCGGGACGCGCGGGACCGTCGCTCGCGCGACCCGTCCAGCCGGACGCCGCGAGCGCCGCTGCGACGAGCACGAATCGGATCGAACCGGGCGGCCGCATCACCCTGTCGCCGCTATACTACGCCGAACTCTCAACAGAGGCACGCTCATGCATTGGTCCGCCCGGTCGAGTCTGGCCCTGGCGCTGGGCGCCACGGTGTTGTCCGCTGCTCCACGCGCGCAGCCCGTGTTTCGCGGCGGCGAAATCTTTCCGCCCGAGGAGTTCGCCGCGCATCGCGCGAAGCTGATCGATCGCATCGGCGACGGCGCCGCCATCGTGCTGGGCACGCCGGGTCCGCCGGGCGAGATGCCGTTCCGGCAGAACAGCCAGTTCTTCTATCTCACAGGCGTGACCGAGCCGCGCGCATACGTTCTGATCGACGGCCGGACGAAACAGACGACGGTGTTCCTGCAGCCCGCAAACGAACGGCGCGACGCGAGCATGTACGGTCCGGCGCTGGCGCCCGGTACGGATGCCGCGCGGCAGCTTGGCGTCGACGCGGCGCTGCCGGTGGTGGACTTCGCGGGCGCGATCGGCGCGCTCGCGGCGGCACACCGGACGATCTACACACCATTTGCCGCCGAAGTGCTCGGCAGCCAGTCGCAGGGCGATCCAACGCGGTTCTGGGCCACGAACCGGCAGGATCCGTGGGACGGTCGCGATTCGCGGGAAGCGGCGTTCATTGCGAAGCTCAAGGCCGGCGCGCCCCAGTCCGAGATCAGGGACTTGGACCCGCTTCTCGACGCGCTTCGCGCGGTGAAGACGCCGCGCGAGATCGCGGTCATCCGCGAGGCGACCCAGATCGCCGGGCTGGCGATCATCGAAGCCATGCGCGACGCGAAGCCCGGCAGGCACGAATACGAGCTGCAGGCGGACGCGGAATACGTGTTCAAGAAGCGGGGCGCGCTCGGTCCTTCGTACTTCGCGTTGATCGCGACCGGCCCGAACACCTACTACACGCACTACAATCGGAACACGGCGGAACTGAAAGCCGGAGACCTCGTCCAGTTCGACTACGCGCCCGATTACAAGTACTACCAATCGGACGTGACGCGCGTGTTTCCCGCAGACGGGACGTTCACCGCGCGGCAGCGCGAGTTCTACGAGATCTACCTGCGCCTCTACCAGGCGTTGATGACGTCAATCGAGGTCCATAAGCGCCCGAGTGACGTCATCGCCAATGCGGTGAAGAAGATGGATGCGGTGATGTCGTCCTATCGATTCACGGACGATCGCATCAAATCCGCAGCCACGACATTCGTCGCCGGTTTCCGCTCGCGGACGCAGGCAACATCGCTCGGGCACAACGTCGGTCTCGAGGTCCACGATCCCGGCGGGCTCCAGGCGGACACGCTGGAACCCGGCCGTATCTTCACGATCGAACCGCAGATGCGACTCGAAGAAGAGCACGTCGGTCTCCGGCTCGAGGACATGATCCTCATCACCGACACCGGCTACGAAAACCTCTCGCGGTTCGTCCCGGTGGAAGTGAAGGACATCGAGAAGACGATGGCGGAGCCCGGCCTCAGCGACCTATGGCAGCGCACCCGAAGGAACTGACGCGCGGCATGATGCGCGGGCTCCCGCGCTCCGTCGTCGCCGCGATCGACAACAGCCATGTCCTCGGCGTGCGCGCAGGTTCGCGATCGACGCATCGCTTTACCGGCATTTGGCCCATCGTGATCGACGGCCGGGTGTTCGGGCGCTCGTGGTCGCTCAAGCCGGACGGCTGGTACCACGCGTTTCGTGAGGATCCGCGCGGCGCGGTCCGGATCGGGACGCGGACGATCCGCGTCCGCGCGGTGCACGTGCGGTCCGAGACGATTCGCGACGCGGTTGAGCGCGCCTACGCGATGAAGTACCCGACCCCGGGATCGCGCAAGTACGTCCGCGGATTCAGAACGAAGCGGCGGCGGGACGCCACTATGGAGTTCGTGGGCGCGTCCTGGGGGTCGCGCGCGACACGCGCGAAGCACGTGCCGCCCCGGAAACGTCCCGCGCTGCATCGGCCATCATGAGAGGAGGCGCCGTGCCGTACATCCAGGGTCACCCCGGCGAGATTCACGAGCTGGCGCGGTACGAAGTCCGTCCCGAGTCGCTCGACGAAGTGATCGCCGCGATCCACGAGTTCGTCGAGTACGTCAGGACGAACGAGCCGGGCGCGCTGCGGTACGAGGTATGGCAGGAGCGCGAACATCCGACGCGGTTCGTCCACATTTTCCTCTGGCGGGACGAAGAGGCGAACCGGATCCACGGCCAGTCCGACGCCGTGAAGAAGTTCGCCGGCACGCTGTATCCGACGTGCCTTGCGCCCGTGGAGTTCGTCGAGTATCGACAGGTCGACGCGAACGTCGCGCTCGCACGCATCTAATACGATCGCGTCCGTGGCACCCGCATATCCCATCGCACCGCCCGTCGATCCGATGCTCTCGAAAGTGGCGGCCGAGATCCCGCGAAGCGGTGATTTCCTCTTCGAGCCGAAATGGGACGGCTTCCGCGCGGTCGTGTTCCGCGGCGGGGGCGACGTCTACATCCAGAGCCGCGATCTCAAGCCGCTCGACCGCTATTTTCCGGAGCTGCACGACGGGCTGATCGTGGCGCTGCCCGACGGCTGCGTCGTGGATGGTGAGATCGTCATCGCGACGCCGCGCGGCCTCGATTTCGATCGGCTGCAGCTCCGCCTGCATCCGGCCGCATCGCGCGTCGCGAAGCTCGCGAGCGAGACGCCGTCGGAGTTCGTCGCCTTCGATCTGCTTGCTGCGGCCGGAAAGGATCTGCGTTCGACGCCGTTCGAGCAGCGCCGCGAATGGCTCGAGACGCTGCTGAAGAACGCGGGACCGCCGGTACACCTCACGCCCATGACGCGCGATCGCGACGTCGCGGTCGAGTGGCTGCAGCGCTTCGAGGGCGCGGGGCTCGACGGCGTGATGGCGAAACCCGCGAAAGGCCCGTACGAACCCGGCAAGCGCGTGATGTTCAAGATCAAGCATTCGCGTACGGCGGACTGCGTCGTGGCCGGGTTCCGCTGGCACAAAACGGGGCCGGGCACGTTGATCGGGTCGCTGCTGCTGGGCCTTTACGACACGCAGGGCAAGCTGCAGCACGTCGGCGTGACGTCCGCGTTCTCGATGCAGGTGCGCCGGCAACTCGTGGCGCTGCTGGAACCGCTGCGGAGGAACGCGATGAAGCATCATCCGTGGCGCGAGTGGGCCGATGCGGCGGGCGAGATGCAGCGTATGCCGGGCGGCCAGAGCCGCTGGAGCGCGGGCAAGGATCTGTCGTGGGAACCGGTGCGGATCGAGCTGGTCTGTGAAGTGAAATACGACCACATGCAGGGCGATCGCTTCCGCCATGCGGCGGTGTTTCAGCGCTGGCGCCCCGACAAAGCGCCGAGCGACTGCACCTACGATCAGCTCGAGATCACGACGCCGTTCGAGCTCGAAAAGATCTTCGCCGCAGGACGTCCCCGCCGTTGACGACCGGACCGGCTATCATCGCGCGTATGGCATCGATCTCGCGCACAGCGCTGTTCAGCGTCGCGTTCGTGGGCCTCGCGTCATTTGTTGCGAGGCCGGCCGCCCAGGTCCCGGCGCAGGACAAGCGGGTCGCTGGCGACGCGCTCCGTCCCGCCGTGATGGGACCGTCCGGCGGCGTCTCGACCGGACACCCGCTGACCACGGCGGCGGCCTTCGAGATCCTGCTCAAGGGCGGCAATGCGTTCGACGCGGGCGTCGCCGCGATGCTCACCGGGGGAATCGTCGAGCAGGACCTGTACAGCCTCGGCGGAGAAGGGCTGGTGCTCGTGTACCCGGTCAAAGACAAGAAAGTCACGTCCATCGTGGGACAAGGATGGGCGCCGCATTCGGTCGACGTCGACTGGTACCTTTCGCGTCATAAGACACTCCAGGGCGAAGGTCTCGATCCGGCGGTCGTGCCTGGCGCGATCCACGCCGCACTGACGATCCTCGATCGGTGGGGCACGATGAGGTTCGAGGAGGTTGCCGCGCCGGCGATTCGGTACGCCGAAAACGGATTTCCGATGCGATCGAGCACCGCGCGCGCGATCGAGAAAGAGCTGCCGTTCTTCCGGAAGTGGCCCGGCAATCAGAAATACTGGCTGAAGCCCGACGGCTCGCAGTACAGGCCCGGCGAGACGATCAGGTTCCCGGCGACCGCCCGCACCCTGCGGCGCATGGTCGACGCGGAACGCGCAGCGGCCGTCCGCGGACGATCCGCCGGCATCGTCGCGGCGCGCGATCGCTTCTACAAAGGCGACATCGCGCGCGAGATGGTCGCGTTCCTGCAGCAGCATGGGGCGCCGTTCGACGCGAGTGATTTCGCGGACTATGACGCACGCATCGAAGCGCCCGCGACGGTGACGTATCGCGGCTACACCGTCTACAAACACGGTTTCGGCAGCCAGGGCCCCGTGCTGCTGCAGACGCTGAACATCCTCGAGCAATTCGACCTCCACGGGATGGGTTACGCGTCCGCCGACTATCTCCACACCATCGTGGAGGCGATGAAGCTCGCGTACGCCGATCGCGACACGTACTACGCCGATCCGGCGTTCGTGCAGGTGCCGGCGGAGGGGCTGCTGTCGAAGGCATACGCCAAGCAGCGCGCGTCATTGATCGATCCCCGGCATGCGTCGACGACGTTCATTGCGGGCGACCCGCTGCCATTCGACTCGACCGTGAAGACGTGGCCGTATTGGAAGGCGAACGAACGGCTCGACGCCCACAGCCGCATCGACGAGGCGGATGCGTTCGCGTCGCGCGGACTCGATTCGGCCGGCGTATCGAAAGACACGACGCACATGTCGGTCATCGACAAGGACGGGAACGTCTTCGACGCGACACCGAGCGGCGGGTGGATTCCGGGCGCGGTGATTCTCGGCGACACCGGGATCGGCATGAGCATCCGCGGTGAGCAGTTCTGGCTGGACAAGACGCGCGCGAACCAGCTCCGCCCCCGCGCGCGTCCGCGATACACGCTGACGCCGAGTCTCATCTTCAAAGACGGTGCACCGCTGATGGCGCTCGGAACGCCCGGCGGTGACAACCAGGACCAAACGATTCTGCAGGCGTTTCTGAGCGTCGTTGAGTTCTGGGGCGACTGGTACCCCAACCTGCACGCCGCATTCGAGCGGCCCCGCGTCCAGACGCTGCACTTCTTCGGATCCTTCTGGCCACACGCGCCCGGGTTCAACAAGCTGAACGTCGAAGCGACGATTCCCGACGCCGTCTACGACGAGCTGCGCGCACGGGGACACGACGTGAGCCGTCTGCCGCCATTCGGCATGTCCGGGTGCGCGACGGCGGTGATGATCGATCCGGCGACGGGAAATC
>Ga0070735_10004640_pt1 | contig 11529 bp, 11 predicted proteins | sample Coa_R1_FD_66443 | JGI IMG/M metagenome (GOLD analysis project Ga0070735, IMG submission 66443) | Surface soil microbial communities from Centralia Pennsylvania, which are recovering from an underground coalmine fire - Coalmine... | ecosystem: Environmental > Terrestrial > Soil > Unclassified ... | reverse complement strand
TCACCAGGTCCTTGATATAGACAAACTGCATCAGGCGGCGGCCGTCGCCGGGCACGATGATGGCGCGTCCAGCCCGCAAGCGATCCCAGAAGAAGGCTTCCCGGTAATAAGGATTGCGCGGCCCATAAATGTAGGGTGGCCGCAGCGTGACCACCGGCAGCCCGATCCGCTGGTGCAAGCGAAATAGAGCCCGCTCGCTCATGGCTTTGTTACGGACGTATAACTCGGGAGCGTCGTCGGGCGCCAGGGCGTCACCCTCGTGATGATTCAGACCGTCGCCATACGCGGCCACGCTGGACATGAACACGTACCGCTTGATGTTGTCGCCGGCGGCGCGAACTGTGGCTTCCACATGACCGGCGGTGGTCCCGCGATCCCAGTCATACACGTTATCGAAGACCAGTTCGAATTTGGTACCGGCCAGCGCCGTCCGCACAGCCTGGGCATCGTTTCGGTCGGCCATGATATTGCGGACCTTGCGGCCTAGGTTATGCCTGACGCGGCGATGCATCACCGCAACGCTGTGGCCGGCTTTCAGGAGCTCTGCCACCAGCGTCTGGCCGACGAATCCCGTTCCTCCGATAACGAGGCAATTCATGAGCGGGCAGTCATAGGCAAAACGGGCGCGCGCGAGGCGAGATCAGTCGTAATACTCCAGGCCCAAGTGCGTAATCAGGTCCTCGCCGCGCATCCACCGGAGTGTATTCTTCAGCTTCATCAACTGAATGAAGATGTCGTGCTCAGGGTAGAGGCCGGGCGCGGTCATCGGGGCCTTGAAATAAAACGAGAGCCATTCCTGAATGCCCCGCATTCCGCAGCGCTGGGCCAGGTCCATGAACAGAATCAGATCCAGAACCAGCGGCGCGGCCAAGATGGAATCGCGACACAGGAAATCGATCTTAATCTGCATCGGATAGCCCAGCCATCCGAAGATGTCGATATTATCCCAGCCTTCTTTGGAGTCGCCGCGCGGCGGATAGTAATTGATCCGGACCGCGTGATACAGATCCTTATAGAGTTGCGGGTAGAGCTTGGGTTGAAGAATCTGTTCCAGCGAGCTGAGCTTGGTTTCTTCCTTGGTCTTGAACGACCCGGGATCTTCCAGCACCTCGCCGTCGCGATTTCCCAGAATATTCGTCGAAAACCACCCGGAAATACCCAGCATGCGAGCCTTGAGACCCGGCGCGATCAGAGTCTTCATGAAGGTCTGGCCAGTCTTGAAGTCTTTTCCGCAAATGGGGATATTGCGTTCGCGGGCCAACTCCAGCAGCGCCGGAGTATCGGTGGTCAGATTGGGTGCGCCATTGGCGAACGGTATACCGGACTTGAGCGCCGCATACGCGTAGATCTGGCTGGGCGCGATCTCCGGATCGTTCTGCATCAGCCCGCACTCGAAATCCTTGAGTGTCTTGTGAACGGCCGCGGGCCGGTGAAAAACCTCGGTGGATGCGCACCAGATCATCACGTTCCGGGCAGTGTTGTTGGTTCTGCGGAATTGCTCGATGTCTTCCATGAGCATGTCCGCTTTATCCATCTTGGTCTTGGCTTCTTTGACGTTGGGACCGTTAATGCGGCGAATGTACTCCGAATCGAAGACCGCTTTCATCGGCTTGATGGCCGATAGCGGCGCTTTGAGCTCCTCAAGCTGAGTTTTCTCGATGACCTTGGCGTTGATCGCTGCCTCGTAGGCCGTGTCTTCGTAAATATCCCAGCCGCCAAAGACCAGGTCGTTCAACCCGGCGAGCGGGACGAAGTCCTTGATCATCGGCGAACGATCGTCGGTACGCTTACCCAGACGAATAGTCGAGAGCTGGGTCAGCGATCCGATGGGTTGCGCCGTGCCACGCTTGATGGCTTCCACGCCGGCCATGAAGGTGGTGCTCACGGCGCCAATACCGGGAATCAAGACGCCAAGCTTTCCTTCAGCGGGCGCAATCTGGACGTTATCGCGAGTCGGCAACTGCAAATCCTCCTAGCCTACTTGGGCCTATCGGGCTGCTCTATCAGATGTGTCCTCTGGACTCCGGCACTGGTCTTGAGCCGAATCATGAAGGGAGCGGCGAAGACGCGCGAGGGCAAAACACCTGTCTTGATATACTAGCATCTCATGCAGAATCGCGCGACTGCGACCATCTCCGCGATCCTGGTGGACGATGAAAAACTCGCCTCCGAGGAGCTGGCCTACCAGCTCAAGGAATTCCCCGACGTCGACGTCATCGCCACGGCTTCCAACGGCATCGAAGCGCTGAAGCTCATCCAGGATCTGGAGCCGGACCTGGTGTTCATGGACGTCCAGATGCCCGGCCTGGACGGCATGGGCGTGATCCGCAAACTCCGCGAGCTGGACATTCCCCTGCCTTACTTCGTCATGGCGACGGCCTACGATCAGTACGCCGTAGAGGCTTTCCGTTGGGAGGCGCTCGATTACGTCCTGAAGCCGGTCGACAAGGAACGACTGACGGTGGCCGTGGATCGCGCGCGCAAAGCGGTAAGCGAGCGGAATAAAGGCGCTCCGCCGGAGCCGCCTTCACCCAAGCCTGCGCTGCAGCGCAGCAAGCTGCTGGTGAGAAGCAACCAGCGCAATTTCATCGTCGACGCGCAAGACGTGGTTTACGCCACCATCGACGACGGACTGATCACCGTGGTCGCCAGCAACCTGGAGGGCCAGTCGAACTACCGAACGATCGAAGAGTTGCAATCCAACCTCGATCCCGATACGTTCTGGCGTGTTCACCGGTCTTATCTCGTGAACATTCACCGGATCAAAGAAGTTATCCCGTGGTTCAAATCCAGCTTCCAGCTCCGCATGGACGACAAGAAGCAAACCGAGATCCCGGTGAGCCGCGTCCAGACCAAGCGGCTGCGCGCTCTGCTGAAACTGTGAGCGACCGCTACCTGGAAGATCTCAAGGTCGGTGAAAAAACTAAAACGGGATCGGTGACGATCACAGAGGCGGATATTCTCGATTTCGCGCGCCGTTTCGATCCTCAACCCATCCACACCGATCCGCACGCGCCCGGGGGCTTAATCGCCAGCGGATGGCACACCGCCGCGCTGGTAATGCGGTTGGTTGCCGATGCTCGTCCGCTAGGCAGCTTGCCGGTGCTGGGGCTCGGCGTGGACGGAATCCAGTGGCCGCAGCCGGTCCGTCCCGGTGACACGATTCAAGTGGAGATGGAAATTCTCGAAATTCGTCCTTCGAAGTCGAAGCCGACCCATGGCATTGTCAAGATGAGATCCACTGCGCGGAATCAGAATGGCGAGGTGGTTTACGTCGTCACTCCGAATGTCTGGGTGCCACGTCGTCCAACTTAACTTGCAGGGCTCTCGAAACGCCGTAAGCTCCAAATGTATCAGCAGAGTAGCCCCCACACTGCTATTCTGTGAGTGACAAGGGCGAACTTTTCAAAAGGAGTAACGGAAATGGAAGACGACAACAAGCTGTCGTATTTTTTCCTGGGCCTGGGATTGGGCGTGGCCGTAGGGGTGCTCTTCGCACCGAAGTCGGGCGAGGAAACCCGTGAGTTTCTGCGCAGCAAGGCCGAAGAAGGGACGGACTATGTGAAGCGCCGCGCCGAGGACCTGCGCGATACGGCTGCGGAGACGATCGACCGCGGCAAGGACCAGATCCGGCGTCACAAGGAGAATCTGTCGGCGGCGGTGGACGCCGGCAAACAGGCATATCGCGAAGCGGTCAAGACACCGCTGACTGATTAAAGAGTGACCGATTAGAAAGGACCGACTAGAAACGAACCTACGCTGGGCGGAACAGCGAGTCATATGGACAACCAGACAATATTTCTTGCACTGATCGCAGTGTTCGTCGCTGTTTCCGCGGCTGCTCTGATATTTCAGGCGGCCATGCTTTATGGAACGTATAAAGCCTCGCGCGAACTGCGCGACCGGATCGTGCCGCTGACCGTCAAAGTGGATGCGCTGGTGGACACTTCCCGCATCACCATCAACGAGGCGCGGATCAAGATGGGGGAAGTCGTTGACCGGACCAATCAGATCCTGGACGTCGCCAAGCAACAAATGGAGATCGTGTCGGAGGTGGTGGAGGATGCATCCCTGCGCACCCGCCGGCAACTGAAGAACGCCGAAATCGTGGTGGAGGACGCCCTGGTACGCGCCCAGGAAACCGTCGAGCTGGTGCACAAGGGAATCCTGACGCCCATCCGCGGAATCAACGGCGTTGCCGCTGGAGTTCGCGCGGCGCTGCAGTTCCTCATGCGAGGCACCCGGCCCAGCCCGGATCAAGTGACCGTCGACGAGGAAATGTTCATCTAGCGCGGCTCCTAGTGCGGCGCACGCAGCGTACCCTGCCATTTGGAGTAGACTAGATTCCAAAGTGGTTTGGAGAGCTGTATTCTTTTTGATCCTGCCGCTGACCGGCTGGGCCGCAGGCCCTACCGCCGCGGAAACCGCGCGCGCCGTCCGAGATGCCGGCCTCGATCCTGACCAGTGCTATCGCGTCCGCGATCTGAGTCTTTACAAAGAAGACATTAAGCTCTATTTCAACGATGGATACCTGATTTTTTCGAAACCGGTGGCCGGCAACCGCGTCGCGGCGGTCTTCACCGCCGATGTCGAGGGAGGCGACGGCGAGGTCATTCTTCTGCCACCTCAACGCGGCGAACGTCAGTCGTTGGCGCGTTTCACCGGTTCACCCAATCTCAACGAACATTTCAGTAGAGCGCTCCTGGTATTCACGGACGATTCCGCGCGATCGCTTCTCGAGAGCATCGAAAAAGGCTCCGGCCGCAAGGCTCCTGAGATGGCCCCCCTCCTGGCCGAACAATGGACGCCGGTAGTGGTGAACATTCTGGATGGCTTCGAGCCACGCATCGCGCGCGATCTGCTCTCGCCGGGCCTGACAGACGGGCTCCTTTTCGCCGCCCTGGCCGGCAAGACACTCGGAAATTTCGATGTGATCTACGATCCCGTCGCGTCCGAACAGATTCTGGCTGGCCAGTTGATGGAGCACGATCGGCGGGTGGTCTATGACGTTTGGACCAGGTTTGCCGCGCGGAGTTTCCGCGCTGGTTCAGCCCCTTCCGCCGAGCCGCCATTTTCACTGACGCAATTCCGAATTGAGTCGTCACTCGACCAGAATCTCCGCCTTCGGGCCGTCACCCGCGTCACCCTGAAGGTAGGCTCACGGCCGCTCCGGGCATTTGCCTTCGACGTATCGCGCGCCGAACAGGTAACCGCGGCGCGGATCGATGGCGCGCCCGCGGAATTACTGACGAGCGAGTCCACTCGCGGTCGTGCGCTGCGCGCCGACGAGAATGACGTCTTTCTGCTTGCAGCGCCGGATTTCCTGGCGCCTGGCAGCGTACACCAAGTGGAGTTCGAGCACGAAGGAGAGATCATCACCAGCGCCGGCAACGGAGTGTATTCGGTGGGCGCGCGCTCCAGTTGGTATCCGCGCAGCGGTTTGACCTTTGCGGATTACGATTTGGTTTTCCGTTACCCCCGGCGTCTGACTCTAGTCACTCCGGGCGACGTCGTGTCGGATACCGTCGATGGCGATTGGCGAATCACGGAGCGCCGCACCACCGTTCCCATTCGCGTTGCCGGATTCAACCTGGGCAATTACGAAAAGAGCTCCGTTACGGTGGCCGGTCTTACCGTGGATGTGTTTGGAAATCGCAGCCTGGATCCTGCGCTTCAACCGCCTCCCAAAACCGCCACCTATACGCGGATCGTTCCAGCCGGTCCTCGCGTTCCGCCGCGCGAGGAGATAACAACCGTCGTTCAAGACGTGCAGACGCCCGATCCATTGGCGCGCTTGAATACCGTCGCGACGGATGTTTCGGCATGCTTCCAGTATTTCACCGGACTCTTCGGCCCTCCTCCTCTGAAGACTCTGACCGTGTCGCCGATTCCGGGCACATTCGGGCAAGGATTTCCCGGCCTGGTGTATTTATCCACACTTTCCTACCTGGATCCATTGGAACGGCCCGCGGAGGCGCGCAATGCCAAACTGCAGACGTTCTTCTCAGATTTGATGGTGGCCCACGAAGTGGCGCACCAGTGGTGGGGCAACGTCGTCATGCCCAAGAGCTATCAGGACCAATGGCTGGTCGAAGCGCTGGCCAACTATTCGGCACTGCTGTGGCTGGAAAAGAAGAAAGGATCCAAAGCGATCGAAGATGTCCTGGCGGACTTCCAGACCGACCTGCTCACCACCGGCGAAGACAATCAGACCGTGGAATCGGCCGGACCACTTACCTGGGGGTACCGCCTGGAAGCTTCGAAAACAACCGAGGCGTACCGCGTCATCACATACGAGAAGGGCGCCTGGGTTCTGCACATGCTGCGGAAGCGAGTGGGGAACGAGCGCTTTCTCAAAGTCCTGGCGGAGCTGCGCCGACAATACGAATTTCGTGCCGTCGGCACAGGGGACCTGCTCGATCTGGTCAAGAAAAATCTTCCTCCGGGCGTCACCGCCGAGTCGATGGATACTTTCTTCGAAAACTGGGTTTACTCCACCGGCATCCCTACGCTGCGCGTGAAATATTCCGTCAAAGGCGGAGCTCCTTCATGGAAAGTCTTGGGCACGGTGGAGCAAAGCTCCGTCGACAATAACTTTTCGGTCGATGTCCCGGTGCAGATCCAATTCGCCAAGGGTGCGCCACAGACGGTCTGGGTGCGCACGTCGAGCGAGCTAGCGTCGTTTTCGGCGGCCCTGAAGCAGGCTCCCGTGAAGGCCGACATACCCGCCGGCGTTAGTGTGCTCGCGTTACGAAAATAAGCTACCGCACAGTCAGTAAGTAGGCGGCGACCGCCAAACCGGCGATGGCCAGCACAATCGCGACCACCATCCCGGAGCGCGAAGGACGATCGGCGTTCCAATCGCCTTCTCTCAATTCCCGCACCAGGCGGGCGTGACGAATCACCGCGGAAAGATTTACCAGGACTCCCATCAGAACCAGCGTGATCCCGAACCACAGCGAGCCGCGAGCGGATTCGATAGGAGTCCCTTGCTGTACCGCCTGAATTTCCCTCAGGAAAAGCCCGAACCGCGCTACTACGAATCCGAATCCCATCATCGCGAGTCCGGTTCGAATCCAGGCGAGGAGAGTTCTTTCGGCCGCCAGGTACACGCGGGGGTCTTTCTCAGGACTGTCGGGCATGCCTCTCATCAGTCTCGCAAACAGTAGATTGCCATGCCTGTTCGAGGACCTGTCACAATAGTGCTGCGCGCAGCGCAAGAAGGAATTGTGACCAAAACGAACGAGAAGTGTAATGTTTGTCACGCAACTGGTGACTGCACCGAATGTAAAGGTACCGGCAACGGGGGACAGTGCTCCAATTGCGCCGGCACCGGCAAATGTCCGCATTGTGCCGGAAGCGGCCGGCTGGACGCCGGTCAAGAAGCTCGCTAGCGGCGATCCTCTTCTCCCAATGCGACAATAGTTCCAGATGTTGTCGTACGGCTACTACTATGCGGGCGGGCTGCTGGTGGGTGCTGCCGTCGCCACGTATCTGCTGGGATGGCCATATGCGCTGCCCTTCTACGTCCTGACCGTTTTCTGCCTGAACTTCTTCCGCGATCCGGATCGTCAAGTGCCTCCGGGACCTGTGGCCGTGTCGCCCGCCGACGGTAAAGTGGTCGCTATCCGGCCGTCCGCGTCGGGCGCCAGCCGCATCAGCATTTTTCTGAATATTTTCGACGTGCATGTGAATCGGACCCCGATTCCAGGCAAGGTTACCTGCGTCAATTACAAGAAAGGACAGTTCCTGGCCGCCAACAAAACTGAGGCCAGCGACGCCAACGAGCAGAGTATTCTCACGGTCGACGGGGTCGTAGGCGGCGTTCACACTACTGTAATGTTCAAGCAGATCGCCGGGCTGATCGCGCGCCGGATCATTTGTTACAAAAAGGCGGGCGATATTCTCGATCCCGGTGAGCGCATCGGCCTGATCAAGTTCGGGTCGCGCGTCGATGTATTCCTGGGACCCGAGTGGGAAATCGTGGTGCGTGTGGACGACCGCGTGAGCGCGGGTTCCAGCGTCATCGCCCGCATTCGCGAGGCAACCCCGAGCGATGCAATATGACGGAGGCCGGATGAGCGGCCTGGAGGCAATGTGGGCGGAATGAAACGATTACGGTTGCAAGAACGGTTGATCGATCCCCGCTCGCCCGACCGAAGTCCCCGGCGAGCCGTCTACGCCTTGCCGACCTTGTTCACGGCGGGTAATGTATTTTTGGGCTTTTACGCCATCATGGAAGCATTCCGCGGCGCACTCTTAAGCGCCGCGCAAGTGAACGCACAAGCTTCCACTGGAGTCGCTGGGCACTTTCGCGCCGCGGCGATCGCCATCGGAGTCGCGGTATTTCTCGACGGCCTGGACGGACGGATCGCGCGCCTCACCAAGACCGTGAGCGATTTCGGCCGTGAAATGGATTCGCTGGCCGATGTGATCAGCTTCGGCATTGCGCCCGCGGTGCTGGCATACGCCTGGGGCATCGAGTTCGCCAGTTCCCCGCCCGCTCCTCTCACGGTTGAGCACCTGCATCGCGCCGGATATTTTTGCGCGTTTCTCTTTCTCCTGTGCGGGGCGCTTCGCCTGGCGCGTTTTAATGTGCAAGTGAATCCGATTCCCAAGAATCCAGGGCGCGCCGATCGCAAGTACTTCGTGGGTATGCCGATTCCCGCCGCTGCCGCCATGGTGGCCAGCGTGGTCTACGCCTTTGCCTCCTTTGGCCCGCTGGAATGGTGGATCTTTTCCACGGCGTGGCTCGCTCTGCTCGGGCTGCTTGCTTTCCTGATGGTCAGCACCTGGCGCTATCCCAGCTTCAAGGACCTGAGCCTAATGCGTCCGCGATCACCCGTGACCTTTGTCGTGTTGAGTGTCCTCATCTACCTGACCTGGACTTTGTCCGAAATCATGCTGCTGGGAATGTCGGCCGCTTACGTTTTGAGCGGCATCGTTCTCCGCGCTGGAGGCATCGTGCGGCGGCGCCTGCGCCACCAACATCCAGAACCCGACCAACATCCGGAGCATCAAGTTGGCTAGTTTGACGGAGCGTCCCCTGATCGCGGTGGTGGGCGGCGACACGCTGCTAGCCAAGGAAATCCGCGAGGTGCTGGGCGAAAGCAATCCAGCGCCGCGGGTGCAACTGATCTCTGCTTCAGGAGATGGGACCGCGAAAATTGCGGCAGAGGACGACGAACCCGTCGTCATGGCGCCCCTTACAGCCGAGAGTCTGGCGGGAGCCACGGTCGCGTTCCTGGCGGGTTCGCCCGCCTCCAGCCGCAGGGCTCTCAAAGTGAACCCCAAAGGAGGTCCGCTCCTGATCGATCTGGCGGGCGGGCTCGAGGAACAGCCCGAAGCCCGCTTGCGGGCGCCCTCCGCCGACCCTGCGCAACAACATTCGGACTCTCGCATCCAAGTGATCGCGCATCCGGCCGCCATCGCCCTGGCGATGTTTCTCGGACGCTTGTCCAAATCAGCGACGATTCGACGGTCCCTGGTTCATGTGTTCGAACCGGCCAGTGAACGCGGTCAGCGCGGGCTCGATGAGCTGCAGCAGCAGGTGGTCGGAGTGCTGTCCTTCCAGAAATTGAAAACCGATGTATTCGACACGCAGTTGGCGTTCAATATGCTGGCGCGTTTCGGCGAAGAAGCTCTGGAGCCTTTGGAAAGCATCGCGCAGCGCGTGGAAAAGCATCTGGCGTCGCTTCTGACCGCTTGGCCCGGAATTCCCATGCCGTCGCTGCAGGTGATTCAGGCGCCGGTGTTTCACGGGCACAGCATCTCGGCCTGGGTGGAGTTTGAAGATAACCCGGGCGCCGAAGCGCTGACGAAAGCCTTGGCCGAATCCGGCCTGGACGTGCGCGTCGACGAGCCTCCTTCGAACGTCGGCATGGCCGGGCAGAGCGGACTGAGCGTGGGCGCGATCGCGGTCGATCACAACCAGCCGCGCGCGGCATGGTTTTGGCTGGCGTCGGACAATTTGCGTCTGGCTGCGGAGAACGCCGTGGCGGTAGCCAAGGAGAACTTGTGAAGTCTCTGGTGGTTTTGGTTTCTGTGATTCTGTCCTCTTGTGGATACCGCTTCGCGGCGACGGACACTGGTCTGCCGAAGACCATCCATACCATCGCGATTCCGGCCTTCAACAACCTCACCGTTCGGTACAAGCTTACCGATCAACTTCCAGAGGCTATTTCCCGCGAATTCCTCACTCGCACGCGGTACAAAATTGTGTCCGACCCCAACACCGCGGACGCCGTCCTGCGCGGCGCCGTGAACAGTTACGCCTTTAACCCCACCATCTTCGATCCGGCGACTGGGCGCGCGGCTTATGCAGAGCTGCGCGTGACGGTCACAGTGAGCCTGACCGAGCGAGCCACCGGTAAAGTGTTCTTCGAACGGAAGAACTTCGACGTGCGCGAAACATACCAGATCAGCCCGAACGCCACCCAATATTTCGAAGAAAGCGATCCTGCGCTGAAGCGCGCGGGTCAGCAAGTGGCCCGTTCCGTCGTCAGCGCCGTTCTCGAAAACTTCTAATGTCTCCGGAACAGTTTCTAGCGAGGCTGGCGAAGAATGGTCCCGAGCCAGCGTATCTCTTTCTCGGCCCCGAAGCGTTTGAGCGGACGCGCTGCCGCCGCGTTCTGCTGGACGCTGTTCTTACGCCCGAAGAACGCGAGAACGGGTTTACTCGCCACGACCTGGATCGGACGCCTCTCGCGGCCGCGCTGGACGATGCGCGCGCGCTGTCTTTGTTCGCCTCCCGCCGTTTGATCTGGCTCGCCGGCGCGGAAGCAGCGGTCCCACGTGCGGCCAGAGGCCGTGCAACGAATGAGGACGCCGACGCCGAGGACGAAACTGGCGGAGCCAGTCTCGCCGCGTACTTGCGCGAGCCTACACCGGATGTCACGCTTGTGATCGATTGCTCGCGCTACGACTTCGAAGGCGAGGACAAGCCTCGCATGGAGCGCGTCGAAGCATTCTTCGCGGCGGTTCCGGCTAAGGTCGAGTTCCGGCCATATGCCCCCGAGGCCGCTCGTTTCCTGGCTCAGAAACTAGCCAAAGAGGCGGGCATCCAACTGGGTCTGGCGGAATTGGCGTTGCTGCTCGAGGCCACCGGCGGCGATGCCTCGCGCATCGCGATCGAAATCGAAAAGCTGCGGCTGTTCGCGGGAACCGCGCGCAAGATCACCGCTGGCGATATCGCCGCACTGGTCCCGGATGCGCAGTCCAGCACGATTTTCATTCTCGTAGCCGCATTGGGCCGCGGGGACCGCTCGCGCGCTCTCGAAATTCTTGACACGCTCTCGCGGTCGGGTGAGTACATGCCGCTGGCGCTGACCTTTCTCGCCACGCAGTTCCGAACCGCTCTGGCGGCTCGCGAGGCCGGCCTGCGGGGCGCGGGACAGATTCAGGCACACTTCAATAAGTTGGGCGCACGCATGTGGCCCGAACGGGCTCGTCAGATCGAGCAGACCATGGAAGCGTTTTCGAAAGAACGCCTGGCGCTGGCAGTTGAGAAGGTGTTCGAAACAGATCGCG
>Ga0070735_10004639_pt1 | contig 11529 bp, 9 predicted proteins | sample Coa_R1_FD_66443 | JGI IMG/M metagenome (GOLD analysis project Ga0070735, IMG submission 66443) | Surface soil microbial communities from Centralia Pennsylvania, which are recovering from an underground coalmine fire - Coalmine... | ecosystem: Environmental > Terrestrial > Soil > Unclassified ... | reverse complement strand
CGAAAATCCTGATCTGCAATGGATATCAAGGCGAAGCCTTGGTTAGTTAGTACTTAGCAAGAGCGAAACCTTTTTAGCCGCGAATTTGCGCGAATGATCGCGAATCGGAAGAAAGTTGTAGTTGTGCAGGGTATGTTTCAGGAATATCTTTCAGGTTCGTAAGCTTAAACTCCAGGGGCTGAAGCCCGGGATTCTATTGGCTTTTTCGGCACGACTGAAGTCATGCGCTGTTACGAACATTTTGAATGCGCTCTGAACCAGAGGAATCATTCTGAGCTAAGTACTAACTAAATACTGCATATTGGTTTCATTGAGGTAATCATGCCGGAAAATGTTGGAAAAGTGATTCAGATTGCGGGGCCCGCGGTTGATGTGCAATTCAGCGAGGGCCACCTTCCGCCTATCTATCAGGCGTTGCGGGTGATCAGTGAAGGTTTTAAGGTTCCGCAGCCTGTAAGCGTGATTTTGGAGGTGCAGCAGCACCTGGGCGAAGGCCGCGTGCGCTGCGTGGCCATGGAAGCTACAGAAGGAATGGTCCGTGGAATGAAGGCCGTGGACCAGGGTGGGCCGATCTCCGTGCCCGTCGGAAAAGGCACGTTGGGACGCGTGATGAACGTTATCGGCGAGCCTGTGGACCAGCTTGGCCCGGTGGCTTCGAAAAAGAGGATGCCCATTCATCGCCCGGCGCCGGCGTTTGATGAACAGTCCACAAAGGCCGAGATGTTTGAGACCGGAGTCAAGGTCATTGATCTCATCCAGCCATTCGTGAAGGGCGGAAAGATCGGGCTGTTTGGCGGCGCAGGCGTGGGCAAGACGGTCATTATTCAGGAATTGATCAACAACGTGGCCAAACAACACGGCGGCTATTCGGTATTTGCCGGAGTGGGCGAGCGCACCCGCGAAGGAAACGACCTTTGGCTGGAAATGACTGAATCCGGAGTGATCAAGCCAGGCGTTCCGGAAGAGTCGAAAGCTGCATTGATCTACGGCCAGATGACTGAGCCGCCGGGCGCGCGCCTGCGGGTGGCATTGACCGCTCTTACAGTGGCGGAATATTTCCGCGATGAAGAAGGCGCGGACACGCTCCTCTTTATCGATAACATTTTCCGTTTTACCCAGGCAGGCTCGGAGGTCTCGGCATTGCTGGGCCGCATGCCTTCCGCCGTGGGCTACCAGCCGAACCTGGCGACCGAGATGGGTGAATTGCAGGAGCGAATCACCTCCACCAAGCGAGGGTCTGTAACCTCAGTGCAGGCGATTTACGTTCCGGCGGACGATTTGACCGATCCAGCGCCCGCCACCACGTTCGCTCATCTGGACGCGACCACGGTGCTTTCCCGCGCGCTAACGGAGATTGGAATTTATCCCGCCGTGGACCCGCTGGCTTCCACCTCGCGCATTCTCGATCCGCGCATTGTGGGGCAGGAGCACTATGAAGTGGCGCAGGGCGTGAAGCGCATTCTGCAACGATATAAAGACCTGCAAGACATCATTGCCATTCTGGGCATTGAAGAATTGAGCGAGGACGACAGGCTTACGGTTTCACGGGCGCGCAAGGTGCAGAAGTTCCTCTCACAGCCATTCTTCGTGGCCTCGCAGTTTACCGGACGTCCGGGAAAGTACATGAAGGTGCAGGACACGGTGCGCGGGTTCAAAGAGATCATTGAAGGCAAGCATGACGACGTGCCGGAGCAGGCATTCCACTTGAGGGGCGGCATTGAGGAGGTCCTGGAAGAGGCCGAGAAGATGAAGACCGCCGGAGCGGCGGCCTAAGGCAATGGCAGAGACGATCCAACTCGAAATTGTCACGCCTGAGCGGCTGCTGGTGAACGTGGCCGCCAGTGAGATACAGATTCCCGGCAAGTCGGGTTATCTGGGCATTCTGCCGAGACACGCACCGCTGATCACCGAGCTTGCGGTAGGCGAGATCAGCTATCGTGCGGAGGGCCAGCTCAAACGGCTGGCAGTGGCCTGGGGATTTGCCGAAGTTCTACCGCACAAGGTGACTATCCTGGCTGAGACGGCGGAGAAAGCAGAAGAGATTGATGTAGCCCGAGCACAAGCGGCGAAACAAAAGGCAGAAGAAGAGCTGCGGAAGGCTGGAGCTAGCGGCGATGCGGATGCGCAGGCTGCCCTGGAGCGCGCTAAAACTCGGCTGGAAGTGGCGGGGAAGTAAAGAAGCAATTAGCAGGTAGCAATTGGCAGTTAGCCCCAATACTGTTCACTTGAAGAGCTTGGGACCTTTTGAGTCGATGGCAAAAACGCAAGGTCCCTCCGATTTACCCCCGCTGACGCGTTGGGTAAACCCTCGGGATGACGAACCATTTTTTAATCGTTCACCTTAAGTGAACCGTATTGCAATTAGCCCCGCGCACGGCCTGGGCAATCCTCAGGAGCGTGCATGGAAACGAGAACTCAAAAAAACTTACCACTGATGACGCTGATTTTGACTGATTTACGGTGATCTTGTTTGGCTGGCATTAAGCCCCTCTTACAACCGTCTTACTCTTGGCTGAAGGAGCTTCCTCCCTGCCGGTCGGGATAAACTATAAAAAAACTCCAAAGACTAATTAAAGTCTGCTACGCCTACGCGCAGCAGGGTGCGGGTTTTTTTGCCGCGTTCGGATTTGCCTGCTTCTGAAGTCTGGTGGGCCCAGGCGGCGAAGACTTTGTTTCCATAGGCTGCGAGAGCGAGATAGTCGCCCAGAAAATCTCCTTCCGCTTCGAAGGCTTGCGGGTCCAAAGCGTAATTGCTGAAGGTTTTTCCATTGTCGGTGGAGCGGGCGAGGGTGACGGTGGTTTGTTTGTTGTCCGTCCGCCGGTCATAGAAGACCAGGTTGACTGCGCCGGTTACCGGATCAACGGCCAACCATTGGAAGAACTGGTCATTGCCGTTGTGAATGGGATCGTTATTCACGCGAACAGGAGCGCTCCAAATCCTGCCGTGATCGCTGGATGAGGAGACAAAAACGTCTACGTCGCCGTTGGTGTAATCGCTCCAGGCGACGTAAAGCGTGCCGCTGCCCGGGTCAATTCCGATCTGGGGAAAACCATTGGTGCGCAATACACCGGCAATTTCAAAAAAATCCGGGCCGGTGCGCAGAATGCGCCGCTCGGGGCTGAAAGAGACGCCGCCATCGTGGGACTCAGCCATCATGATGCCATCGCGATCACCCCAGATGGTGTAGAGAGTTCCATCGGGAGTGACTACGCCATCGAAGCCTTCCAGCGCTCCATTATCGTCCCTGGGCAGGCCGGGGACACTGCTCAACTTGATGGGTTTAGACCAGGTTGTGCCGCCATCTGTGGAGCGAGAGAAGAGAAGTTCCGTGGTGCTGAGGGTGAACTGGGTCCAGCCTACGTACAGGTCGCCGGCATGGGGGCCGACAGTTGCCGCGACTACATAGGGCTTGTCTTCGAACGGAATCTGAGGAGTTGATTCGTGGGAGATGACGGCGATGGCGTTGGACGGCCAGGTCTTTCCCGCATCGCTGGAGCGGCGGACGAAAATACCATTGCGTGTGGCCCCTTGCGCCCAGTAGTTGCTGGCGCCGAGCTTGTCAAAGGCGATATAGCAAATGACGGCGCGCCCGGCTGCATCGTAGGCGATAGAGACATCACCGGAGACACGGTATTCTCCGGGCGCCGTGCCGTGGGCCATGGTCCATGTTTGCCCGCCATCCTGGGAATAGGCAACGCTTGCATTAACCTGCCAGGCAACTGCAACCTGCTGTGGATTCCCGGGATTCACTGCTATGGACGGCTCGTTGAAATAGCCTGGCTTGGGAGTGATGTCCACGAGATGGGCTTTGGGCGCAGGAGGAAGCTGTTGCGCCCTCAAGGTTGAAGCGAGCAATAGAAGGATGAAGCAGGCGCGTGAATTCATGGTAAGGAAGAGACATTTTAGACCGTTTTCATGGTTGCTGCGTCTTCCTTAATGCTGGTTTGCTCCGAGTTAGCTAAGCAATCATCAGTCAGCAATCAGCATTCAGCCCGCGTGAAGTTCCGGAATCTTTAAGAGCTGTCGTCGGCATGGAAACAAAAAGTTCAAAATACCTTACCACTGATGACGGTGATTTGATTGATTTCCACTGATTCGATCTATAGGTTTTTATTCCATTGCAATTCCTGCGCGAATTTTTGACGCAAGGCTGCTGGATCTATGGCTTGCGCACGCAGGGTGCGCAAGGCGAGCGCGTGGTGGCGTTTGGCCAGGCGGACATTGTGTTCATCGAGCAGCAGCGGGCAATGAAAATATTGGGGAAGGGAAAAGCCCAGCGCGCGGATCAGCAGCAGTTGGCGGGCGGCGCTTTTCAGCAGATCGGCGCCGCGGACCACTTCTGTGATCCGCATGGCTTCATCATCCGCTACTACGGCCAGTTGATATGCAGGTATGTCGTCACGCCGCCAGATGAGGAAGTCTGAAAAATCCCGACCGGCAGTGAATTCCTGGGGGCCAAAGCAAAGATCGTTGAATGCGATGCTCGCGCCATCGGGCACTCTGAATCTCCAACTCATTCCCGCCGGAAGTTCCCAGGACTTTGCGGTGGTGATTCTTTCCCGACAAGTTCCAGGGTAGGGGATTTCGTCATCATCGTCGTGTGGGGCCTGAAGCGCCCGCTCCAGATCTTTGCGCGAACAGGAGCAAGGATAGATGAATCCACGATCACGCAGTTTGCGCCAGCACTCCAGATAAATGCTGCGACGCTGGTTTTGCGAGTAGGGAGCATAGGGGCCACCCAGGTCGGGGCCTTCATCCCAATCCAGCCCAAGCCAGTGGAGATCTTCGTACATTGCTTGCACCCACTCAGGCTTGCACCGCTGGTAATCCAGGTCTTCGTTGCGAAAGACCAGTTTGCCACCGGCAGAGCGCGAACGCTGCCAGGCGGCCCAGAAAGTGCGGGCATGTCCCAGATGCAGGTATCCGGTGGGAGAAGGAGCAATCCGCCCGCGATAGTTGCTCATGGATGGGAGTTCATCCGATGTTCGAACGGTCTTGCGGCATCAGCCTTATTTGGGAAGGACAGCCACTAAATCAGGAGGCGCCGCAGAGCCATCCGATTTCTTGAATGAAGTTGCCACCTGCAACGCGTCCGTACCGCCGACCAGGTCAATTTTATCCACTGTATTTGTGCCCCCAACACCTACCCAAACTGTATTGCCATCGGGCGTCATCCCGCCGCTGAAGGCCTCGGTGCCTCCTGCCGCGAGGGGAATCGCGGCCACGCTCGGAGTGCCCCCCGGAACTGCGGTCAAGATGTTGTTATTGGCCACGGGAAGCACGGCCACATGGGAGCCGTTGGTAGCAACCAGAAGCTGATGGGCGGTGAAGGCTCCTACACCGAAATCCAGGAACTGGTTGCTGTAACTGACGTTGGGCTGGCAGTTGGCGGCACTCAAGTTGAAGGGAAGAGGCGGATTGCCACTGAGGATCGATGTTACGGTGACCGTCTCAACGTCAATGCCGGGAGAATCCACGGCGACGATCGTGTTAGCGTTGGCTACGGGTTTCACAAACTGAATCGCGTGGCTGTGGGTGAGAGGGTTCTGGGCGGTGGGCTGCTGAACATTATTGCATGTGGCCAGAACATCCAGGCCGTCAGAATTCGCAACGTAAACAAAGGGACCTGAAGGTAAGGATGCGACATCATTTGCGGTGGTTCCGGAGATATTCGCTGTCTGGAAGGTCAAAGCGGGAGAAAACACGTAGATGTTTCCGCTTGCGTCATTGGTCGGGATGTAGTCTCTGAAGCCATCATTATCAATGGTGGCGGCAACTGCGCCCGATTTCACGAAGGTTTGTGTGGTATTGCTCGCCTGATCAAAGACCCAGACGCGCTGGCTGGGTATAACCGGCTGAATGACGTTGCCTTGAGGATCTTTGGCGGCGTTGGAGACGATCACTTTGGCGCCAGCAGCAGAGACCGCCAATACTTTGCCGGTAACGCCAACATCAACCACGGCCACCGTATTGGTGGAGGGATTGAGAGCCACGAGGCCAGCATTGGTACCGAGATAGGCGACGCTTCCATTGGCGGCAAATACCAATGAGTTCGGCACACCGGGCAGCGTGATGGCGGTTCCGGCTACGGGCGGGCTTTTGCTGGTATCAATCGGCACGATTGTGGGCGAGGTTCCGCTGGGGGGAGCGAACGAGCTGGTAGCATAAACGAAGGGCGCCGGGCTTGTCCCGGCAACTGTGACTTGAAACAGGTTGCTGTAGATGGGAGTGTTAAGGCCATTACCACAGGTGGGGGGTGTGCATGCGGCAATAATTCCTGTGCCCCCGAAGGAAGACGCGGTCAAAGTGAGCGTCGAGGTATTGGCAACGATGGGATCGTCACTGGCGATGATGGTGGCGAGGCTGTTCTTGGAAAAGCCTTTTTCATCCGTCATGTCGGATTCCAGAGTGAGCGTCTGGTTCTGGGTCATACTTGCCGATGTGGTTAGAGCTCCCGGCAGATCTCCGGGCAGGTGTAGCCGGATTTCAATGGGCATACATGTTCTAAAGTTGGCGGGGGCAGAGTTGGCGTTGGCCACGCTGGCGAAAATGCCGGTTGCGCCGGGGTTGGTACCCGTCACCAGGCCGTTTGGGTCTACCGTAGCTACGGTGCCATCCACAGTTCCCCAGGTAAACGGGCCAATGAGACTGGTAATTTCCCGGGCATTGGGAGCGCACGGACCGACTGCATCATGGGGTGTGGCGATAGAAGAGCAGGCATGCGCGGTGAATTGCTGCGTCTGGGTGCTTGAGGTACAGCCGGCAACCGGATCAACGACGACAGAGGTCACTTTGACATGAACTATGACCGGCGTGGGGCTGCTGGTAATTCCCTGGGCGCTCGCGGTGATGTTGGCAGTTCCGGAGATAGGGTTGCCTGACGCGTCATCACCATTACAGACAATAAACGCTGCATCCCAAATACCGGCGCAGATCAATCCTGCAGGAGAAACCGAAGCGATGGCAGAATTAGAAGTATTGAAGGTGAAGGTTGTGGTAACGGCAGCGTTGGCGGAGTTATTGGCTGTCGCCGTGACTTGAACGACATCCCCGGAATTCAGAGAGAGCGCAGTTGGGGTGAGGGCCACCTGGGTGACCGAGTTGTTGGCGGAACCGCCCCCGCATCCCGCTAATATTGCAGCCAGGAAGAAAACCAATCCTGGAATGATGGCAAACCGCCTCATGCGCCCTCCCCGCCCGGGATTCCACCCTTGCGGATTGAAATGAAGTGAGTTGATCGTTAGATAAACATTGAGTTTAGTTTTTCGCGCAGATTTCTTCAAGGTTGAGCGGTCCGCGGGACGATCAAGTTGTGATTAACGGCCACGGGACACACCCCTCCGACCAGAGAACGCATGTACTAGCGGAGTCTTGCGCGGATTTTTCACCTCTCTTTGCCGAACTTTGGATACGGCGATCCCGACTGGTATAAAGGTAGTATCCACCAAAGGGCAGCAGGGTAGCAGCGGCGGGTTGACGCCAGAATCAATCGCTTGTTATATTTAAGGGGTTCCGCGAGTGCAGGTTAGCTTGCCTTTTGATCGTAAGCTGTAAAGAAAGATTGCCCGAGGATTTCATCCGCTAGCAGGGCATACCTCGCTGAAACGATCTGCGCGACCTTCCCCACAGGAAGGGTATGCAGGTCAAGGGAAAACGAAACGGAGTGCCCCCTGTGCGCAGGCTCGGCGCCACCGTCGCGACCCCATCACTGATAGGTGAAATCAAAATCTTCCGCACGTAAGCGGAATCATGGCTGTACGCAGACAGCCAGTCCCCAAGATGGGATTCGAGCAGGCCCAAAGCGTGCGTGCGCACGTTTGCGGTTTATCTGCGAACAAGATGGCGAAAAGGAAATATGCCGACATTCAATCAGTTAGTTCGTAAAGGACGGACGGCGCCGAATTACAAGACGGCGAGCCCGGCGCTTCAGGCATGTCCGCAGCGTCGGGGGGTTTGTACTCGCGTTTATACCCAAACGCCCAAGAAGCCGAATTCGGCCCTGCGCAAGGTGGCCCGTGTTCGCCTGACCAACGGAATCGAGGTCACGACTTACATTCCCGGCGTCGGCCACAACTTGCAGGAGCACTCGATTGTGCTGATCCGCGGCGGCCGCGTGAAAGACCTGCCGGGCGTGCGCTACCACGTAGTGCGCGGAACGCTGGATGCCACCGGAGTTGCCAACCGCAAGCAAGGCCGCTCCAAATACGGAGCCAAGAGGCCCAAGTAGATTGCCAGAATCGTAGAGGAATTTAAGAAATATGCCTAGAAAAGGACATGTTGCGAAGAAGGAAGTGGTTGCGGACCCGATCTATAACTCCACGCTGGTGACCAAATTCATTAACACCATGATGTGGGGAGGCAAGAGGTCAACCGCGCAATCCATCTTCTATAAGGCCATGCTGAACCTGCAGTCCAAGGGGGGCGATGAGCCGCTCAAACTGTTCAAGAAGGCGGTAGAGAATACCAAGCCGCTGCTGGAAGTGAAGACCCGCCGTGTTGGCGGCGCAAACTATCAGGTGCCGGTGGAGGTGAATCCTGACCGGCGCACTTCACTGGCGATCCGATGGATTGTGGGTTATGCCCGCGATCGCGGCGAAAAAGGGATGATTGACAAGCTCACGAACGAGCTGCTGGATGCGGCCAACAATCGAGGCGCAGCCATTAAGAAGAAGGACGACGTCCATCGCATGGCGGAAGCCAACAAGGCCTTTGCGCATTACCGGTGGTAAGGAAGCTGCCGGCTGCCAGCTGCCAGCGAAACCGCAGGGAAGAGTAGAAAGTTCAGGAAATCAAGTGTCCAGACAAGTACCCATTGAGCGCTGTCGGAACATCGGCATCATGGCCCACATTGATGCCGGCAAGACCACTACGACTGAACGCGTCCTGTTTTATACGGGCATCACGCACCGCATTGGTGAAGTGCATGAAGGCACTGCCACCATGGATTGGATGGAGCAGGAGCAGGAGCGCGGCATCACTATTACATCCGCTGCCACCACCTGTTTCTGGCGGGACATCCGGATCAACATTATTGATACACCCGGCCACGTGGACTTTACCGCCGAAGTGGAGCGGTCACTGCGCGTGCTGGACGGCGCTGTAGCGGTGTTTGACGCGGTCCACGGCGTTGAACCGCAATCGGAAACCGTATGGCGTCAGGCTGATAAGTACGGCGTCCCGCGAATTTGTTTCATCAACAAGATGGACAAAATGGGCGCCGATTTTGAGCACGCCGTCGATACCATCCGCAAACGTCTTAATGCCCGCCCCGTAGCCATCCAGATCCCCATCGGCCAGGAAGCAAAGTTCAAAGGTGTTATTGATCTCATTTCCATGAAGGCGATCGTGTGGAACGACGAGAGCATGGGAGCGCAGTACGAAGTGGAAGAAGTTCCCGCCGAGTTGCTCAAGAAAGCCGAGGCCTTCCGTGCCCAGCTGGTGGAGAGCATTGCTGAAAACGATGACGAGATGCTGCACAAATTTCTGGAAGGCGAAACGATCAGTCCAGAAGAGCTGCGGTCGTCTCTGCGCAAGAGCGTGATCGCGCTGAAGCTGTTCCCCGTCCTCTGCGGAACGGCCTTCAAGAACAAAGGCGTGCAAACATTATTGGATGCGGTAGTTGATTATCTGCCATCCCCGATTGATATTCCTCCCGCCGAAGGCAGCCATCCTGATCATCCGGAAAAGAAAGAAGTACGGAAGGCCAACGATAACGAGCCTTTTGCCGCGCTGGCTTTCAAGATCATGGCTGACTCTTTTGTCGGACAGCTTACATTTATTCGCGTCTACTCCGGCCAGCTCAAGACCGGTGACAGCGTGCTGAATGTGACCCGGGGCAGGTCAGAGCGCATCGGGCGTTTGCTGCAGATGCACGCCAACAAGCGCGAAGAGATCAGCGAGATTTATGCCGGCGATATATGCGCCTGCGTGGGACTGAAAAACATCACGACCGGCGATACCATTTGTTCCGAAAAAGCACCGATCCTGCTCGAATCCATTGAATTTGCGCAGCCGGTCATTTCCGTAGCGGTTGAGCCCAAGACCAAGAGCGACCAGGAAAAAATGGGCATCGCGCTGGGCCGGCTGGCCCAGGAAGATCCAACCTTTAAAGTCCACACCGATCCCGATTCAGGACAGACCATCATCAGCGGCATGGGCGAGCTGCACCTCGAAATCATCATCGATCGCATGATGCGCGAGTACAAGGTGGAAGCCAACGTGGGCAAGCCGCAGGTGGCGTACCGCGAAACCATCCGCAAGCATGCGGAGGCAGAAGGCAAGTACATCCGGCAGACCGGCGGCCGCGGCCAGTACGGTCACGTGAAGCTGTATGTTGATCCGAACGAAAAGGGCAAGGGCTTTGAGTTCGTGAACGAGATCAAGAGCGGCTCGGTGCCCAGAGAGTTCTTCAGGCCCATCGAGCAAGGCATTAAGGAAGCGATGGAAGGCGGCGTCCTGGCCGGCTACGAGATGGTGGACATCAAGGTCACACTCTATGACGGCAGTTACCACGAGGTGGACTCAGACGAAATGGCATTCAAGATTGCGGCTTCGATGGGATTCAAAGAAGCTGCCCGCCATGCCTCGCCGGTCCTGCTGGAGCCCATCATGTCAGTGGAGGTGGTGGTGCCGGAAGAGTTTATGGGCGTGATTATCGGCGACTTGAATTCGCGCCGGGGACGGATCGAAGGTCTGGAGCATCGCGCGGGATCGCAGGTGATTAAATCCCTGGTGCCGCTGGCTGAGATGTTCGGTTATGCAACGCAGATGCGCTCCAGTACGCAGGGGCGTGCGACTTACTCGATGCACTTTGCCCACTATGACGAAGCACCGCGCGCCATCACGGAAGAGATTGTGGCAAAGGTGCAGGGCAAGCCGGTTTCGCGGTAGTGCGTCTTGTCCGAGTCCCGGTATGTAATTGTCTGGGAGTTTTGGGTGAGGCCGGGAGCGGAAGCAGAATTTATTGAGATGTATGGGCCTGAAGGGCAGTGGGCCCGGTTCTTTCGCAGATCTGATGGATACATCAGGACTGAGTTGGTCAGGGATGTAACGCAGGACAGACGGTTTGTCACCCTGGACTACTGGAAGTCAGAAAAAGAGTTCAACAAGTTTCACAGCCAACATCTGGCCGAGTACGAGCGGCTGGATCAAGAGTTTGAAGCTTTAACCGAACAGGAGACGCGCTTAGGCGCGTTCTGATTCGGGAAAATGTTTGAGGAGCTAGGAAAGCAATGGCGAAGGAAAAATTTGATCGCAGCAAGCCGCACGTGAACGTAGGGACAATTGGTCACATTGACCACGGGAAGACCACGCTGACGGCGGCCATCACCAAGGTATTGAGCAAGCACAATCCCAAGATCAAGTTCCGCTCATTCGACTCGATTGATAACGCGCCGGAAGAGCGGGAACGGGGCATCACCATTGCCACGGCGCACGTGGAGTACGAGACGGCGGCGCGGCATTACGCGCACGTGGATTGCCCGGGGCACGCCGACTACATCAAGAACATGATCACCGGGGCGGCGCAG
>Ga0070735_10004637_pt1 | contig 11530 bp, 5 predicted proteins | sample Coa_R1_FD_66443 | JGI IMG/M metagenome (GOLD analysis project Ga0070735, IMG submission 66443) | Surface soil microbial communities from Centralia Pennsylvania, which are recovering from an underground coalmine fire - Coalmine... | ecosystem: Environmental > Terrestrial > Soil > Unclassified ... | reverse complement strand
CCCGCGACATCGCGGCCAGAACACGCTCATCGGCGATTCCTCTCTGGCGCAATTGCAGATCGACCATTCGCAATCTTAGAGTGGCCAGCGTCGCGGCATCGTCAAGGAAATTCATATACTGCTTAAAATAGAACAACAGCCATATTACTTCTTGCGCCGGCGGAGACGCACATCAAAACTCACCACACCGTTCTGGTCGCGGGTGCCCACGACGGAAAGATTGCGATTCACGTAATACTCGCCTTGAATGATTTGCTCGGAACTCTGCGAGACATTCGTGCTGTAAGTCAGTGTGACGTTGTTGGCGAATTGCTGCTCGATCGTCACCTGGGGCCCGCGGGCAGTTGGGTTGGTTTCGGTTGTCAAACCCTGCGGGTCGATCTTGATGCGGCTGACGCCGAATAATTTCTGCAGCCGATTGCTCACAGTGGAATTGATGGCTTGGCTGATGATGAGGTTTGTCGCCTCATCGCTGAACAGGGTCTGCCCGGATTGCTCTTGCAACTGTTCCGATTCCTCGCTCGTCCGGCCCATCGCCAGCAACGCGATGATGTCCGACTTGGGCAGCGGGGGCTCCGACCGATAGTTCACGTTGAGGCGCTCGGGCGTTCCGGTTACCGTCACATCCAGATCGTAATTGCGGACGTGAGTGGTAGCCTGCAGGTTCACCTGCGGTTCAATGGCAACAGGATTCGCGAAAGTAATGTCGCCGCGGTCGAGGCGGAATTTGATTCCGTTGAAGGTTGCATCTCCTTCCAGAATGTCCGCTCGGCCGAGCACGCTCGGGCGCGCTACTGAACCTCGAAGCCGCAGGTCGGCATCTCCGGAGAGCCGCGCCACCGCGGTTTTCATCTGCAACTCGGGGGCGGTGCGCACGGCAACGTCGAGCTTGATGTTATACAGGGGGGAGTTGGCCGCCGTGATCGACGCCGATTGCCGGCTACGCTCCAGATACGATCCGAAATCGAATCCCGGCGTGACCGCCAGTTTCGTGACCATCACATTGCCTGAAACGGTCGATGTCGATCGGCTTCCCACCCAATGCAACTCGGCATTCGCCGTCGAACTCACCCCCGGTGGATACCGCAGCCGGACCTCTTTGCCGATCGCGGTCAGGTTGAAATTCAGCTCACCGTTGTAATTGGTGGCGTCCCCTTTCAGGTCGAGTGTGCCGCCTCCGGTCTTGGCTGCGAGTTGATCAATATGAATCCGGTCCCGCGTGAACGAGAGCGCTCCGTTCATTTCACTCAGGCCGCTAGGCAAGCCCGCATAGTTTGCGGCTCCGTTCTTGATTTCGACGGTGCCTTGTGGAAGCGGCTCGTGCAACGTGCCGCCCACGGTCATATGTAGCGTCATTAATCCCGCGGTGCTGAGATTGGGGTCGAAGCTGCCCCCGATCAGCTTCATGTCTGCCTGACCGTCCGCAACCAGATCCAGTTCTTGTGGACCCGCGAGATGAATCGAACCATGCCCGGTAATGTCGGTTCCATCCCCAACGAAACGGGCCGGTGCAATATGAACGGTCTGCTGGGCATACGTAAATGTCACTGGATCCTGGTTGTGCAATTTCGTATGTTCGACCTCAATTGCGATCGCGGGCAGCGCTGCATTCAGCGTCCACTGTTCCGGATACCGCAAGGGGCCTTGCATCGTGACCTGCCCTGCAACAGCCGAATGTCCAGTAAGCTGATGCCCGAGATAGGCCCGCCAAAAGGCGTCTACATCCAGGTGATCTGCGCGCGCCGTGATGCTGGCGGGATAATCGTCGTGCATCGCCACACTGCCGTCCAGACTCAGGGACCCGTGGGGAAATTGTGAGTGTCCGGTCAAATGCAACTGCCCATTCCTGGTCGTGGCTTCGAGATCAAGTTCGCCGGCCAATTCGCGGTCGAGCGTCAGGTCCCGTACTTGGACGCTTGTGTCGATAACCGGGGCGTCCAACGTTCCATCTCCCCGCAAAGTGAAATCGGCACGACCCTGCATAGGCAGACGTTCCAGATGGATCTGGCGAATGCGCGACACGTCGAAATTCTTGCCAACGAGGTCGAGTCGGAATCCCCGCGTAGAAGGCGTATATGCCGCCATGCCAGTCACAGTGGCGTTTTCGTGCGTCAGTAGAATGTTGCTCAAGCTGGTTTCGGATCGCCGTATGCGGAGATCCGCATCGAACCGCTCAATTGGTTCATCGTAAGCTGACGCGTTTGCAGCGTGGATATGACCTTGCACCTCCGGATGCGCGCGGGTGCCTGAAATCTGCAAAGCAACGTCGGCGGTTCCTGTCACCGGGTAATCGAAATCCGCCAGGGCCGCTGTCGATGCGACATCCACGTTGTGCAGGTTTACGCGCGCGGTATATGGGCTGTTCTCGGTGAACTGGCCGCCCTTCAAAGTCGAATTCACTTCAAAATCAGCGCTGGTATCTCCCCTCCGCAGCGATCCTCCGCGCAGAACGAGATCGCGATTGGAGAATTGAATGCTGGCTGCCAGCGAATCCCAGTGCACCGGCTTCTCGGGAGTGCGCGAGGTCGCGGGCACGGTAAACTCGAAGTCCTGCGCCACCAGGGTTCCAGCCACGGTTGGAGACGAGAAGGTGCCCCCGACAACGCCGCTGAACGAAGCGTTTCCGTCGACTCGAAAAGGCAAGTCTGTCGGGCCTCCCAGAGCTGTGACCAGCGGCCGCCATTCCTCCAGGTTCGCAGTAGAAATAGAAATATGCAGAGTCGAAGGAGTAGCCAGAGTTCCCGACGCCTGAACCTTCGACGCCGGTGTTGATAAATCAAATTTCGCAAGCTCCAGCGAATCCGTCACAGCGTGGTATTTGCCCTGCATGTCGGCCGTGATCGGCAGTTCCCGATTGGTGGCGCGCGCCGAAGGGACCGCGGAAACAGAAAATGCGATATCGGCATTCTTGGGCGAACCCTTCCAGGCAGCGTCTACATTACCCGCGGCCAATCCCGCCGGATGAAACCGTTTCATCGGATGCTTCCGCACATCTAGCGCAGCAACGGTTTCGGCAAGCGATACATCGCGCAACCGCAGATGCACAACTCCGCTCTGCACTCCGGGCGGTTTCTTTTCGCCCGGCTTCGCCGGCCGGGTTGCGGAGATTATGGCAATATCCTCTCGCCTGCCTTTTCCCGCAGGCAGCAGAGGCGTGCTGTACAACCAGTTTTCAATATCCGCATCACCCGTAATGTTCCCGCCGAGCAACTTCCCTTGCAGCTTTGAAAGCTTGATCTCCTGATTGGACACCGAGAAATCAGAACTGAAACTCGCTCCCTTGATGGCAGCCTGATCATCTTGCCAGCCTAAATCGCGCATCGCCATCGTGCCGGAAGTCCAGAATTCCTGCAGCGTCCAGTGGCCGCTGCCTTTGAACTCCGCCGAACCGCGGCGCAGATCGTTGCGCCGCGCAATCGCCGCTGCCTCGCCCAAATCAATCTGCGTGTCGTAATTGCCGTCGAACCTCGGGTCGCGGAAGTCACTCAGCCGTCCGCTTGCTTTGAGCGCAGAATGCCCGGAAGTCCAATCCAGCGACTGAATATCCACGAACGTTGGGCCCAGGTTGAAATCAACCGACGTGCTCCAGGAAAAAGGACGGAAGCCGTCATAGGCTGTATCCACTTTGCCAATCTTCAGATGGCTTTCGTATCGTCCGCGAAGGTACGAATAGTCCATCTGCAGGTCGGTGCCGCGAACGGAGAAATCCAGCGGAATTTTCTGATCACCCCACAACAGGGCGCCTTTTTGGACGGAAAGGTGATCGATCGAGAGCGCAAACAGCTGCTCAACTCGCGCACTCACCGGTACCGGACTCTGTACGCGCAGCCCCGGGACGTTGGTAGTTGTCCCATCTGGACCAATCGCAATATGAACCACCGGATGATCGAGGACCACATCGTGAAAGCCAAATTCAGTGCGCAGCAGCGAAATGACCTTCACCTGGGCGAGAAGGCTGTCAGCATGTGCCAGCGGAGTGTCCCACGGCGCTTCTTTTCCATGCACGGTAACATTCCTGATTTCTACCTGCATGTGAAAGGGAACGATGTGAAAGCTGCCAACCTCGGCCCGTCCGCCCGTGATCCGCTCGATTTCCCTTACAACACGCCGACGCACATACCTTTGGAACGAATTGGTCGTGGTGTACCAAGTCGCGGCGGATGTAAAGAGGACAAGGACTCCGACGATAACGAGAAGGTATTTCCACCAGCGGCGGGGTCTGGCGGCGGGCTCCATCAGGGCGTTTGCACTCCCTGCCCGGCGGAGTCGCCCCCGGGAATACTCACTTTGCTTTCCGAGCGCAGCGAATGCAGCCACGAAACCATCAGTTCGCTTACCTTCTGCTGGGTCAGCACTTCGCGAATCTTGGCCGAAACGTCCGCCAACGGAACATCGGTAGCGCCCGATTGCTTCAATTGCGGAACGAACTTGTCGCGGTAATAAGCTTCAATACTCTTGGAATCAATCTGCACCGTCGGACGGAGATGCGCATCTACCAACCGCATCAGATCGATCTGCGTTTCCACATCCGCGATCAAGGCTTTTTCCGTGATGCCGAATCGATCGAGGACTTGCTGCCATCCCTGATCCGTCGAGGCCTCTGGATACAACTTCCGCGCCTCTGCCACCTCGGCAGCGGCATCCGCCTCGGAAGCGTGCTTGAACGACGCCGATTTCATCTGCTCCGACAGCAATTCCTGATCGATCAGACGATCCAGAACGGCCCGGCGGTCTTCATCGTCGAACTGGTTTATCGAACGCCCGCTCATCAGCGCCTCATACCGCAGCGCGTCGTTCAAGTCGCTTTGCAGAATGATGTGCCCGTTCACGGTCGCCACAATACGATCGATCACTTCGCCGGCCCGGGCGGCGGGCAACGAAAAAAGGCTCAGAAATAACAGGGCGAAAGTGATCGTCTTTCTTATGCTCATACAACTCTTTCCATCAGAACGGCTGGCCGATACTGAAAAACACGTTGAAATGCCGCAGGCGCTGGGTCTCCACCGCACTGATTCCCGTAAACACATCCGGTATGAACGTCTGGAAATATCGGGTCGGGTTCAGGTTGTACCCAAAATCGAAACGAAGAGGCCCAATTGGTGTCTTGTATCGTACGCCCACGCCCACGGCGTGCGAAGTGTAATCATATCCGTAATTGTTGAAGTAGGTCTCACACTGTGAGTTCACTGTACCACCGGACAAGCACTGTTGGGGATCAGGCTGATGCCAGCGCATCAACCCTTTCAACATGTCGTGCGGCGCCGTAAATACATTCCCCATATCGTGAAAAATGGCGAACGCGAACCCCTGGCCTATCCAAGGCAGTGACATCTGGGGAAAGCGGAGTTCCAGGTTATTGACGAACAGCGCCGTACCGCCAACCGGGAAGCCAGAACTTGGGTCGCGAGGTCCTGCCTGATTTAACCCGAATCCACGGTGGGAGTTGCCGCCGCCCGCAAAGAATTGCTCCGGCAGCGGAATGACCGAGATATCACCGCAAACCGTTTCTCCCGTATTAGGGTCGAGCGGACATGCTCCCGGAGGCACCACCCTTGTGCTCCCGAACGGTTGCTCCAGACCGATGCTCGTGGAGCGGGCAAGCACGAATTTACTTTCGGGCGTCCCTTTCCCTCCAAAAGCGTAGTACGTGGAGTATTGCGCAAGGGTCCGCGCGAAGTTCGTGGGAACCGAACCCGTCTGCGTCTCCGATCGCGATCCCAACGCACTCGATGCGAGAAATGCATCCAGGGTGAAATAGTCGCCTTTCGTGCTCTCCAGTGGATTGTCGCGCTTGTCCTGAATGAACGTAAATCCAGGCCCCCCGATCCGGGCCGGCAGCGACAAGATCGCAATCTGCCCCGGAGAAAATCCCTGGGCAAAGTGGCTGGCTTTTACCGTCCGAAAGTCGAAGCGGTAAGTGATGCTATTCGGCCCCGGCCGCGTGCCCGGTTCCGTCCCCGGATTGCCGAACTGTTGCCGCAGGTCGATCTTCCCTTCCAACCGCTGTGACGTAAACGTCGCCACATCCAGGCTGTTGTCGTAGAAGGCCGTATAAATCAGCTTGAACTTGTCACTGTCGAAAAGCTTCGGCACCGTATAGCTGACCAACCCCCTCTGCTGCAGGCTTCCAACATGGGACTGAAAGTCGATCGTCTGGTTCTTCCCGAACATATTGAGCCGCGTCACATCGAGACCGACTCTCGGGCTTACTCCCGTCTTCCCCTGGGGCGCGTTAGCTCCGCCGGGTTGTCCCGTCTGGAACTCAAATCCGCCATCGTAAGTAAAGGTGTAGCGCTTCGCCTCGTTCACCTGAACCAGCACATTCTTCTGCGGGTCCGTCCCCTCTGGGTTCTGAACCGCCGTATCCACCTGGCTGAAAATGCCGAGATTGTAGAGCCGGGTCTGCGTATTCAGCAGGTCTTGCTGGCTCAACGCGTCCTTCGGATGGACTTCCAACTCCCGCTGCACCACGTACTGGCGGGTATGCTCCGTTCCCGCGACCATCACGCGGTCCACCGTAAACAACTCACCTTCCTGGATCGTAAAAGTCACATCTTCCCGGTTCGGTTCGTGGGTCGACGCCTTCGTTGTGATTTCGAGCACGGCGTTGGGAAATCCGTTGTCAAAGTAATAGCTCAGTATTCTCTCCCGGTCGTTCGCTAGGTCCTGCTCCGAATATGGCTGGCCGGGTTGCGTGCTCAATTCGGGGAGATCGCTCGTTTTCACCTTCACATTGCCTACGACATGCACCTCTCCCACCCGTGTGCGAACGCCTTCTTCGATGTGAATCTCGACCGCAAGTTTGTTTGGAGTTCCCTCGTAGTTATCATCGACATGCGTTTCGATTTTCACGTTACGGAATCCATTCGACCTGTACAGTCCTTCCAGGGTGGCGACATCGCTCCTTAGCAGTGCATTGCTGAAACGTCCGTGGCTCAGGAAGCGGCTGGCCGGCTGAATCTGCAAATACGAGCGCAGCTTTGCCGTATCCAGAAACTCCTTGTTGCCGGTGATCTTGATCATCGCCAGTTTGTGCAACGGGCCGGGATCGATGGAATAAATAACCCGTAAGGTTTTCGGATCGGCCACCTTCCGAATTTCAACCGAGGCGTCAAAGTGTCCCCGCATCTGCAGATAGTTCAGGAGGTTCTGCTTCCCTTCGTTGAGCAGATCGTCATCAACTGCATCCTCCTCATAGACTGGGATCTCCCGTTTCAACGTGCCGCGGCTCACGCGATAGCCCTCTGCCGAGATCAGCACAACAGGCCCGGGATCGATCTGAAAAGTGAAGTCCACTCCGTTCGTCTCGGGATGGTAAGTCTGTTCTGCGATCGAAACCTGGGACAACGCCCGGTTCTGCTTTTGAAACCTCTTCCGCAATCGCTGCAACGAATTGCTCACCCGCGAGGCGGTTACGCGATCGCCGCGTTCCATCCGCGCCAGATGCCGCACCTCCGCAGGAGTAAGGTTGGAGCTTCCAGTGACCTTTACATCCGCAACGTGGGCCTGGGCTCCCAGGGAAACATGAAACAGAACATCCACTTGCTGATTGGCGAGATTAGAAGTACTTTCCGCCGTAACTCGCGCCCGGTAATATCCGTTTTCCTGCATGAGTTGGCGGATGTTTTCCAGTGCGCGGTTCAGCTTCTCGCGGTTATACAATTCGCCAAGCTGCAACTTCGAAGCGTTGCTGATCTGATTTGCACTGGGCCGCGACCCAGCTCCCTCCACTTGAACAGCACCCACGAAGAAGTTGGGCGAGGTCACAAAGGTCAACTTGACGCCATCGCCCGAAGGCGCCACTTCTGCCTCAATGTCGGCAAAACGGCCGGTAGCGTAGAGAACGCGGATACTGTCTCGTATCTGGTCGCGATCGAGAGGAACTCCGGCCTTCTGCGGAACGAGTTGCAGCAGATGATTTCGATCGGCGTCTGAAACTCCCGGAAGCTCAACCGATTCGACGATTTTCCCCTGGTAATCGGGAGCGGTTGCCTGATTTGCGCTTGGTTCCTGCGGAGACAAACCCGAGGTCTGCTCCAAACGCGCATTGAAACCCTTCGCAATTTCGCGCCCCGCCTGGGCCGCAGCTTCCAGCGACAGCCCCGCGAGCCACAGCAAAATCGTCGCGGTCAGAAATGTCGCGTATCGTCTCGGCAAAAGGTTCCCTGGATTCAGGCGCTTTCTAGCTTCGATGGAACGCGCCTGTTCTCTCGTTGCACGAATTGGCAGCGCGCATCGCTCACAGGCTCGCTGCAATTCATTTCCACTCGACCCAGCCCCTTATAATAAAGGTTTTGCAGACGGGAACTGGTGACCTCTTTGGCACAGGAAACACAGCATACGGCTCATGTCGCGGTGCCAGACAACCAGTCGGCGCTCAAAGAACGCTATTCCCGCCAGATTCTTTTTCGTCCCATCGGTGAGGAGGGCCAGCGCAAGCTCGTCTCAGCTCGCGTGGCGATTGTCGGCTGTGGCGCAACGGGTTCGGCCATAGCAGCTTTGCTGGCTCGATCCGGCGTGGGCACGCTGCGGATCATCGACAGAGATTACGTTGAGCCCAGCAATCTGCAACGGCAGTCCTTGTTCGACGAGTCTGATGCGGCCGAATCTCTTCCAAAAGCTATTGCAGCCTCTCGAAGGATTGCCGCCTTCAACTCGGGGATCAAGGTTGATGCGAAGGTGGAAGACCTCACTCCAGCCAACATTGAGAGCCTGTTGGACGACACTTGCCTTATCCTCGACGGCACCGATAATTTCGAAACGCGTTACCTGATCAATGACTTCGCCGTCTCCCGCAAACTTCCCTGGATTTATTCCGCCGCAGTCGGGAGTTACGCCGTAATGCTCAACGTTCTGCCCGGCGAAACTGCCTGTCTGTCCTGCATCTTCCCCGATTCTCCTCGTGGGATGGTTGAGACGTGTGAGACCTCTGGCATCCTGAATTCCGCAGTCAATCTGGCCGCGTCGATCGCGGCCACGGAGGCTCTCAAGATTCTTGTGCAGGGAAGATCCGCGCCTGCTCTGCGCCGCACCTTGCTCTCATTCGACCTTTGGACGAATGAGCACGCTGAGATCTCCGCCGCCAAGCCTCGCCCTGGATGCCGCGCCTGCGGCGAACACGATTTCATCCATCTCGCCGGTGAAGGACGTCCCCACATCACGCTCTGCGGCAGGAATTCCGTACAAATCCACGAGCGCCGGCGTCCGATCGACTTCGCTGAAATGGATCGGCGGCTCCAACCTCACGGCACTGTCCGCCACAATGACTTCGTCCTCAAGTTCTGGCACGAGCCTTACGAAATGACCCTTTTCCCGGACGGACGCGCCATTATCAAAGGCACAACCGATACCGCCGTCGCGCGCAGCCTCTATGCGCGCTATGTGGGAAGCTGACTCTCGCGCCGGGAACCACAGAACAGTTAGGAGCGAATGCCGTTTCTCTGCTAATCTTTTCCGTTTGTGACAGCCGAATCTTCACTGACAGCAAAAGGCCCTATGGTGGACACATCGCGTCCCGAGCCCAGCCGTCTCTACCGCTGGCTCGTCCTCGTCTTCGTCAGTCTGGCGATGTTCGGCAGTTACTACGCCTACGATGCGCTCAGCCCCATCGCCGACATCCTCAAGCAACAGCTTGGATTCTCCGACCTCGATATTGGCTTTCTGCAGGCGATCTATAGCTTTCCCAATATCTTCACGGTGCTCATTGGCGGATTCATCATCGACCGCATTGGGTTGCGCAAGTCGCTGATGATCTTCGGCGTGCTCTGTTTTATCGGGCCCGCCATCACGGTCTCATCCGGACACCTTTCGATTATGGCCACTGGGCGCCTGATTTTTGGGATGGGCGCAGAGTCGTTGAACGTGGCCGTCACCACTGCCCTTGCCCGCTGGTTCCGCGGAAAGGAACTGAGCTTCGCCTTCGGCCTCAACCTGACGGCTTCCCGGCTGGGCACCTTTGCAGCCTTGAACTCTCCCACCTGGGCGCGGTGGGCTTATTCCAACTGGAGGCCGCCGTTTCTTATCTCGCTGGCGTTTTCTGCCCTGTGCATTATCGGTGCCCTTGTTTATTGGGGCATGGAGGTTTACGCCGAAAAGAACTATCGCCTCGGAGATGTTTCCACGGACAAGGTGGTCTTTTCCGATCTCTGGAAGTTCGGCGTTAGTTATTGGCTCATTGTTGCGCTATGCATCGTTTTCTATTCGGCGATCTTCCCGTTCCAGACTTTCGCCGTGAAGTTCTTCATGGAAGCTCACGGCACATCCCGCGAATTTGGTGGCTTTTTGTCGAGCACCCTGACGCTCTTTGCCATGATCGCCACGCCATTGTTCGGTCTCTGGGTCGACCGCATCGGCAAGCGCGCCTTGCTCATGATGTTCGGATCGGTCCTACTGATTCCTGTCTACCTGATGATGGCCTACACCAAAATCAACCTGTACATTCCGATGGCCATGATGGGAATCGCTTTCTCCCTGATCCCGGCCGTCATGTGGCCGTCGGTCGCTTATATCGTCGACCAGTCGAAACTTGGAACAGCCTACGGTCTCATGACGATGATCCAGAACATCGGCCTTTTCGGACTGAACATCTTGGTCGGGTGGGCGAACAAGTACGCTCATGCCGATGCCTCCAACCCCGCTGGGTATCACCTTGGCATGTGGATTTTCTCCGTGTTGGGCTTCCTGGGCGTGCTGTTCTCGTTCCTGCTTCGGCAGCGCGAAATCGGTCCTCACGGGCACGGATTGGAAACAATTACCACCGCCAAGGCGGCGGCTTCGTGACCAGAAATTTACCAATTTTCGAAGAATGCGACTCCAAATTTAGAATAGGGTTGATAGCAAGGTGAGGGTAGCGTTCAAGACCGCGAATGCAAAGGATTTCCAGCGACGGACGGTGACAATTTAGAATCCAAAGAACAGTAGAATCGCTCTTAAAATTTGAATACAGCGATTACTTTAGTCCTGCGGCCGTCACCCGCAAGCCATACAACGTAAAGATAGTTAGCCGCATCTCACGGGGTGCGGCCGGAAAAGGCAACTTGACCGACCCAGAGCACCGTCAGGCCAGCGACCCGAACGAAGCCGAGCTCATCGAAAGAGCCAAACATGGCGATGCCCATGCGTTCCAGGCTCTTTACGATAAGCACAAACGGCGTGTTTACTCTCTGTGCCTGCGCATGACGTCGAATACGGCCGAGGCGGAGGATCTGACCCAGGAGGCGTTCCTCCAGCTCTACCGCAAGATTGGAACGTTCCGCGGAGAATCGGCATTCTCGACCTGGCTGCATCGGCTTTCGGTAAACGTAGTGCTGATGCACCTCCGAAAGAAAAGCCTCCCGGTGGTTTCGCTCGAGGAGACCACTCAGACTGGCGAGGAAGACACTCCGAAGAAAGACTTCGGGGCGGAAGACTTGGCGTTGGCCGGATCCATCGATCGGCTGCAGCTGCAAAGGGCAGTCGATGATCTCCCTCCCGGCTACCGCACGATTTTTGTGCTTCACGACGTCGAAGGTTACGAACATAATGAGATCGC
>Ga0070735_10004636_pt1 | contig 11534 bp, 6 predicted proteins | sample Coa_R1_FD_66443 | JGI IMG/M metagenome (GOLD analysis project Ga0070735, IMG submission 66443) | Surface soil microbial communities from Centralia Pennsylvania, which are recovering from an underground coalmine fire - Coalmine... | ecosystem: Environmental > Terrestrial > Soil > Unclassified ... | reverse complement strand
TGGCGTAGTCCTTGAAAATCTCATCGACCTTGCTGATTTCTGCTGGAGTCAGAATTTGCGCAACGCTAAAAACGCAGAGCAGGAGAACTACGAAAGTCGCAGTGATCACGCATCGCATGGCTGAGCATTATATGCGTCGGCATCGGAGACTCAACTGACTCGTGCAGATCGCCGCTCTCCCTCTTGCACTTAGTGGCCTTTCGAACCTTCGCCCGCAAGAATCTCCTTCTGCTCAACCCGATCGAGACTCATATCAGCCACCTGCGCGCTTCCGCGAACGCGAAATCCCGCAACATCTTGAAGCCGAAAGACCGGCACTCCGGAAACCATCGGCACCTGTGACCGCGTGAATTCACTGTTCTCTACATCCTCCAGTACAAATGCGGGCCGGTCATCACGATTGGCAGCAATGACTTTCACGCCCTCCATCTCGATTCCACGCACATGCCGAATGAAGAACCCATGCGCGGGCGTGGAACCAAACATATCCGGCTCAGGATACGCGGCTTCTTTCTCGGGCAAACGGAGGCTCCCCTGTTCCCGCGTCCCTCCTCCATTATGCTGAACAACAATGTTGCTCAGACGCACATCCTCCAACTTATGTTCCGGGATGCCTGTAATGATCGAGCAGATCGCGGAATCTGCATTTGAGCAAACTACGTTGCTAATCAACACGCGGCGAATGCTCCCCACAGCAGCGCCCGTCGGACCACGCATGCGGGAACCCAGACGGATGAAAATCGGCGCATCGTAAATCCGGCGCATCGTGAGATTCGTGATAGTCACGTCTTCCAACTGCGCCCCGTCGACGCTTTCCAGCGCGAGCCCGTGACAGCTGTCGAACACGCAATTAGAAATCGTCACGTTCTTGAATCCGCCATTCGATTCGGTGCCAAACTTGATGCGCCCTGTACGCCATACCTCGTCATGGTGTCCCACCTTCCCCGCGGCATCAAAGTGGCGAAACGTTCCATCCAGCAAACTCCCCTCTCCATAATCACCCGCAACCAGGCAATCGCTGATAGTCACCATCTCGGTCGAACGCGCGAAGCCCAGTGCGTAAGAACTCTTCAATACGATCGCATCGTCCCACGGCGAGTTGACGCTGCAGTGAGCGATACGGACATTGCGGCAGCAATCGATGTCGATACCATCGCGATTGGTGTCGATTTGCAGATTGTCGATCGTCAGGTTGTCCACGCCCGTTGCGAGAATTCCGAAATGGCCGCCATGTAAAATCGAGAAGTCCCGCAGCAGCACTTTGTTGCAATTTTTTAGCGCGATACTCTTGTTTCCCACACCAGCCGTTTCGGCCTGTGGCGGATGGCTGTCCCCGCGGCTTAACCCCTTCCCCCAGATTCTTCCCGGACCAACAATCGAAATATCATGCAATCCTTCTCCCCAGATGAGGCTGTTATGCCAATGATTGTGTCCGTAGTCCTGATATTTCTCCCAAGGGTCGTTGGGCTCGGCAGAATCGTAACCGGCGCCTTCCGCCGCGATCAGAGTGCATCCATGTCCGAGGTACAAGCCAACTCTGCTTTTCAGATGAATGGAATAAGAGAGATATGTGCCTGCTGGAAAGCTGACAGTCCCACCGCCCGCGGCAGCTGCCGCATCAATCGCTTGATTGATGGCCGCGGTATCGAGAGCCTTGCCGTCGCCCCGCGCACCGAACGCGGTTACGTCGTACATGCGCTGTCCACCAGCGGCCGCATTTGATGGATCGCTCCGGCCCGAATCACCCGTGAGGCGATCCGTCCCAAGCAACCCCGCCGCGCCCGTAACCTGACTCAATCTCGAGAGAAATCTACGCCGTGTTGCAAAGTCATAAAACATGAGTGCTCCAGACTTGATCGAAGCTTTGTATCACAGAACTCTCATGGATGCGCGCCTGCCTCTTGTGAGCCACATCACTGATACACGTGGAGCCCGACGCGGAAAATGGCTCAGTACTCTCTCGCCTCCCCGAAAGTTCGCCCGCCACCGGCGCACCCCTTCGAGGCTGGAGTAGGTAGGTCTCTGTTCCTGAACTGTTTTGCAAACCGAAAGGAAATTTCATGAGCAAGCCCAACAAAGCCATCATCCTGCACCTCATGGAGGAATGCTTCAACCAACGCAACGTGGATATCCAATCAGAGTTCTATTCGGAAACTTTTGTGCAGCACACTCCTGCTCTCGGGGATCTGCGCGGCCCCGAGCACCGCGAGCTTCTCACCTCTATGTCTGCTGCTTTCCCCGATGCCCGGTGGACCGTCGTCGATCAGATCGCTGAACGTGACAAGGTCGTCACTCGCTGGACATTTACCGGTACCCAACGCGGAACGTTCATGGGCATCACACCCACCGAAAAACAATTGGTCTTCAGCGGCATCTGCATCGATCGCTTCGTCGATGGAACAATCGCCGAGGAGTGGGAAGAGTGGGATACGCTGGGCATGATGCAGCAACTGGGAGTCGTCCCGGTGGAGACGAGCGTCGGAGACATGGTCGCTCCGTAGCCTCGGTCGCATTGTCCCAAAGTCTAAGGTCAGAGATCTAAGGTCCAAGGTCAGAGGTCCGAGGTCAGAGGTCGACATTCTTCAGCGATAAATTATGGGGGACTAAGTTCCTCTACCCCACTGCTGCCGTCGCCAGGCGCTTCGGACCAGCCTCCAATATGTGCTCCGGGCACTCCGCCATCATCAGCTTGAAATTCTCGATGAAGCGTGCCGCCAGCGCATCGTATTTCCTGAAATACTCCTCTCGGCTGGGCCACGTGTTTGCCGGATCCAGAATCTGCGCCGGTACGCCCTCGCACTGCACCGGCACGTCGAATCCGAACACAGGATCCTTCTTGTAATCCACTTTCAGGAAAGAGCTGCTGAGCGCAGCATTGAGCAACGCGCGCGTGTGATGAATGCTGATGCGCTTGCCGATGCCAAACGAACCGCCCGTCCAGCCTGTGTTGACCAGCCACACCTGTGCGCCGTGCTTCTGGATTTTCTTCTTCAACAGCTCGGCATACGCCAGAGGGTGGTGGACCATAAACGGCCCGCCAAAACAGGTGCTGAACGTCATCTCCGGTTCTACCCCGAGCCCAATTTCGGTTCCGGCAATCTTGCTGGTGTAGCCAGAGATGAAATGGTAGATCGCCTGATCCGGACTCAGCCGCGAGATCGGCGGCATCACTCCCGAAGCATCACAAGTAAGGAAGATGACATTCTTGGGATGTCCTGCGCGTTTTTCCGGCATGTAATTCTCGATGTATTCGAGCGGATACGCTGCCCGCGTATTTTCGGTCACGGTGCAGTCGTTCAAATCGAGGCGTCTCGAGACCGAATCGAAGGTGACGTTTTCCAACACCGTCCCAAATCTCCGCGTGCAGCCATATATCTGAGGCTCCGCTTCCTCCGACAGACGAATCACTTTCGCGTAGCAGCCATCTTCGAAATTGAACACACCGTTGTCACTCCAGCCGTGTTCATCGTCTCCGATCAAGCGGCGTTTCGGATCCGCCGATAGCGTGGTCTTCCCTGTCCCGGAAAGTCCGAAGAAAATGGCAACGTCTCCGCCCGCTCCCACATTCGCCGAACAATGCATCGATAAAACACCCTGCAGAGGCAAAAGGAAATTCAACACGGTGAAGATCGTCTTCTTAATCTCTCCGGCGTAGCTTGTGCCTCCGATGATCGCCAACCGCTCGCGGAAATTGATGATGATGAATGTTTCTGTGCGTGTGGCGTCAACCATCGGCGAAGCCTGAAATCCAGGAGCTGCAATCACCGTGAACTCCGGAATGTGGCGCTGCAGCGCATCTTGACTGCGGATCTTCAGAAACATCGTTCGCGCAAACAGGCTATGCCATGCCTTCTGCGTAACGATGCGGATCGGCAGGCTGTGCTCCGGATCTGCGCCCGCAAAGCAGTCCTGTACAAAGACATCCCGCCCCTGCAAATACCCCTGCAGCCGCGCCAGCAGCGCGCTGAAGCTCTCTCCGGTGAACGGACGGTTGTACTGGCCCCACCAGATCTTTTCTTCGGTGGATTGTTCCCGCACCACAAACTTGTCCGCCGCGGCACGAGCCGTATGTTTCCCGGTCGAAACCACCAGCGGTCCAAGATGCGACAAGCTTGCCTCCGACCGAAAAATGCTTTCCTCGTAAAGCGCGGGCGTAGGCAGATTCCAATAGACGCGCCGCAGGTTTGTGAGTCCGTGATTCTGCAGGCCATAGCACGAGGCGAGCTTTCCAGCCTCCTTCACAGCGGGCGATTGAACGTCGAGATAGATGTTCATACCCACTCCCTCACCAGTTTCCGGTCGCCGAGATAGAGTTCGTTCGCCGAATTCGTATCGAGCGCCCACTTGATGCGATCCAGTCCTTCCGTGATATCGCGGATCGTTCCGCAGGAACTCAGTCGCAGGTGTCCCTCAAATCCAAATTCCTTGCCCGGCACGGTCACCACCCGCACTTTATCGAGCAGAAAGTTGGCCAGCTTTTGCGAGTCCTTCATGTAAGCGCTGAAGTCCGGGAAACAATAGAACGTTCCCTCGGGCTGATACACCTTCACTCCGTCGAAGGTGCGCAGGCGATCCATCATGATGTTGCGGTTGTTCTCCAACGTGACCCGCAGACTATCCACCGCCGACTGCACACCATTCAGTGCACCCACCGCGGCCCACTGCGCGGGCGCCGAAGGCCCCGACGTCTGTTGCGACTGGATCGTCGCCATGGCCTCGACCAGCGGTTTACTCGCAATGGCCCAGCCGATGCGGAATCCTGTCATCGCATACATCTTCGACACGCCGTTGATCACAACCAGTTTCGATTCTTCCAGCGGCAGCTTTGCCGACTCGTAGCAGATCGGAGCGCTTTTGCCGTCGAAGACCAGCCGGTTGTAAATGTCATCCATGATCAAATAAATGCCTTTTTTCTCGCAGTACTCAACCATCTCCTCGACGAAGTCCTTCGAGTACATCGCTCCTGAAGGATTATTTGGACTGTTTAAAACAATGGCCTTCGTGTACGAGCTCACAACGCTCACAATCTCTTTGACGGTCGGAAAGAAGGTCCCATCTTCTGCCGTCACCGGCACCGGCACACCGCCCGCCAGCTTCACCATCTCCGGATAGCTGACCCAATACGGCGCGGGAAAAATCACTTCTTCCTTGGGGTCGAGGATGGCATGCAGCAGCACCATCAGGGCCTGCTTCGCGCCGCCCGAAACGATCACGTTGTTTGCCGACACCAGCTTCTTGTAGTGCTCTTCTGTGTAACGAATGATCGCCTTCTTCAGCGCTGGAATTCCGTCAGGCGCGGTATAGCGGATTTCTCCTGTATTCAGCAACGCCGCACAGTTGATCACCGCATCCACCGGGCACTTGCTCTTCGGTTCGCCGCCTCCCAAATGGATAACTGGTTCGCCTTTTTCGCGAAGCAAAGCAGCCGTTTCATTCAGCTTCAGGGTTGCCGACTCCTTGATGGACCGGGCTAGCTGACTGAGACTCATAGGTTCACCTTCTCTTTCCACAGGCCGGGGATTTCACAGATTCGAGCGCATCGCCACGCCTAGGACTCATGCACCCGTCCGACCCATCGCACTTGGACCGCGCACTGTGCGTCTTCTCGTCGCCTGAGACGAGCCAAGTCAAATCAGCTTATCGAATGTAACGTTGCATGCAGTGACCGGGATCACGCTACAACGCAAAACCGGACGGGATTTTCCACAGGGAATCGGCAAGGAGAACTTCACCAACAGGATAGCTTTGGTTCAGCTTTTCCGGACAGAGATTACAGAGGCGGTGTAACGGTCTGCCCGCAATAATGACAGGCTGTACTCGATGGCAACACTTTGCAGGTCGTAAGTAGTCTCGCGAATAACGAGAAGAGCGCTGCCGGGAGACGTTTGCAGTACACCGGCTTCTTCCGCACCGGCGATCATAGCTCCGATGATCTCCTCAGCCCACTGCAGTTTTCGTTTGTAGACACGCTCAAAAATTGCGTACAGGGATTGATTCTCCAGATCTTGCTTCTCGATGCCACCAAAGATCCTGGCAGGAAGAAAGCTGGTGACCACTGCAACCGGCTCGCCGTTGATGAAACGCAAGCGTCGCGCCAGATAGACCTTTTCGCCCGGACTGAGTTTTAGCGCCTGGGCGACTTCCAACTCCGGATCTTCAACACTCAAGCTGAGCAACCGAGCGGAGGGAACAAGACCGCGCCTGCGCATTTCTTCGCTGAAACCACGAAGCTGCTGAAAATTCCATGGGACGCGTCCGGAGCCCACGACCGGTCGCTTGCCTTTCGCGATGATCAGAAGTCCTTCTGAACGTAACTTCTGAAACGCCTGGCGGACCGGCATTTTGCTGATGCCTAGAGCCTCGGCCATCTCACCTTCCGAGCAAAATGTCTGCCCTTGATTTAGTTTTCGTTTCTTGATGAGTTCTCGTACCTGATCAACGATCTGCATGTAGTACGGCACGTAGCTGCCGCTGTCGAGAGCAAGACCAAGCTGCGTGGTATCGATAGTTTGCAAGTCGGAACTAATTGACGGCACGAGAGCAATCTCCTACATTGATACATAGTATACAACGGTAATATGTTAAACAATCTACCGTTTCTTTTATGGCCAATCCATTCTTTCTGATTTCAATCTACATATATGATAATAAATAACTTATATACATATATCTGCCGTGCCCCAGAACTAAGATTGTCATTTCGCTTGACATCGTATATGCATATGAGCTTTATATTCCGCGAATGAGCGGGAGGCCTCCCATGATCGCCGCACCGGTTCGCCGTAGCAAACATCATTTCGCTCTCTGCCGGATCCTATGCTTGCTTGCTTTGTTCGCTCTGTTTTCCTCGCTTAAGCTCCGTGCCCAGGTTGAAACAGGAAAGATCGTGGGATCTGTAAAAGACCCCGCCGGGGCTGTCGTGGCCAATGCGTCCGTGACAGTGACCGCCGTCCAGACCAATGTCGAGAAGAAGAGCACGACAAACAGTAATGGCGAGTACGTGGTTACTGAGCTGAAGTCCGGCAACTACATTGTTTCGGTCGAGCACCCTGGATTTAAGAAAGCGAAGCAGACCGAGTTCAAACTCGACGTCAACCAGGTCGTGCGCGTCGATTTCAGCTTGGCCTTAGGAACCGTCAATGAGGAGATCGTAGTCACCGTGGCGGAGCCCTTGGTCGAATCCGAAACTTCTTCGATCGGCCAGGTGATCGAGCAGGCCAGGGTTAACGATCTGCCGCTCGATGGACGCGACTTCGTGCAGTTGGCTTATCTGTCTCCCGGAGTGAACCAGGGCCCAACCGCGGGCTATACCGTGCAACAGGGCGGAATTCCCGAAGACCAGCGCGGCAACGCGGCCATCCAGGTGAACGGCCTCACCGCCACGAATAACAATTTTCTGCTCAATGGTTTTGACAACAACGAGCAGCAGATTGGAATCGAAGTGATCCAGCCCTCGATTGACGCCATTCAGGAATTCAAAGTTCAAACCAACAATTTTGGGGCTGATATCGGCAGGGGCGGAGCTGTGGTCAACGTAGTCCTGAAATCTGGTGGGAACCAGTTTCACGGCAGTGTTTTTGAGTTTCTCCGCAATTCGGCATTTGACGCGAAGAATTATTTCGACAGCCCGAACCAACCGATCGCTCCTTTCAAACAGAATCAATTCGGTGGGACGCTGGGCGGTCCGATCCGAAAAGACAAGACTTTCTTCTTCGTTGATTATCAGGGAACTCGCATTCGTCAGGCGCAGACATTCATATCCGTCGTGCCGTCGCCTTCGGAAGTGGGTGGAAATTTTAGCGATCTGTTAACCGGCAATCCCACCACGTATTTCCATCCCTGCCCCGACGGCTCCGGTCCCGCGTTCGATCCGGGAACAATCTTCGACCCGTTTTCGAATTATTCGTACACATGCGGAGATGGAACGCCGATCACGCTGCGCAAACCCATCCCGGGGAACATCATCCCGGCTTGCTCGTCCGCAACGGACGCGGCTTGTCTCGATCCTTCTGCGCTGAAACTCGTGACTCTCTTCCCGCAACCCAACGTCTCCAACTCAGCCGGCAACTATCTGTCCAATCCGGGAAACAGGAATGATCAGGATTCGTTTGATATTCGCGGCGATCATCAACTCACCGGCAAAAACAGCCTTTCGCTCACATTCAGCTTCAATAACGTGGACGCCTTCGCTCCCGACCCGTTTCCTGGATACGCCGGCGGCGGAACGTTCACCGGGCATATCACTAATCTGGCAAGATCGGCGGGGATCAGTGACGTTCACACCTTTGCCGCGAACAAAATCAACGAATTTAAGATCGGATATTCCCGCTATGTTGTGAAAGCCGTACAGAATTTTGCCGGGCAAGATCTGTCCTCGCAATACGGGATTCCCAATATCTTCAATCCCAACAATGCCACAGCTACGGGCGGGTTGCCTTTCATTCAGTTCTCGAACCTCAGCCCGATCGGAACCACGGACTGGTTTCCCGAGTTCTTGAACGAAAATAACTATCAATACATGGACGCATTCACGTATGTTCGCGGGCGCCATTCATTTAAGTTTGGCGCCGACGTACGACGCCGGCTTCACGGATTTTTCCAGACGCAAAATGCGCGCGGCGATATGACATTCAACGAACTGTTCACTTCTGACCTCACTACGGATACAGGTGGAAGCGCTCTGGCCAGCTTCCTGATCGGCTATCCAGGCTCAGCATACCGCGATGGCCAAAAAGGTTCGTTCGGCATGCGCTGGACGGAGTTCAGTGCATATACCATGGATGATTTTCGCGTCAGCGACAAACTCACACTCAATCTGGGCTTGCGCTATGACATCTTCACGCCGCCCGTTGAGCAATACAATCGGCTCGCCAATTTCGATTTCTCTACCGGACAATTTGTGTCGCCGCAAATGCCGGGTGTTAGCCGGTCGGGCAATGTGAAAACCGATTACAACAACTTTGCGCCCCGGGTCGGCTTTGCCTGGACTCCATGGAACGAGAAAACCGTGGTACGCGGAGGCTTCGGCATCTTCTATGATGTTCAAGCGGATCAAAGCGACGCGGAACTAGCCTACAATCCCACTGGATTGATCTTCAGCCAAAACTACAATCCAGCGGCGAACGCGACGCCCAATTTGCGGATATCTACGGGCTATCCCACACCCGTGTACTCCACGGTGTCCGATCCCGCGGGCCGAGCCAGCGCCTCGTTATTCAATAACCGCACGACCTACATTGAAGAATGGAATTTGAACATCGAGCGGGCCCTCAGTAAAAGCATGGCATTGCAGGTTGCTTACGTGGGGACGCGGGGTGTGAAGCTGGCATTCCTCAGCAATCGCAATCAGCCTACACAGCCGCTGGACACGAATTTCGAGTCCTGCCCCACGCCTACAGACCCATCTTGTTTAACGGGAGCGCCCACGAACTTCGGCCGGCTCTACTTCAATACTGTCCCCAATATCGGAGAAATCCGCACTCTCGATAATGGTGCTTGGTCCATCTCGCACGGCTTGCAGGTCAAACTGGAAAAGAGATTCTCCGGCAACTGGAGCATGCTGAATTCTTATACCTGGCAGCACAGCATTGGGCAGACAGAGGAAGACGAATATCTGGAACCGCAGGATACCTACAACCTCAAAGCGGAGCGCGGAAACAACGCTCCCGATTATCGTCACCAGTTGTCTTCCGCCTGGTCGTATCAGCTCCCCATAGGCCCGAAACAGAGATTGTGGAACAGCGACGGCCCCATCCACTGGCTAACAGAAGGCTGGCAGTTAAACGGAATTATCTCCATGCATTCTGGCGAAGCGCTGACTCCTTTACTTTCGCAGGATTACACCAACACGGATTCGGGGGCCCCAAGGCCCGACCTCGTCGGGAATCCTTACGACTTCTCGACTGCGGTGAGCCAAGGATGCCCGTCCAACAAGCAAACGATTCAGTGCTGGTATAACCCGGCAGCATTTGCGCTCCCGTCTTTGGCTCCGGGACAATCATTTGCGCGGGAGTATGGAGACGCTCGGCGTGGATCATTGCGCGGGCCCGCAATCTACAATGTCGATGCTTCCCTGTTCAAGAACCTGAACTTGACCGAACACGTGAGGATGCAGTTCCGCGCAGAAGCTTTCAATCTCTTCAACACTCCGCAATTTGCTTTGCCCTATGCCGCCGTGGATCAAGCCGGCTCACCTGGAACACCGAGCCTCTCGGGTTCGATCACCAGCACAGTGCATGCTTCGCGGGAGCTGCAGTTGGCTCTGAAACTGTCTTTCTAGTCGGATCGCGGAATGCGACGAGGATCATAACCATGCAAGTCAAAGCTGCTCGACGCGTCCGGGTTCTGTTGACGCTCTTTGCTCTGCTTTGTTCATGCTTTTCAACCGCTCTGGCCCAGCAAGCGACGCGTGCGAATTCTGACGAGTCACGGCTGCCTGCGGTCCAACTGGACGGAAACTACTTCTCCCACAATGGCCATCGATTTATTCCTGTCGGAGCCAATTGGGTTCCGGCGAAAGCGGCCATGCAATGGCCAACTCAATGGGATCCAAGAGCCATTGAAGCCGATTTCGCGCGCATGCACGAGATAGGGTTCAACGCGATCCGCCTGGATTTCGTGTGGGCGTGGATCGAGCCGCGTCCCGGCGATTACAATCCGGAAGCGTTTCGCGCCATCGATTTCCTCATTTCGCTGGCACATCGGTATCACATCTATCTCCATCCGGAACTCTTGATCGGCGGTGAAGTTGGCGAAGCGTTTTGGGATGTGCCTTATCGGCAAGGGCGCCATCCGCATTCCGATCCCGACATGCTTCGCATCCAGACCGATCACGTTGCGGAATTGGCTCGCCGCTATGCCAACGAACCAGCCATCCTCGGATGGGATCTGACCGACGAACCTCCATTCTGGATCTCTCCCGAAACCACTGACGCGATGGCTATCAACTGGACCCGCTTGCTCTCGTGGTCGATGCGCCGTTATGACAAGCTTCATCCCATCGTTGTCGGCACCAGTATGGAAGATGTCGGCCGCGGTCCGTTTCGTCCCGACAACCTACGCGAAGAAGTGGATTTCTTCAGCGTACATCCTTATTCGATCTATTCGCCGAAACTGTTTCCCGATGCCATGCTCTCCGAGCGCGGAACGTACGGGTCCGCATTCGAAACCGCTCTCACTGGCAGCGCCGGACACCCAGTAATGATTCAGGAGATCGGCGCATCCTCGGCGCAATACTCTCCCGAAGAAATCGCGAAGTTTCTGCGAGCCAGCCTTTACTCTGGACTCGGAGCCGGGGCCAACGGCTTTCTCATCTGGTGCTACACCGATGCCGCGCCAGAACAATGGCACAAGGTCCCATACCTGCGCTCTCCGCATGAAACGCAATTCGGACTGACCACCTGGGACGGCAAAGACCGTCCTTCGGCGCAGATGTTTGAAGAGTTTGAGAAGACGGTCGCCCGACTCGATCTCACGGGAATCGAACCGGCTCCAGCCGAAGCAGGCATTATCGTTCCCTACGAGTGGTCCAAGCC
>Ga0070735_10004635_pt1 | contig 11537 bp, 12 predicted proteins | sample Coa_R1_FD_66443 | JGI IMG/M metagenome (GOLD analysis project Ga0070735, IMG submission 66443) | Surface soil microbial communities from Centralia Pennsylvania, which are recovering from an underground coalmine fire - Coalmine... | ecosystem: Environmental > Terrestrial > Soil > Unclassified ... | reverse complement strand
GCTTCGGTATGGGTGCCGGAGGACGCGGAGTCGGCGCCGGCGAAGGGGGAATCGGGGTCAACGTCGCGAGACCGGCGCGGCCGGCCGCGATGAGCAGCTGCGTGAACGCGGCGGCGAGCTCCGGGTGGCCGATGATCCCGTTCGCGCGCAGATAGGCGAACGGCGCGATCACCTTCACCCGGGGCGATCGGTTCACGAGGCCACTCAACGCGCCGAGGCCGGTCAGGACCTGCGCGACCGTGAACGTCTCATTCGGCGGGGCGCCGCCGCTGCAGTAGAACATCGGGATCAGCGCGACATCGCCCGGCCAGGACGCGAGCAGCGCGTCGAGCTCCAGCTGCCAGCGCGCGATCGACTGCTGCGTGGTCTCGCCGACGACGAGGTAACACTCGAGGGCTGGGATGTCGAAGGCCCGCAGGAGGTTCGCCGGCAGGAGCCACGTCGCCGGCGCGTCGTGCGCGAGCAGCAGCCGCGTGTTCAGGCCCTTCGCCAGCGCGATCGCCGCCGACGGATCCGCGGCTTCCGAGTAGATGCCGAGCCGTTCACCGAGGAATGGGCCGCCGAGCGAGTCCTCCGCGACGAAGTAGGCGCGGACGTGTCGCTGTCCCATCTGGTTGACGATGATCTCGGCCGGCGCGAGCGTGTCGCCGTCGGGATCCTTGAAGGGGCAGACCAGCACCGGATGTCCCAACGCGAAGGTCGGCATCGTGACCGGCGCCGGCGCGGGCGGCAGCGCGTCGAGTTCCGCGAGCGTCAGGTCGACGCCGGGCCCGTCGCCGAGGTCCGCCTGGTTCAGCGACCAGCGGATCAGGATCCGGCCGTTGACGTAGGCGATGTCCGGGTAGAAATACGTCGCCGCCGGCGGGGCCACCTGGTGGATGCCGCTGACGCCGTCACCGCAGCACAGCATCCCGTCCGGCTGGCGCTGGTAGAGGAAGATCAGCCGGCCGTTGACGAAGCAGGCCCGCGGTCGCGAGTCGAGCGCGTCATTCGGCGGGACGATGCCTCCGGTCGCGCGCGTGACGCCGCCTTCGTTCCAGATCGCGCGGCGGTTCCCGAGCAGCTGAATGTCGGTGGCATTGCCGTCCGTCAGCCGCCAGCGTGAGCCGTCCTGCTCGATGACGTCCCACGGCCCGAAGGAATTGCGCGCGAGCTTCAAGGGATAGGCGCCGTCCGGCGAGACGGAGCCGCGCTGGACGTCCGCGCCAGGCCACGAGCGACCGAGCGTGTCGTAGACGGTCGCGTCCTGTTCCTTCAGCCACACGCCGACGCCACCATTCCCGGCGACCTGGTCGGCGTTCGTGTTCGGCGCGATCGCGGTGCCGTCCGACAGCACGATCCGGCAGGCGCCCGTCGAGCAGTCCTGGTAGATCGTCCGCGTGGCGTCGTACCAGTCCCGTCGCAAGGTCGAGAGCGCGCCGGTGAGCGGGTTGACGATCGGCATCTACAACGACGCTCCGTCCGGCACACGAATCCGGGCTTCGGCCTGTCCGCGTGGATGCCCGTTCGATCCGATCAGGGTGGCGAGGAAGATGTAATTCGCTGGTAGTTGCGAGGGCAGTGTGACGTTGAACAGAACGGGGCCGTCCTCGCCGTCAATTTTTCGGTCGGTCTCGCCCTTGGATCCGCCACCGTCCGAGTCCCACGAGATCGCCAAGATGCGGTTGTCGGCGTGCCGCGCGACGCGCACTTCGATGCGAATGTCCCCGCGTGCGAGCATGAACAGCGGACGCACCTGGAGGGCGACGGGCGGTTCCGCAATGGGCGGGAGGCTGAAGCCGTCAGTGCCGCGATCCCCACCGGCCATCCACAGCACCGCGAAGACGGCCAGCCAGACCGGCAACGCCACGCGCACGAGGAAGCCGAGCCTCATGCCCACGCTCCGAGGCGCATCTGCGCGGCCAGTTCTGACGCGCGCGATCCGACTTGCGCGGCCCACTTGCTGGCGAGCATCGCGTCGGCGGCTTTCCCGTAGTCCCCGCTGGCGATCGAGGCGAGCGTCTGCGTGAACGCGGCGAGGCCCGTCAGCCCGAGGTTGAAGGCCATGTTCACGAGCACGGCCTGGCGCACCGGATCGAGGTCGGGGAACCACGTCGGATAGCGCGCCATGAGCCCACGGACGGCGCGATCGATGTCGCCCTGCAGGAGATAGTCGGCTTCCGCTGCCGTGATCCCGACGTCGTCGAGGTTGCGGCCGACGCCGATCGTCAGCTTTCCGGCGGGATCCGTGTACGGTTTCAACCGTACGGACTCGTGCCGGTGGAGCTGGTCGACGAGGCGGGCGCGATCGTCGGTGGTCATCGCCGGAAGTAATGGATGACCAGGGAGCCGAGGCCGGTGAGGAACGCGATCAGGGCGCTGCCGCGAGCGGTGTCGTCGCGCAGATCGCGGTCCTGCAGCACGGCCACGTCACGCTCGACGATCGCGACGCGCCCGTTCTGCCGCTTCACGTCTTCGCGGATCTCGGCGAGCGTCTTGCCGTGTTCCTCGAGGATGCGAAACAGCTCCCCGTTCGTCACGTCGTTCCGGTCATTGCGATCCGCGCCCATCCGTTGGCCCCCCGAGGAAAAAAGAAACAGCCGCCCACATCCGCGCGCAGGTCCGTGCGCGTCGGCGGGGCGGCTGTGATCACCCGATGGCTGTTGTTTTGCTTCCCGGCAGGCAGATCAGCCGATCTGCTCTTCAAGCGTAGCGGCCAACTACGCTCTAGCCGGGGAGTCGTCCTGAATCCCTACAAACCCCTTCCACCGTCGCCGGGCATGGGCCCGGCGGTCTTTCTTTAGGTCAACGCGTAATCAGCAGAAAAGATCACGTCGAATGTCCCAGAAATGTCTGTCACATTACAGGTTGTGGTGCCAGCGGCGGCACCGGTCGTAAAGCAGAATGTGCTACCAGCGGTGCTCGGCTGAATATAGGCAGCCAACATGACGATCGCCGTCGTCATGCCCGAGAAGTATCCGATCGTCATGTGGCCGAAGTTGCTCGTCGTGGGGGTCGACGTAAACGGCAGCCCGATCCCAGCGGTGCCCGCCGCCAGCGTGCCCTTCGTCGCTAACGTGATCCGTCCCTGCACATGCGCCACGGATCCGCGCTGCACGAACGTCCCGACCTGCGTGGTATAGGTCGGCGTCCCGCCGCCGCTACTGGTGATCGTCGGGGTGAACGCGATCGGGGCGCCAGGCTCAATGAACAGCACGCGCCATCGACTATTTGTGCCGTCGTAGCGGAAGCCGATGGAGCCCTTCGGGCCAATCTGCTGCCCCTGCGTCGAAGGCAGCGTGAAACGATTCGCGGCCGTGCTCCCAGCGTCCTCATGCGTGAACTTCAGGACGCTGGAGGCGGACTGGTTCGAGTAGACCTGAATCTGGCCGTTCTGCACGGGCACTTGGCCGGTGATCGTCCATGTCGATGCGCCCGTCCAGACCTGATGCCACGCAGCCGCTGCCGGCGCGAGATTGTTCGTTGTGCCAGTGGTCGAGACGTCGGTCTGCGTGCCGTACCCATTCGCCACCGCTGACGTGTTATCCATCAGCGTGGTAAACCAGTCGTACGGAACCGCTTTCCCTGCGGCCGGGGTGTAATGAGGCAACGCCGCCGTGAACAGCGGGGACGACATTTAGTAGGGCACCTTTCCGTTGAGCGTCTGCGGATCCGTCGGGTCGACGTATCCGTTCGTATCCGAGCAGAACATGTACAGGGCGCGGTCTGAGGCCGCTGCCGTTGACCAGTCCGTGGGACTCGTCCCGTTCGTGCAGCGCCCGATCCGATCGGTTTGGCCGCCGAGGTCTTCGAGTTCCACACGCACCATCGGGATCGGCCCGAGCACCTTTTCGATCTTCATGATCTCGAAGAACTGCCCGTCGAGTCGTCCCGTGCGGGCGATCGGTCCGCGGGCGCGCGTCACGGAGACCATGTCGCCAGCCGACGCCGTCATCAGTTCCAGCCCGCGCAGTTCCACGGCGTACCGGCCCGACGGCGCGCACTTCAGGAACCGCATATGGTTCGCCAGTGCGCTCGCATCCGAGGCCATCAGCAGGTAGCTCGGAATAGTGACGGAGTCCGACGTTTCGTTCGCGTACTGCACCGTCGAGTCGCTCGACACGGCCTGCGTAAACGTGCCCGTCGCCTGCCGCATGTCGTAGTTGATGCGGACTTCATTGACGGAGGACTTCAGATCCTCGGTCGGTGTCCACGAGACGATGTCCGCGTCCGAGATCGAGTACTGCGCGGGCGACGACGGATCCCATCGGCGGATCGTCCAGAGTCCAGCGGTCGTGTGGTAAATCTGCCCGAGCAGCGACTGCTCGAACACACGCAAGATGTCGGCGGCCGGCGCGGGCGTCACGAGATACAGCCCCGCCATCGCTGGCGCGTTCGTATCGAGCGCCGTAAACGCCGCTGTATCGATCTGCGCGGTCTCCACGCCGAGGAGTTGGAGGAACCGCACCATCGCCGCCCCGAACGTCGGCACATCGAAGAATTCCGACTGGAGATCGGCCCAAATCTCGTACGTGCTGCTCGTCGCGACCTGATACGTGGCGTTGATGATGCTGTAGAGCGCCCCGACCGAGGGCGAGTAGTCGGTGAAGAGCACCAGCGGCGTCTTCGCGCCCGTGCTCTTGTTCACCGCATACATGGCGTTAACCTGCGTGAGATCGCCCGCGACGATGCCTGCCGGTGAACTGCGGAAGATGCTATCCGTCGGCTCGTACACGTCATCCGCGACCATCGGCAGCTTGCAATCCTTCGCATGTCCGAGGAGCCACGGCTTGTACTGCGCTAGCGTGGCCTGCACGGAGACCGCATCCACACCATCGGCCCAGAGCTGCGGCGGGATCGACTGGTTCAACACCGCGCCCTGCACCTCGAGCGTGAACGCGCAGACGTCGTCATCGGGCGCGATGGCGTTGATCAGCATCACCCCGATGGTGGAGTAGTCGCTGTACGCCAGCCCGACGCCGCCCATCTTGAACGTCACCGTTTTGTTTCGCCAGACGTAGCGACGGGCCATCTCGTCGAAGAGGCCATCGGCGTTGCTGACCGCCAACGATCCAGTGTCGGCCTGTGTCGCGCCGAACAGCGGATCGGGCTTCTCGGTGACGATCGACGGCCAGGTATCCGCCAGCCGCGGCTCGTACAGCGGCTGATCCGAAAAACTCACCGAGGTCGAGGCGAAGAAAATCGTAAAGAACGCGCCCGTCATCGCCAGCGTGTCGGGACTCGATCCGCCGATGTTCACATACAGCTTCGTGCCGTCGTAGAAGTAGCTGTTCGCGTGGGAGTCGACGAGGGCTTCGGATGCCTGCAGGCTGAAATCCGTCGCGTTGCCGCGCACCTTGTCCAATCGCCGATACAGGCCACCCGGCACTGCGGCGGTCTGAATGGTGCTCGCCCACGGCGTGGAATAGACGTTCGTGTAGCCGCCCTCTTTTGTCCACACGCCGAGGATCTCGAGCGGCTGGATCTCGGCCAGGACCACGATCGCCTGGCCGACGCTCGCGAGCAGCGCGTTATAGGCGACCGTCACGAGACGTCCTCCTGAAACACGAAGTCCACATCCCAGAGGTTGTCAGAGGGATGGTGATGCACGGTCTTGAACGTCGAGAGCACGGTTCGGCCGCTCGCCGTTGGCGCAGGCCGCATCACCCCATAGAAGTTCAGGCTCGGCACGCCCGGATCGACCGCGAAGACACAGGGGGCCGTCGCGCCATTGGTATCAAAGGCCGTGCGCCACGCGTCCCGATCCGTGGTCGATTGAATCTTGAATGTGCCGGTAATCTCGTGGTACTTCCCGCGCACGATGCTGCTGCGCTGCCCACCCAATGACAGGCGATCGATCGACTGATCGTGGCGCACGACCGAGACGCCAGGGGCAATCGACTGCGCGGCTTGGAAGTACGGCGCCGCCACCGCGGCCCCGATCTCGACGTAGCTGTTGCTTGCGCCGACGTTCGTGAAATAGAACCGGATGTACCGCAGCGTCTGCTGGGAGATCCAGTCGGCCACGACGTGCGTGAAGTCCGGCGACGGCAGCGTCATGGTGTCGCTGACCGTCGGTGAGGTCCAGACGTTCGTTGCGTTGGCTTGGAACTTCAACGTGCCGCCGCCGGTATGCAGCAGGACGTCGGTCAGCGCGAGGAGTTGAAAGCTCTGATTCGACCCGAGATCGAACAGCACCCACTGGTCGCCAGTCGTCGTGGAGGAGCGCCACTTCTTCCAGCGCGCCGAATTCGACAGATTCGTGACCGGGTAGCCCGTCGCATCGGCGGACGAGGTAATCACCACGCCTGATGCCGTCAGGAGATTGTTGTAGGCGAGCCGTGCAGGAGTGACCGACATCAGTACGTCCGTCCCGCGCCTGCGCGCGTGCGTAACCGTCCGGTGGCCGCATCACGGCGCACGCCGCGGATGATCTGCGCCGTCATTTCCTTGCCGTCGATATACACGTGGACGTCGCCGTGGCCGCCGAACAGCGCCGCCTGCTGCGCCTTGTTGAGGATCATCTCCCCCGGTGTCGCCCAGACGGGCACTGTATCCGTCCCACGCGGGCCGCCAGGGAAGCCGCCGTCCTTCATGTAGGACGGGAACGGGATCACGTTGCCCCAGCCCACCATCCCGCCCGTGGCCGCCGCTGGTGCGCTGCCGTCACCACCTGGTGCCCCGTGCGAGCTGTAATTCACGTCGACGTTGACTTCGCGCGGGATCTTCTGGATGGCACCAGGTACGGCGCCGAGCGCCGCCGTCAGCTGATTGATCGCGTCGACGACCGACTGGAAACCCTGCGTCAACGTCTCCGAGAATGTGATGCCAGACGAATTCAGATCGGTGATCGCGTTGCCGGCGTTGTCCGTCAGCGTGCCGAGGTCGATCATGTGCTGCAGCAGCGGCTTCATTGCCGCAGGCACTTCGGTGCCCGTTCGGATCGCCTCATCGATGTACGCGTTGATGTCGGTCGACATCTTCTGCGTGACCATATCGACGTTGAAGCCGGCCTTCGTCAGGTCCGCGAAGGTCTGCACCAAGTTCGCGCCGATCGAATCCAGATGCGACTGTTCCGCCGACGCGCCGGCCTGTTCCCACGTCAGCCCGTATTGCTGCATCTCCTGCGGCAACCGTGAGAGGTAGTCCGTCTGGCCCTTCAGCAGCGCGTTGATCTGCGCGATCGTCGCCTGCGCGCCGGCCAGATCGTTGCGACCAGTCTGCTGGGTCAGCTTGATCCACATCTGTTCGCCCGCCGCGCCGATCGCGTCGAGCTGGGCGTGGAGCTGGTCGAACCCGCCGAACGTATTCGCAAACGCCACGACGGCATCACGGCCCGCTGAGCCGAAAAAGTGATTCCACAGCGAGCTGATCGCGTTGCCAGCCGCCACGGCCGCAGTCACGATGCCGCTGATCCCGCTCGCCACACCGAGGATGCCCTTCGTGATGTCGCCGGCTGAGAACGCCTTGCCGGCCGCCGAGAATGCCTTGCCTGCGGCATCAATCGACGTCGCCATGTGGCCGAAGTCGGTAATTAGCTTCCCGAGCCACGGGTCAAACTGGCTAACCGCCGAGCCGAGCGTATCGAGCGCGTGCCCCAACTCGAGCAGGCCGTCTTTTAGCTTCGGCACCTGCGGGATCACGATCTTGACCTTCTCGCCGAGCTCGGCGACCTTCGTGACGCCGTCTTCGACCTTCGGCGTGAGCGTGCCGAACGTCGCCGCGAGGATCGTCAACTGCGGCGTGAGATCCGCGCCCTTCTTGAACAGCTCCCCGGCCATGTCGGCGGTCTTCTGGAGTTCCGCCTCGGTCGGCTGCATCCCGAACTGATACAGATGGCTGAAGGCTTCCTGCAGCGCGGTGACCTGTTCCTGCGACTTCGCGCCTGTGATGATGTCCAGATCGGCCCGTGCGGCCTTGCTGAGCCCGTCCAGTTCATCTAGGAACGCCTGCGACACGCCCGACGTGACCTTCATGCGGCTGGCGAGGTTGTCGACCTCGGTGGCCAGCTTCTTCATCGCTTCGGCGGACTTCTTCGCCTGCTCCTCGGCGGCCTTGTGGGCGTCGAGGAACAGCTTCACGGCGACCGTGTTCGATCCGACCAGTTTGGCGATGTCGACGAGCGACTCGCCGTAGGTATGCAGCGTCAGAATGTTCTGCTTCTGGCTCGCATCGAGCGGTGCGACCGCTTCGGTGTGGAGTGCCGTCAGCCGGTTCTGTAGCAGCTGCGCGTTGGTGATGACGGGACCGGCCGCGACCGTCTGCGCCTTCAGCGAGTCTGTTACTTTGTCGACCATCGCCGCTTCGTCGGGCAGCAGCGTGCGCTGGTTCGTGAGAGCATCCCCGATCACGGTCCAGCCGTTGTGGACCGACTCGATCGCGGTGACCGTCCACGACTTCAGGCGCGTCTCCAGGTGTTCCAGCCCGACCTCGAAGTCATGCGCAGACTTGATCGTGGCCTCGCTGATGATCGCGTCCTTCGGGACGTCGTTCATCTTCTGCCGGAGTTCGCTGAGCATCGGCAGGAGCGTCTTCCCGAGCCGTCCGCCGAACAGTTGCGCGGCGAGACCGCCCTTCGTCATTGGATCTTCGACGCGGCCGGCCGCGTCAGCGATGGACAGGAACGCCTCCTCTGGCCCTTTCGAGAGGAGGTCCGACACGCTGAGGCCCAGTTCCTGCACGGCCGCTGTGGCGTTTTTGTCGCCGTTCGCCAGCTTAGCGGACAGCTGTTCAACGCCACGCGCCATCATGTCTGTCTGCACGCCGAATTCGACGCCGACATACGACAGTTTCTGCAGATCGTCCGTATTGATACCCGTGGCGAGCGACAGATCCTCCATCGCCGCCGCCGTCGTGAGGATTTCCTTGCTGAAATCCAACGCGCCGCGGAGCACCTCGTAAATGGCGAACCGCTCCGTCAGCCGCTCGACGAGATCCCCGAACTGGCTCGTCTCCGCGCCGGCCTGTTTCGTGGCGTCCGCCAACGCCTGCATGCCGGGCGGCGCCACCTGCCCCAGCGCCTGATACTTCGCCAGCGCCTCTTCCACGGTGGCGTTGACCTTCGCTTGCTCCGTGGCGGTGAGATTGGATGCCCCGCCGAGGTCGTTCACCACCTTGACCATCGCGTTCGCGTTCGCGATGAGCGACGAGCCGTCGAGGCTGTTCGACATCCGCGTCATCGCGCTGCGCGTGGTCTCCAACTGCGCGTTGGCTTCCGCCAAGTTGGTGCGCAAAGCATCGAGGTTGGCGCCAATCCGGAACGCGAGAGCGACGGGGGCGGCCATCTACGTCCCGCCCAATCCGGAATCGTCGGCCGCCTGCTGCATGGCGTCTTCGATCCGCCGTTCGTGCGCAGAGGCTTCGAGCTCGATGGAGGCGTAGAAGAACGGGCGCGGATCGGTGCGTGCGTAATTGTGCCGCTTGCCTGGCTTTGTGCCCTTCTCGAGCCAGAGCGGCAGGTTGGGCTGGCGGTCATCGTCGGACAGCACGACGTAGCCGTCGCCGTCGAATGACACCCGCGTCGAGATCCCGGCCACCGCATCGCCGCGCGACATGGAGGAAATCTGGCGCGCGAGTCGGCTCTTGGCTTCGTTCACAATCGCTTCAGCGGTGACGCGGCAGGCGTCCATCGTCAACGCATGCAGCGTCGTCGGCAGAGCCGTCAGGGCGGCCTCCACCGGCGTCGTGTCCACGTCGATCGTGAAGAGCGGATCAGCCATGTGCCTTCTTCGCTTCGATCTCCTCGAACGCTAGTGCTTCGTCGATCTCCTTCACCGTCTCCATCAGCGGCGTCTTCGGCAGCCGCTTCATGGCTTCGTCCGAGTCGGCGCCGTCATAGAGCGCCTTTAGGTCCGCGTAGACGCCAGCCTCGATCACTTCCTCGATCCACCCGACTGGTGCCCGCCTGAGTTCTGCTTCCGCCTCCGAGGGCAGGCAGTGAAACACGTCACAGATCCGTCGAATCACATACGCGGCCGGCAGCGGGCCGGCGTGGTTCAGCCCACGATGCAGCCGCGTCAGCCGTTTTTTGTTGCCGCCGCCGCTTCCTCTTCTTCTTGGAACAGGCTCGGCTTCGTCAGCTTCAGCACCGCAGTAGCAAGCACGTCGACATAGTCGGCATCGAGGTCATCGAACAGCGCCCGCTTCGCGTCCAGATCGGCTGGGATCGGTTCCGGGTACGTCCAACTCTTCACCCCGTAGAGGATCAGCGTGTGCTTGTCGTAGCCGTTCAACGGATCGGCCTTGACTGCCGCGATGCCGGCCTTGGCGTTTTCGGAGTCCAGGACTTCTCGCAAGTCTTTCTGCACGGCCGCGCCACCACGTTCGTGGATCCCGCGCACGAGGTCATTCAGGAACGCCTGTTGCGCCTTCCCGAGATGACGACCGGCGAGCTTTTGGATAGTGACCTCGTAGTCCACGCCATCGGCGCGAAATGGGATTGTGTCGGTGACGCGACTAGCGAAGATGCTCATGCGCTGCTCCACAAGGTGACACGGCGATGGCGGGCACCATGCCGGCCATCGCGGTATCCGCTTATCCGTTCAGTTCGATTACGACCAGACCGCGAGACCCTGCTGGACGAGGGTCGCGGAATAGCCGGTCAGTTTCCCGTTGGTCAAGATCGGCTCGTACTCCACGCAGTAGACCTCGACGGTGAGGTTCTTCGTGCCGTCCGGCGAGACGACGAGCGTCCGCGTCGAATCGCTCGGCGTGGTCTCCAGCGTGGAGAACACGGCGTGCGGCCCGGTCGTCGCGGTGTCGTCATAGTTGCCGGTGATCGTCACCGGGCCGAACTTCTGCTTGCCCACGGGCGTGTTCTGCTCGTGGTTCATGCCGAAGGGGCTGTTCTCTTCGCTGATCTGGGTGATCTTCAACCCGCCAATGGTCAGCACGTGCGCCGTGATGATGCGCGGCGTGCCGCCGTGGTCGTCGATCGTCACGACTGCCGATGCCGATCCGTACTTGGCCATGTGTCTCTTCTCCTACTTGCGCGAGGCCGTCGTGGCTCTCGTCACGATCCAGTTTTCCAGCGACTTCCGGAGCGATCCAGCCTGCCGCACGACGCCCATCGCCGCCTGATATTCGAGGCCGTTCTCGCCGTCGCTCAGCGCGTCCCAGTGGGCGCGCGCCGTGCGTTCCAACTCCTGCACCGTCACCGTCGCGACCGCGATGTCCGCGTCGGTCACGCCTAACTCCGCGCGAACATCGAGAAAGGTGAAATCGATCCGCTCCCCGTCACGGTGCCCGTGTAGACCAAGTAACGATTGACCGTGCCGGCAACCGTGAGGCGTTCCGCCTTCGGCGCCGTCGTCACGTTCGTGAACGTGATCAGGTCGACATACGTCACGTTGTCTGCCGAGTGCCGGATCTTCCCGACGTAGCCCGTGAAGCCCGAGAACGCGGTCACCTGCTGATACCCAGATCCGCCGTTCACCGTGCTGCTTGGCACGAGCGATCCGCCGGTGCCCGCGCCCGTGCTCGCCGAGGTGTTGATCGCCACGGAGAACGTCGTGCTCGACAGCACCGTCACGGCTGAATCCGCGTTGATGCTCGGCCCG
>Ga0070735_10004634_pt1 | contig 11537 bp, 11 predicted proteins | sample Coa_R1_FD_66443 | JGI IMG/M metagenome (GOLD analysis project Ga0070735, IMG submission 66443) | Surface soil microbial communities from Centralia Pennsylvania, which are recovering from an underground coalmine fire - Coalmine... | ecosystem: Environmental > Terrestrial > Soil > Unclassified ... | reverse complement strand
GCCACGCTCGACGCCTCGCGCCTAGGGCCGCTGGCGCCGCTAATCCGTCTTCAATCGCGAGTCTGGCTTCACCAATCGATTGCAAGCGACGGCGCACGTCCTTTGTCAAACATCGACGCAGTAAGGGCACCCATTGGCCGGGCACAGCGGACCAATCGGGTTCTCCCCGCACGATCGCGGCGCGTAGTTCATCGATGCTCGATCCCCCGAACGGGCGCTTACCGGTGAGCATCTCCATCAACATCACACCAAAGGACCAGATGTCGGAACGGCGATCGGCGCGGTTTCCCACCGCCTGTTCGGGCGACATGTACGTCGGCGTACCCAGAATCACGCCCGCCTGTGTGGTTTCAACGGACCGTTCGGCTTGCACTTCGTTCATCGGCTTCGCTAGTCCGAAGTCGAGCACCTTAACCTTCCCGTCTTCGCTGATCTTGATGTTGGCTGGTTTCAAATCCCGATGGACGATGCCCTTCTCGTGCGCTGCCTCGATACCCTCCGCCACCTGCAGCCCGATTCGCCGAACTTCTTCTTCGGCCATTGGACCCTTATGAATCAAGTCCGCCAGAGTGATTCCGGCGATGTACTCCATGACCAGATAATTGGGACCGACATCGAATAGGGAGCATATATTGGTGTGGTTCAGCGATGAGATCGCGCGGGCTTCGGTTTGAAATCGTGCGCTGAATTGCTCCTGGCATGTTTTGATCGCGACAATTCGGTCAAGCCGCGTGTCGATGGCCCGATACACTTCACCCATGCCCCCGACGCCAATTCGTTCCTCAATTCGATATGGCCCCAGCAGCGTACCTGTTTCAAGAATCATGCTTTTGGGCGGCGCTCTTTCTCGATCCCAGGGCGAAACCTCGAGCGGGGAGCCATCTTGAGCGATCAACGCCTCGACTTCGTGACGCACCTCAGGATCGGCTTTTGCGAGCATTACCTCACGCTCGGCAGCGCCAAGATCCACCACCGCGTGATATAAACTTTCGATCTGCTGCCACCGCTCGGGATCCATGGCCGTCGTTTTTGCCAGTATATCTTGCCATCAGCGGGAGACCTCTGATTCAATCAAGATCTCAACCGATGCCGCCATGCACTGTTACTCCGGCCTACTCTCACTGCGTTCACGTCCCCGCGGCTTGATGGTGAAGAATAGACAACGCCGTCGCGAGGTCAAGAAGCTGGTTGTGCATCCCCAGGACGCTTGATCATTATTATCGACAGCATTTCGCTCGGTAATCCTTTAAGCCCAACGGACCATTTGCACAGCCATCGTGAAGTTGGCGGCGACGACGATACAACAGTGGCGATGGCCGGGCCAATTGCCGGAGCGGCCGAGATAGCGGTTTGCACAGAGCCGGCCCGTCAATGCCGGCATGTGTCATCGCGCAGGCGGTAGCGCCGGCGATCGCAATTGCACCCGCGGAACTGCGATGATCTTGATATGTGATGCGACCCTGATCGTGAGCGACCCGAAGCATCGTGTCAGCGTCATGAGCATACAAGAGTCCCACCGGTGCGGCTCATCGCGCTCCCGTTTCCGGCTGGAGGCACCGGCGTCCCTGCCTGGTCCCGCGGCACGCCATGTGCAATTCTCTCTAGAAGGATACGGCAACGACAAGACCTTTTAGCGAGCAACTTCTCGAGCCGCAACTTCCGCCGGCGGCAAACTCACAGCGTCATAGATCACGGGCACTACCACCTTCCCATGTTTGTCTATGTACCCCCACTTTCCGCCCGTTCGAATGCGATGTTCACCTGCGGGCGTTTCGACGCATCCCATGCAGACCTTAGCCACGCCTCCTTGAAATGGCCACGCGAAGTCCCAGACCGGTGCGACAACTGGAACGAGGTGAGTATCGACGAAGCCAACGTGTCCGTTCTGCACAGTTCTGGCGAGCCCCTCAACGAAATAATCAGGGCCATTGTCGAAGTTCAGAGCAGGCGCCGTTTTGCCTTGCCTGGTTACGAAGTAGAGTTCGCGGCCTTTGATTACGATGGCGCCAAGACCGTCCGGCCCGAAAGAGATGTTGGCGAGCGATCGCTGCGGTACAACCACCTCCTGATCGCGCATCTCACAGACCGCCGGCTCCAAGTTGGGAAAGTACTGACACTCGATCAGAGCGGCGGGTACCTGCTTCGATGGGCGCGCGCAGGAATTCGATAGAAGTCCCACTATCGTCAGAAAAACGGCCAGGCTGATTTTCATGTGCTGATCAATGGCAATGTGCTTTCGAAAGTGCTCCTGGCCAGGCCGTCGTGGTTGCATGTGCATTCCTCCTGAACATCGCGCTCTGCTCATTTATCTTGCTTCGAACCGGAGCACGTAGTGCGCTTCCGGATGAGCGACGACGTAAACATAATAGTCTCGAGTTGTCGGTGCGATGCCGCTCCAACGCGAGCCTTTGTGTGTGGTCTTGCCAAACGCGACGCTCGTGCCATCGAAGAAGTTCGCGGATTCGCTCACGGTGAACTCAGCGTGGTTGGCCGCCGGCTGAAAGGAGAGGCGAACGGTTATCGCCTGACCTTTCGCTGCATGTATTACGTAACCGTTATGCGATTCGCCGCCAACGAAACCCTTGATCGACGCTTCACTGCTCAACAGCCTCTTAGCGGTCGTATCCTCTTGCGCCCACATCTGATTTGGGACGAGCAAGGCTGCTAATTGAGACGTGAGCAAGAATACGCAGTTTCTTGTGATCCACATTTGTCTTGATCTTTTACCTTACTCTCTGGCTCGGAATAGTCGGCCCGCTGCGTTCAACGTGCAGGTAGGGCCCAGAAGGAAGCGTTTCCCGCCTTGACATACCCCGCCGGCGCGTCGTCTTTGGTCGAGTAGTAGTAAAGCTGGGTGCTAGCCGAGTCCCGAGCCCGCGCAAAGAAGGCATACACCGGAACGGCCCCTGCCTGACTCTGGGGATACGCATAGAATGCTAAGTCAGGGCCGCTGAAACTGGGCGGCGGCGTCTTGTTCGTCGAGTAGTAATAGACTTGAGTGCGCGCCTCATCATTCATCCGAATGGTGTATAGGTAAACAGGGACTGTCCCGGGCGCTTGAGAGGTAAATACGTGGAACGAGGGGGCGGGTGCGGAGGAGAAGGCGCTGGGGATCTGCGGATTCGTCGAGTAGTAATAAACAGGACTTGATGCCGGGTCATTTGCCCGGATCGTGAACGCGTAGAGGGTAGGTGAGGAAGGTCCCGGAGTCGGGACGTTCTGCGTCGTTCCGGGATTGCTATCCAGAGGATGCACCACCGGGAACGGCACGGAGTTGCTGCAGATCGGCTGCATGTAGGCGCTGACACAGTTGAGAATACCCGTCGGGTCCACCGCGGAAGCGGCGCTGACCGCGTTCTTCGCTGTGGCGAAGCCATCGTTCTCCATATTCATGAGCATGCTCCGGATGCCCCATTGCCTCTTAATCTGATAAGCCGCGGCCGGGCTGAAAGATTTATCGATCTGGGCGTTGATCGCGACGCTGGTCATGTCGGTAAAGTTGTCGGCCACTTCGCGAGAATAGAGATCGATTTGTTTGTTGGCAGCGTTGGCGACCGTGTATACGCTGCCGCCGAATTTACCAACTGCGAAGATCTTCTGCAGATTCTCAGCACCGCCAACTACGTCCTCGAGTTTTCCTTTGGCGGCGGTCACAAGGTCCTTGACCGGCGCGTAGAGTTCCTTCAGCTTTGCTCCGATCTGGGCGAGTTTCGAAGCCTCGGCGGCTGCCTCGGCGGCAGTGGTTGCGCCCTTGGCCGCCATGGCCGCGTCTTTGATTTCGCCCCCAATCGGTATCAGGCTGGCGGCCAGCATGATGGGCGCAAGGACCTGGTTCACGACTGCCGACGCGCAGGCCTTCGAGTCCGTGGCGCAGCCAGCGCCGCAGTCGGTCGGTTGTTGCACCGGGCAATTCTGCCAGCAGACCGGTCCGACCATGTGATAGTTGGTCTTACACGTGGGATAACAAAGCGCACCACTGGGGTCCTTCTGCAAACCCGGCCTGCAGATGCCCATAGCAAGCGCCTGGCCCGCCCCTCTGGTGTAACTCGCCTTGGCGCAAGAAACCCCAATGTCGCTCATGCCGTTTGGGCAATCCGGGGAGCAGACGCAGCAGCCGACGGCGTGAAAGTTCGCTTTGCACCTCGGATACCACAGGGCGCCACTCTTTTCGCAACCTTGGGGATTCTCGCGGTTGCACTTGTCCCCGTCCCAAATGACATAGCCGGCTCCTCTACCATACGACGAGGGCTTAAGGCAGTCGGCCCCAGTATCGTTAAATCCGGCTGGACAAGTTTGCCAGCATACCGGGCCATTGCCAGCATAGCCAGGTTTGCAGGTGGGGTAGCAGAGCAATCCATTGCGCTCCATACCGGCAGGACAAGTGTAGGGCTCGCCGGCACCGTTGCCATAGCTCTGGCGCCAGCAGAAGGGAAGATTGATGGCAGCCGTTTGAGCGGCGATCCATGCCATAACGGCATTCATGTCCGTGGGATCCAGAGGCGGAGTTCCCCAATCAATCATGCCGGCAGGAGCAGAGGAGCCGCGAACGCCGGTGCGCCTGCGGTACTAATGGCCAGGACTGTGATCAGCGCAGCGGCAGTTGTTTTGCGGACCTTACCTGTCTTACCGGCTGTCTGCATCGGGATTAGCGTCAGTACGGCTCGTGTTCGATTTCGGCTCATGTTCTCCTCATCCCACCGCGGATTTATCGAAAAACTTCGCGGCGTTGTGATTCAAATTAGGGGAAGCGTGGCGGCGGCCGCAATGGAACGGATATGGAACGTACCTGGAATTCTTAGAACGAGCTAAAGTTTTGAAACGACTAAGCTTACTCTTGAGATAGCGAAGCGCCGATCTGTTACAATTGCGTCCGGATCACCTTAAGGAAGTCGTTGACGTGGAGGGCACCCGGGAAGTCGCGCGCTTCGGCGCGTTTGAGTTCGATCTGCGTACCAATGAGCTGCGCAAGAATGGGCGGAGGATACGGCTCCAGGAGCAGCCTGCCAAAATCCTGGCCATGCTGCTGGAGCGTCACGGTGAGTTAATTACCCGGGATGAAATCCAGGGCCGGCTCTGGCCCAACGATACCGCGGTCGACTTTGAATTTGGAATCAATAGTGCCGTGACCCGGCTGCGGGCGGCCCTTAGCGATTCGGCTCGCAATCCCCGCTACATCGAGACGCTCTCTAAGCGCGGCTACCGGTTCATCGCGCCGGCGGCGATGGAGACGGCGCCGGGCGGCACGCCGGCAAAAACCACCGTGATCGATGCGGTACCAAATCCCTCCGCAGCCGAACCGGCCTCCGCGCGTGAAGGAACCACGATCTCCCGCTACCGGATTCTGGAACGGTTGGGTCGTGGGGGCATGGGTGTCGTCTATCGCGCTGAGGATAGAAGGCTCGGCCGGTTTCTGGCGCTAAAGTTCCTTTCCGAAGAACTGGCTGATCATCCCGAGGCACTGGAACGATTCCAGCGCGAAGCGCGCGCCGCCTCTGCCCTGAATCATCCCAACATTTGCACCATATACGAGGTGGATGAACTGGCCGGACAATCATTCATCGCGATGGAACTGCTCGAAGGCGAGACTCTGCTGAAGCGTATCGCAGCAGGCCCGTTCAAAATCGAAGAGTTGTTGGACCTGGCGATCCAGGCGGCCGATGCCCTCGAAGCTGCACATGGACGAGGCGTCACCCATCGGGATATCAAGCCGGCCAACATCTTCATCACCACGCGCGAGCAGGTGAAGATACTGGATTTCGGGCTGGCCAGGCTCATCGCCCCGGCGGAACCACCAACCGCCGATCCGGACCTTGCCGCGTCTCCGGCCACGCGTCCCGGCGTAGCGATTGGCACGATAGCCTACATGTCGCCGGAGCAGGCGCGAGGAGAAGAGCTTGATGTACGCACGGACCTGTTCAGCTTCGGCGCCGTGCTTTACGAAATGGCGACCGGGAAGCAAGCATTTACAGGCAGCAGCGCGGCATTGATATTCGACGGTATCCTCAACGGCTCGCCGCCGCCGATCTCCAGCCTCAACCCGCAGTTTCCGCCGGAATTGGACCGCGTCGTGCAGCGGCTGCTGGAAAAGGATCGCGAACTACGTTATCAGAGCGCCTCCGACCTACGCATTGAACTGAAGCGACTTCGACGAGATAGTTCCGGGAAGTCGGCAGCGGCGGTGGCGTCCCCATCCCTTACGGTATCGAAGGTCTCCAGCAGGGCGGTAGCGCGTCGGCTGATGGGGGCAGGCGTGGTCGCGCTGGTTGCAGCGGGTGCATGGATCGCATACCGAGCTACTCGCACCACACCGTTAAAACCATTGGTCCGCTTGGTTGTCGACCTCGGCCCCAACGTGTCGCTCGGTTCATCCTACGGTCCCGACGCGATGCTTTCGCCGGATGGCACTCGTCTGATCTATGCCTCTCAGGGCAGACTTTTCACGCGCCGGCTTGAACTCTCGGAGGCCACGGAACTGGGCGGCAGCGAGGGTGCCTATGCTCCATTCTTATCTCCTGATGGAAACTCGGTGGCGTTCTTTGCGAACGGAAAACTCAAGAAGCTCTCTTTTGAAGGCGGCGCACCAATCGACTTGTGCGATGCGCCCCTCGGTTCGGGTGGAAGCTGGGGCGCCGATGGCTCTATCATTGCGGCGCTCTCATCGGTGGGCTCGCTGTCAAGGGTTCCTGCCGGCGGCGCGCCTGCGCCCGTGACTCTCAATTGGCGCCCGGGGAGTTGACGCACCGGTGGCCGCAAATCCTGCCCGGTGGGACAGCCGTCCTATTCACGGAGAATTCATCGCTGACAGACTTCAGTGCGGCGAACATCGACGTTGTCACTTTGCGCGACGGAAAGCGAAAAACCCTCGTACACGGCGGCACGTTCGGCCGGTTCCTTTACGTAGACGGAAAACCGGGTTATCTCGCCTTTATTCGGAACAGCACTCTGTACACAGTAGCGTTCGACCGCGATTCTCTGCAGACACGGGGCACTCCTGTACCGGTGTTGGAGCACGTTGGCTACAACTGGAACAGCGGCTCAGCGCAATTCGATTTTTCGCAGACCGGAACGCTGGTTTACCGCAGCGGCATGGCGGACATAACCGACCTCGACATTGTGCAATGGATGAACCGCGATGGCAACACTCAGCCACTGCTAACGAAGCCGGGCCGGTATTTTTACCCACATCTATCCCCCGACAATCAGCGGCTCGCCGTGGAAATAGCGGATAAAGGGAGCCGCGACATCTGGATTTACGACTGGAAGAGGGATCTGATGACTCGCCTCACGTTCGACGCCGCGGGATCCGCAAACATGAATCCCTTGTGGAGTCCCGATGGCCGCCACATCATCTTCGCCGGAAAGGGAGGAATGTACTCGATCCTCACGAACGGCGCGGGAAAGCCGCAGCGTCTGACCGAGAGCGAGACTCCGCAGCTCCCGTATTCCATTACCAGGAACGGAAGGCGGCTGGCCCTGATGGAACAGCTGGTCGGCGGCGGAATCTCGGTGTGGACTATGGCGATCCAGTTCAGCGGATCGGGAGTGCTCGGCGGCAAGCCAGAGGCGTACTTGCAAACATCTTTCGATGTGCGGTATCCCGCGTTATCGCCCGATGGGAATTGGCTGGCCTATACATCCAACGAATCGGGAATTTACGAAGTGTACGTACGGGCGTTCCCGAATCCTGGCGGCAAATGGCAGATTTCTAGCGGTGGCGGTGCGTACCCGGTCTGGTCGCCAAACGGACGCGAACTGCTGTTCCGCTCTCTCGACAGCCGGTTTATGGTGGTCAGTTACGCGCCGGAGGGTGAGTCCTTTGTAGCGGACAAGCCGCGGTTGTGGTCCGAGAGACGTGTGCTGGATTCCGTTGTGGGACAGGGCGCCTTCGATCTGGCCTCGGACCGCAGGCGCGTGATTATGCTGGCGCCGGTCGAAACAGAGCGGCGAACGGCGAAGAACGACGCCATCTTCCTCGAGAATTTCCTCGATGAAGTGCGGCGTGTAATCGATCATCTGAAATCGTCTTTTTCTGAACTCCCGCCGGTATAAGCAACATCATCTGCGCCGAAGGCGCAATCATCCGTCGATCATCAGACTGGCTTGCCAAGGGTGTAACTTCGTCATCGAAGGGTGGGGATAAGTATGGAGCCCGGCCGTGCGACCGGCCGGGTTCCGGCTTGGCAACCCTGTAACAGGTCACCACGCATCGAAGCTGGTTCTAACCTGCCATGGATCGGTTGCCGTTGTCCAGCCCCACCTGCGGACACGGATGGCGGCACATGGCGAAGTGGTTCTTCGGCAGCGGGTCTGCCGCGGCATAGGATGCCAGGCGGTGTTCTGGATCTGCCAACAGTGTGATCGCGGACACCGTTATTGCAGTCCCGCCTGTCGCGCTCAAGCCCGGATGGAGCAGCGACGCAGCGCCAACTGCCGCCATCAACGGAGCCAGGAGGGGCGACTCGATCATCGCGACCGCCAGCGGGAGTATCGGCAACGCCGTGCAGGCCGGACGCGCGTGACGGATCAAGGTTCCCAATCGATCGCTTCTCCGGCATCATGCGGATGTGGGATCTCAAGATCAATACAAGTAGCTGTTCAACCGCGGCGCAGTGCTGCTTTCGTCCAGCGCAGGCCTCTGCAACGAGCTGTCCCATTCTTGCGTTGCGTCCTCTGCGGACGAAGCAGCCATTTTGTTGATCCATTCCCGCGCATTCCACGGTCAGGGTGAGAACCTCAATGGTGAGTCCGGAAACTTGTGTACAGATCCGTAATTACTTCTACGCCGAGCATTGGAGAATCGGCACCATTGCGAGAGAGTTAGGCATTCATCCCGATGCCGTGCGCCACGCCATTGGCTCCGGCGACTTCAATCGTTCCAGCCCGCTGCGTCCTTCTATCATCGATCCCTACCTGGAGTTTGTGCGCCAAACTTTGGATCGTCATCCCCGCTTGCGCGCGACCCGCATTTTCCAGATGCTCCGCGAGCGAGGCTACAGCGGCAGTATCGTGCAACTGCGGCGCACCGTGGCCCGCCTCCGTCCGCTCGTGCGCGAACCATTCCTACGTCTACATACCTTCCCCGCCGAACAAGCACAGGCGGACTGGGCCAACTTTGGTGATGTTGCAGTCGGCCGGGCACGCCGTAAGCTGTCCTGTTTCGTGATCACTCTGTCCTATTCGCGGGCGCTGTATCTGGAGTTCTTCTTCGATCAGACGATGGAGAACTTCCTGCGCGGGCATGTCCACGCTTTTCAAGACTGGAGCTGCCAACCCCGTGTGATTCTCTACGACAATCTAAAAAGTGCGGTGCTGGAGCGCCGCGGCAGCGAGATTCACTTTCACCCGCGACTGCTGGAACTGTGTGCCCATTATCACTTCGTCGCACGCCCTTGTCAGGTCCGTGCCGGAAATCAGAAAGGGCGCGTAGAACGCGCCATCCGATACGTTCGCGATTCCTTTTGGGCCGGCCGCTCGTTTTCCACGCTGGCCGAGTGCAACCGCCAGGCACTGTCTTGGCGTGACCGGGTGCCGCATCAGCGCCGCTGGCCGGGAGACGACAGCCGCACTGTGGAACAGGCCTTCAGCGACGAACGACTCCGCCTGCTGACCCACCCCGTCCATTCCTTTCCCACGGATCTGATCGTGCCCGCCCGCTCGGCCAAGACCATTTATGTCCGCTTCGATCTCAACGATTACTCCATTCCACCGAAGGCCGTCGGGCGGCAGTTAAACCTAGTGGCCTCCGACACGCAGGTCCGGATTTTGGATGGCGCTGCGGAGATCGCTCGTCATCAACGCACCTACGATCGTCACCAACTGGTGCTGGACCCGGCGCATCAACAAGCGCTGCTCCAGGCCAAGCGCAAGGCTTTCGACGCCACTCCGGGCGGCCGTTTGACCCAAGTCGTGCCGGAGTCCGAAACGCTCTTAGACCGGGCCTTTGCTCAAGGAGAGTCGGCCGGAAGCCAGACTGCGCAACTGCTTAAGTTGCTAGACCTGTATGGCGCCGCCGCGTTTCGCCGCGCGATCCGCGAGGCGCTGGAACGGAACACACCGCGCGCTTCCTCGGTCGCCTTTCTTCTGCGCAAACAGCAGCGTGCGGCAGCGTCGCAGGCGCCTTTGATGGTCGATCTCAGCCGTCATCCCGAGGCCCAAGCCATCGATGTGCGGCCTCATGATCTGGAGACCTACGATGAGCTCGCCCACTCTGACGACGACACCGCTCAATAGTCTCGCCGCACTGCTGCGGCAGATCGGCTTGCACGCTCTCCCCAGCGAGCTCGACGATTTTCTGGCGCGAGCCGCAAAAGCGCGCTGGTCGCCGCGTCAAATGCTCGAACAAGTGGGCCAACTCGAAGCCGACGAACGCGCCCGCCGCAGCTTGGAGCGGCGTCTGCGTCTCTCCGGCATCAAGAGCTTCAAAGCGATGGCGGACTTCGATTGGAGCTGGCCCACCAAGATCGAACGCGATGTGATGGAGCGCGCTCTCACCCTGGACTTTCTTCACGAAGGCCGCAACCTGGTGCTGGTGGGCCGCAACGGCTTGGGCAAGACCATGATCGCGCAGAATATCTGCCACGCTGCGGTCCTCGCCGGCAACTCCGTCCTGTTCCGCTCCGCGCCGGCGTTGTTGGAAGAGTTGCATCGTCAAACTCCCGAAGGACGCCGCCGCAAGCTGCGTGGTTATGCCAATGTCGGACTTTTATGTATCGATGAGGTTGGTTATTTGTCCTTCGACGACAAAGCCGCCGACTTACTCTACGAGGTCATCAATCGCCGCTACGAACGCAAATCCGTAATGGTCACGACCAACCGACCGTTCAAAGAATGGAACGAGGTCTTTCCGAATGCCACTTGCATCGTCACCCTGCTGGATCGTCTCCGGCATCATGCCGACGTAACGGTCATCGAAGGTAGCAGTTATCGGGTCCGGGAAAGTGAAATGGAAACCGCTGCTCGCCGGAGGAAGAAATGAACCCGCCTGTTCCCGGCTCTGACCCGGCGACCTACGTGGCCAGCGTACTTATCCTGTACGTCGATCTCCCGGACACTCCGTTGCGTGCCAGCGTTCAGGACCAGTGGCAAGCGCGTCGCCTGCATGATCGAGGAATCCCTTTGCGTCTGGTTGAAACCGCTCTCCTGCTCGCTTCGCTACGCCGCTTAATCCGGCCCGCAGACGTTCCACCGCTCCCGCCGATTCGATCGCTGGCTTACTTCCAGCCAGTCATTGAGGAACTCCTGGAGCATCCCGCGCCAGAGAACTATCTTGGCTATCTTCGCCTCAAGATGCGCCGCGTCCTCAACGAGAAGTCCGTTCCGGCGGATGTTCAGAAAAATACGTTTTCAGATGATCGCTAACATGCCACAAACTCCGACGCGATGTGGTGTTTTGCGATCTGCTGCTCGCGGGTCTCTTCGCCGGGCCGGGGCGATGGTTCCGCAATGACCAATCGCCCGCCAGTCTTGAGTGCTTGGCAGATATGCCGCAGCATCTCGGCATGCAGCGGCATCTCGTGGTACGAATTCAGGATCACGAC
>Ga0070735_10004633_pt1 | contig 11539 bp, 12 predicted proteins | sample Coa_R1_FD_66443 | JGI IMG/M metagenome (GOLD analysis project Ga0070735, IMG submission 66443) | Surface soil microbial communities from Centralia Pennsylvania, which are recovering from an underground coalmine fire - Coalmine... | ecosystem: Environmental > Terrestrial > Soil > Unclassified ... | reverse complement strand
CCCAACTACGTCGTTGCCACAACGACGCACACCGGACTACCTCGTTGCCACAACGACGTAGTTCCGGCCCGGACCGGGACGGCATGCTAGGAGGCATGCCGCTGGACCTTGCCGGAGCCCGGAACCGCACCCTCCCCGACGTGCTCCCCGAACCGGGCGCGCCGTTCCGCGTGCTGTTCTGCGGCATCAACCCCGGCCTGTACTCCGCCGCGACCGGCTGGCACTTCGCCCGGCCGGGCAACAGGTTCTGGCCCGCCCTGCACCTGTCCGGGTTCACCCCGCGCCGCCTGGATCCCAGCGAGCAGGACCTGCTGCCCGGCTGGGGGCTGGGCATCACCAACCTGGTCCCGCGCGCCACCGCCCAGGCCGCCGAGCTGACCGCCGCCGAGCTGCGGGCCGGCCGGGACCACCTGACCGTCCTGGCCGAACGCCACCGCCCGCGCATCATCGCCGTGGCCGGCGTCACCGCCTACCGCACCGCGTTCGGCCACCCGCGTGCCGCCACCGGCCCGCAGCCGGACCCGATCGGCCCCGCACGGGTCTGGGTCGTGCCCAACCCGAGCGGCCTGAACGCCCACACCAGCGCGCCCAAGCTCGCCGAGGCGTTGCGGGAGATGCGGGAGAGCCTGGGGGAGTAAGACGCGCCGGATGCGTATCCATTGCCCGGGTATCGGATGCATGACACCATTATCTTATGGCGTGGCTCGACACTATCCCGGCGACGCAGGCGACCGGTGCGCTTGCCGAGGCCTACGCGGCGATGGACAACCGGCCCATGCCGCCGGTCTACCGTCCCCCGCACGACGACGGGGCCGGAATCATCCGCGCGCACAGCCTCGACGCGGAGTTGCTCCGGCGGACGTTCAGCGTGTCCGGGGCGCTGGCGACCACCGCTTTGCCGTGGCCCGACCGGGAACTCCTGGCCAGCACCACGTCACGCACCAACCAGTGCTTTTATTGAACGTCTGCTCACGCAGAGTTTCTGCGTGTCGCCAGCGGCGAAGCCGCTACCTCCCTGGCCGTGCTCCAGGGGCAGGACGAGTCCTTGGCGCCCCGTGCGCGCGCCCTGGCCCGGATGGCGGTGACGCTGACCGCGGAGCCGTGGGCGCTTACTGCCGAGGCCGTGCGGGACGCGGCCCGGCAGGGACTCGACGAGCAGCAGATCGAGGCGGCGGTCGGCGTCATCTCGATGTTCAACTACTTCACCAGGGTGGCCGACGCGACCGGCATCGAGTTTGACTATCAGACGCCGCTGCCCGCCTTCGAGCCCGACCTGCGCCAGGCGACGGCGCCGCGGCCGGATCGTGCCGTCTCCGCTGGTTCCCGAGCGGGGCCCCGCCGGCGGCCCGGCCACCCCCAGTTGCAGGCCGCCTGGGACACCTGGCGGACCTATGAGCTGGAGACCGACGAGCCGCTAAGCCAGCGGCAGCGCCGGCTGCTGGCTTCCGTCGCCGCCGAGGAGGCCACGGACTGGGCAGGCGCCGAAGCCCTCGGCGCGCGCGCGTCGGGTGCCGATGGGGACGACCTGCTGGTCGGCTTCGCGCGCAAACTCAGCCGCGAGCCCTGGTGCATGCAGGCCGCAGACCTCGAAGTGCTGCGGGCATCCGGGTACAGCGAAGTGGCGGTGCTGCACGTGATCTCGGTGGTCGCCCACCAGAACGCCGACTCGCGGCTGGCCATCGGCCTGGCCGCCGCCAGCCGGGCCTGACCGCGCACAGGGGCGGGCCGGGATCTGGTTCCCCCCCGATCCCGGCCCGCCCGGGGGCTGCGGTCCCCCACCGGCTCCCGACTGTATGAGCATGCCGCCCTGCCGCGGCCAACGCTTTTTTGAAAAGATTTCTGCTGCGATCCAAGCGAAGGGGGGCGCGGTGGCCGGCTCGGACCAGAAGCAACCGGACGACGACGGCACCGAGCCCGACCCCCGGTTCACGTTCGCCAACGAGCGCACCTTCCTGGCCTGGAGCCGGACCGCGCTGGCCCTGGTGGTGGCCGGGCTGGGCATCGTCCAGTTGCTGCCGCCGTTCCCGGGCGTGCCGTGGGGCCGGCACGTGCTCGGCCTCCCGCTGATCGTGTTCGGCGCCGTGGTCGCGGTGACCGCGTACCGCGAGTGGACCAGAAGCCAGCGGGCCATGCGTCACCAGCAGCCGCTGCCCCGGTCGGTCATGCCCGTCATCATGGCCGTGATCATCGCGGTCATGGCGATCGTGGCCGCCGTCGTCGTCCTGGCCTCGGCCCTGCGATGACCCCCAGCCACCCCGGCGCTCCCGACCCCAGTCGGCAGGCACCCGGGCCGTCCGGCCGGCGCGATCCCGGCCTGGCCCGCGAGCGGACCTCGCTGGCCTGGACCCGCACGGCGATCTCGTTCGCCGCGGTCGGCGGGGTGGTGCTCAAGCGGGCGGTCGTCCCCGGCCTGGTCCTGCTGGCCCTGGCCCCGGCCATCTACCTGCTGGGCCGCCTGGCCTACCGCCGCCCGGCCAAGCTCAGGCTGGTCACGGGCACCATCGTCGCGGTGGCCCTGGTCGCCCTGGTCGTGGCGCTCACGCGCTGACGGACGCGCTGCCGCCGAACCTGGCGCACGCCGCCCTAGCCAGGCGGCTCGCCGTATGACGCGCGGATGGCGCGCGGACGAATTCTGGCGTGTCGGTCCTGGCAAAACCGGCGCTGTCGGGCAGAATGAAACAAGGCCCCCTCCACGTATGAGATGGAGGGGGCCTTGTTCGGCCGTGCCGTACGCGGGTCGGCCAGTTGCCCGGCTTACCCTGTACTGCGGGCCGCCCGCCAGTGCCAGCCACCTGCCGAAGAGTCCGGTTTCCCGGCTTCTCCGACCTCCCAGAGTTTCCTCCGAGTGGTGCCCGTTTCCGGCGGTGAGGTATTTTCTACGCCCTATCCGAGCGCCCCGCAAGAGGTCCGGCCAATTTATTTTTGCGCTTTTCCTAATCCACACGATATCCACAGAATGCGTGCGGTTATCCGCACGTAGCTGGGGTTATCCACCAGCTTATGCACAGCCCGTCCACAGGTAACCGGATGTGACTTGCAGACCACCGTAATAGCGATTGCCCTATGTGATCGGCTAGTCTTTAATTGCCGCCTCCGGGTTATCCCCGTAGCTTTTCGGACACCGAAAGCCCGATCGCGTCACTTGCGCCCCACTGCTCCGTGTGCGGAGATCGCGTCGGCCGGGGCCTCGTCGTCCGGATCGGGCCGCCACTGGTGGACCTGGACCAGGCCCGCCCCGCGCCAGGCTCCCCGGCCACTACCGGCCCGCCGAGTTCTCCGCCAGATCGGCGACGTAGGGCGTGCCGTCCCGCCAGGCCGCGATCTGCTCCGGCCGGCCATAGGCGGCGAGGTAATCCGCCACCCGGTCCTTGACGTGGTCCCAGACCAGGACCGGCCCCAGGTCCGAGCCCGCCGCCGACGAAGCCGACGAAGCCGACGAAGCCGACGAAGCGAACGGAGCGAGCGGCTCGACCACCGTCTGCAGCTCCGGATAGACGAACACCGCCGTCGACCGCCTGGTCACGGTGCCGCCCGCCACCACCCGGTGTCGGCCGGGCCGCAGCCGCCCGCCGGTCCACCGGGCCAGCAGCGTCCCGGAGAACACCTGCAAGGCGCCCGGCACGACAGGCACTCCGATCCAGGTCCCGTCCGGCGCCTGGATCTGCAGCCCTTCGTAGTCGCCCTGCTGGGCCAGGATGGTCACCGCCGAGTCGTCGGCGTGCTCGAGCAGCAGCAGCTTGTCCCCGGGGTCGGCCTCCTCGGGGTAGGTCCAGGTCGGGTACTCGTTCACGGTCAGCCGGAAGTGCGGCAAGGCGCCGAGCGGGAACGCGTCCACGCCCAGCGCCCGGCCGTACCAGCCGAGCATCCGCTCCGCCAGCCCCCGGCACGCCGTCATGTACGCCCGCGCCCGCGCCCGCAGCCCCGGGTCATCGGCCGGCCACACGTTGGCGTGCGCGAACAGCCCGAGGTACTCCGTCGGCACCCCCGCCGCCTCCGCCTCCGCGACGCCGTCGAACTGCGCCACGTTGAACCGCTCGAGCTCGAGCCGCCCGAAGTCGTCCGGCCATTGCCGCCACCCACGGTACGGGTGCGGGCTGGCCAGCCGCGCCTTGTCGGCGCGCGGCAGGGCCAGCAGCCGGGCCATCCGCCGCCCCAGGTCCGCACTCAGCTCATCCGGCACGCCGTGGTTGACCACCTGGACCGCGCCCAGTTCCTCCGCGGCCGCCCGCACCGCGTCAAGCTGCACGTTCTCCAGGTCGATCACGGGTATCGCGTACGTCATCGGCTCACCTCCGCACCGCCAGACCCCCATTTATTATCCCGAACGGCCATTGATCCTCCCGGCCCGTCCCCCTCCCGCGATCCCTGGCCGGCGCAACCGATGACAACCGCGGCTCAATCACGTCTCAACTGCGACGGGATATCAAGGCTCCGTGGGGTGGGGGTAACCCCCCTCCGATAACCGCGGGCCAGCACCATCGGAATAAAGCCTGCAGATCTCTACTGTGATTATCGGACGGGGAATCCGACGGGGAACGGGTGCGAGAGATGAACGCGATCGTGCACGGGGCACGCTCCAGATCGACATTGCTCACCGGCGCAGCCGGGCTGCTCTTGCTGGTCACGGCCGTGGTCATGATGGTCATGGCCGCGCCCCGGATCCACCAGGCCAGGCCCGGGCCGGTGCCCGCCGACAAGCTGGCTTCCTGGGTCTGGGTCACCCACGACCAACCGATGCCGGTCACGCCTGGCACCGGCGTGGAGCCGATCCGGACCGACCGCGCGCCGGTACCGTAGCCGGGGGATTGACAGGGCCGTTGCGCCCGCTTCATGCTGAGCCTCCGGCCGGGATGCCCGGTGCGAGGCGCGGCGGGCGATGGGTGGGGACCTGATGGCGCGAGAGTGGGATGTCCCGGGTTACACCGAGCTGAAGACGCTGGGCTCGGGCGGGTTCGGCGATGTGGTGCTCGCCCGGCACGACGCTTCGGGCACCGCGGTGGCGATCAAGTACCTGCGCCGTCAGCTGCTGGCCGATCCGGAGTTCACCGCGGCGTTCCGGGCCGAGGCGGCGGTGCTGGCCTCGCTGGATGACCCGAACGTGGTCCGGCTGTACGAGTACGTCGAATCCCCGTCTGGCGCCGCGATCGTGATGGAGCTGGTCGACGGGGTCTCGCTGCGGGACATCTTGGCCCGGCAGGGCAAGACCACGGCCGAAGCGGCGCTGGTCGTGTTGCAGGGCTCGCTGCTGGGGCTGGCCGCCGCGCACCGGCGGGGCGTCGTGCACCGGGACTACAAGCCGGAAAACGTGCTGATCAACGGGGATGGGATCAGCAAGCTGACCGACTTCGGGATCGCGGCCCGGGCCGGGGACAGCCCGATGCCGGCCGGCTCGCTGATGTACGCGCCGCCCGAGCAGTTCGGCGGGTCCCCGGCCACCCCGGCCAGCGACGTCTACGCCGCCACCGCCACCTTCTACGAGTGCCTGACCGGCCGGCCGCCGTTCACCGGGGACACCGCCGCGCGGCTGCTCTACCAGCACATGTCCGAGCCGGTGCCGCTGGAGCCGGTGCCCGGGCCGCTGCGCCCGCTGGTGGCCGCCGGGCTGGCCAAAGACCCCCGCACCCGGCCGTCCGACGGGACCGCGCTGGTCGCCGAGCTGCGGGCGGTCGCCGGGGCCGCGTACGGGCCGGGCTGGGAGGACCGCGGCCGGTCCGGCCTGGCCGCGGCGGCGCTGCTGCTGGCCGCGCTGTGGCCGGCCGGCGGACCGGCCGCCGCGCACGGCAGCACCGTGCACCGGATCCGGCTGCGCCGGCATCTCAGGCCCCGGCACGTCAGCCCGGTCAAGGCCGCCATCGTGGCCGGCGCCGCGGTCACGCTCGGAGCGGCAGGCGCCGCCGTGGCCATCGCCGTCTCGCACCCGGCGGCGAATACGCCCGCCCTCACCGGCACGTGGACCGGTTCATACACCTGCTCCCAGGGCCTTACCGGGCTCCGGCTCGTCGTCCGGGCCGCCCGGGACGGGACGCTCACGGGGACGTTCAGCTTCTACGCGCTGCCCGCCAATCCCGGTGTCCCCTCCGGCGAGTACACGATCACCGGCACCTACTCCGCCACCAAGACGGACATGCGGCCGGGCCGTTGGATCAAGCAGCCTTCCGGGTACTTCGTGGTCGGCCTCACCGCGGGCCCGCCCGCCGATAACGGGACCCTCCTGCGCGGCACGGTCTCGAACGCGAGCTGCGGCACCTTCTCGGTCACGAAGAAATCCTGATCGCTGGGATTCCCGGGCCGGCAGGTGGCCCCTTTGTCACCCCTCCGGGCTCGGGGGCAGTGCCGAGCCCGCCGCCTGCGGCCCGCGCAGCACGCACACCGACCGGGGACCCACGGTGACCTGGTCCCCGGCCTGCTGTGCGGCCGCCGCCGCGGCCCGCTGCGGGTCGTGGCTGTCGATGGCCAGCTGCCAGGCCTGCCCGGGGCGGGCCGGCGGGATGGTGAAGTCCAGCGGCTCCCACCACGCGTTGACCAGGACCAGGAAGTCGTCGTCGAGCAGCGGGGTGCCGTCCGCGGCCCGGTCCGGGGCGTCCGAGCCGTCCAGGTAGACGCCGAGCGCGAGCGCGTTGGGGTCCGACCAGTCGCCGGAGGTCATCGCGGTCCCGGCCGGGGTGTACCAGCCGAGCTCGGCGACCTGCGCCCCGGTCAGGAAGCGGCGCCGGCGGAACACCGGGTGCGCGCGCCGGAACGCCACCAGGCCGGCCGTGAACGACAGCAGGTCCTCGTCCACGGCGGACCAGTCGTACCAGGAGATCTCGTTGTCCTGGCAGTACGCGTTGTTGTTGCCCTGCTGGGTCCGGGCCAGCTCGTCGCCGCCGAGCAGCAGCGGGATGCCGAACGACAACAGCAGCGTGGTCAGCATGGCCCGGGACTGGCGGGCTCGCAGGGCCTGCACCCCGGGGTCCGGGGTCGGCCCCTCGGCGCCGCAGTTCCAGGAGCGGTTGTCGCTGGTGCCGTCCCGGTTCGCTTCCCCGTTGGCCTCGTTGTGCTTGGTGTCGTAGGACACCAGGTCGCGCAGGGTGAACCCGTCGTGCACGGTGATCAGGTTGACCGACGCGCACGGGGTCCGGCCGTCGTCGCCGTACAGGTCCGCTGAGCCGGAGAACCGGGTGGCGAACTCGCCGATGCCGCCGGTCTTCTGGCTGCGCCAGAAGTCCCGCATCGAGTCCCGGTAGCGGCCGTTCCATTCGTGCCACAGCACCGGGAACCGGCCCAGGTCGTAGCTGTCCAGCTGCCCGACGTCCCAGGGCTCGGCGATCAGCTTGGCCTGGGACACCACCGGATCCTGCGCCACCAGGTCGAAGAACGCCGACATCGGGCTGAACCCGCCCTCCTGCCGGGCCAGCGTGGCGGCCAGGTCGAACCGGAACCCGTCCACGTGCATCTCGGTCAGCCAGTACCGCAGCGAGTCCATGATCAGCCGCAGCGTGACCGGGTTCCCGGCGTTCAGCGAGTTGCCGGTGCCCGTGGTGTCGTAGTACTGCCGCGGGTCGTCGGTGCCGAGCCGGTAGTAGGCCGGGTTGTCCAGCCCGCGGAAGCACAGCGCCGGGCCGCCCGCGCCGCCCTCGCAGGTGTGGTTGAACACCACGTCCAGGATGACCTCGAGTCCCGCGTGGTGCAGGGCCCGGACCATGGTCTTGAACTCGGCGACCTGACCGCCGATCTGCCCGGCCCGCACCGCCGCGGAGTAGGCGTGGTGCGGCGCGAAGTACCCGATCGAGTTGTAGCCCCAGTAGTTGGTCAGCCCGCGCTGGAGCAGGAACGCCTCGGGCACGTACTCGTGCACCGGCAGCAGTTCCACGGCGGTGACGCCGAGCCGGGTCAGGTGGTCGATGACGGCCGGGTGCGCGAGCCCGGCGTAGGTGCCCCGCAGCTCCTCGGGCACGTCCGGGTGGCGCATGGTCAGCCCCTTGACGTGCGCCTCGTAGATGACCGTGTCGGAGAAGCTGTGCTGCAGCGGCTCGTCGGCGCCCCACCGGAACATGCCGTCGGTGACGATGCCGCGCGGCACGTGCCCGGCCGAGTCCAGCGAGCTCGGCGTGTCCGGGTTAGCCGTGTCGTAGTCGAACACCTCGGCCCCGAACGCCACCTCGCCGTGCACCGCCCGCGCGTACGGGTCGAGCAGCAGCTTGGCCGGGTTGCAGCGCAGCCCGCGGCCCGGGTCCCAGGGTCCGTGCACCCGGAACCCGTAAGCCTGTCCCGGACCGGTACCGGGCAGGAACCCGTGCCAGACGCCGTCGTCGTACTCGGGCAGCCGGACCCTGGTCTCGGTGCCGCCCTCGTCGAACAGGCACACCTCGACGGCCTCGGCGATCCCGGAAGCCACCGCGAAGTTGGTTCCCCCGTCACGCGGCGTCGCCCCGAGGGGCGCGGGCCGGCCGGGAAGTGCCTGTTCCACATGCGCATCCGCCACGCGCCACACGTTACCCACCGCCGCCCGCACCCTCATCCCCGCCCCGCCGGCCGGCACCCGCCCCCGCCCCGCCGGCCGGCACCCGCCCCCGCCCCGCCGGCCGGCACCCGCCCCCGCTCGGCCGGCACCCCCATCTCGCCTCCCGGCCTAGGCTGGTCCCGTGTCCACCTCAGAGCCCCCAGATCACCCCGAACTAGCCGACGTCGGCCGCCTGGCCCGGCGCCTGGTCGACCGGGCGGTGCAGACCGCCCGGACCGAGGACCAGCCGCTGCGCCGGCTGCTCCTGGACCACCTGGGCCCGGACGCGGCCAGCCTGCCCACGGCCTCGGCCACCTGGCCGGGCTACGAGCACGTCAACGTCCAGGTCGGCCTGGAGGCCTGGCTGGCCGGCGGCCCGGAACGCAGCCATGAGGTGTTCGGCATCACCGGTGTCGGGATGATGCGCCACATGGAGATCGTCGGGATCGGCGACTTCCTCCAGCCTGCCAACCACGGGCCGTTCGGCTCGGCCGGCTACGGCGGCGTGATGACCGTGGCCGTGCCCAGCGGCCCCGACGGGCAGACCCATCCGTGCGTCAGCCACGGCATCTACCTGGTCGCCGACGGCGATGCGCGGCTGGCCATCGTCCTCCAGCCGGTCGACCGCGGCCCGATGCCCCAGGTCGTCCTGCAGATCACCGGTGCGGACCAGGACCGCGTGCAGGCCGTCCTGGGCCAGATCCAGGCGCTGACCAGCGAGCGGAGCGTGTTCCGCGGCCAGGTCATCAGCTTCGGGCCCGAGGTGTTCGGCGTGGGGCGGCAGGTGCCGATGAACTTCCTCGAGCGCCCGTCGGTCGGCCGGGACCAGATCGTGCTGCCCGCCGAGGTGCTCGACAACATCGAGCGGCAGGTGCTCGGGGTCGGCCGGCACTCGGGCCGGCTGCTGGCCAGCGGCCAGCACCTCAAGCGCGGCGTGCTGCTGCACGGCGCCCCCGGCACCGGCAAGACCCACACCGTCGGCTACCTGCTCGGCCAGCTGCCCGAGGCCACCGTCATCGTGATCTCCGGCCGGGCCCTGAACCGGATCCGGGAGGCCTGCTCGGTCGCCCGCAGCCTGCAGCCGGCCGTCATCGTGGTCGAGGACGTCGACCTGATCGCCGAGCAGCGCGAGGCCCGCCCCGGCGAGCACCCGCTGCTGTTCCAGCTGCTCAACGAGATGGACGGCCTCAACTCAGGCGCCGACGTGACCTTCTTGCTCACCACGAACCGCGCCGACCTGCTGGAGCCCGCGCTCGCCGCCCGCCCCGGCCGCGTCGACCTGGCCGCCGAACTTCCCCTGCCCGACGCCGACGCCCGCCTCCAGCTGATCCGCCTCTACCAGGGCAGCCTGGTCCTGGACCTGGCCGATCCCGAGACCGTCGTCCAGCGCACCGAAGGCGTCACCGCCGCCTTCCTCAAGGAACTCCTCCGCAAGGCCGCCCTCATCTCCTGCGAGGCCGACCTCGCCGACACCCCCGACGCCCCCGTCCGCGTCACCGGCACCCACCTCAACGCCGCCCTCGACCAGCTCCTGGACACCCGCAACCAGCTAACCCGCATCCTCCTAGGCGGCAACCCCCCGCATCCCAAAGCCGACCCACCACACCCCGGCGCCAAACCCGCCCACCCTCACCCCAAGAAACCCAAAAAACCCACCCCCTAGCCCCGCGGCCGTCTATCCCGGCTCCCTCCAGCAGTCATCACCCGCACCACGAGCCCCCTGCGTCTCATGCGCACCCCGGCCCAACCGATGAGTGTGGCGCTCTAACGGCTCTTGCCATCACGATGCCGCGCTCACCCGGTTCCGTGCGGCGGCCGCCCGCCCTCAGGCGCCCGCGACCGGCTCGTCCCCGTACAAATCGCGCCACACCCGCCGCAGAAACCTCTCATCGCTCCCGTCGCCGTAGTCGACCGCCTTGAACAACTCGTCGTCTGGCAGTCGTCCCGGATGGGCCAGCGCCTCTCGGAGCTCCGCCTTGAACACGCCGATTTCTTCGTCGTCCGGTTCGGCCGACCGGGCCCGCTCGACGAGGTCCGCGTAGGCCTCGCCGTAGGCCTCGGGATGGCAGTAGGTGGCGGCCACCGCGATCAGCGTCGCGAACGGTCCGTCCGGGTGCTTCGCCCAGTACGCCTCGTTCACTTGACCCCTCTCCCGCTACCCGCCGTCGGGCGGGTCCACGTACATCGTGACGATCTCATAACCGCTGCGCCCGCGATTCGGCCCGAACCTGAACGTGATCGTCCCGCCGTCGAACGTCTCGACCGGTCTGGCCTTCACGTCCGCCGCCGCGTCCCGGCGTTCCGCGGCAGTCTTCACGCTGCCCTCAACGGCCTCCAGATGCCAGCCTGTGCAGTGCCGATGGCCATTCGGACCGAGCAGCCCGGCGATCGGAAGCACCACCGGCGCGGGCACGCGCTTATCGAACTCGGCCTGCAGCGCGGCCCGGACGTCCGGATGCTCAGACCCGCGGGCGATGGCTACGGCGAAGACGTCCGGGTCGGCGATCCGGGTGGCGATGCTGCCACACTTGTGCCGCCTGTCGCCGGGCAGCAAGCCATCGATGCCGGCCGCTCGCTTGGCCGGGTCGAGCTGGGCGGGATCCTCCAGGTAGGCCACTCGGCGCCGGTTCATCTCCTCGGTGACCCAGCCTTCGTGGCGGATGTGGGCATGGCCGCCGCCCTGGTCCAGCGCGGCGAACAGGCGCTGCACCGCGGGCGGGCGGTCGCGCGCCGCGGCCAGCCACGGCCGTGCGGCCAGGCGCGCGTCAAGGTAGGCTGCCGCGTCCCCGGTGTGCATCTCCGGTAGCCCGGCCCGGCGCGGCTCGAACCGCCCCACGGCCTCCAGGCTCAGGCCGGACCTCACCTCAGCGGCGTACTCGCCCCGACTCCGCGTCTCGGCCGGGCTCCGTACCTCGGCCGGGCTCCGCGCCTCGGCGCGCTCGCGGACGGCTTCGGCTCGGGGGACGTCATTCTCCGGCCGGCCGTTCCCGTCAGCCTCGCGGAGCTCGCGCACACTTCAGTATCAGCAAGACCGCGGATAGATGTCGCCCCCGGCGC
>Ga0070735_10004630_pt1 | contig 11543 bp, 8 predicted proteins | sample Coa_R1_FD_66443 | JGI IMG/M metagenome (GOLD analysis project Ga0070735, IMG submission 66443) | Surface soil microbial communities from Centralia Pennsylvania, which are recovering from an underground coalmine fire - Coalmine... | ecosystem: Environmental > Terrestrial > Soil > Unclassified ... | reverse complement strand
GCCGCGCTGAAGAACAACACGCGATATCCGTCGATCGATCCGCCGTACGCGGCCAAGATCCAACCACCCGCCAGCGGCGCAATTACTGCCGGCAAGTTTTGTGCGATTCCCCAAATCCCGAGATCCCGCGCGACGTCGCGCAGCTGCGGAATCGAATCCATCGCAAGCGCCCAACCCGTGGACATGATGCCGCCGAAGCCGATGCCGAAAAGCGCGGCAAACACGAACATCCAGTGCTCTTGCGGCACCAGCCCGAACCCCGCAGCAGCCGCGGCCATCGGCAGACCACACAGAGCGACGACGATCTTGCGCGGAACGCGATCCGAGAGCCAGCCCAGGAAGACGCCCGATGCAATCGCGCCGACGAGCGAGGCCGCAGCGACCATACCCGTACTCGCCGAGGGGTTGGCCGCATGCAAGATGTCGCGGAAGAAATACAGCACGAACGTCATCAGCAGCGTCAGACCGAACGCCAAAAACATACGGGCGGCGAATACGACTGTAAAGTCGTCCCAATCGCTGATGTGCGCGTGCTCCTCCGGCTGATTCGGAATCCGGTTTTCTGCAACTGCGAACAACGTGAGCGCTCCAAGACCGATGCCGACGGCAATGCCGATGAACGTGCTGCTCGGATACGTTCCGGCTGCTACGCCGATGCCGACGACGGTGCCGAGCACCATTGAAACGCTGCGTACGCCGGAAACCGCTCCCCATGCGGGTTGCGGCACAACGTCCGGAATCAACGCCTGATACGCCGCCACGCTCACGTTCGCGCCGACGGTCGCAAGCAGCAAGAACAGCACGAACATGCCCAGACCGTGCGATTCCGCCATCATCAGCAGACACGCGACGTCGAGGGCCGCACCTGCAATGATGGGTACGCGCCGCGGAACGCCGCGAGCGCGCAGTCCGTCTGAGATTGCTCCCGCTATCGGCGGCACGATCATCGAAACGAACGACACCAGCGCAGCGACGACCGCGAAGATGCGCACGTGATCCTGCGGCGCAATCGTGAGCAGCGCGGCAGGCACGGAGATCGCAATGAGCGCCGTGTCTTGGAAATGCAGCGGCACCCAAAACGCGTTGATGACCATCGACTGCCAAGCGCTATAGCGCTGCGCGGCTATGGACACGTTCGCGCTGCCTCACGCTCGATCTGTACGAACTGCATCGCATACCGATCGATGAGCTGCTGCTGCACTTGCGTCGGCCCGCCGTCGTATTGTCCGATGATGTACCGGAGATACGCGATTTGCTCCGAGAGTTCCGCCGGTCTGCGGTAGCCGCTCGGCTCCGGGTTACGCAAGCGGTCGAGCAGTGCGGCCGCGCCGCTGCACGTCTTGTGCGCGCGTTCCAACCGCGCCATGAGCGCTTCCGTGCGCGCCTGCGTCACGCCCAAGCTCTGCAATGCGGAAAACTGCGCCTGCAGATCCTGCATCGTGGCCTTGTTATGCGGATCGAGCTGAACCGTAACGGGTGCGTCGACTTGCGTTCCGAGCACGCTGATGTGCGCGGTATAGGAACCCGGCAGCGCTTGCCCTCCGGTGATCGTCATCGGATAAAAGATGTAGTAGCTGCGGCGGTCCTGCGCCGTCGGCGTTCCTGCAGGCAACTCCGTGTCGAGGTCCCATGCTAAGCGGTTGATGCCGGTGTGCACTTGCGTATCGAACGCGGCGATTTCTCTGCCGGAGGTATCCGTGATGCGCACGTGCACGGAGGGTTTCGCTTTCGGCGTCGCCGGTTTCGGCGCCGACGGCAGATACAACGTGAACAGCGCACCGTACGGCTTGTTCTCGGACACGAATGCGCCGCGTCCATGCCAGTGGGTTGCCGCGGCGGCAGCATAGCGCAGCGCCGGCATCGGCGCGAATAGATACGGCGCGCCGCCGCCCGCTGCCGACCAATGTTGGAGCGGCGTCAAATCGTCGAGCACGTAGAATCCGCGACCGTGCGACCCCAAAATCAAATCGTTGTCGCGCGGATGAATCTGCAGATCGAAAATCGGTATGTGCGGCAGACCCAAACGAAAGTCCGTCCAGTGGGCACCTGCGTCGAACGAGACGAAGACGCCGCGTTCGGTTCCCGCATAAAGCACGGACGTATTGCGCGGATCCTCGCGCACGACGTGCACGTAGCTCTCCAAGCCGCCGGTGATGCTCTGCCATGTTGCGCCGTAGTCGCGCGTAACGTAGGCGTACGTTGCATAATCGTTCCACTGATGGCGGTCGAACGCCGCATACGCCGTGCCGGGAGTGACCGCGGACGGAGATATCGACGCAACGCGCGCGGGAAGCGGCAAACCGCGAACGTTGGTAATCACGTCGCTCCACGACTTACCGTCGTTGCGTGTGACCTCGAGGTGCCCGTTATCGGTGCCGTACCAGATCGTTTGCGGATCCTTGGCGTCCTCACCGATGCTGTAGATGGTGCAGTACGTCTCCGCGTTCGTGTCGTCCAAACTGATCGGGCCGCCGCTCGGCGCAAGCTGCGCCGGATTGCAGTGCGTGAGATCCGGGCTCACGATGCTCCAGGTTTGGCCTTGATCCGCCGAGCGGAACAGCACGTTGCCGCCGAAATACACGACGTCGGGATTGAAGTGCGAGAGCAGCAGCGGAGCGCTCCAATTGAAACGATAGGGATACGTCGACGCGCCCGTTCCAAAGCCGATGATGGGCTGCGGTGAGATGTAGCGCCGCTCGCCGGTGCGCAAATTCGCGCGCACCAAGTCCCCGAAATGCGTGTCTTCGTAGATGATGTCGGGATCGCGCGGATCCGCCATCGCATACTGACCGTCACCCCAGTCGCTGATGTGCAGCCAATCGCCGTTGCTCGGGCCGTCGTCCTGCGTGAGCAGCTCGTTCGGCCCGCGCCAGACCTCATGATCCTGCATGCCGCCCATCACGTGGTAGGGCGTGTCCATGTCGTACCCGACGCGGTAAACTTGCGAGAACGGCACGACGTCGTCGTAGTTCCACGTTTTTCCGCCGTTGACCGAATAGTGAAAACCCATGTCGCTGCCGTTGAGCAGCCGCTGCGGATCGAGCGGATCGATCCAGAGGTCGTGGTTGTCGCCGCCGCCGCCGGCATCGTGAAACTTCAAACCGCCGTCCGAAGAAACCAGGAGCGGCCCGGCGATGGCGTAGACCTTTTGCGGATTCGACGGATCGCAGCGCACTTGCGAAAAGTAGAACGGTCGAAAATCGACGTCTTGACTGGAGTTGCGTAGTTGCCAATGCGCGCCGGCATCGGTGGATCGATAGAGCAGGCCGTTCTTCACCGGAACGAACGCGTACACCACGTTCGGATTGCCGTAGCACACGCTAACGCCCACGCGATTGATCGGGCCTGCAGGCAAACCGTTGTGCAAACGCGGATCCGTCAGCCGCACCCATGTTTTGCCGGCGTCGTACGATTTGTACAAGCCGCTTCCCGCACCGCCGCTGCGCAATGTCCACGGACGGCGCAAGAAGTCGAACATACCGGCGTAGACGACGTTGGGATGCTTCGGATCGAATGCGAGATCGCTGCCGCCCGTCGTTTCGTTCACGTACAGCACGCGCGTCCAGTGCTCGCCGCCATCGGTGCTGCGGTAGATGCCGCGCTCCCCGCCCGGCGCAAATTCATGTCCGATTGCCGCGGCAAGCACGATGCGCGAATCACGCGGGCTGATCGCAATCTTCGCGATGCTGCCGCTCCGTTCGAGCCCAAGCCGTTTCCAATGTTCGGCACCGTCGCTCGTGACCCAGATCCCGTCACCGTAATCGGCCGTGTTGCGCGGAAACGCCTCGCCCGTTCCGATATACACGTGCTGCGGATTGTGTGGATCGATCGCAATCGCGCCGACGGCGCTGCTCTTCCCGGCTTCAAACGACGAAGCGAAGCTCAATCCGCCGTCGGTCGATTTCCACAACCCGGCGGACGCGTGCCCGAGATACACGATTTTCGGATTGCCGGGCACGCCGGCGACGGCGTCGAGGCGGCCGCCCATGACGGCAGGGCCAATCCAGCGGTAATGAAGATCGCCGAACGAACCAGCGATTGCAAGGGCCGGCAATGCGGCCAGCAGCAAGGACGCGAGCAGGGCTTTCACGCAGCCCCCTTTTCAAAAGTGCGCTGGGCCGAGCCTTTGCCTGGAGTTCTTATTCCGGCAGTGCGATCCAGCGTTCGGCCCAACGCGCGATCTCGTCGAGCGCCGGTCCCAGTTCGCATCCGGAAGGCGTGAGCTGATAGGTGACGCGCACCGGCGATTCCGGAAAAACTTCGCGGCGCACGATCGATTCCGCTTCCAGCTCGCGCAAGCGTTCGGTCAGCAAGCGATCCGAAATTCCCGGAATGGCCGCGAGCAGCTCGTTGAAGCGCCGCGGCCCGGGCATGAGGGTGCGAACGATGGCGCCGGTCCAGCGCTTTCCGATGAGTTCGACCGCGCGATGGTAGCGCGGGCATAACTCGCTGTGCTGCGGCGAGGGTTCGGCAGTCATGAGGCTATTATAAGTAAGCCTTGCCGCCGCGTCCATCGCAGGTACACGGCCCCGGCCGGGTGTACGTAGGCGAATGCTGACTGCACCGCCGGCCTTCAAACCCGCAAACCGCTTTGCCGACGTGACGGCCGTGCCGCCGGATTTCGAGCGCACGCAGACCCTGTACGACAACTTCACCAGGCGGTTGGAACAAGCCCAAAGCGCCGCGCAGGCACTCGACGTGTTCGCGGAATGGGATGCGTACCGGCGTGAATTTCTCACGTGGTCCGCGCTTGCCGATTTGCAGTTTCAACAAGACACGGGCAATCCGCAGTTCAAAGCGGCGCTCGACACGCTCAACGCGATGCGTCCGAAGGTCGAGGGTCTCGAGGTCGCGCTCAAACGCAAGTTTCTGGCCTCACCGCTGCGGGCGGAGCTGGAAGGCGAACTCGGCGGCTATCTTTTCGAGCGATGGCAGATCGAAGTCACGTCGTACGATCCCGTGGTCGAACCGTTCGCGGTCAAAGAAGCAACGCTCCAAGATGACTACGTCGAGCTGCTGGCAAATGCGCGCTTCGATTTTCTCGGCGAACAGTTGAATCTGCCGCAGATGGGCAAGTTCGGCGAACATCCCGATCGCAATGTCCGCCGGGAAGCGGCGTTCACCAAGTGGGCGTTCTTCTCGCAGCACCGCGCGCAGCTCGATGCGCTCTACGACGCGCTCGTTCACGTTCGCAATGAAACGGCTCGCGAACTCGACTACCACAATTTCATCGATCTCGGCTATCGGCGGCTCACGCGCACGGACTACGGCCCCGCCGAGGTTGCGCGCTACCGCGAGGACATCGCGCGTGACATCGTTCCGCTCGCGGCGCGCATCGTGCAGCGCCAGGCGCGCGATCTCGGCCTCGACGAGATCATGATATGGGACGAGCACGTCTTCGATCCCGTTCCGCCGCCGAAACCCCCGCAGCAGTACGACGCGATGATGAGCGCCGCGCGCGAGGTATTCAACGGTCTTGGTCCGGAGATCGGCGAGTTCGCCGCGCTCATGGTCGATCGCGATCTGTTGGATTTGCGCTCGCGCGGCGGGAAGGCCGGCGGCGGATTCTGCACGGGATTTCCCGTGTACGGTTTGCCGTATATCTTCGCGAATTTCAACGGTACCACGCACGACGTCAACGTGCTCGTGCACGAGATGGGTCACGCCTTTCAAAATTATTCGAGCCGCGCAATACCGATTTCGGATTATTTGTGGCCGACGTTCGAAGCGTGCGAAGTGCATTCGATGTCGATGGAGTTTTTCGCGTGGCCGCAGCTCGAACGGTTCTTCGGCGCCGACGCGCAGCGATACCGGCTGCAGCATCTCAAGTCGTCGATCTTGTTTTTACCGTACGGCGCTGCCGTCGATCACTTTCAGCATTTCGTGTACGACCATCCCGAGGCGTCGCCCGAAGATCGGAACGCTTTCTGGAAGCAGATGGAAGCAACGTATTTGCCGTGGCGACGCAACGGCGGCATCGAGCATCTGGAGCGCGGCGGATACTGGCAGCATCAGCGCCACATTTACGCGATGCCGTTCTATTACATCGACTACACGCTCGCGCTTTGCTGCGCGCTGCAATTTTGGGCGCGCTCGCTCGACGACTACTCCGGCGCGCTCGAGGATTACCGCGCACTATGCGAGCGCGGCGGCCGCTTGCCGTTCCAGGCACTCGTACGATCCGCCGGGCTGCGCTCGCCCTTCGAGCCGGGCGTGCTGCAAAGCGTTGCGCGGCGCGCAGCGCAGGTGCTCAGCGTTTAGCAGCGGCGCGGCGGCGACCGTACGGGTATCGGCGTCCGGCGCGGGAGCGGCGGCCCATTCACCGTCGGTCGCGGCGTCGTCTGCGGAACCGGTGTGAAAACTTCGCGCGGGAGGGCCAATGGAACGGCGGCATTGAACGGCGTAGGTGTTGCAACCACCGACGGCGGCGTTTGCACGTACAGCGTGTGCGTCCGGCCGTCGAATCGTACGCGCGCACCGAGTGTCCGTGCAATCGGCGCCAGCTGCACGTACGTCGACGCAAACCGGTCGGGCTGTGGTGCGCTCGGCAGCGAGACCTGCGCGAAGTAATCGCCTAGGCGCACGATGAGCGCCGTTCCGTCGTAACCGATACTGCGTGCAATGTGCGTGACGAACGGCTCGATCGGCGCCACAACGCGCCCGTGCTCGAGGCGCGGCGCGTTGTAGGAACGGACGGGTGTCCCGTCCACAACGATGGTAAGCACCGCCGCCAGTGGGAAAATCACGCTCGGATCTCGATACTAGTGCCAGGAATGATGCGGCTCATCCTAGCGTTCCGGGAAGCCGGCATGCGGTTCTCCCGCGACGGCTGCGCGTTCTTGTCACAGGCCATCGCATTCAACGCCCTGTTCGCCATCTTCCCGCTGCTCGTGCTGGTACTCACCACCGCGTCGCTGATCTTCCCGAACGCGGATCAGCAGGTGCTGAGCTTTTTCGACACGTTTGCGCCGGCACTCCACGATACCGTCGCCGCGAATCTGCAGACGTACGTGTACGGCCGCGGTATCTCGAGCGCCATCGCGTTCGTCGTCGTCGTATGGGCGGCAAAGAATCTCTTCATGGGCCTTGCGTATGCGCTCAATCGCGCGCTCGCGGTTCCCAAAAGCCGTCCGCTGCTGCACGACATGGCGCTGTCGATCGTCATGCTGCCGATCACGGGCCTGATCATGGTTTTGGCAATAGGCATGCCCGTTGCCGTGTCCATCGTCTTCAAATACGCGCACCTCACCGACCCGCGCAATTTCTCGCAAATTCTCGCGTACCTCATCTCGATGGCGCTGGTCTTCGTCATCGTCATCTTTCTCTATACGTTCTTGCCGAACCGCACCGTGCGCTGGCGATTCGCGGTGCCCGGCGCATCCTTCGTCGCGATCATGTGGCCGGCCGTGCAGTTTGCGTTCGCGTTTTACACCGTTCACGTCGATTTCACGCGTATCTACGGGGCGCTTTCCGCGCCGCTCGTGCTGCTGCTGTGGTTTTATCTCATCGGTGTGATCTTTTTGTTCGGCGCGGAACTGTCGGCAGGCTGGGCGCACCTCAAGGGTACCGAACGCGTCGCGCCGCTCGTCGATCCCGTGCGCGACGGCGTCGACGAAGCGGCCGCGGAAACGCAGGGACGCGCCGCATCATGACTGTGCTGTTCGTTCACGGCGCGGGCTGCACGGGTGCGGTGTTCGTGGCGCAGGCGACCGCGCTGCACGGTTCGATCGCGCCGAATCTTCCGGGGCATCTTCGCGCAGGAGCGCCGGCGAGCATCGGCGAGTTCGCGGACGCGATCGAAGCGGACGTTCGCGAACGAGCGCTGGACGACGTCGTGCTTTGCGGTCATTCCATGGGCGGCGCAATCGCGCTCGAGATTGCGCTGCGAAAACCGGCTTGGCTGCGCGGCGCGGTGCTCATCGGCTCGGGCGCGCGCATGCGCGTTGCGCCCGCGTTTCTCGATGGTTTGCAGAACGACTTCGAATCGACCGCGCGCACAATCGCCGGATACTTCTTTCTCGATCCGGTGCCGGAGCGCGTAGATGAAGCGGTCAGCCTGATGCGCGCGGTAGGCCAAGATCAGACGCTGCGGGATTTTCGCGCTTGCGATGCATTCGACGCGCTCGAACGCCTGGGCGAGGTCGCCGTCCCGCTGCTAGCGATAAGCGGCGAGTCCGACAAACTCATGCCGCCGAAGTTCGCGCTTGCGCTTGCCGACCGGGTTCCGGGCGCCCGGGCGCGAATAATTCCCGGCGCCGGCCACTTCGTGATGGTCGAGCGACCCGCGGAAACCACAGACGCCGTCGCGGCGTTTCTAGCAGGGCTAAACTAACCGCTTCGAGAGGATGCTTGTGCGTCAAATCACCGCCGTCGTCTTGCTTTGTCTGAGTGTGGCGCTTACTGGCGCAGCGCCCACGGCAAAACCGACCCCCAAACCGGCACCCACGGCAACGCCGGCGCCTGCCGGCGCGCCCCAGGTGCAGGCCCTGCCGATCGTGGTTGTGTTCCCGTTCAGCACGAGCAGCGATATTCAGGCCGGCAACGGGGCAAAGGCGGCGAATCTGTTCGTGCAGGTCATGAACAACGCGGGCGGGCTGGATGCCATCGACGCACCGCCTTCCGTTCAGCCGAGCAGCTATTTGAACTACGCGCGCAGCGTCAACGCCGACTATTACGTCACCGGCTATATGACGCCGCTCGGCATGGGCGTCTCGCTCGTCGAGCAAGTGGTTTCGACGAGCAGCGGAACGATGCTTTTTGGGCAAACCGCGCAAGTCGAGTCGTTCCAGGACGCGAGCTCGCAGGCGATCATGATTCATGACGGCATCACCGCGCAGATTGCCAGCATGAAAGCCGCATACACGCAATCGCAGGCGACGGCAACTGCAACGCCGATGCCGAGCAATCAAGCCAACCTCGGCAAAGGCCTCTCGGACATTGCCGGGCTTTTCAAACATAAGGGCAGTAAAGCGCAGACCACGCAGACGGCGGCCGTTGCGAAACCCAACAAGGGTGTCCTGGTCGCGCACGTCAACGGATCCCTTCCCGCGACGAATCTCACGTCGGCAACGTCCCAACTCTATTACGCGCTCAATACGTTCTACAACGCGCACATGACGAACGCAACCGGCTTGAATCTCTCGAGTCAAGCGGACGGCATTTGCGGCACCAACCGCGACAACACCATTGCCACCGGCACGCTGAGCGCGCAAAGTTCACGGCACGGCCTTGGAACACGCACGCAATGGACGTTCAACTTGGCCGTGTACACGTGCTGGGGCGCGAAACTCGCCGAGCAAACCGCTACGGCCGATTCACTGAAGGACGCGGTGACGAGTGCCGTCACGGCGTACGCGCAGGCTCACCCGCAAAACAGCTAACTCCCGAGTTTCGTGACGCCACGCAAACGGTGCCGTAGAACTCATCGACCATCAACGAGCCACGGGCGCTAAACCCGCTGCCCTTTCTGCGCTTGCCCGCATCACCGGTGAGGCAACTTGGCAGCCGACGTTCATGCTTTATATGGGCTACGCCGCTGAGCCGGCGGTAGCAACGCCTCGCCGGCCGGTATCACGACTTCTCTTCTAGTGGCTACCGATGCACGAAGGCGGTTACGTTCTTCGCCGCATGGCAACGTACCCGAACAGAGCCGTTACGGCGCCGAATAGGAGCTCGACGATTCCCCACCACAGGTTCACATTGATACCAAGCGACCGCTGATACATAGCCTGATTGCTCGTCATGCCATACGCCAGCATGATGGCGCCCAGACCGCTAAAGAGCAGCCCGAGCGGAACGCGCAAATCAATCCTCATTATCGGAACACCACATTCAGCACGATGCAACATGCAAGGACGGCCGCGCCGATGATTGCCGGGCGCGCGTACCAGCGAACACCCTCTTCGGACTGCCGCTGCGTAAGTGAAAATACAAGGCCTACCAGATCGCGCTGCTCGCGCGGTTTCGTGAGCAGGCTAACGATAACCGTCACGGCAAAGCACGTGCACCAGGCAAAAATCGCGGTGTAAAAGTTTTGGGCCATTTCGCTGGGATAGGTGTGGAGAACGGCGATCCAGCCGCCCTTGATCCCGACTCCGGCACCTGCAGGCAGCGTGAGTCCTTGATGAATCGCTGCGGCAACCGTTCCGGCTATCAAACCCGTGAAGGCGCCATGTCCGCTCGTGCGCTTCCAGAACATTCCGAGCAAAAATGTCGCGAAGAGCGGTGCATTCACGAACGCGAATACGAGTTGCAGCACGTCCATGATGTTGTTGAATTGCGCGGCCATGTAGGCAGCCAGCACCGACGCGGCAATTCCAAAAACGGTCGCCAGCCTTCCGACTTGTAGATAATGCGCGTCGCTCGCGTTCGAGTTGATGTGCGACTGATAGATGTCATACGTCCACACCGTATTGAACGCGGTGACATTGCCCGCCATTCCCGACATGAAGCTCGCCAGAAGCGCCGTTATGCCGAGCCCCAGGATTCCGCTCGGGAAGTAATGCAGCAGCATCATCGGAACGGCGAGGTTGTAGTCGTAGACGGGTTGTCCGGCATTGTTCAGGACCGGCTGCCCGTTTGCGCCGATTTGCACGGGTATCAACCCGTGGACGCTCGACGGGTCGCCGAAAGCGCCGGGCGTGAGCGCGACCGCAATGATGCCCGGCAAAATCACCAGAAACGGGAACAGCATTTTGGGGACCGCCGCAAGGACGGGCGTGAGCCTCGCATCGCGCATACTGTCGGCGGCCATTGCGCGCTGCACGACGAGATAATCCGTGCACCAATAGCCGAATGAAAGCACGAACCCAAGCCCCATTACCAGACTGAACGCGTCCACTCCTAAGAGGTTCGCGCGCGGATTCCCCATGCCGGCCCACGCGTGGGTGTACGCATGCGGCAGCGCGCGCATCAACCCGTTCCATCCGCCGAGGTTTTTCAATCCCAGAAACACCAACGGAAAAAAGCCGGCGACGATGAGGCAGAACTGCAGGACCTCGTTGTACACGGCGCTGCGCAGGCCGCCCGCAAGGATATATAACAGGACGATGACCGCTGAAATTACCACGGAAAAATCGAAGGTGAAGTGCACTGGGACGTGAAGCGCCCCGAAGAGATCGTCGAAAACGTGCAGCGTCTGCAGCAGCTGCGCCATCGCGTACATCGATATGCCGGACGAGAATATCGTCATGATGGCAAACGCACACGCGTTGAACGTGCGCGTCTTCTCGTCGAAGCGCATCTTGAGGTATTCCGGAACCGACCGCGCACGCGAGCCATAGTAGAACGGCATCATGAAGACGCCGATGAAGACCATAGCGGGAATCGCGCCGATCCAGTAAAAATGCGCGGTGGCGATTCCATACTTCGCGCCCGAAGCGCCCATGCCGATGACTTCTTGCGCTCCGAGGTTCGCTGAGATGAACGCGAGCGCCGTGATCCAGACCGGCAGCGATCGGCCGGCAAGAAAGAATTCGCCGCTGGTGGTCGTCCGGCGCGTTAGCGCGAACCCGATGCCGAGCACAAAGGCGAAATACACGAGC